>VOFG01002070.1_pt1 | contig 157898 bp, 289 predicted proteins | sample 5384171 | NCBI WGS metagenome assembly VOFG01 (sample SAMN12384726, study PRJNA508395) | human gut metagenome | isolation source: healthy gut F | host: Homo sapiens
TCAGTATGCTTCGTTCAGTTACGTATTGCTAGCCATTGCCGCAGGTAACCGTTCCATCCGATATGTTAAAAATCCCTTTTCCATAAATCCGTCTAATCGGTTCCCTGTCTTCCCCCGATTGCCGCTGCCATCACATGGATTCCTCTGTGCCCCAGCTTTTTCGTTTGTCAGGCGGTATCCCTATCCTGCTTCGATACCCCTCCCCAAGAGGATTCTTCATCCGAAATAACAAAAATAAAGTCTGTCCCTCAGCTCTTTTTCCAAGCCGCATCCCCTGCGTATGCCAAGGGCAGCCATGTCACTATTGTTCCATCTGGAACGGATTCCCGTAAGGCGAAAACAGTCCTTTTGATCCCATGCGTCAAATTCTGCATAGGAATACAGCTCAACACTCTCTTTTTTCTCGCCAATTCCTGTGGAATGACCAAGAATCAGCACGGGAATCGAGCCTTTGGCAAAAGCGGTATATCACACAGGCGGTATATCGCATCTTCTGCCAATCCGGTTATGGATATCCATGGATGCGGACTCATCGATCAATACCCCCACCGCCGCGTCCTGGTTGCCCGGAATATTCCGGTCCTAAAAAATCCTGCCATCCCTGCGGTAAATCTGGCTCCCACAGACTTTTTTTTTCCCCTGTACCATCCCTTTCTGAAATCTTTCCTGTTCCTCCAAATGCGGGGCAATCAACCGTACCATTTTTTTTCTGCAGCTGCATCCACCTTCTTTTTTCATTACTTCATATCGTGCAATCTGTTCCAATGTTGGCTCTGGTCTTATGATCCGCAGCCTATACCCGTTATGGATTTCTCCCAGATCCATCTTATCTGCGTTCTCTTTTAGTTCCCGCTCAAGCATTTCCTGTTCCATTTTTGTCACAATTTTCCGATTTCGTCGCTAATCTCCTTTACGCTATCCTCCGCGGCTGCCTTTTCCTGCTGTTCCTCGCCCAGAACGGCAGCCGCATCGTCTTTTTTCTTCCCCTTCCTTTGTATCTGTGGCTGCGGACTCTTTCCATTTCCCAGCTCCATCGCCGCCTTCATATTCAGGGGAATTTGTTCTGTATCTTCTTTTTCCGCTCTCTTCCTGTTAAAAAGCCTCCTTTACAAACTCCCACAGAATCAGAAGCAGCCTGTTTGCCGCCCGGAAGCGCACATCTTCGTCTGCCGGGATTACCACTTCATCCAGCGTCTCCTTGCACCGCTCCAGCATTTCCATATAAATTCCGCCTGCGCGCTCCCAGTCATTTACTTTTTTTTGCTCCTCAGATACTGCAGGAGGACATTTTTCATGATGGAAAGGCTGTCCATCCCGTATTCCTGCATCTGCCGGATGCTTTCTGCCTGTTCCATGTCCCATCTTCCAAGGAACCGGATGGCTTTTTGTACAATCCCGCCATATTCCGCACACTGCCTTGCTTCGATATACATATCTTCCAGAATGTTATGCAGATACAAAAGCGTTTCCCGGATCACTCTCAATTCCTTCTCCTTTTTCTGCTCCAGACATACCTGCAATTCCCCCAAGTACCTGTTTTTTCCTCTTCATTTTTGGCTCTGGCAGTTCCGGATATAAGATTCCCTCCCGGATTCCGGAAGCATAAATCCTGCGCTTTTCAAAATTACTGAAATTGATGTGTCAGCATTCATGTGCTGCCACCCCGATCATGCCAAGCACTTTCTGCTCCCGGCTCCTCCGCCTGCGGCGGGTCGCGTAAGCGACATTCTTCCATTCCGCTGCAGTGCGATCCGCGAACTTTCATTTATTATCGTATGGAAACGAAGTTTCCTATTATACGATAAAAAAAACTGCCGCCCAGCAAACCTATTTGCTAATGCGACAGTCCTCTATTCATGACAATAGAATGCTCGCAGAGTGTGCATTCTATTGTTTTCCTTTGCGGTGCAAGCCTTATCAGAATGCGCCGTGATCAACCAAGCTGAGCTGCAACTTCTGCTGCGAAATCTTCCACCTTCTTCTCGATACCTTCGCCGGTTTCGAAACGAACGAATCCTTTACAGTCAGGTTTGCATTGTTTCTTTTGCTACCTGAGCCAGATACTGAGCAACGGTCTGTTTGCCGTCCTCTGCTTTTTACGTATACCTGCTCTAACAGGCAGACTTCCTTCAGCTCTTTGTTCAGACGGCCGTTTACTGCGCCCTCGATTACCTTTTCAGGCTTGCCAGCCATCTTAGGATCGTTCTGGATCTGAGCCATCAGGATCTCTTTCTCATGAGCCTTATACTCTTCAGAAACGTCAGCAGTGGAAACATACTTCGGAGACAGTGCAGCGATCTGCATTGCTACGTTTCAGTGCTTCTTTTACTGCATCGTTCTTTACATCAGTGTCAGCTTCTACTAAAACGCCGATACGTCCGCCGCCATGTGTATAGGAAACAACAAGGGAGCGGTAACCTTCTGGAATCTTCTGATCTTTAAGTTCTCGCCGATTACTGCGATCTGCTCAACCAGAACTTCCTTTACAGTCTTGGAAGGTTCTTCATGCCATGCTTCATCCAGAATGCTTCCAGCTCTGTATTGTCAGAATTTACTGCCTGCTCAGCAACTGCAGCTACGAAGTTCTGGAACTTCTCGTTCTTTGCAACGAAGTCTGTCTCAGAGTTTACTTCTACGACAGCAGCGGTTCGTCTCATCTTTACAGCAACGCGGCAGAGACCCTTCTGCAGCGATACGGCCAGCCTTCTTCTCAGCCTTTGCCTGTCCGTTCTTTCTCAGGAATTCAACAGCAGCGTCCATGTCGCCTTCTGTTGCGGTCAGCGCCTTTTGCAGTCCATCATACCAGCGCCGGTCATCTCTCTTAACTCTTTTACCATTGCAGCTGTAACAGCCATTTTACTTTCCTCCATATAAAATCAGTTTATTGGGTTCTATTGTCAAAAAGTATTTATGCCTCTTCTGCAGCAGCTACTTCTTCGATATCGGAAGCTTCGCCCTGTGCAACTGCTTCTTCGGTATAAACTTCTTCGCCCTGCTTAGCTTCGATAACAGCGTCTGCCATCTTGGACGTGATCAGTTTAACGGCTCTGATTGCATCGTCGTTACCAGGAATGATGTAATCCAGCTCTTCGGGATCGCAGTTGGTGTCGCCGATACCGATCAGTGTGATGCCCAGTGCATGAGCTTCCTGTACACAGATCTTTTTTCCTTCTTAGGGTCAACAACGAAGATTGCATCCGGGATTCTGGTCATGTTCTTGATACCGCCCAGGTTCTTCTCCAGCTTTTCCCATTCCTTCTTCAGCTGGATAACTTCTTTCTTAGGCAGAACATCGAAAGCACTGTCTTCGGACATGGTCTCGATTGCTTTCAGTCTCTCGATTCTGCTTCTGATGGTCTTGAAGTTGGTCAGCATACCGCCCAGCCATCTCTCATTTACATAGTACATTCCGCAGCGCTCAGCCTCGGTCTTTACAGCGTCCTGAGCCTGTTTCTTGGTACCAACGAAAAGGATGTTTCCACCCTCAGCAGCGATATCAAATACTGCCTTGTAAGCTTCGTCCACTTTGCCTACAGATTTCTGCAGGTCGATGATGTGGATACCGTTTCTCTCGGTGAAGATGTAGGAGCCATTTTGGGTTCCATCTTCTGGTCTGATGTCCGAAATGAACACCTGCTTCAAGTAACTGTTTCATTGAAATAACGCTCATTGTTTTTACCTCCATTGGTTTTTTCCTCTGTGCCTTTTTTAGAAACATCCTGTAAAGCTCAATTCACAGGATCCACCATTTCCACCCGCCAGCCATCCAAAGCGTTAAAGGACACCGGTGACGGAACCAGACACATGTTTTATGGTCACAACATTAGATTTTATCATAAATGCTGATGACTTGCAAGACTATTATTTACTTCTTTTCCTTCATTTTGCGGATTTCTCCATAGGCAAATTCGTTGCAGACCTTGATATAAGTGCCTTTCATGCCGGAGGAACGGGATTCGATGATTCCCGCGCTCTCAAATTTGCGCAGCGCGTTGACAATAACGGAACGGGTAATGCCCGGTCCGCGATTTTATGCCCAGAATGCCGTCCCATGCAGAATGCCTGAAGCTCCTGATCAGGCTGATCGCTTCCAGTTCAGAATAGGATAAGGTTCGAGTGCGGCGTGTACCACTGCGATTTTGCGGTCTTCCTCCGCACTCTCCTCGGTCACAGCCCGCAGCATTTCCAGCCCCACCACCGTGGAGCCGTATTCGCACAGAATGATATCGTCAATCGTATAGCTTTGCCCCCTGCGGTATAAAAACAGCGTGCCGAGGCGTTCCCCTGCGATCTCGATCGGTGTCACGATCGCGGAAAATTCCTCGTCCTCTTCGCCATCAAAGCCCAGCGTCGCAAGGCTTGCGTTTTCTTTGGTGGACAAAATTGAAAGCATTCTCTCATTCAGCAGCGGATCAAGAAAGCTTCCGACGTTGCAGCCGGAAAGCTCCCGGATTGCACCGCCGTCCTTGCCGGAAATGCCCAGTACTTTTCCTTTTCGGCTGATCACCAGCACGTTTGACTGCAGCGCATCCTGCATCACCTTGCAGATATCGTTAAAAACAACCTTTGCTGAATGGCTGTTATGCAGCAGCTTCCCGATCTTTCTTGTCTTATCCAGCAGCTGAATCCCGCTCATTTTTCTGTTCCTCCACAAATTTATCCCTGGCCGTTTTCTTCTTTTTTTCTTTTCTTTGACAAAACCGCACCCTCCTTCGAGCATACGAGTTTGTTGCCCTTTTCCAGAAGAATGAGCCACAGACCGGGCATCTTTTCATTGGAAGGCTTCTGCCATACCATGAAATCGCACTCCGGGTTGCCGATACAGCCATAGTATTTTCTGCCCTTCTGTGTCTTTTTTCTCAGGACGATATCCTTGCCACACTTGGGGCATGCTACGCCGATTTTTTCGTAATAAGGTTTGGTATTGCGGCATTCCGGAAAGCCCGGACATGCCAGGAATCTGCCGTGAGGTCCGTATTTGATGACCATGCGCCGTCCGCACAGCTCACAAACCTCATCTGATTCCTCGTCTCCCACCTTGACCTCTTCCAGTTCCTTCTCCGCGTTCTGCACAGCCTCCTCCAGATCGGGATAGAAATTGGAAACAATTGTCTTCCAGTCTACGGTTCTTCGGAAACGCCGTCCAAAAGTGCTTCCATATTCGCTGTAAAGTTGACGTCCACAATTGTCGGCAACGCCTCCTTCATCATCTTATTGACAACGTCCCCCAGCTCCGTCACATACAGGTTCTTGTTTTCTTTAATGACATAATGACGTGCAAGGATTGTAGTGATCGTCGGTGCATAGGTACTGGGACGACCGATACCCAGTTCTTCCAGCGTCCGGACAAGGGACGCTTCTGTATAATGTGCGGGAGGCTGGGTAAAATGCTGCTCCCCGTCAAATTCCTTTAAGGACAGCTTCGTATCCTTGTCGATGCTTTTTGCGAGGGTGCGGTTTTCTGCCTTATCCTCGTCGTCCATCGTGTATACACTCATGAAACCGTCAAAAGATCACCTTGCTGGCCGCAACCGTAAAACGATGTCCGTTGCCGTCAATCTTCACAGAGGTTGTCTCGTACTTGGCAGGCGTCATGCGGTTTGCCATAAAGCGCTTCCAGATCAGCTGATAGAGACGAAATTGATCCCTGCTTAAGGATTCTTTGATTTCCAAAAGGGTCCGTGCAACATCCGTCGGACGGATTGCTTCGTGGGCATCCTGAATTTTCTGTCCGCCCTTTTTCATTTATGCCTTCTCCGGCATACTGTTCGCCGTATTTCTCAGTAATATAGCTGCGCGCCATGTTTTCCGCCTCTTCGAAACACGCGTGGAATCGGTTCTTAGGTAGGTGATGATACCGACTGTACCATTTCCCTTGATATCTACCCTTCGTACAGCTGCTGCGCCAGCCGCATGGTTTTTGTGTGGAAAAATTCAGCACCTTACTGGCTTCCTGCTGCAGGGTAGAGGTGGTAAAGGGAAGGGGGGCCTTCTTAATGCGCTCGCCCTTTTGACGTCGCTCACCTGAAACTCTGCCTTTTCGCAATCCTTTTTGACTGCTTCTACTTCCGCTGCGGTTTTTAGAATACGCTTGGTATCCTGCTCCCCGTAATATTTGGCTATCAGGGGTTTTCTTTCCCCTGGAATCTGGAATGCTGCATCAAGGGTCCAGTATTCCTCCGGAATAAACGCATTGATCTCTTCTTCGCGATCACAGATAATGCGCAGGGCAACAGACTGCACACGCCCGGCGGAAAGTCCCCGCTTCACCTTTGCCCACAGAAGCGGGGGAGATCCGATAGCCAACCATACGGTCCAGCATCCGGCGCGCCTGCTGCGCATCCACTAAATTCATATCGATTTCTCTCGCATGCTTTTAACGATTCCTTCACTGCTGTCTTCGTGATCTCGTTAAAGGTAATACGGTACACCTTTTTACCGGAGAGCTTGAGCGCTTCCATCAGATGCCAGGAAATCGCCTCTCCCTCCCGGTCCGGGTCGGTTGCGAGATAGATTTTTTCTGCTTTTTTGACCTCTTTGCGGAGGTTCGCCAGGATGTCACCCTTGCCGCGGATCGTGATATACTTCGGTTCGTAATCATGCTCCACATCAATGCCGAACTGGCTCTTGGGAAAGTCACGCACATGCCCGTTACTGGCTGCTACCTCATAGTTCGCCCCCAAGAACTTTTTGATCGTTTTGACTTTGGCCGGTGACTCCACGATCACTAAATATTTTGCCATATTTGATATCCCCAATTTTCATTACTGCTATTACGCACATTTTTGGTCCTGTGCAGTGATCGTGAACCACTATACACCATATCATCCGTCATTGCAAGCAAAAGTTTTCCTGTAATATCGCCCCATTACGCTTCCTGCAGCGCCTCCAGCTCAGAAAAACAAGCTCCTGCATCAGCATCTGCACATTTATGGATATCTTCTGTCTCACAAGGGTATCCGCAATTTCGTCCATGCTCTGCGGCATTGTATCCAGCGCCTGCCAGATCGTTTTGCGTAGAGGCGGCCAGGAGGATGAGGCGGTAGAGCTGAGAGCGTCTGTCACAGGGCACAGCATTTTGTCGGCAATCACACCGGCAGCCTTGGCAGCGTTCGGGCGTTCTGCCTGGGCTAAGGAAAACGTTTCGTCTCTACCTGCGTGCGGTACGCTGCCCTGCAGTTCCTGCAGCAGCTGTGCCACACTCACCGCGATACCTGCGCCATTTCCGATCAATCGGTTGCAGCCGCGACTACAGGTATCCGTAATGCGTCCCGGCACAGCAAACACATCCTTTCCCTGCTCCAGCGCCATATCTACGGTGATCAGCGTTCCGCTCTTTTCACGCGCTTCGATAACGAGTACGAGATCCGAAAGTGCACTGATGATCCGGTTGCGCGGCGGAAACAGTCGCGAATGCGGCAGCGTCCCCGGCGGATATTCCGACAGGATACATCCGTTTTCCCACAGCCTTTCATACAGCGGCCTGTTCTCCTCCGGGTAGCAGATGTCCACACCGCAGCCCAGCACCGCAACCGAATATCCGCCTGCTGACAGCGCCGCCCGCTGCGCGATTCCATCTGCTCCGCGTGCCATGCCGCTGACAATTCCGATCCCCTCCTTCGCAAGTCCCCTGGCGAAATATTCCGCCATTTCTTTTCCATAGGAGGAACAGGCGCGCGCACCGACAATGGCTGTCATCTTTTTTCCGGCTCCGGCAGCTTCCCGATCCTATACAGCACCAACGGTTGATCGGAAATTTCCTTCAACCGTTTTGGAAACCTTCTTCCCACAAAAAATCGAATGAAATTCCTTTTTTTTTCTTCCACTGCTCCTCCTGTCGCTTTGCCAGTTCCAGATTTTCGGGCGCGTCCCAGTTTTTCAAAAACGCCGCTTTTTTCTCCCCCAGCAGCTTCTGCAGACTTTCCGCCGGCAGCTTTCGGATTTCGGAAACGTCTCCTGCCTTTTCCAGAAGCTTTCGAATGCTGACAGCGCCGATCCCTTCCACCCGGCAAAGGGCAAGTGCCAGAGTGCGCTCCTGCTCCATTTGACTTTTTACAATTCTGTTGTTTTTCTATTCTATGCTCCCTTCTGCCCGCGGCGCTTCACTCCCGCAGCACATTTTGATTTCGGAAAAAGAGCGCCTGTCCCAGATGCTCTACACCAATCCGGTCTTTTCCTTCCAGATCTGCAATCGTCCGCGCCACACGGATAACGCGGTGGCATCCCCGCATGGAAAGCCCCGCCTGCTCGCTGGCCTGTTCCAGAAACTCCTGTTCCTCAAGTCCCAACGGACAGTATTTTAAAATTTCCCCGGACTCAACCGACCGTTTTCCCGCATTGCTGCGCCACGGCATCGCATCTGCTGCCGCTTTCTTGCCTCCAGCACCTGTTCCCGCATCCATTTGCTTCCGTTTTTGTCGCTATCTATATAGGAAGCTTCTCTTTTTTCCCACAGCTTTCGAAACGGCGTCTGTTTGATCTGACAGCATAAATCCATCCGGTCGAGAAGCGGTCGAGAAAGTCTCGCCAAATACCGGTGCACCTCCCAGTCCTGACATCTGCAGCGGTTTCTGTCCGGATAATATCCGCAGGGGCATGGATTCGTCGCTCCTAACAGCATAAAATCCGCCGGATACACAAAGTTTCCCCGGCTCCGGGCAAGAAAAATCTTTCCCTCTTCCATCGGCTGCCGCAGAACGTCCAGCGTCTGTCGTTTTAAATTCCGTCATTTCATCCAAAACGACACGCCCCGGTGCGCCAACGTCACCATTCCCGGTTTTGGGACAGCGCCGCCTCCGGTCATTGCATAAACAGATACCGTATGATGCGGGCTGATAAACGGTCGCTCCTGAATCAGCCTTCCATCCTCCAGCTGCCCTGCCGCGCTGTAGATTGCAGACACCTCCTGCTTTTCTTCCTCGCTCATGGGCGGCAGGATTCCCGGCAGGCATCTCGCAAGCATCGTCTTTCCGGTGCCGGGCGGTCCTGCCAAAAAGCAGATTATGGGCTCCGGCAGCTGCAATCATTGCAGCGCGCTTTGCTTCCTCCATTCCGCACAGCAATGCAAAGTCCGGCGTTTTCTTTTCTTTTTCCATCCTGCCTTTTGCCTGACTCTGCCATCTGTCTTCCGCGTCCCGCCGCATCCGTTCCTGTTCCTGCGCCGACGCGTTTACATACTCCATTGCTTCTTCCAGGCTGCAAACGCCCATAACCGGCAGTTTTCCAACCGCAAGCCCTTCTCCCAGATTTTCAAACGGAATCAAATAGCTTCGAAAAGCGCTCTGATTTGCCGCATGCAGCATCGCCAGTACGCCCCGAACCTGCTTAATTCGCGCATCCAGCCCGACCTCGCCCACCGCCCAGAGCTCCCTCAACCGCTCCGGCGGCACTTTCCCTGCGCTGCGAGGATGACGAGTGCGGTCGGCAAATCGAACGACGTCCCGGATTTCACGATTCCTGCCGGAGAATAATTTACCGTAATTTTTCCGCCGGAAGCGCTGCGTTGATGTGATGCAGGGAAACGCGCAGACGTTCCCGCGCCTCCCGCACTTCACTGTCTAAAAGTCCTACCATATCAAAACAGGGCAGCCCTTTTGAAATATCGACTTCCACCTGCGCAACATAGCTCTGCAGGCCATAAAGTCCGCCTGCATTGATCTGACAATACATCTTTCCCCTTTCCGTCCCGGGAAATTCAGCCAACCAGAAAAAGGGCAGATTTTTCCTCTGCCCTCCAACTATCATAACTGTTTTAACCATACCGCATGCCACAGCATGCTGTCAACCGTTTTTTGTGCATTCCGACTCACTGCTTTTTGCATTGCTGCTTTTCAAAAATCAGCCTTTCATCCCCACGCCGCATCCCGTAAGCGCAAGAGCGCTCGTTTTTCAATCCGGCTGACATAGCTTCGGGAAATCCCCAGCCGTTTTCCTACCTCTTTCTGCGTAAGTTCCGTTCCTCCGGGCAGTCCGTACCGAAGATACAGCACCTCCCTTTTCCCGTAGGCTGAGCACACTTTCCATCAGCTCATAGAGCTTTTGGTTCAGCCGCTGTTTTCCATCTCTTCCACAATGTCCGGCTGTTTTTGTTCCATCACGTCCAGGAGGTTGATCTCGTTGCCCTCCCGGTCCGTTCCGATCGGCTCATATAACGATACTTCCCGCGACGTCTTTTTTTACTGCGCAGCATCATCAGAAGCTCGTTGTCGATGCATCGGGCGGCGTAGGCTGCCAGACGGCTGTTTTTCTGCGGGTCAAAGGTCTCCACCGCCTTGATCAGCCCGATTGTCCCGATTGAAATCAGGTCTTCCAGTTCTTCCTCGCTGCTGTATTTTTTGCAATGTGCGCGACCAGCCTTAAATTGCGTTCAATCAGGAGCCGTTTCGCCTCGCTTTTCTTCCGGCATCTTCTGCCTGCAATGCCTGTATGCAAAGGCTTTTCCTCTTCCTTTGACAGAGGTTTCTGAAAGGTTTTCACTCCTAGCCCCAGCCGTTGCCAACGCCCCGGCCTCCTGCAGTTTAGTTTATTTTTATGAAAACCCTTTTCGTCCCGTGCCTTTCCATCTGTCCCTATTTTTGAGCGGTGTGCTCGATTTTGGCGCACAGCAACGGCTGTCTATCGACGCAACCGTTTTTAACGCGCGGTATTCACGCGTCTTTGATCGGACAGTCTGCAAACAGCGCCGCCACTGCGGACTTGTATTCTGTCAGCTTCTGTGCCTTGCGGATTTTTTGAGATATTTTTCGGAGCCCTCAAACAGCTGTCCCTGCCAGCCCCAGAGTTCCTTCATTTTAAATAGTACGTCCCGTTCTCCGGACAGCACCGCTGCGTAATCCTCCGCCAATCGCCCATAAAAATCGCGGATATCCGATACTCGCTTCGCAGCGTCCTCCCAGACTGTGCTTCCGTTTTCCAGGCGCAGTTTCTTTGCAGCGTTTTTTTCTGCCAAATCAGTTCTTCGGGCGCGCAGCCGCATCACCAGCGCCGGGTCGATCAGCATTCCCCTGCCGAACATCAGGTCATCCGCACCCGGATACTCCACCAAAAATCTCTCCGTATCGGAAACGCTGAATAAATCGCCGTTGTAGCAGACCGGAATGGTCCGTTCCACAGTTTCTTCATCTGCTGCAGCTGCGCTCAGCCTTTCTTTCGCCCGCACATAGGCTTCCCGGTGCACGTTTCCTTTATAAAACTCTTTCAGCACGCGGGGATGCACGATCAGCTTCTGAATCGGATACTGGGAAAAAATATCCAACAGGCGCTCAAATTCATCCGGGTTTTCCACGCCAATTCTCGTTTTGATCGAGATTTTCAGCGGGCTGTGTGCAAAAATTTCCTCCAGAAACGCATCCAGTGCGTCTGGATCAGCCAAAAACCCGGCAGCCTTTTTTTCTTCGCCGTCACGGTAGCGGACGGACAGCCAAGATTTAAGTTCACTTCTTCGTAGCCCTGTTCTTTGAGCATCCCGGCAACCTTGCAAAAGCCTTCCGCCTGATTCGCCAGGATTTGCGGAACAACCGCGATGTTCTGATTGTGCTCTGCTGCAATGTCGTTCCACTCCCGCGTCGTGAAGCTTTTCCCTTTTTTCGGCGTGATGAACGGTGTGTAATAGCGATCCATCGACGGAAAGCACGCATGATGCGCATTCCGGTAAATATATCCTGTAATCCCTCCAGCGGGGCAAATTCATACTGCATGCGATTCTCCCTGATCTTAATAATCCAGCAAAACTCCGCCAGCGCATAGTTGCTGACGTCCACGCCATAATCCGTCAGGCGCAGATTTTTTTTCGATTCATCCAGACAAAGTAACTGTTCGGAAAACAGCTTATCCGCAGCGTCCTGATAAACGTCCCAGAAACTTTTTTCCAAACTGGTGTTCAAATGTTTGCAGTTCAATGCCTTTTGTCAGCCGCAGCCCCAGAAACATAAATTCTTCCATTCGTTCCGACACACGAAGCGTCTGCACCTCTTCCCGAAGGTTTGCAAAATCTCCTGATTTTTGCCGCATTCCAGATAGTCCGATAAATCAGACGTCATCTTCCAGCGCATCGGGTCAATCAAAGACGACGCCCAAGCCCGATCCCCAAATAATCCGTCCGGTTCCAGTAGCCGATGTTATGTCTGCAGGCATACCCGTCCTTCGCATAATTCGAAATTTCATACCGATGGTAGCCATACTGTTCCAGAATTTCCCGCGTTCGGGCATACATCCGGCGTTCGTCCTCTTCCGACGGAAGCGGCAGCATTTCTTTCGGGCGCAGCGTCTGGTTTGCATCCTCACCATACCAGCTCCAGAATGGCGTACCTTCTTCGATGATCAGGCTGTAGGCCGACAGATGCTCCGGCGCAAGCTCTGCAGCTTTCATGAGTGTCTGCTCCCAGCTCTCCACCGTCTGCCCCGGCAGCGCAGACATCAGATCGACGTTGATGTTTTTCAAACCCAGCCCTCCGCGCCTGCTTATAGTTTTGGACAAAGGTATCGAAATTGTGAATTCTGCCAAGCATGGCAAGCTCTTTGTCACACGCCGACTGCAGCCCCATGCTCAGCCGGTTGATTCCGGCACGCCGATATCCTGCGAGTTTTTTCAAAATCCAGCGTGCCCGGGTTGCTTTCCAGCGTAATTTCTGCATCGTCCGCAACACAAAAATGCGCCCGGATCGCGTCCATCAGCCGTTCCATATCCATGACGCGCAAAGGGACGGCGTACCGCCGCCCCAGAAAATCGTAGTGACTCTGCGCTCTTGATAAAACTGACTCTCCTGCACGATCTGTGAAAGGAGGGCATCGACGTATGCTTCCGGAACGTAACCATCCGCTGTAGAGCTGTCTGCTGCCAGCGGTGCCGGAACGAAAAAAATCACAGTAGCGACATTTTTGCCTGCAGAATGGAATGTGCAGATATAATTCCAGATCTTTTTTCGGTGTCATAGGCTCAGTTCTCATCCAGCTTTAAGACGCTCATGAAAGCCTTCTGCGGGATTTCCACGTTGCCGACCTGACGCATCCGCTTCTTGCCTTCCTTCTGCTTTTCCAGAAGCTTTTTTCTTACGGCTGATATCGCCGCCATAGCATTTTGCAAGCACGTCCTTGCGCATCGCCTTGACGGTTTCCCGGGCGATAATCTTGCCGCCGACTGCCGCCTGAATCGGAATTTCGAACAGATGGCGCGGGATTTCATCCTTTAACTTTTCGCACATTTTTCCGACCACGCTCGTATGCGCTGTCCTTATGTACAATAAATGAAAGTGCATCCACTTCTTCCCGGTTAATCAAAATATCCAATTTTACAAGCTCTGACTGCTCATACCCCTTTAACTCATAGTCAAACGACGCATAACCCTTGGAACGGGACTTTAACGCATCGAAAAAAGTCGTAAATGATTTCATTTAACGGCAGCTCGTATTTGAGCAATGCACGGGTTTCTTCCATATATTCCATGCCGAGATACTGACCTCGGCGCTCCTGGCACAAGCTCCATAATGGAACCGATGTAGTCCGTCGTCACCATGATCTCTGCCGAAACCACAGGCTCTTCCATATATTCGATCATCGACGGGTCGGGCAGATTGGACGGATTCGTCAGCTCGATCATATCGCCGTTGGTCTTATACACCGGTACACAACGCCCGGCGCTGTCGTCACCAGATCCAGATTGTACTCCCGCTCCAGCCGCTCCTGGATGATTTCCAGATGCAGCAGTCCCAAAAATCCGCAGCGGAATCCAAAGCCAAGGGCGATGGATGTCTCCGGCTCATAAAATAAGGACGCATCATTTAACTGCAGCTTTTCCAGCGCATCACGCAGATCCGGATATTTTGCACCATCAGACGGATACAATCCACAGTACACCATCGGATTGACCTTTTTATAACCGGGAAGCGGTTTTGCACACGGATTGGCTGCATCTGTAATCGTATCGCCGACGCGGGTATCCTTGACATTTTTGATCGAAGCCGTCAGATAGCCAACCATTCCTGCAGACAGCCCGTCCTCGCTGGGGATAAACTGACCTGCGCCAAAATATCCAACCTCCACAACATCAAACTCTGCACCTGTTGCCATCATACGGACTTTGGTACTCTTTTTTTAACTGTCCTTCCATAATTCGGAAAAAAAGACAATCACGCCCTTGTAGGGATCGTAGAGGGAATCAAAAATCAGCGCCTGCAGCGGGTTTTCTAAGCTGCCGCCCGGCGCGGGAATTTTTTCACAATCTGCTCCAGCACCTGTTCGATATTTAATCCGTTTTTAGCGGAAATCAAGGGTGCATCCTCCGCATCCAGACCGATCACATCCTCGATCTCTTCTTTTACGCGCTCAGGCTCTGCGCTCGGCAGGTCGATTTTGTTGATGACCGGAAATACCTCCAGATCATGATCCAGCGCAAGATACACATTCGCCAGCGTCTGCGCCTCGATGCCCTGTGCTGCGTCCACAACCAGAACTGCGCCGTCGCACGCTGCCAGTGCACGGCTGACCTCATAGTTAAAGTCCACGTGTCCGGGAGTGTCGATCAGGTTAAAAATATATTCTTCCCCGTCCTCTGCACGGTAAATCGTCCGCACCGCCTGGGATTTGATCGTAATGCCGCGCTCCCGCTCCAGCTCCATGTTATCAAGCACCTGCTCCTGCATTTCTCTGCTCGTCAGAAGACCGGTCTTTTCGATAATTCGGTCTGCCAGCGTCGATTTGCCGTGATCGATATGCGCGATGATACAAAAAGTTTCTGATATTGCTCTGTTTTATTTTGGACATTCTTTCCTCACTCTGATTCCTGTCGTCAACCGCCGCATTTTATAGAATGAAAGTAACTGTTCAGTAGGTCTGCGCATTTACTGCGCTGACCGTAAGAAAACTTGAACTAGAAGGCAAAAATCCTATCGGCATAGCCGATTTGGAATGGATTTTTGCGCGTAACTGAGAGGGTACTGAACAGTTACTAATGAAAACCGTTTGCTGCGCCGACGCCATACTCGCCATTTTTCAATTTGATTGCATTTAAGTATATCAAACTCACAGGCTGTGGGCAAGGAATTTTACACTGTCTTCTGCACACTCCCGGTCTCTAGTGTTCCAAAACCACCCGTTTCCCTTCTTCTTTTCCATTTTGTTCAAACCAGGAAATCCAATTTTTTCTTTTCTTCTTCCCCGAACCGGAAATTCCTGCTGAAGCTGCCCGATATTTCCTCCTTTGGAAATACCGTACGAATGATACGGCAAAAGCTGCGCCTGCTCTATCGAAGGGTATCGCCCAAGCAGATCACAGATTGTCTGAAAATGGACTGTATTATCGTTGACTCCAGGGATAATCGGGCAGCGTAAAACTGTCCGTACCCCTTTTTTATCCGCCAGAGCAAGATTATTCAAAATCGGGACAAGCGATCCGCCAATCCATTTTTTGCGTCTTCCTCAGTGCTCACTTTCCAGTCAAAATATAGCAGATCGGTTTCCTGCAGCAGCTTTTCCATCGCGTCTGTAGTTCCAAACCCGCTCGTCTCCACACAGGTATGCAGATCCTCCTCTCTGCACAACGAAAGAAAGGAGGCTGCAAAATCCGCCTGCTGCAGCACTTCTCCGCCCGACAACGTAATTCCGCCACCGGAATGCTCATAAAACGCCCGATCAACAGTGCAATTTTCAAAAGCTCTTCTTCTGTATACGGTGTTCCGATAATTTTCAGTGCCTTTACCGGACACTGTTCCACACTTCCCGCAAAACTGACAATGTTCAAAATAAACCTGATGCCGAAACTGTTCTGTCCCGGTTTTCGTCAACCAATGTACATTACTGTGACATGCCGTTTCACAGCGCCCGCATCCAACGCACTTCTCACGATGAAACGACAGCTGCTTTCCGGGATTTTGACTCTCCGGATTATGGCCTGCACCGACAGCGCAGCGGGCAGCCCTTAAAAAAGAATGTCGTCCGCACACCTGGTCCGTCATGCAGGCTTCCCTCTGAATATCTACAAGCAACGCTTCCAAACTATATCCTCCCTTTCCGGCATCACAGCACTGCGCAGCGATACCGGACATATTTTGTTTTCCGACACTGCACAGCAGTAACGATGCCACTCGCTTTTTCTCTTAGCAGTATGCCGTCCTCGTCAGGACGTCCTGCTGCGTTTTTTTATCCAGATCGATAAACCTCGCTGTAAATCCGCCGACCCGCACCACCAGATTTTCATGGCTTTCCGGGTGCACCAGCGCATCCTCCAGATCTTTCTGGCAGACAACGCTCAAATTCACCTGCTGCCCTCCAAGATCGAAGAACGTTCCAAGCACGCTCTTAATCTGCGTCAGATCGCCTTCAAACATGCTGCGCGCGAATTTCAGGTTCTGGTTTCCGCCCGCATGAATTGAATTATCCAGTTTAGTCAACGACAGAATCAGCGCTGTCAGTCCCTCTTTATCCTGTCCGTTGTAAGGGCTGTTGCCGTTGGACAAAAAACTTATGCGCATTTCTGCCGTCCGGCGTCGCGCCGGTAAACTGCCCCAGCGTCACATTCATATTGTTGTTGATCAACACCGCCAGGAAAGAATCCAGCCGTGTCCGGTTTTTCTGGTTGCGGATCGTCTGACAGATGAACTCATGCAGCCGAACCGCAATTTCATCCGCCTCTTCATTATCGTTTCCAAATTTCGGCGCGTCAAGAAGCGCCTGCTGCAGCATCTCTTTTCCCGAAAAATCACAGTCGAGCGCCTCTACAAGCTCCTGTAATGTGCAGCGCTTTTCCTCAAATACAACTTTCCGGATTGCTTCCATACTGTCTGAAAGCGTGATATTTCCATAGGTTTCCACCGTTCCGCCCAGATACCTGTAACCGCCGTTTAGCATACCGCGTCCACGCGTCATGCAGTCGTCCTGCAGACAGGAGAGCTGTAAAAACTCTGCTTCTTTTCCATCCACGTCATACACCAGCTCTTCAAAACCGCCTGCAATCTCGATAAAAAACGTCAGATAAGTTTTTTAACAACTCTTCCAGCTCCTCATAGCAGATAATGTCCTGAAGCTTTTTGCATTCCTGCCCAGCTGCCAGCGGTCCTGACAAAATTCCTGTTGCCGGATTGATTCCATCATGCAGTACAAGCTCCAGAACCTTTGCCACATTCAGGGCTGTATTTGGCGTTCCGATACTCTGTGCCGCCAGCATATATTCTCCGCAGTCAAAGAACGAATACTGCTCCGCTGCCTTTTTTGGGCACATCCATCGCCCGCATCACTGCAGGCACATTCACATCATCGTTATACAGCATCGGAAGGTCATGCCGCTGCCAAGAATCCGCAGCGCGCGGTCATAAATATCCTGATTCATCTCTTTATAATAACGCAGGCTGATCTGCGGATAAAAATGTTCCCTGCGCACTTCCAATACATCCATCACCAGCATAGCAAATTCGTCCGCGCTCTTTTCATGCTCGCGCCCCATGCCGCCGATAATCACCCGCGTATCCCGTCCGCACTGGGTTTCGATGATTGTGAAAAAATTGTCCAGCAAACGCACTGCCTGATCGTGGGTAATCCGTCCGGTCTTCAAATCTTTCCGGTAAAATTCCCCCAGATAATCGTCGATTCTTCCGATCTCTACTGCCCGCGCCGCAAGCATATAGAGGCATTGAAGCTGAATTGCCTCCTGCATACTCTCCGGTGGTGCAGTCTGAATGTGTTCCAGACACTCTGCCATCTGCAAAAGTTCCTGTTGCCGCACCCTGTCATTTTCCTGTCCAGCCAAACGCTTTGCCTCCGTTGTATACTGCCCCATTACCCTGGCGAAGGGATTCCTGCACAGAAGCTACGCCCTCGTAAAATTCTTTTTCTCCGGCTCCCTGCGTTTCCTGTGACAGTCTGAGCGCTTCATCCCGCAAACCGCATATACCAAGCCGGAAGAGCTTTTTAAAATCAAGATTTACACCTGCCAGCCGGTAAAGCGGATGAATTGCCGCATTATCATGAACATAATCGTCACCGCCCATCGAACCTGCCCAGCTTTTGGGGAACTGCTGCCGGATTTTTGTATTTGTATTTTCTGTTTTCCAGAATTGGATCATCTCTTCTGCCTGCATACAGTCCTCCTCGGAATAGGAGTCGTCCGCTTTCATTCTCTTCAGCTCTTTTTCACAGTTTGCCACATCGATACAATAACCGGTCTTATCGATGCCGTCGCCCTCCATACACTGTGCAAACACCACATACGGGCGGCTGATCCTTCCGGCAATCAGATCATGGGGCTGTATCGTCACAAAAGTACGTCGCCATCTGTGCATCCATGCAGCGACTCTCCCGCACCGCTTTAGGCTGCCCGATATTTTCCCGATAGATTTTGTAAATTCCAGTTCTCGCTCTAAAATTCTGTTCGGATGATACATTTTTGTCCCTCCACATTTCTTTTTCCATAAATACAGTTGTTTTGCTTTCAAATCAACTCATTCCACAGCTTCTGGATTCAGTATAAAAGAAAACGGGAAACACCGCTAACACCTGTTTCCCGTTTCTGATACTATATTGACCTAATATATTTTTTTTCTGTGAAAATATTCTGTTTTCTGAAAAGAGACTTCAAAATATCATCTGTCATTCAAAGAACCGCTTCTGACTCCGGTATTCTTTTGGCGTCTGGCCGTAACAGCCCGAAACTGTCGGTTGAAATACGACAGATTCTCATACCCGCAGCTGTAAGCGATATCCAGAATTTTTCTTCAGTGCTGCGGAGCAGGCGGCATGCCTCAGTCATTCGGCAGGAATTGATAAACGCCGTCGGCGTTTGCCCATAATACTTATAAAAAGCCCGATTCAGATACGCCTGACTTTTTGCCCGCAAGTTCCAACATGCGTGTAAGTCCCTGCGTAAAATTTTCAGGCTCCTGCATTCTGTCATACAATTCAGACAGCCAGTCCGGCGCACTGTTTTCCCTGCCTTTTAATAAGATGTTTACCAGGACATCACAGCAAATGCTCTGGAGCAGAAATTCCTTTTCCCCTGAGGATTCCCAGAGTTGATGCAGCAGACGTATTTTCTCACGGAATCCTTCCAGGCTTTCCGAACCCAGGTCAAAAACAGGTGCATCTTTGCTCCCGTTCCCGTTGCCAAACAGCGGCGCTGTCAGCTGTTCATAACGATCTTTTCGCACCGCAATATTGTACAAAAGATTCTGCTCGCCAAAGGGATTTGACAGGTTATGCACATCGTCCGGTCCGAGCAGCTGTCCCATCCCCGGCTGCATCACCAGTTCCTGTCCGTTGCATCGTTCCAGAAACGTGCCTTTCAACACGACAAAAATTCATAATAATCATGACAGTGCGCCTCGATCTGCTCTCCCGGTTTCAAAACCAGATCGGCGATATAGAAAGTAACCTGTTTATCCGTCACATACTGCTTCCAGTAAAACCGCTGTGCCATAAATGCTCCATTCTACCGCGACACGATGTTCCGCTTTTTCTTTTACACCGCCGCTTCTTCCCGACTGCGGCACTGTTTCGCCAGATAATGAATCACGTCCCGTCTCGTAATGATCCCAATAAAGACCTTTTCATCATCAATAACCGGCACGAAGTTCTGGGCGCTGACCTTTTCCAGCAGTCCTTCCATATCCACATTCACATGAACCGGCTTATTGTCCCGGGAACGGTTCACCTGCATGACAGGAATCTCTTCCATCTGATACAGGCTGGGAAAATTCAGTTTTTTTAATCCCAGAGCACATCCCCGTCCGTCAGCGTGCCAAGATATTTGCCCTCCGTAGATAAAAGCGGAACTGCAGCATAACCGTGATGCTCCATCTTTTCAAGCGCCTGACGCAGTGTGTCAGTTTCCTCCACATAAGCGACCTCGCTCTTTGGTGTCAAAAAAGAATAAAATATTCATCTGTAAATTCTGTCTACCTTTCGTATACGATTCTCTCCGCCTGCGCTGCCGCCTCTTCTTCCGAAATCAGGCAGCCGATAATTTTCAGTGCAAAATCGATCGCACAGCCCATGCCGCGTCCGGTGATCACATTGCCATCCACCTCTGCTGCGCCGTGCGTCACAAAGGCGCCGTCCAGCTCCTTTTTCCATGGAAGGAAGCTCGTCGCCTTTCTCCCCTTCAAATATCCGCGATGTCCGAAAATCTGCGGGGCCGCGCAGATCGCTGCAACCCATTTTCCAGCGCTATAAAAACGATCCAGCTGTTCCATTAATCCATCACAGGCTTCCAGATGCAGGGTTCCAGGCATTCCCCGGAAGCACCAGCAGATCGAACGCATCAAAATCTGTCTCAGAAAGCAGCTGATCCATCTGCACGGTAATCTGATGCGAACCGGTCACCGCCGCCGTCTCATCCACGGAAACCATTGTCACCTCGATGCCCGCCCGTCTGCAGAGATCCACCACTGTCAACGCTTCTATTTCTTCATAACCAGCCGAAAAAATACACCAATTTTCGCCATCTGTATGTCCCCTTTCTTCTTAAGTTCATTTTCTGATGTCTGGCAGCCGCCTGCTTAAACGTCACCTTCCTCCGTCGAGCGCTTCCGCAGCCTGCCATTTGAACCATTCCTATCTTAGCAGAAATCTCTGTTCCATAAAAGGGAAAAAGTATGAATAATTTCTAAAGAATGTTAAAATTCAGGGTGCTTCCACAACAAAATTCACAAATCCTGCGTATGTGTGCTATACTAAACCTATCGAGCATCTAAAACACACAAAGGAGTACCGCTATGCCCCCTATGGAAATCGAACGAAAATTCACAGTCAAAGCTCTGCCGGAAAATCTGGACAGCTATCCGTTCCACCTCATCGAGCAGGCTTATTTAAACACCGACCCCGTCCTGCGCATCCGCAAACAGGATGATGAATATTATCTGACCTACAAAGGAAAAGGACTGATGGCGCGGGAAGAATATAATCTTCCGCTCAATCAGTCCTCCTATGAGCATCTGCTTCCGAAAGCCGACGGCATCTGTATTTCCAAAAACGATATCTGATCCCTGGGATCCTTATACCATCGAGCTGGATGTTTTTGAGAAGTCTCTCTGCCGCTTATCATCGCAGAAGTAGAATTTCCATCCATCGAGGAAGCAAACGCATTCACACCGCCGGACTGGTTCGACCAGGATGTGACGAAGGATCCGGCGTATCATAATTCGAATTTGATCTTGAAATAAGATCGTCGGATCGTCGCCATACTATTATAGGATCAGGCAAAGGATATAAGTGTTCACGGTCAACACAAACGAAATCCCGGAGAGCTGCAGCTCTCCGGGATTTCTTTGTTTGTCAGGGCAGATCACCTGCAATAGGTCTCTGTCACGTCCTTCATATGTGCTGCCAGTGCATCCGTCAGCTGTCCGTCCGTCAGGCAGCGCCATTTCCAGTTGTCTCCAAGGGTGGACGGGAAGTTCATGCGGGCTTCTCGTCCGAGTCCGAGCCAATCCTGCATCGGGATCACTGCGGTTCTGCGGTTGAGGACATCGCTGTTGCGATCATCGCTTCTACCACATCTTTACCGCTTTTTACCCGCAGGTACTCACGAATGTATTTCTGCACCTTGCGGTTGTTTTCTTCGTACCAGCCGCGGGTCGTCTGATTGTCATGGGTTCCGGTGTAAACAATACAGTTCTTATCATAATTGTGCGGCAGGTATTCGCTGTCATAGCTGTCAAATGCGAACTGCAATACCTTCATACCCGGATATCCGCATTTTTTGATCATTTTGCGGACAGGAGGTGTAATCACACCCAGATCCTCTGCGATCATCTCTTTTTTGCCCAGCTTCATCTTCATCGCTGCAAACAGCTCGAAGTCAGGTCCTTTTCCCAGTGACCATTGACTGCAGTTTCGTCTCCGTAAGGAATCGAGAAATATGCCTCAAAGCCACGGAAATGATCTACGCGGACGATATCGTAGAGGCGATAGCTGTAACCGATTCTTAAGATCCACCAGTCATAGCCGGTCTTTTGTGATATTCCCAGTCATAAAGAGGATTGCCCCACAGCTGACCGGTGGCAGAAAAGGCATCCGGCAACCCCTGCAACTGCCTTGGGCACACAGCCCTCAGAAAGCTGGAACAGCTCGGGTGAGACCAGGTATCTGCACTGTCAAGTGCAACGTAAATCGGGATATCTCCGATAATAGAGATCCCTTTTCCATTGGCATAGGCCTTGAGTGCCTGCCACTGTTTTGCAAATAAATACTGTAAAAACTGCCAGAAGCAGATTTCATCGGACAGCTCATGTCTGCAGCGTCTGATTGCTTCAGGCTCCCGCAGCTTTAAAGGTGCGTCCCATTCCAGGAAGCTTGCGCCGCCCTGACTGTCCTTGATCGCCATAAACAACGCATAATCAGAAAGCCACCAGTCATTTTCCTCACAGAATGCAATAAATTCAGCATTCTCTGCGATATGGCTGTTGTGGTATGCCTTGCGCAGCAGGGAAAACGTCCCTGATACATTTTTTTCATAATCCACATAGGACTTGCTGCCGCCCCAGTCTGTATTCTCACATTCTTCTTCTGTCAGCCATCCATTTTCGATCAGCTCTTCGAGATCGATCAGGTAGGGATTGCCCGCAAAGGTAGAAAATGCCTGATAGGGGAATCCCCATATCCGGTGGGTCTCCAAGGGCAGGATCTGCCACAGCTTCTGTCCCGCTTCCTTCAGAAAATCCACAAAAGCATAGGCTTCTTTGGAAAAGGTTGATGCCGAATCGGGATGGCAGGCTGGTAACAGGTAATAAAACACCGCTTCTTCTCATTCTTTTTCCCTCTCATCCTTTGAACGATATGTTTTGTCACGCCATGCAGGGCGAAAGGTCAGAACCTCCGTGCAAGCACAGTCGGTCTTCTGACGTTTCGCCCTTTTTGTCATTTGAAATCTCCGATTTCTCCTGATATCCTTATTTTAATTTCCAAATATCGCGGTTGTATTCTGCGATGGTACGATCGGAAGAGAAGAATCCGGCTTTGGCGATATTTACCACCATCATACGTTTCCACTTTTCCTGATCCTCGTAGTCTGCAAACATACGGTCTTTGGTTGCAATATAGTCTTCCAGATCCAGCAGGGTCATGAACCAGTCCTTATTCAGCAGCTCGTTGTAGAGGCGCTCCAGATTCTCCTTATGACCAACTGCCAGCGCCTGATCGCTTACGATGAAGTCCACTGCTGCTTTGATCCAGGGCTCTTCTCGTAGAAGCTTCTGGACACGTAGTCTGCCTTTGCATAGTGATCGATAACCTGTTCGCTGTTTTCGCCGAAGATATAGATGTTGTCCTCACCGACGAGGTCGTGGATTTCAACGTTTGCACCGTCAGCTGTGCCCAGTGTCACCGCACCCTTTAACATCATCTTCATGTTGCCGGTACCGGATGCTTCCTTGGAAGCCAGAGAGATCTGCTCGGAAATATCGCAGGCAGGGATCAGCTTCTCTGCATAGCTTACGTTATAGTTTTCTACCATAACAACCTTCATGTAGTCCTTTACATCCGGATCGTTATTGATGATCTGCTGCAGGACTAAGAGCAGATGGATGATATCCCGTGCAATGACATAAGCCGGAGCTGCCTTCGCGCCGAAAATAAAGGTCAGCGGACGGGCAGGCTTTTTGCCGCCTTTGATCTCCAGATATTTGTGGATGATATACAGTGCGTTCATCTGCTGTCTCTTGTACTCATGCAGACGCTTGATCTGAATATCGAAAATGGAGTCGGGATTTAATTCCTCGCCTTCGTGCTCTTTGATATGAGCAACAAGTGCTTCTTTCTTCTCTCTTTTGATCTTTACCAGATCGTTTAAGAATTCTCGTCATCCTTAAATGCAAGCAGCTTTTTCCAGCTCCATCGCATCCTTCTGATAGCCGGTTGATCTTTTCGGTAATCAGGGCAGCCAGCTCACGGTTGCAGGAAAGCAGCCATCTGCGGAAGGTAATGCCGTTTGTCTTATTATTGAACTTTTCAGGATAAATCTCATAAAATGCATGCAGCTCGGTATCCTTTAAGATCTCGGTGTGGATCGCAGCAACGCCGTTTACGGAGAAGCCGTAGTGATATCCATGTGAGCCATGTGCACGCGGTTCTGATCGTCGATGATCTGCAACCTTCGGATCGCTGTATTTTGCAGCAACACGAGCGGACAGCTCCTTGATGATCGGAACGAGCTGAGGAACCACCTTTTCCAGATAGGACAGCGGCCATTTTTCCAGAGCCTCTGCCAGGATGGTGTGGTTGGTGTATGCGCAGGTCTTGCTGACAACCTCGATTGCCTCGTCCATTGTAAACGCTTTATCGTTTACCAGGATACGGATCAGCTCCGGAATAATCATGGTCGGATGCGTATCATTGATCTGGATGACTGCATAATCGTACATCTTTCTCAGATCGTACTGCTTTTCCTTCATCTCCATCAGGATCAGCTGTGCAGCGTTGCTGACCATGAAATACTGCTGATAAATACGGAGCAGATTGCCCGCCTCATCCGAATCATCCGGATAAAGGAATAAGGTAAGGTTTTTCTCAATGGCTTCCTTATCAAATGTGATACCTTCTTTTACGATGCTTTCATCTACGCTCTCGATGTCGAACAGGCGCAGCTTATTGACACCATTGTTGTAGCCGACTACATCAATATCATACAGACGGAGGTTACCTTTCTGTCACCGAAAAAGACATCAAAGGAAACATCGGTTTTATTCAGCCAGGAATCCTTCTCGATCCAGTCGTTCTTTTCTGCGGTCTGAAGGCGATCCTTAAATACCTGCTTGAACAGACCGAAGTGATAGTTTAAGCCGATGCCTTCGCCGGGAAGACCCAGGGTTGCAATGGAATCCATAAAGCAGGCAGCCAGACGTCCCAGACCACCGTTACCAAGAGACGGCTCCGGCTCGATCTCTTCGATTCTGGACAGCTCCTTGCCCTTGCTCTTTAATACACTTTCTACTTTTTCATAGATTCCCAGATTGATCAGATTGTTGGACAAAAGCTTGCCGATCAGGAACTCGGCAGAAATATAGTAGATTTTCTTGTCACCGTCGTTGGGTACGGTTGCCTCTTCCAGTCCCTTTACCAGATACAGCAGTGCAACATAAACCTGCTCATCGCTTGCATCCTCCAGCTTTTTGCCGAAGAGCTTCTCAGACAGAGCTTCCAGCTCCCCCTGTCAATTCTCTGCTCCAGAATTTCTCTCCGGATCGTTTCTTCCTGTCTCATTCTTTCCTCCGTTTCTGCCGCCTGGCGGCAACTTTGATTCATGACAATAGAATACTCGCAGAGCATGCATTCTATTGTTTACTCTACAATGTCCTGGTAGCGCATCCGCACCAGTTCATATCCTAGCACTACGTTTCTTCCCTCTTCCAGATGCAGCAGGCGGTCAACCTCTTCCACCGCAGCAGCCGACACGCCATAAAAAATCCTGACGCACCGTATTCATCTGCTTGCCCGCATAGCTCATGAGCGGGATTCCGTCAAAGCCGCAAACCGGATGGAACACATCCAGCTCCATCAATGCCCGCATCGCGCCGATGGCCATCAGATCCGATGCACAAACAAACACATCCATTCTGTCTGCATAAGAGAAGGTCAGCTCCCTCGCTTTTTTCTCACTGAAATCTCCGTATTCGATAGTCAGCTCCAGCGCAAGCTCCTCTGCCAGCTTCTTCATCCCTGCAATCCGTTCTCCGGTTACAAAGGACTTTTTATCCCCTGCGATATAAAGGACCTTTGTACAGCTTTCATTGCCGAGGATCGTCTTTTTGCGATTTCGTACTGGGCATTTTTCTGGTCAATCCAGACCGAAGACGTATTCCTGTCATGATAGGGTGCGTCAACCAGCACGATTTTAAACGCACCAGACGCAATCAGCTCTCTTAGAAATTCATCTTCCTCATTCATCCCATATGCGATAATTCCTTCGACGCTCTGAGCTTTTAAATAGCTGGTCAGCTCATCCAGTCCCATATCCGCTACCATGGAAAAAAACAGCGTCACCACATCAAGCTTTAATTCCTTTGCCCGGTGGATCGCGCCGGAAAGATACTGCAGGTTGATCTCATCCACGCAGCCAGCTGTTTTCCTCCAGCTTTAACAGCAGGGCAACCCGCCCAAACTGTTTGGAGGAAAGTGCTGCTGCAACCGCATTGGGCGTATAGTTCAACGCTTCGATCGCCGCATTTACCTTGTCTTTCGTGCTTTCACTGACGCCTTCATAGCCGTTTAGCACCTTCGACACCGTGGAGATCGCCACGCCTGCCTGTCTCGCCACATCTTTTATGGATGCCAAGCTTTCTCCTCCCCTCTGTTGGAAAACGTTTTCTAAATACACCCATATCATAGATCAGAAAACGTTTTCCGTCAATATCAATATTTTAAGAATCATGTCATTTTTTTGTAAAAAAAGGCGGCAGGAGCTTTCGCTCCCTGCACTCCTCGAGCGGGCATGTCCTGTGTTGTATCTTCCTCCTTGTTCTCTTTTTCGTGCATCCTTATGCCTTATGGAACAGTCCGCCGTATGCCTGGCTGTAAGCTGCAACAAGTTCTTTTGCAAGAGAGTAGGAATTGATCAGCGGATGCAGCATCAGCGCCTGGACCGCTTTTTTCCTCGGACTGTTCTGTACCGCCTCTACGGTTTCCTTTTCGTACATCTTAATCAGACGCATCAGCAGATAGCAGTGCTCCGGAACTTCCTCCACCCTCACCGGATGAATCCCGGTTTCATCCACATGACAGGTAACTTCCACCACATCACGATCCTCAAGACCGGGGATACTTCCCTGATTTTCCACGGAAAGCACCAGATCGCGTCCGTCCTGCTCTGCAGCCCCTCGATGCAGTCAAGCATAACGCCTGCATATCCCATGCCATCAGGCACTTCCAGCTGCCCTTTTTTCCAGAAGCGGGCGCTTTGCAAGACCGGATTCGATACTCATGTAGGAATTCTCACGAACCTGCATATAGTACAGGAAAATCTGCAGTGCGCCTTCGGGATCGGCGTCCATATCCATCGCCTTTAACTCTTCCATCATCTGCTTGTTGACCTGCTCGATCGTCTGACCTCTGGTCGCGCCGGATTTTAAGATATTGACGAGCGCTTTTTCCCGATGATAATAGTAGTAGAGATATTCATTCGGCAAAAAATCCGATCATCCGCAACAAATCGGGATCGAACATGGAAAATTCCTGAATACTCTTTAAAAAATGCGTCGTCCGCAAGGAGGCTGGGCAGAATCTCCTCGTCCCTGATCTTCACGCTGCGAATCCAGGAAAGATGATTTAATCCGAAGAATTCCACATACAGGTCTTTTTCATCCACGCCGAGCTTTGCTGCCATACGGAATTTTGTGCTGCTGGGCGCATCGCAGATGCCGATCACCTTTTCATAGCCTGCGCTCTTTAACGCCTGTGTCACCAGACCGGACGGGTTCGTGAAATTGAAAATCCATGCGTTCGGTGCAATTTCATTAATCAGCCTGCAGTACTCCAGCAAAATCGGAATCGTGCGCACTGCCATCGAAAATCCACCGACACCGGTCGTTTCCTGTCCGATTACGCCTGCGTTTAATGCGATTGTTTCATCCATAACACGGAATGGTCGCCGCCGACGCGCAGCGTTGTTACCACATAATCCGCGTCCTGCATTACCTTACGCACATCCGCAGATTCCGTTACAATCAGATCCTTGTGATTTCTGTTTACCACATGGCGGCACAGCTTTGTGATGATCTGCTGTTTCTCCTGATTGATGTCATAGAGCGCTACCTCGTCAATATGAAGTGCCTTGTATCTTGCCAGCAGGCCGTTGATAAAAATGACGGTTCTGACGCCTGCTCCCCCTGATGACTGCGATTTTCATTTTGTTTCCTCCCCTTTCTTTTTTTCCCATAAATTCCTTCAGTCCCTCTTTGTCCGGAAATCCGGTGTTGCCGCCGTACACTGTCACGTTTAACGCGCCACAGGCATTGCCGCAGGCCAGACATTCTTCCAGACCTTTTCCGGTCAGAAATCCGTATACGAAGCCCGCATTAAACGAATCCCCTGCGCCAGTCGTATCCACAGCCTTTACCCGGTACGCCGGGAGAAAGACCTCTTTCCGTTTTCAATCGCAAAGGAACCGCTGCTGCCAAGCTTGATGACCACCCTGTCGCACTCCTTCGCAAACTCCCCGTGCCGCTTCCTGTGCGGTCTTCGCCCTGCCATAGTGAATCGCTTCCGTCTCGTTCATGAACAGCACGTCGATATACGGAAACAGCTCCTTGATCTGAGGATTCCATTCCCCGGTTGGATCCCAGCCCAGATCGAACGAAACGGTCGCCTCCCGTCTCTGCTTTGACGCGTTTTAATAAAGAAAGATACGCCGCGTGGTTTTTGCTTCCCTCGTAGCCTGTCATATGGATATGCGAATCGTTTTTCACGCCCTCGATATCCACCTTGTCGATGGAAATTCCCGCGTTCGTGCCGCGATACGTCAGAAACGACCGATCCTTTTCATTGGTAAACTGATCGAAATACCGGTTTTCTCCGTCCTGCTCGTTTCAAGTAAGCTGTCGTCGATATTTTTGCGGCAAATTCTTTGCGGATCAGCTCCCCGTAGCAATCGTCCCCGACCTCTCCCTGAAATACCGGATGCAGACCGAGCTTACCAATGCCAAGCGCAAACAGCGCCGCGCCGCCGCCTACATAGGTATCCATAACCGGCACTTCATCCTCCTGCCCGGGCTTTGGCAGACTGGAAACGCCCGGAACAACAAGGTCTATATTTACATCGCCGTAAACATAGACGTCCCATTTTTTCCCTTCATAGTCCCCTCCATCTCTATTTTTCATTCTTTTTTCAGCATACCATAAAGCACCGGGAAAATCAAAAGCATCTCAGGGCAGACAATCCCTTGACTTTTCCAAAAATTCTCTATACGCTAAGGAAAAGAGATCAGAGTTCCATTGTATTGAAATGGGCTATCGAAGCATTTACAGGAGGTTTTATAAAAAGAATATGGTACAGAATCCTTATCAGAACGCGCTTTTGGCTTACCCGGTCGGCGGCGGTTATTCCGACCAGGACTACTGGATCTGGTGCGGCTCCGTCGTACAGGGGGAAGACGGAGCCTATCACATGTTTGCGTCCCGTTGGCCGAAAGATCTCGGCTTTGGTGCAAACTGGCTGTTTAACTGCGAAATCGTCCGCTTCCAGCAAAATCCGGAAGGTCCCTTATACCTTTCAGGAGGTCGTGCTCGGACGCCGGGGACGCACTTTTTTTGACGGCATGAACGTGCACAATCCGTACATCCGTAAATGGAACCATACCTACTACCTTTATTATATGGGAACGACCTTCGGCGGTCCGATTCCCGGTCCCGGTGACGAGGTGGACAGCTCGCGTTTTACCGAGGTCTGGAACCGCAAACGAATCGGTCTTGCAACCGCACCGTCTGTTTTTGGCCCATGGACGCGGTGCGATGAGCCGCTGATTTCTCCCAGAGACTGCTCCCACTGGGATTGCACTGCAACGACCAATCCTGCAGTCGCAATCCAGCCCGACGGAACGACCTACATGCTCTACAAATCGCGTTCCTTCGCAAACGGTCCGTTAAAAATCGGTGTCGCAAAAGCGCCCCGCCCGGATGGTTATCCCTTTGAACGGATTTTGGACGACCCGATTTTTAATTTCGAGGACCCGAACATCCATCTGGAAGATCCGTACCTGTGGTACGAGGACGGAAAATTCCGCCTGCTGATCAAAGACGACTTCAAAAACGGAGGTCCCGGCATCAGCGGCATCTGGGGTGCAGGTCTGTACGCTGAAAGCGCCGACTGCATTCACTGGGAATTCGCCGAAAATCCTGTCGTTTACTCCCGCCACGTTACCTGGTCCGATGGCAGACAGACCGATCAGGCAAACTGCGAACGCCCTTACTTTTTACTTGATGAAAATAACCATCCCACGCATCTGTTTCTGGCAACCGGGGAAGGTCCTGCACCCCTACCAGTTCTCCAGAACCTGGAACATGGTGATTCCGCTGCGCTAAGCGCTGAGCTGACACGCTTCCGCATCTGTCTTGGAAGCGTCTGACTGCAACTATACATTTTGGAGAGGAACGTATGACAACCGATCAGAATTATCAACAAATTTACCGCGTCGGCGGCATGCTGGACGCAGGCTTTGTAGGACAGATCACCTACACCATCAGCCTCGATCAGGTCTATGACGAGCTGGACATTCATTTTAGCTTTGACAAGCGGCTCTACAGTGAAAGCGACGTTACGCCAGAGCTCATTGACAAGCTTCAGACACTCTGCACCGCAAAATATGACGCCCCGACCTAGCCCGTCGAGGAATTCAGGCAGACCATTCTGCATGAAATGAAAACAGAAATTCACACAATGGCGGAATTAAACGACAATTTCATCGGCTGCATCCACCGCCAGCTGACGGACCGCCACATGTTATACACAAAAAGAATTCACAAGCGACGGCTGTCTGGCACAGGACACCTTTTCCGGCGTTTTAAAAGTGACCGTCCTTGTTTTCAACGTGCTGCTGGACAACACGCAGTACACGCTGACCGTTTCCGGACATCCGGTCGGACAGGGTGTAATCGCACCGAACTTTAATCTAATGGATACGGTAAAGACTGCAGCGGGAAATGCGGGGGCTTCGAATGCTGCCGGGAGCGCTGACAACTCGTGCGACGCTGAGAGTGCTCCTGCCTCCGCTGTTGCCACGGCTGGCAAGTTCGGGCGTCTCCGGCGCTGGCTCTGCTGCCACGGCTGGCGATTCGAGCACCACTGGCAGTTCTTCTGCTGATAATACCGTCACTGCATCCACCCGCTTCAAACGCCTTGAGCTGCACAACCACACGGTCGAATCCGACGGCAACTTAACCTGTCAGGAGCTGACGGAATATCTGGCAGCCGACCATGTCGATGCCTTCGCCATCACCGACCACAACACCACCTCCGGTCAGAAAAAGATCGAACAGCTGCTGGAAGAAAAGCATTATCCGATCAGCCTGATCCGCGGCATGGAATATACGACTTATTTCGGGCATATCCTCTGCTTAAACCTCGCAAAATATGTTCCCTGGAACTCGATCGACCAGCACCGTCCCGAGCTGTTGTTCGAAGCTGCCCGCGAAAAAAAAAGGCGCGCTCGTCGGCATCGCGCATCCGTTTTCCCTATGGCGATCCTTTTTTGCCCGCGGCTGCCGCTTTGAAATGACCGTCTCGACTACTCAAAGGTTGACTTTATCGAGATTTTCAACAATCCGGAATCGCTCCACGAAGTAAATGAACGCGGCACGAATCTCTGGATGTCCCTGATTTTTTCAGGCTATCAAATCACCGCAACCAGCGGCATGGACTTACACAACCGTGCGAAGCTGGCAGGCTGCTATGCAACCTACATCGAAGGCAAAAACGGCGGCAACATCGCTTCCGAGCTCGATACCGCCATTCACACGCACCGCACCTGGGTTTCCAAAGGCGCTCTGCTGCTGACGGAGGTTCTCCCGGAAACAAACGAACTGCTCCTGACGTTTACAGATGCTCATAAGACCGGATTTGCTGTTCCAAAAACAGCTCAGGTCGTTTTAAAAGGAAAAGACAAAACATTCACAACGAGCGTTTCGCTCGACAAACCGGTACGCGTTTCCCTCAACCAGCTCTCCGGAACCGATCCGATCATTCCGCTGCTGTATGAAGCTGCCTCGATTCCTGCGTCAACGCTGCCGCAGCTTCGACATCCTGCAGCAATACTGCGGATGCCAGCTCTGCTGACGGGCAGCTGAAAGAAATCGACGCGCTTCCTGCAATCGAAGGACTGCTCTGCGTCAGCCCGGTTCTTTACAGGGATTGAGGTTCTTTGGAAAACAGCTTTTAAAACGCTGCCTTACGCTGCGACAGCGACATTTCAAAAACGCCCGCTTATTCTGTGAAAAACACAGCGTAAGCGGGCGCTCTCTATTTTCGTCTGATTTTCACCGGATCGGACGGTTTTAGGATCTGACATTTCGCCCCTCATTGCGCAGGTATGCATCGTATCGGCGGTCATGTATTTGAGCCATCGCTTATTTGCAGGCGCTGTCAATTACGAATTCCGTTCCAGAATTCTTTATAGCTTCGATACATCAGATAAACCCCTGCCGTGCAGTCCAAAACAAGCATCACAATCCCAAAGCCTAACGAAATCAGGCAGCAGATCCCTGAAAGCATAAATGCAAACGCGCACTTTTGATACAGCATCCCCATTTCCAGATTGTAAGCCGTGACATCTTTTACCTTCGATTTTAACGTTTTATCTCCGCTCCAGAAAGTGATGGGCTCTTTGCTGTTTTTTTTCAAAGATCCCGATAATCAAAAATCCAACCGCGCATAAAAAGACACGATATCAGTCCGACGATTTTTTCTGCCATAATAATGCCTCCGATTATTTTGCATTTCTATCAAATTTTACTGCGCCCGGCTCTGCAAAATCCTTTTATCTTTTCCTCTCATTTCTATTTCTACGCACGCTTTTTGCGCATAACGAGTTTATGTCACGTGCTACGCACGGAGCAATCCGGTATCAAAGGGGTCAAAATACTTTTTGACCCCAACAACATCTTTACTCCACTTCCACACAAACCGGATAATGATCGGACAGCCATACGTTGCCCTCTTTGTCTGTCCACTTCACAGGCTCGCCGGTCTTGATGTCGCCCTTCACCAGCAGAAAATCAATGCTGCAGGGATGATCTTCTTCCGTGAAGCCGTGATAGGTGATGCCGATATGCTCGGTTACATTGGTGTATTCCGGATACTCTTTTAAAATTTCGAATTCCGGGTCCTGCGGCTCTGCATTGAAATCACCGGTGATCATCGTAGGTGCATCGGGATAAAGCTGCTCGGTTTTTAATTTTTCCAGGATCTGACGAAGTCCCAGGATTCTCGCCTGTGCGCCGATATGATCCAGATGGGTGTTTACAATGCGGAATACCTTTCCGGTTTCCAGATCCTCAAACAGCGCTTCGTTGCAGATTCTGGGGCAGATGCTCTGCTCTGCGTAGCGGGATGCAGGCACATAAGGCGCCTCAGACAGCCAGTAAGACTGCATCTCCATCAGGTTTAAGCGATCCTTGCGGTATGCGATGCTGACCTGCTCGTCTCTCAGCTCCGGGCTGCGTCCGCAGCCGATTACATAATACTCTGTCAGGTTTTCTTTCAGCCATTTTGCGATATGCGGCAGCACTTCCTGAAAGCAGATCATATCAGGTTTCTCCTGCGCGATTTTCTTTAAAATCAAATCCTTGCGGTATTCAAAATTGTTCTCCCCGTCCTCCCCAAAATCACAGCGGATATTAAATGTTACCAGTTTCATGATAACCCCTCCCTTTTTTCCCCCTTTTTCAGGTATTATTTCATTGTCCTGATTATAGCCCTGTCCCTTCGGAAATACAATGTGGATAAAAGAACAAAAAATCTCCAAAAAATACATTTTCCCAATTGACACAACGCTTATCTTATGATAGACTTTTTATTCGCTGTGAAACATATGATGGTTCACACTTCATAAGCTGCTGTGGCTCAGTCGGTAGAGCGTCGCATTGGTAGTGCGGAGGTCACGGGTCCGATTCCCGTCAGCAGCTCTTCTGTTTCTTTTAAAGAACAGAATAAAGCAGTTTCTTATTGACAGATTCGTTTTTGTCTGATAAGATATCTAACAGTGACTGCTACAATTTCATATGCTGCTGTGGCTCAGTCGGTAGAGCGTCGCATTGGTAGTGCGGAGGTCACGGGTCCGATTCCCGTCAGCAGCTTTTCAAGCATCTCAGAGGAATCTGAGGTGCTTTTTAGTTCATGACAATAGAATGCTCGCAGAGCGTGCATTCTATTGATATCAGACCGGTGTATTACGGTGTGCAAATGGTGATTTGTGGTGGAAAATCCAGATTTCACTCTGTGTCCACATGGTTTTAGGGATTTTGTTATGTAAAGTCAAGGGTATTGGCTTTTCCAACCGGATCCGGTATCTGGCAGGCTCTTTTACGAAGACGCGTAACCGCATTGTAAAAGAACTGGGAGAGATCCGTGCTCAGTACACCATGCCGCATCCGTCAGACCGCTCTGCCTGCACTCAGTCACCAGTTTCATCCATTCATCCAGGGAACGCCCTGGGGCACGTTTGTCAGCCATAATGAAACCTCCATGTGTAGTGAATTTCTATCTCCTATCAACGGAATGGAGTAAAAATCTATTTCCTATCATCATTATGGACTACAAAATAGCCAGTGAAAAGTTACCCAGAAATTAAGCGCTTACCTTTTATATATTTCCAGACAACAGAAAAACCCGTAGAACCGAAGTTCTACGGGTATCTTATTGTTTGGACACAACGTTATCTTGCGATAACAAATCTATATTCAGATTGTATTACTCGATGATTGTAGCAACTGTACCTGATCCTACTGTACGTCCACCTTCACGATACTTTAATATCATTTTACCTCATATTTTTTATGGTTTTTCTCTCCAAAATACAGTGAAAAACGACTGATTTGTACTATTTATTTTTATTTGCCTGATTTCTTGGCACCGTTTTGGCACCGGAAGCCTCAGTCAAAAAGCTTCTCTTCTGTTGTTTATACTCTTCTCTATCAGCTTTAATTTATAGCCAAAAAGCAGCCAGTTTTTCATATAAATAATTTCTAATAACTTTTATCGCCTTTCTTCAAAGGAGAAAACGTAATCTTATTTGCCAAAAGAAAAAGAATTATTATTACAATACCAAATCCCACAAAAAGTGAACTTGTATCAACAACAGTAACTTTGTATATAATACTAATCACAAAAGATACCACTGGCGCGCATGCGTATGTAAGTGAAAATCGAATTGCAGAAACACGTCCTATATATTCTTTAGTAACTTCTTTTACAAATTTCACTTGTACATAAGTAATCATTAATCCCAATGCTGCACCAATTATTATCGAACCGATTAGCAACAGTAATTTTTGAGTTATAGGATTTGCAATATATTTTGAAACAAATGCAATAAAAACATAGTATACACCTAAAACAATTCCACAAAATGTAACAAGTGTATTATTTTTTTCTCCTCTTTCATTTTTGCAAAAGTCAATGATCCCAAAATAGTACCAATAGTTACGCTTACACTTAGTAATGAAACAATTTTGGCATCTCCACTAAACATTTCTCTTGCAATCGGGGCGAGCAGTGCATCAAATGGAACCACTGCTGAATTAATTAGAATACATAAAAAACATAGTTTTAATAGCTTCTTATGGTCAAATACATAACTAAATCCATCTCTAAGCGAAATTAAATATTCTCTGCCAATTATTCGGTTTGTCTTCTTTTCTTCTTGAACATAAGCAACGCTGATATTAAAAATATCAAAGCATCTATCGCTAAAGAAATACCTATTCCAAATGAACTAATCACTATGCCTGACAAGCCAGTTCCAACTAATACTGCTATTTTGGTACAAGACACATTGACACTTACACCTTTATCATAATGTTCATTAGGAAGTACATGCTGAATAACTGCTACCCCTGCTGGCATATGAAATGCTTCTATTAATGAAATGGATATTGTCATAAAAACCAATATTAATGGTGAAAGCATGTTTTGTGTATATACATATAATATATACAAAACTAACAGAACTCGAGCTATATCTGAAAGTACTAACACTTTCTTTTTATTCATATTCTCGACTAATGGACCTATAAATGGTTGAATAATTACAGAAGTAGCTTGATTAATACCAAAAATAATCGCAGACCACCCTGCACTATTTGTAAGTAAATATACCAACCATGTAAAAAGTATTGTATCTAATGAATCACCACAGCGGTTAATAATATTAGAAGTCAGCAGATAAACATAATTGTGGTTATGATATAACTCATGTTTATTCATATTTGTTACCTCTCTAATCATAATTTAGATTGTTTAATTTCGCAAGCTATCTTATAAAGATCCTGATGTTTTAAAGCCGCTGCTTTTTCTATAACATTATCAATTTCTGATATATCATTAAGTGATTCCAAATATTTTTTCCATTTTTTCATTTCAACATTATATGCACAGTATCTATTTTCACTTTCAAATGAGCCGTTAATGCAATAACGACTATTACTACATCCTCCTAAGCATCGTTCTGTATAACGACATTCTCTGCAAAATCCTTTTAACTTACTACTATCAAAATTTCTATTCCACTTAAAAGAGTCCGGACTTTCCCAAATCGACTTTAAAGATTTTTCACGAATATTTCCCGCTACTAATGTTTTATCTCTAATAGAAGTACAAGCAACAATATCTCCATTATGCAGAATACCAATTACATGCTTTCCTGCTCCACAACCTGTCCAAGACCAATTATCATTAAGAAAATTCTCATTTACTTTTATATCTTTATTGCTATAATAACCTATGCAATCTGCCAAAACAATTAACAACTTACCTCCAATTTTATTATATGCAAAATCAATAATAGAAAGAATATCTTGAGGTTCTATAAGCCATTCTGGGCGTTTTGCAAAATTCCCCATTGGTAATGCAATCTGTAACTGCCAACTATTAACTCCCAAATCACTTAATAATTGATATAGTTCTTCCAATTCACATATATTTTCTTTATTTATTGAAGTTATTACTGATGTCGAAATATTATTTTTTCTTAATTCTTTCAATGCTTTAATACTTTTATTGAATGATCCCGATCTCCGTATAAAATCGTGAGTTTTTTCAAGACCATCAATACTTAAACAGACACTTCTAATTCCTGATGTTATCGCATTATGAATAAAGTTTTCATCAATCAACCAACCATTTGTAATAATACTTGTTATTATGCCATTATCTACTAATCTTTTCGCAATAATATGCCAGTCACTACGTGTCGTAGGTTCCCCTCCAGATAATGTAATAACTTTTAATCCCAAATCTTTTAATTGGTCACACACCTCAAGAGCTTCTGATGTATTCAACTCATCGGGTAGCGCTTCTGCACAACTTGAACCGCAATGTTTACAACGCATATTACAACCCATTGTTATTTCCCATACAGCTGTAGTTAATTTATTCATATATTCTCTCCTATAATCCTTTTTAAATAAAAAAAGACCTACTCTATATTTCTTTTTACATAGAGCAAGTCTTTTCTACAAACTACATTCTCACACCTGTTCCGTACATAACTGGTCCAAATAAGTTCTTAGAGGTTTTTAATTCAGAAATCTCTACAAACTCCAAGCTCAATTCTTCAAGATTAAACATTTTTATCCACCTCCCGTTTATTGAATTTATCTTAAAAATACATCTCTTATTTTCAAATGTCAAGTTATTTTCATTATTTTTTCCAAATTTCGAGTTCAAATTCTCGTTTTATTTGTAACATATTTTCCATTTTCTACGCATACATCAGATCTCTTAACCACTTATAAATGTCCGTAAAATTGCAAAAGCAACTGGAATCAGTGCTACAACCTTATATTCAATCATTCAAAAAAGATTCCAATATTCGATTTGATTTTGCTTTAAGACTTGCAAACGAATTGCAAATTGATGTGAATGAGATATGTTCTGCCAGTCCATTTTCTGACACAATTAAGGAAGAAGAGATTTATCCTACACTTCCAGACGGTTTGAACGGAGCCTTAGACGCAAGTCGTGTAAAGACTTACTTAAAAATTCTATGTATCCGTTGATGTATCTTTTTGGCAAAAAATAGTATGCCTGATGTAGATAATCTACTTACATCATTCTATCAGCTTGATGATGAAGCCAGACAGGAAGTTGTAGAAACAATCCGTCTGAAACTGCAATATCATCGAGATCCGAAACGTGCTGAACAGATCAAGCAGATTAAAGGTTGGTAAAAAATCACTCCTGTGAATGGCAAACATTCGCAGGAGTTTCTTTGGGCACCGTTTTGGCACCACTGGTCTTATTTTTCAATTTTAAATTTATCTGTATTTTATCTTGCTGATAAATATTTCGCTATTTCTCTACTTATAATTTTTCAAATCATTCTCTCTTTAAGCCGGAAAAAAGCCCGACAGGCAAATTTTTCCGGATAGGCCGTCCGCCATGACGATCAGCATCGGCATGACGGTAATTTTTTCTCAGAAAGAAAGTTGTCCATCATCCAGCCGATTCTTCCCTGCCAGACCCAGCTTCCCTCATTTTCGCCGAAACCGTGCTGCAGATACAGCACCGGAAGCCGCAGCTGATCCCGGTCATATCCGGGCGGCCAGATAATTGCACGGTCTGGAATGCCCGTAGCCGATGGGCAAATAGGGACTTGCGATCTCAACGCTGTCCACATACAACGCCGCATAATAAAAGCCAGGCTCCAGCGGCAGCGTCACCTCCCAGAGATTGCGCTCCACCTCCAGCAGGATATAGGTATCCTGTCCGATGACGATCTTTACGTCGCAGGCATTTTTCATCCAGAGCTTCAAAAAAGGCGTTCCATCCTGTCGATAAAAATTCCCTGCTCCGGCTGTTTTCGTGCAGCGCAGTCAGGGACGCAGGATAGGGTCTGTGAAAGGAAACCGCCTGATCCTGCAAAAACAGATTTTCCGTCATATATCTCTATTCCTCTCCTTTAGACGGGCGCAGCACTTCCTTTTCCTGCTCCGTCTTTTTATCCAGCGCCCGACGCAGCTTTCCGCGGCTGCGCTGCAGGGCGTTATCCGTGCTTTTTCCATCTCTGCCGAGCACCTTTGCGATCTCCCGGTAGCCCATGCCGGTCAGGTGCAGATCCATGACCTGCTTTTCTAACGGCGTCAGCTCCTGCTCAATCGTTTCTTCCAAAAGCCTCGTATTTTCCTGATCGATGACAAGCTCTTCCGGGCTTTTTTCCCAGACATCCTCCGGCTCATACGCCTGTTTGTCCTCATCCCGATCTTCCGGCTGGCTCAATGAGACATAATGATTTAAGGGCGCATGCTTTTTGCGTGCGCCCGCCTCTACTGCCGTATAAATCTGTCTGGAAATACAAAGGTCTGCAAAGGTGGAAAAGACGCGTCCCTGTCTTTTTTCATAATCCCGCACCGCCTTGAACAGCCCGATCATCCCCTCCTGGATCAGATCCTCCTGATCCGCGCCCGGAAGGTACATGGAGCGCGCTTTTCTCCGCACCAGATCCTTATATTTTTCCATCAGATAATCCATGACGCTGCCATCGCCGTCCCGCAGCCTCCGGATCAGTTCGTCGTCCTGACATTCTCCGTATTTTTCATGCTTCCTGCCAATTTCGCCATTTTTCTCTCAGCTGCCCTTACTGCAGGCGCTGACGCACAATTTCATAAGCCAGAACACCCGCTGCCACGGAAGCGTTCAGAGAGTCGATATCGCCTTTCATCGGAATGGATGCGACCATGTCGCATTTCTCCTTCACAAGACGTCCAACGCCCTCTCCTTCATTGCCGATAACAAGTCCGATCGGCCCTTTTAAATTCAGGTCATACATCGTCGTGCCGCCCATATCTGCACAGACAAACCAGATGCCTTCTTTTTTGAGCTCTTCGATGGTCTTTGCGAGGTTCGTCACCCTTGCCACCGGAGTAAAGTTAAGCGCTCCCGCACTGGTTTTTGCCACAACCGCCGTCAGCCCTGCCGCCCGGTTTTTGGGAACGATCACGCCGTGTGCGCCCGCCAGGTTGGCGGTTCGGATGATCGCGCCGAGGTTGTGCGGATCTTCAATGTTATCCAGTAAAAATAAGAACGGTGCTTCGCCATTTTTTGACGGGCATTGTCCAGAACCTCTTCCACGGTCGCATATTCGTAAGCCGCCGCATAGGCGATGACACCCTGATGCTTTCCGGTTTCGGAAAGCTGATCCAGGCGTTCTTTTTGTTACAAATTTAACAGGCGTCTGCTTCGCCTTTGCTTCCCGCTTGATCGTCAGGATCGGTCCGTCCTGACAGCCGTCCAGAATAAACAGCTTGTCAATCGGACGCCCCGCCCGATATGCCTCGATCACCGCATTTCTGCCTTCTATTGTAAATTCTTCATAACGCATCTGCGTGCTCTCCTATTTGATCATATTTGCTGCCCGGTCAGCTCCAGCCCTTTCGCAATCAGCCAAAGCAGCCGGTCGGTCTGGTCGGTCAGGTATAAAAATCCATACAGTGCTTCCAATCCGGTCGCCTTGCGGTAATCCCCGATCGATGCATTTTTGGCTGCCGAATGGGAATGGGCGTTCCGCCCTCTGCGATAAACTGCCTGCTCTTCTGCAGTCAGTTCCTCCATCAGCGCATCCGCCTGTGCTGCCTGCGCCTGCGCCTTTACGATGGAGCTCTTTTTTGGTATGCAGGACGCCGGGTGCAGTATTGCCGCGCTCCACAACGATCGTGCGGATGACCAGATCATAGATGCAGTCCCCGACAAACGCCAGTGTCAGCGGGGAATAGGTCCGATGTCCACGCGATCGCATACAAATTTCTTCGGATTGCGCCAAGCAGGCTCAGGCTCTCTTCCATTTTACGCCCTCTCTGGTATCCTCCAGCACGATGCCCATATCCAGAAGCTGCTGTCTGATTTCATCTGCGCGCGCGAAGTTTTTTCGCTTTGCGGGCAGCCTGACGCTCTTCAATCAGAGCCTCCACGTCTGCATCCAGCAGCTCTTCCTTTTTCTCTACGATCAGACCGCAGACATCGCTGAGGGTTGTGATCTTTTCTTTCAGAGCCTCCCAGAATGCCTTGGTGTGCTCTGTATCACCGCAGGTGTTGGCAAATTTACCAGCTCGAAGATCGCTGCGATTGCATCCGCGGTGTTGAAAGCATCGTCCATCGCCTGATCAAATTTCGCTTCAAATCCTGCTGCCTGTGCAAGAAGCTCCTTCTCCTGCTCTGTCAGCTCGCTGTCTTCTGCGTTCTGCGCCTTAAACTGCAGAGTAGCAACTGCAGTGCGGATTCTTTCCAGGCTGTTTGCAGCGGCCTCCATCAGCTCTGCGCTGAAGTTTAACGGACTGCGGTAGTGGGCGCTGAGCATGAAGAAACGCAGCACCATCGGATCATATTTTGCAACGATATCGCGGACGGTAAAGAAATTGCCCGCAGATTTGCTCATCTTGTGGTTGTCGATATTTAAAAAGGCATTATGCATCCAATAATGTGCGAAGGGTTTTCCGTTTGCAGCCTCGGACTGCGCGATTTCGTTTTCATGATGCGGGAAAATCAGGTCTTCGCCGCCTGCATGGATGTCAATTTCATCCCCAGATATTTTTTGCTCATGACGGAGCACTCAATGTGCCAGCCCGGTCTGCCGTCGCACCACGGGATTTCCAGAAAGGCTCGCCCTCTTTTTTGGGCTTCCAGAGGACAAAATCCAGCGGATCTTCCTTCTGGTCTGCACCGGAAACCAGCAGGGAACGCTTGCCGCCCTCTAAGTCATCCAGATTTTTGTGGGAAAGCTTGCCGTAATCCTTGAAGCTTCTGACACGGTAGTAAACCGTGCCATCTTCCGCTGCATAGGCATAGCCTTTTTCGATCAGCGTGCGGATCATCTCTTCCATGCCGCAGATCTCCTGTGTAGCCTGAGGATGGGTTGTTGCCGGACGGACATTTAAGGAAGCCATATCCTTTTTGCACTCTGCAATATAGCGCTCGGAAATGACATTCGCATCTACGCCCTCTTCTACCGCTTTTTGATGATTTTATCGTCCACGTCGGTGAAGTTGCTGACATAGTTTACCTCGTAGCCCTTATGCTCCATATAGCGGCGCACGGTGTCAAACACGATCATCGGACGCGCGTTTCCGATATGGATAAAGTTGTAAACGGTCGGACCGCATACATACATGCGTACCTTTCCGGGCTCGATCGGTACAAATTCTTCTTTTTTTCTTTGTCAATGTATTATAAATTTTCATGCTGTTATTCGTTTCCTTTCGTATTGTTTTTCGATTCCTTTTCTTTTTCCAGACGCTTCACTTCCACTTCCAGCTCGAGAACCCGGTTGATCAGTTCGCTGTTTGCTTTCTGCAGCGTCATAATGTCCTCCCGCACCGGATCTGGTAAATGCACCTGATCCAGCGTTTCCCGCGGAGCGGCTGATTGTACCGGCGCACCACTCTGCCCGGGACACCGACTACCGTAGAGTTGGGAGGCACTCGCTGAAAGCACGACGCTTCCCGCACCGATCTTGGAATTTTCCCCAATTGTAAAGGATCCAAGCACCTTCGCGCCCGCGCTGATCATAACATTATCGCCGACAGTCGGATGGCGCTTTCCCTGCTCCTTTCCGGTTGCCCAGTGTCACACCCTGATACAGGGTCACATTATTGCCGATCTCTGCGGTTTCTCCAATGATAACGCCGTTTCCGTGGTCGATAAAAAGCCTTTTCCGATTTTCGCACCCGGATGGATTTCAATGCCGGTTTTGCGCACCGCGCGCTGTGAAATCCATCTCGCCAGGAAATAATGCCCGGACAGATACAGTTTATGCGCCACACGGTAGTGCAGCATCGCCCGGAAACTCGGATATAAAAAAACTTCCATGGAAGAATGAATCGCCGGATCCCGCTCTCTGATCAGCCGGATCTCTTCTTTTACATTTCCGATGATTCCCATATCCGAAACTCTCCTTTCCCTTTTCTCGAATAATCACAGCAGTTCCCAACGTCTCGTGTATGCACGGACTCTGGAGCATTGCTTTGCAATATACAATAGAATACACGCTCTGTGAACCTTCTATTGTCATAAAAAAGGAATTTTTCGCCTCTGTAGTCTAGAGACGAAAAATTCCGGTTCCACCTCTCTGTTTCAGGATTCCAAATCCTGCCCTCAGGCGCGTAACGTGCGCAATTCGTACTCTGCTCATGCCGTCGGCTTCGCAGAATCTGCTCCCGGATGCACTTTCTGCACAGACCTGCGGGGACTGCTCTCAGCCAATGGCATTCCCTCTCTGGCTGCCGTCTATCTGCATACTCTTTCCGTTCCATGCATTTTCCAATCTGTTCATTTCAGCGATATCGCAGATGCTCCGGCTTTGGCGATTCGCAACTTTCCGAAGTATCTGCACAACTATAATTAGGATAAAAAATTTTCTTCTCTTTGTCAAGGGCTGCCGGTGTTTTTGTTCCGCCTGCGCTGAGTAGGACAGTGTCCCCTTTTCTTATTTTATGCAGCGGGCGAGGGATCCGATGCCAGCTTTGACAGCTGCCCCAACGTTCCCGTCACTTTACAAAGATTGCGCCATGCGACAGGCAGACTTACTGCACGCCACAACCGCCACAGCCGCCGCAGCCGCTGGTCACATTCTGGTCGTAGAGTCCCATCGGACTGTTTAACAGACAGATCGCCTGCGCAGAAATACCCTCTCCGGCTTACCCGGTAAAGCCAAGTCCTTCCTCGGTCGTTGCCTTTACATTGATCTGCGATACGTCGATTTTGAGCGCATCCGCCATGTTCTGACGCATCTGGTCGATGTGCGGGCGCATCTTCGGCGCCTGGGCGATGATCGTCGCATCGATATTTTCAATTAGAAAGCAGTGCTCTTCCAGCAGCTCCCCTACTTTCTGCAAAAGCAGAATGCTGCTGATTCCCTTATAGGCGGGATCCGTATCCGGAAAATGCTTTCCGATATCTCCAAGTGCTGCTGCCCCAAGCAGGGCGTCCATCACGGCATGTACGAGCACATCCGCATCAGAATGTCCTAAAAGTCCCTTTTCATACGGGATTTCCACGCCGCCCATAATCAGTTTGCAGCCCTCCTGCAATCTATGCACATCATATCCCATTCCAATTCGCATCTTTTCTTTTCCTCCTGTTTTCGCGTCTTGGTCAGCCCTCCGGCTCGATCATCCGGTAGCCGACGCCGATTTCTGTAAAAATATACTCCGGCTGTGCCGGATTTTTCTCAAGCTTACGTCGGATATTCGCCATGTTGACCCGCAGAATCCGGTTATTGTTTTCCATGTTTGGTCCCCAGATTTCCCGGATCATAAAATCATAGGTCAGAACCTTTCCCGCATAACGGCTCAAAAGACTCACCAGTCGAAACTCATTCTGTGTCAGGTTCAGATCTAAGCCGCCCTTATAGGCACGATGTTTATCGTAATCGATCAGCAGGTCTTTCGCCTCAAAAGCGCCCGTCATTCCACCTGCCGGTCCCTGATAGCCAGCTCTCGAATGACGGATCGCTGCCCGGATTCTCGCCAGCATTTCCGATGTTCCAAACGGCTTCGTGATATAATCGTCCGCTCCGAGGTCCAGTGCCTCCACCTTGTCCTTTTCATGGCTCCGCGCAGAAATCACAACGACCGGCATGCCCGACCATTTCCGAAGTCTGCTCAAAATTTCCATACCATCTATATCCGGAAGCCCAAGATCCAGAATCACCAGATCCGGGCACTGGGATGTAATCAGGCTGTAGCCCTCCTCGCCGGTATCCGCCGAAATGACATCGTAACGGTTCGCTTCCAGAATTGTCCGGAAAAATTTGCGGATGCTTCGGTCATCCTCGATAATCAGAATTCTATCCCTTACTTCCATTCAGGCTTCCTCCATCCAGTTTTCTTCCTGACAGGGCAGCCAGAACTGGATCCTCGCTCCCCTGTGCGCCGCCATATTTTCCGCCTTCATGTCGCCCTGATGCGCCTGAATAATGCTCATGCAGACCGATAGTCCGATCCCCATGCTCCGTTTTCCATCGCTCGCAGCATGATCGCCGGTCGGAAGCTGTCCTTCGAAAATAATCGGCAAAATCGCCGGATCAATTCCTTTTCCGTTATCCTCCACGCAGAACAGCACCCGTTCCGGCAGTTTTTGGATGGATATTCGTATTTTTGTGGTTGTTTTTCCATGTATCGCAGAATTTTCCATCAGGTTTACCAAAACCTGCTCCACCAAAAATGCCGTCCATCGGAGCCATCACGACCTCCTCCGGCATGCTCGTTTCTACTTCGATCTGCGCAAACTGCTTCTGAACTTCCCAACCGCCCCGCCTACGACCTCTTCTACGACCTCCCAGGTCGTCTGAAGCTGCGCACGGTCCCCGTTAATTCGCGTAATCGAAAGCAGGTTTTCCACCAGCCGGATCAGCCACCGGGATTCGTCGCGTATACCTTCTAAAAGCTCCACCTTCTCCTGCCGTCCCAGCGCGTCGTAATTGTCTAAAAATTCCCGAAGCGGATGCCTGAACTGACGTCAGAGGCGTCCGGATATCGTGGGACACCGCCCGCAGCAGATTGGCGCGTGTCTTTTCTTTTTCCACTTCCAGACGTATCTGCTCCTGCCATTTAATCTGCGTCGTCAGCGCGCTCACCATAACCGCCGTCGCCAGCATCACCACAAAGGTCAGCGGATAGCCTGTAATCGAAAAAATTCAACTCAAAGTACGGGTAGGTGAACACATAGTTGACCAAAACCACCGCAGCCATCGCTGACAGAATCCCATAAACATATCCTTCCGTGAACCGCGCCACAATCACGACCGCAAGCACGAACAGCAGCGGCACATGCGTATCCGCCTCTGAAAAATGCTGCAGCGCCAGACATACAATCGTCGCAGCGCCCATAATGCCCACCGTGATCAGGATGTTTTTAGGATCGTCCGCCCTTTTTGTTCCGGGTTCTGTTTTCGTTCTATCATATTCTTTCTCTGCATCAGTGTTCTCCGAATGCCTTTCTCTTCTGTATCTTACCATATCTTTCTACAAAATGGGAAAAAAATCCCGCCGGCGGACTGTTTCTATCTGCGGCGGGACTGCTTTTTGCAATTTTTTAAGCGTATAAGGATTTTCCATGAACAACCTTTTCCGTATATTTTCTGTGCCAGCACCACAACCAGGCTCACGCACAGGTACAGGGTGGGAAGTCCGCCCAGAATTCCCATTCCCCCAAGCATAATCGCACCAAAATCTGACTCATTTTTTCTTTACCCCGCTTTCTGCAGATTCTCTCCGTAACGCTTTTTGCGTGTCCGGGATTTCAAAAAGCATCATACCAAACCAGCTTTTTTTTCTTCCATAGATTCGACACACCCTTAACATCTGCTTAGCTTTCTGCAGGCTTTCTTAGCAGCTTCTGAACAATCAGTTTCCCGATTATTTTTCTGTACATAAACCGTTCACAAAGTTTTCATCTTTCGGTCAGACTCCTGTCACATCTGACTTGTATGATAAGAGCATAGATAAAGAAAAACTTTTTCTGAAATACTTCTTTTTCATACCAGCCGGCAGGAGCACACCTGCCGGCCCTCCCTTTTGTTATTCCATCGACAGTCACATAAAAAGAATGTGCCTTGGCACATTCTCGCGCCGAGGCGCGGTTGCCTCGGCAACCATCTACCCTTGCGCCGAGTGCGCATCCTCGCGGGTTTTTTTGTCGTATGGAAACGAAGTTTCCTATACGATAAAAAAAAGCCGTGTGTCCGGCACAGCATCTTTCGATGCCTGCCAAAACACACGGCTTTTCTATTCATGACAATAGAATGTTCGCGGAGCGTGCATTCTATTGTTGCAGCTGCAGGATAGAGGTTTTCTCTTATTCGCCGCCTTTTTCAAATCATTTCGAAGTTGTTCTCAGTATGAATTATGCTTCAGATTTTCAGTAAAGAATCCCGTATCTTACAGGAAAATGTATTTCAAAATAAACAGCACTGCCAGTACCCACATCAGAGGGGTAATCTTTTTTGCCTTACCAGCTACCGCATTCAGTACAACGAAAGAAATAACGCCGAACGAAATACCTTCGGAAATAGAATACATGAAGGGCATTGCAAAAATGCAGATGAATGCAGGAATTGCTTCCAGCATATCGCTCCAGTTGATCTTCGCTACAGACTGCATCATGAAGAAACCAACAACGATCAGTGCAGGAGCGGTTGCAAAGGAAGGAATTGCAAGAAATACCGGAGAGAAGAACAGTGCCAGGATGAACAGTAAACCGGAAACAATAGAGGTCAGACCTGTTCTGCCGCCTTCTGCAATACCGGAAGAAGACTCTACAAAAAGTAGTGATGGTAGATAATCCCAGGCATGCACCAACGGTTGTACCTACAGCGTCAGCCATCAAAGCACCCTTGATGCCAGGCAGCTTGCCTTCTTTGTCCAGCATGTTTGCTTTTGTCGCACATCCGATCAGAGTTCCCAGTGTGTCGAAGATATCAACAAACAGGAATGCAAAATACTACAACAACGAAGTTCAGAGATGCAATTGCAGAGAAATCCATCTTGAACAGGGTCGGTGCAACAGATGCAGGTGCGGAAATGATGCCGCTGGGGATCAGGCTGTAGAAACCAGCTTCTGCATTCGGAACATACAAGCCTGTCAGCTGACAGATAATACCCAGTACCCATGTGATCAGGATACCCAGCAGGATGTTGCCCTTTACGTTCTTGATTACCAGGAAGGCTGTGATCAGCAGACCGATCAGTGCCAGTACCACGGTAATGCCTTCGGACTGGAAGGTGCCTGCTTTTACAGAGCCATTAAAGGAGAACAGACCTACCAGTGTGGAACCATCCACTACGATATGTGCGTTCTGCAGACCAATAAAAGGTGATGAACAGACCGATACCAACAGATACTGCAACCTTCAGGCTCGCAGGAATCGCATTAAAGATTGCTTCACGCACATTTGTCAGGGACAGGATAATAAAGATAATACCCTCAACAAATACTGCAGTCAGAGCAACTTCCCAGCTATAACCCATGCCCAGGACAACCGTATAGGCGAAGTAAGCATTCAGACCCATACCAGCGGAAAGTACGAAGGGCAGGTTGGCAAACAGCGCCATACAGAAAGAGCCGATTGCAGATGCCAGCGCAGTTGCTGTAAAATAGCACCTGTATCCATTCCGGTTGCGCCGAGGATGCTCGGGTTAACCGCAAGGATATACGCCATGGTCATGAAAGTTGTGAGACCGGCGATGACTTCTGTCTTCACGTCGGTGCTCGTGTTCTTTCTTCAGTTTAAAAAAAAAGTTTTCCATCGTTTATCTCCTCCTCATACTGATAACAAACAAGTCCAGTGTAACACAGTTTTCCGGATTTTGCTTTCCTTTTTCATTTTTTTTTTTAAATTTTCCCGAAAGCTGCATTATCACGTGATCCACATAGTTTTCGCGCCATTCGCAAAAGCGCATCTTCGATGCTTTTCGCTGCGCTACAACGCAGCTCCTTTGCTCATGAATTGGCGCTCTCTTCGCAACTTTCTGGTTACAGATTCTCATGCAAGCATGGAATCTGTAACCAGAAAAGCTGCGAGTAAACTGGTAAAACAAAAACGCTCCGGATTTCTCCGAAGCGTTCCAATCATAGCGAGAGGGGATTCGAACCCTCGACACTGCGGGTATGAACCGCATGCTCTAGCCAACTGAGCTATCTCGCCATAAAATAGATATGGGGCCTATAGGGCTCGAACCTATGACCCTCTGCTTGTAAGGCAGATGCTCTCCCAGCTGAGCTAAGACCCCATAATTTCTGCTGCACGTGCATCACCTGCAACCGACTTTGTTAGTATACAAAACAATGCAGAATTTGTCAACAGTTATTTTCAAGTTTTTATTCTGCTGCTTTTTATGGCACGGCTCAGTTCACCGCATCCGTTCGCCCGCGTTATTCCCCGAACGTTCACCGCGCCATTGGCGCAGCTCTTTTTGCTTGTGAACTGATAAAACAAAACGCTCCGGATTTCTCCGAAGCGTTCCACCATAGCGAGAGGGGGATTCGAACCCTCGACACTGCGGGTATGAACCGCATGCTCTAGCCAACTGAGCTATCTCGCCACAAATATATATGGGGCCTATAGGGCTCGAACCTATGACCCTCTGCTTGTAAGGCAGATGCTCTCCCAGCTGAGCTAAGACCCCATAATTGTTCGCCGCTCTTCGCGACTGCTTGATTATAATATCAAAGGTTTCTGAAAAAGTCAATGGGTAATTTTATTTTTTTACAGTTCACTCGCAGCTTCCCGGGTACAGATTCCATGCTTGCATGAGAATCTGTGCACGGAAGCTTACGAAAGGGAGCGCCACTCTATGAGCAAAGGAGCTGCGAAGCAGCGGAAAGACTCGCAGAGGCGTTTTGCGAATGGCGCGGGTGAACTGTAACTTTTTTACATCAGGAAGCACTTGTGAAGGACAGCACCATCATGATTTCGTCCGCATAGCTTCCGTCCGGGAGCTTGAAGGCATTGGGCATTCTGCCGACCTCCTGAAATCCCAGCTTCTGATATAAATGGAGTGCACTGCTGTTGTCCGAAAATACGCCAAGCTCCAGCTGTTCATAGCCAGCCTTGCGCACCAGATCAATCGCGCCGTTTATGAGCACCGTTCCCAGACCGGTATTCCAGTATTCCTGAACTACTGCAATTCCAAGGCTCGCCCGATGGCGCACCTTAAACCGTTCCCCGATAGGAAATATACCCACATTTCCAACCACACTTCCATCCTGAGTCAGTGCCCCCAGCATAAATGTCTGCTTTGATTCTCTCGTATTCTGCAGAATTTTCCGCTCGTTCTCCAGCGTATAAACCGCTTCCTCCGGAAGACGCATCAGAAAATGGGTCTCCTGTGCTGTTTTCTGTAAGTAAACCAGCATAGCTTCTGCGTCTCCAGCATTCAGCTGCCGCACAAAACCTCTCTGTTGTCCTTTAACACCAGCTTCCTTGCTGTCTCATAATACAGATCTGTTGTCATAGGTTTCCTCATTTCTGCGCACATTTTTTTGCGCATGTCGAGTTTGTGTCAAGTGCGCAGACACAAATCTCGCGATTGAAAAATTTTATTTTTCAATCTTTTTCCTCCTGTCTGTGCTATGCGCATAACGCAGAAAAAGCATGCGCATGGGTCTCCTCTACTGCCCTGCGTCCTGCGCTGCCAGTTCAATCAGGCACTTCTGAAACTCTGTCAAAATCGTCCCATAGGAACTGCCCAGCAGGTGCCGTAGGTATCACCACCGGAAATACTCCCAACCCAAATCCCATTCTGCGTATAAACCGCGCCGCCGCTTGAACCGTAACTCGTTTCCGAATAAAACTGCAGCACATTCTGACCCGGATTGTTCGGATAGATGACGGACAGCTGATCCAGAACGCCGATACAGCTGGCAGAACTCGGGCTGTCCAGAGAGCTCACGGCAACAAGTGCGTCGCCTGTTTTCATTCAAGCGCGGACGCGTCCGCTCCGGCTGCCGGGGTAATCCCGCCCAGCACTTCCTCCGGCAGCTGGCTGTATTCCACCGTCAGAAATCCTGTGTCTGTCTCGGTGCTGCGATACAGCACAGCAGCGCTGCATCTTGTTCCGTCCGGCAGAATCACCTCTGTATGGTTATGTTTTAAGCAATGCGCTGCTGTCGCAATATAAATTCTGCTGCCGTCCATCACCAGCACCACGCCGCTTCCGTCCGACCGGCGGATCAGTCCGAGTTCATCTACATCACTGTAATTGATCACGGATACGTTATGAGATTTCGTCATGACGCCGACCACATCTGCGACTGGCTGCAGCGCTTTGGAAACCGTCTGTACCTGCTCCTGTGAGGTGAGCCGATGCAGGTTCGCCGCTTTCGTCCCATATGCCGGCGCACCGTAGTCAGAGGTTTCTGTACTTTCCGCCTGCGCCGCAGGCCTCTGCCGCTGCTGCCGTCATCGGTACAGAGCTTATCATCATCGAAATTGTAAGCAGCAAACCCGCCGCTGTTTTCCAAACGTTCGTTTTCTGAATCATGAAAAGAAACCCTCCCCATTCTGCAGGAGTCTTGCCCAAGGCAATCGTATACCAGGCATCCGGTTCTGCCCTCCTGCAAATCTGACCAAACTACTTCTTTTTTCCCAATTGTCCTCTCTGCTGCCCTGCCTGTCAAGAAAAATTTGCTCTGTTGTGTTCCCATCCCGGCGAATTTGTTCCGGGCACTGCGTTCTTTCTTAAACTATCGCTTATTTTTGTTCGTCGAAGTCCACCAACAAATTGCTATTCAAGTTGAAAAATTTTTTAATTCCGCTATACTTACTGTTAGAAAACAGCTTATTTTATAACGAAAGAGGACATTTCATGCATACATCCAGAAAAAATCTATTCCTTTATCTTCCGATCCTGATTTTATTCCTGGCGTCGTTTATCTGGGTTTTGAAAGCACCGGATCATTTTTCGTGGTCGGCGGATCTTTATCTGAGAAACGATGACACATCCGTCCTGTCCCAGCTTTTTTACAGCGACAATGACGAACTTTCGCAGGACAACTCCACTGACGGAACCGGGACGGTAACATCGTCACCTTTTTCCGGTCTGCCCGATCTGCGTAGTCTTACCTTATTTCGGTTTGACCCGACGAATACCCAGGAATCCTATCGCGTCACACACGTCGGCTTTTTTTCTAAACGGAGAAGCTTTTTTCACAATGAATGCCGCCGATCTGAAAGCCCAGGCTTTCCCCGTCAACGCCTCCTGGCAGTTAAACGGGGAAGAGCTCGTTTTCACACCGCAAAATCCAGACAGCAGCTTTTTGCTTTCTGCTGACAGTATCCGGGAGGCTGCCGAAAATGCGGCTGCAAAGCCCACGTTTTATATGTGCGCCAGCGCTTTTTCCTTGCCCTGTCCATCGCGCTGCTGCTCTGTGTGCTTTTATTTTTCCGCAATGGTATCGCTTCTTATCTGAAAACGTTGTTCCTGCCGGACAGCTCCGGGCACTTTGACTGGTTTGCCCTCATCAGCACGGCGGTGATTGCAGGTGCACTGCTCGTCGTCTGTATCATCGGTTTGTTTTTCTGCCCTCGGTCTGCATCCCGACGAATGGGACGTCAAAGCCTGTCTGGATTACGGCATGACGCACTTTCTGCCGCCCGATATGCGGGATCCCGCTGTTGCTCAGACCTACAGCGGCTACGGTTACACCAAGCTGGAAAATTACACCTGGTACTTTTATCTTGCCGGAAAGATCGCCCTGCTTTTTAAAACGATGTTCTGCAGCCTTGCCTACTACCGCGTTCGAACCTTTTTGCTGTTTACTGCCCTCGCCTTTTATTTTGTCCGGAATATCCGTCAGAAAAACTGGCTCATGGTCGCACTCGGAATCTGCGTCCAGTCCTGGTACATTTTTTCCTATACGACGGCAGATGCGCTGGATTTTACCATCGCTTTCGCGATCACCTGCCTGCTGTGCAACCCGCAGAGTCTGCTTTATCGCACCGTGGAAAAGAAAAAAATTATGCCGAAGAGATATTCCTGCTTGTTTTCTTCTTTTAGGGCTTTTGTTTGGCAACATCGCCCTCGGAAAACAGTGCTATCTCGCGATTCTGGCGCTGTCCTTCTTCGTCCTTTTGCTGCGGCTGATCTGGCAGAAAGACCCCTTACAGAAAAAAGTGCTCTGGCGTAATTACCTGATTATTGTGGGCATTTTTCTCGCCGTCTTTGCATTCCGGGCAGGCTTTGACATCGCGCACTACGGTACGGAAAAATCTCAGGTCAAGGAAGCGGTCGCCATCCAGTACGCCGACTACGACAAAAATCCGTCCACCCCGACGAAAGAGTTGAACCCGTCTGGCATATGTACAGCCGCGGCTATACACTTTCTGACGTCTTTGCCGAAAAATCCGGACTGGTTTGCCATGAGCTACAAGAGCTTTTGCGGACTTTTACAGGATCACGATACCGGCGCGTGGTACTACTGGTGCATGGGGCTGCTCTATCTTGCACTGTTTGCAGGAATCGGAATCGCCACGTTCCGACAACCTGACAATCTACAGGGCAAAATCCGTTTTGTTATCTGCACGCTGCTGATGGTGGGTGAGCTTGCTGCATCCATTGTAAACTCTGGCTGATCGAATCCATGGCTCAGGGACGCTATCTGCTGCCATGTATTCTGATCGCCGGATACCTTGCAAGCACCGTCCCGGAGCTGTTCCAGAAAAAAATCTACCGCACGCTGCTTAGTATCGCCGGAATTTTATCCGTCGGCTACTTTGGACTGGTCGGTATCCCGCTGTTTTTTCTAAGCTCTGCAGAAAACTGCAGCACTGCCATTGGAGGAAACTATGATCTCACCGGAAATCATTCATGTGAACTATATCAAAAAAGAAGCGCAGACCGGAAGCTACTGCGGCATGCGATATCGGCTTTCCAAAGGAAAAAATGAAGAGGGGGACTGTATGGACGTCACGATCTGGCCGGAAGCCCTTCTGCTTTGTCAAAACGCCCGCCGAGCAAAAGATAACAAAACAGTTTCCCCTGACCCAGGAGGGCTGTCTGGAAGCTGTCGCGTGGTTAAACGAACAACATAAAGCCGCAGCTGGTAAAACCAGCTGCGGCTTTTTTATCGTATAAAAGACTTCGTTTCTATACGATAATTCCACTCTGCAAGGACGCATAAGCGGCTGAGTGAAATTATGTTGCTTATGCAATCCGCCGCAGACTTAAGAAAGCCTGCGGCGCGGGATTTCATTTTACATTCTGTCGGGTGCGGAGAAGCCCAGTACATCGATGCAGGTTTCCAGAACTTCTTTGGTCAGCTTCAGCAGTGCAATCCAGCCTGCCTGCTTCTTCTGATCCTCTTCTGCCAGAATCTTTGTCTCGTGGTAAAACTTGTTGAACGCGTTCGCCAGATCATAAATGTACGCGCAGATCTTATGGGGCGCAGTTTCCTCACAGGCACTGTCCATCATTGCATTGAAGCTGCACAGCTGACGCATCAGATCTTTTTCGGAAGCGCCCTGTGCCTCCTCCAGACACAGGTTTTCCAGGCTCTTTCCCTGCTCCTGATACTTGGCAAGGATCGATTTAATACGCACGATTGTATACAGAATATACGGACCCGTGTCTCCCTCGAAGGAAGTGAAGCGATCAATATCGAAAATATAGTCCTTAGAAGCCTGATTGGACAGATCTCCGTATTTGATTGCGGAAAGACCGATGATTTTGGCGATCTTTTCTTGCCTCTTCCTCAGACAGATCATGACGGCTTTCGGATACCTTACGGTACATTTCCTCGTCGATATCGCGGATCAGGTATTCCAGACGCATAACGCCGCCCTCTCTCGTCTTGAAGGGCTTTCCGTCCTTGCCGTTCATCGTGCCGAAACCAACATATTTTAACTCTGTTTCAGGTGTTACCAGCCCCGCCTTTTCGCTACACGGAACACCTGTACAAAGTGCATCTCCTGACGCTTGTCCGCAAGATAGATCAGGGAATCCGCATGCAGATTCTCCATACGGTCCACGATTGTTGCAAGGTCTGTCGTTGCATACAGCGCCGCGCCATCGGATTTTAAGATGATGCAGGGGCGGCATTTCCTTCGTATCGGTATCCTCTTTAACATCTACAACCAGCGCGCCCCGGCTTTCATACGCAAGGCCGGATTCTTTTTAAACGACTTACCAGTCCCGGAATGAGCGGGTCTGCATCGGATTCTCCCTTCCAGAGATCAAATTCCACATCCAGGTTGCTATAGTTTTTTTTCAGATCAGCTACAGATACCGCAATAATATGCTTCCACAGCGCGCGGTAGCCACGGTCACCGCTCTGCAGGCGCAGCGTTGCTTCCAGCGCTGCCTCTTATACGCAGGATCTTCTTTGGACTTGCCGCTCGCTGTCGGATAGATTTCTTCCAGCTCAGATACGGTAAAGGGAGCATCCTGCGGATATTCCCCGGTAAAGCTTTCATCAAAATAAGGCAGCTCGGGCTTGCGTGCTTTTAACTCGGTAATGATCAGACCCATCTGCAGTCCCCAGTCGCCCAGATGGACATCGCCGATAACCCTATGTCCTTTGTAACGGTTGATCCGCTTGATGCTTTCGCCTATAACTGCGGAGCGCAGATGACCGACGTGGAGCGGCTTTGCAACGTTGGGGACCGCCGTAATCAACAACGATGGTTTTTTCTTTTCGGGAGGCTCTACGCCAAACTTCTCCGCTGCAGCCATCTCTTTTAAATATTCGCAGACAAAACTGTCCTTTACTTTCAGGTTCAAAAATCCGGGCGCAACCGCAGATACTTCAGAAAATACTGCGCTGTCCGTCAGCTTTTCCGCTACGTCGTTGGCGATCATGATCGGGGCTTTATGGTATTTTTTGCGCCCGCCATCGCGCCGTTACACTGATATTCGCACAGATCGGGACGGTTGGACACGGTTACGCGTCCCAACTGTGCCTCATAACCTGCAGCTTCAAAGCCTTTTTCCCATCTCTTCGGAAGTGAGCTCCAAAAATTTCTTCATGTTCGTTCTCAATCTATCTCCTGTAATAAGCGAGCACTTTTTAATCGCAGTAATGACGCTTTCCACATCCTCGTCTGTCATGCTGTAAAAGAGCGGGATGCTCATCACATGCTCATACAGGTACTCCGCATTCGGGCACAGTCCCTTGGGATAGCCCAGCTTTTTTTCATAATAGGAATGCCAGTAAACCGGCAGATAGTGCACCTGTACATGCACATTTTCCGCATACAACGCATCGAAAAACTCTCTTCTGGTGCAGGTCAGCAGCTCAGGGTTTAACTGAATGACATACAAATGGCGTGCCGTCTTTGACTCCGGGATCTCCCGCTGCAGCACAAGCTCCGGGCACTCTGCAAATGCTTCGTTGTAGCGTTTTACAATCTGAGTTCTTCTTTCGATAAAACGGTCCAGCTTGTCTAACTGGCTGAGCAAAAGCGCCGCCTGAAAATCTGTCATCCGATAGTTATAGCCGAGCTCAACCTGTTCATTGTACCACTTCGCATCGGTCGGATGTACCATCTCATCCGGATTTCTCGTAATTCCGTGAGAGCGCAGCCGAAGCAGCCTGTGATACAGCTTCTCATCGTTGGTCGCAATCGCGCCGCCTTCTCCGGCTGTTACGGTTTTGACCGGATGAAAACTGAAGGTTGTAAAATCTGCGATGCTGCCTACTTTTTATTTTTATACTGTGTGCCGATCGCATGCGCCGCATCCTCGATCAGCATCAGATTATGCTCCTTGCAGATCTGACGGATCTCATCCAGCTCCACTGCCTGACCGGTAAAATCCACCGCAACGACAGCTTTGGTCTTTTCTGTGATATGGCTGCGGATGCTCTCGGATCGATGTTGTAGGTGTCACGCTTTACATCAGCAAATACCGGCGTGCCGCCGCAATACAAAATGCAGTTGGCTGAAGCAGCAAACGTCAGGGGGGTTACGATTACCTCATCCCCTTTCGTAATGCCCGCCGCCATCGCAGCCAGATGCAGCGCCGCCGTTCCGTTGCTGACCATAACGACATAGTTTGCCCCGGTTACTTCGCACAAACGCTTCTCCAGGTCTGTCACCTTCGGTCCACAGGTAAGCGCATCGCTGCGCAGCACATTTGCAACCGCTTCTATGTCCGCATCATCAATATACTGGTGCCCATAGGAAATCGGTGTCTTCAGACGAACCGGCTTTCCCCGCCAACAATTGATAACTGTTCCATTCTAATCTCCATTTCGCTCAAAACTGTGCAAACTATGCCCGTCTGCATTTCTTCTATCATACCACCCCGGCGGTCAATACGCAACAAGTCTTGCTTTCATATCGTCGGCAGGAAAGCGAAACTTCTGCCGATCCTCCTTTTTACAGGACTTTTTCCCCCACTGTCATAAAATTCAAAAATCATTTCCAGATACGGCTGCAGGACGCTGTTTGGCGCGCGGTAAATTTCATGCCGGATATCGGGCACAACCACCAGCTGTCCATCTGGGATCCTCTTGATAAACTCTTTTTGTGCTCGGGCGTTACGAGCGTATCTTTTCCCGCCTGAAATAAAAGCACCGGCGTCTTCACCTTTTTTCGCCTGCTTTTTGCTGATGACAAATTTCCCGGCATTGATCGCTTCCCTGCCCCATTCATAGCTTCCTGAAGAGGTCTGGCAGCTTTCATCCTCCCGCCGTTTTTTCATATAATAATCATGGCGCGCTTCGGAGCTGCAGGACGCGTCCGAAAAAGACTCTTCCGGATCAAAGAGTGCCCTGTGTGAGCAGACGATCCTTCCCATTGCCTCCGAACACTTTAAAATCACACAGCACCCGCGCCGCCCAGGACGGCACGCCGCCCAGATTCACTCCCAACATCGGTGCATTCAGAACCGCTTTGGCAAAATCCTCAGGGTACTGCTCCAGATAAAATGCGCCGATACAGCCGCCCATGGAATGTGCGTACAGATACAGCGGCAGATCTTTTGCCATCGGCTTCACCACTGTTTTGACGAACCGGTGCAGATCTTTTACATATCGGGAAAACAATCCAATGTGTACAATTGTGTGATCTTCCACTTCACGCATGGATTTTCCATGCCCTCTGTGATCCATAATCGCCACCTGATATCCCTGCAGATAAAAATAGTAAATCAATTCATGATATTTCAGGCAGGACTCTGTAAAGCCATAGCTGATCACGATCGTCCTCTTTTTGTGTCTCCTGCGGATACAGTTCATAATACAGACCGCCCGTCTTAGCTGTTTTTCTCTGAGCCACGCCGTCTTCTGGTGCGTTCTCAGACTTTTGCGATGTGCTGTCTGCCGATGCCACATCACGCTCCTGCGATTCACCGCCTTCGGGCGCGACCTCCATCCACCCGCAAATCTGAACCTGTTTCAGAAACGGCTCTACCTGGCTGTCCATTTCCTGTTCCAGATTTTCTTCTGCGATACACTGCATTCTGCAGGAATTATTTTCCTTTAAAACCGTTTTTTTTCATTCGTATTCTCCATATAAATTCTCCATATAAAATATAAAAAGAATGTGCCTTAGTATATTTTTGCGCCGAGGCGCGGTTGCTTCGGCAACCATCTACCCTTGCGTCGAGTGTGCATCCTCGCGGGCGTTTTTTATTGTATAACATTGTATAGAAACGAACTTTCTTATGCAACAATAGAATGCACGCTTTGCGAGCATTCTATTATCATGAATAAAAAACCTGCTGACACGAAATCAGCAGGTATCGAATCTTTGTGGGGGGATGGCAGGACATCCTCCTTGCGGAAAACATCCTGCCTGATTTTGTGGGTTGATAACTTCTCAACTTGATCATATTGTATCGCACCACTGTATCTTTTGTCAACTACTTTTTTCAAAATGTTGCAGTTCACGACAATAGAATATTTTCCCCAAAAAGATACATACTGATCCCAAAAGCTTTCCTATCGCTTTTGAATCCAACAATGAAAAGGAGGTTTTGTCATGTATCCTGTAATTCCAGAATCAGACCGTCCTTCTGACCTTGCGGATGACTGCATCCTCTCTCCCGACGGTGTCAATCCGGTTTCCAAAAACGACGAAGCGCCGTCTGAAAAAATCTGTTCGACGACAAGATCGCAGTATATCCTGTTCCGGGTGCGACCCTTCCGTTTTATTTTCCGGGTTATCCCAACCAGCCGCTGTAGGGCGTTCTTACAGCTCCCCGCGCGGCATCGGCAACACTGCGGACACCGACTAATCGGATGCCGGAAATTTTCGGCATTTTTTCGAGACAGACCTGGGGAGGATACAGGTTGTGAAACCGAGCTTCTGCGCCTCCCTCACTCTCTGCTCCGCCATCGAAACGGCGCGTACTTCCCCGCTCAGGCCCACTTCCCCGAAGGCGACAACGCCCTCCGGGACGGGGCTGTTTTTGAAGCTCGACATGATTGCCATCACGATTCCAAGATCGATGGCAGGCTCTGTAATCCGAATGCCGCCTGCCAGATTGACGTAAGCATCACACCCCCGATCTGCATGCAGCCGTTTTTCCAATACCGCCATCAGCAAATTGACGCGGTTAAAATCCGTTCCGGTCGTCTGACGGCGTGGAATGCCAAAATTGCTGTGGCAGACGAGCGCCTGAATCTCCGTGAGCATCGGACGAGTCCCTCCATTGAGCAGGAGACGACCGAGCCGCTCGCGCCGGCAGGTCTGCCATTTAACATGAATTCCGACGGGTTTAACACCTCTGTCAGCCCCTCTTGGCGCATCTCAAACACACCGATCTCATCGGTTGAGCCAAAACGATTCTTGACGCCCCGGAGGATTCGATAAGATGCATGTCGGTCGCCCTCAAAATACAACACCGTATCCACCATATGCTCGAGCACTCTGGGACCTGCAACCGTTCCCTCTTTGGTCACATGGCCGACGATAAAATCGAAATACCGAGCCCTTTTGCCAGCCGCAGCAAAACACCAGTCGATTCGCGCACCTGCGACACGCTGCCGGGCGCCGCGCTGACCGCTTCATTGTACATCGTCTGGATGGAGTCATGATGACGATCTGAGGCTTTTTCTGCTGGATTACCTCCTCAATCCGATTCAGGTTCGTCTCACAGAACAGCTCCAGCGTGTCCGAAAAATCGCCGATCCGCATCGCACGCATTTTGATCTGGCGTAAGGATTCCTCGCCTGATACATACAAAATGTGCTGCTTTTTTTAACGAAAGGTTCCTGCACATCTGCAAAAGAAGCGTCGATTTGCCGATACCCGGGTCGCCGCCGACCAGCGTCAGCGAGCCGGTAACGATTCCGCCGCCCAGTACCCGGTCGAGCTCTCCCATCCCGGTTTCCGTGCGTCTTTCCTCTTCCATCGAAATTTCATTCAGCACTGCCGGAGCGCTCTGCACCCCGGACAGCACCTGCTTTTTTCTCTTTTCCGCCTGCGGACACGGAAACCGGTTCCTCTACGAGGGAGTTCCACGCCTTACAGCCCGGACACTGCCCCAGCCATTTTGCCGTTTCATAGCCGCATTCCTGACAGAAAATCTGGTTTTTATTTTGGTTGCCATTTATTTTGAAATTTCTACCTTTACTTCTCCGATTCCAGCAAGCTCCACGCTCACATTCAGCTTTCCGCCAAGGTTCGTGCGCATTCTGCCCGCATCCTCACCGTTGATTTTCACATCATATTCCGTATCTTCCTCCAGACCGAGTGTGATCTGCGCGTCCTCTGTGCCCTCTACCGTGAAGCTGACGCCATTTTCGCTCTCCGCAAAATGCTCTACACTCGTGCCGGGCACGGATTCATAGACAAACATGCCGTTTCTTTCCAGCTTGGTAATCTCTTTAAAAGTCTTTACCTTGTACTCATCGCCGCCGGCCTCAAAGCCCTCCTTCTTGCTCTTTTCCTGCAGAAGATGATTGCCGAAGCTGATCTTTCCGTCTGCTTCTGTTCTGATGAGTTCTGCTACTGCTGCCATTCTTTTGTCCTCCTGTCCGCCTTTGCGGCGGTTTGCTGTTTATTTGTTTTGACGCTGAAAACAACTTTGTTCTCGCGGAAGCCTGCACTCACATGATCGCCGGATTTTACCCGTCCCGACAGAATTTCTTCCGCAAGTGCGTCCTCGATCAGCGTCTGAATTGCTCTCTTTAACGGTCTTGCACCCATTTTCAGGTTGCTGTATTTTTCTACGATATGCTCTTTCAGAGATGGTGTCAGTGTCAGGCTGATATCCAGCTGCGTCCGGCAGCGCGTAATCAGGCTCTGTGCCAGCAGATTGATAATTCGCTTCATATCGTCTTTTGTCAGCTGATGGAATACGATCGTTTCATCTATCCGGTTTAAAAATTCCGGTTTGAACAGGCGTTTTACCTCTTCCATCACGCCGGCTTTCATCTTTTCGTAAGTCTTTTGCGCATCTTCTTTTGCCGCAAAGCCGAGATTTTTTGGCTCCACAATCCGCTGTGCACCGGCGTTGGACGTCATGATGATGACGGTATTTTTGAAGCTGACCTTCCTGCCTCTGGAATCCGTGATATGCCCATCGTCCAGCACCTGTAGCAAAATATTGAAAACATCCGGGTGCGCTTTCTCGATTTCGTCGAATAAAACCACCGAATACGGATTTCTGCGAACCTTTTCAGAAAGCTGTCCGCCCTCGTCAAAGCCGACATAGCCCGGAGGCGAGCCGATCATTTTCGAAACAGAGTGCCCTTCCATATATTCTGACATGTCCACGCGGATCAGCGCGTTTTCTGACCCCAACATCCCTTCTGCCAGCGCCTTGAAAGCTCCGTCTTTCCGACACCTGTGGGACCGAGGAACAAAAACGAACCGATCGGTCGTCTCGGATCCTGCAGTCCGACTCTGCCGCGGCGCATCGCCCGCGCAACGCTCGATACGGCTTCTTCCTGTCCGATCACGCGCTTGTGCAGAATAGATTCCAGCTTTAACAGCCGTTCGCTCTCTTTTTTTCGGTCAGGCGGCTCACCGGAACCTTTGTCCAAGTGGAAATGACCTTTGCGATATCCTCTGCTGTCACCTCTGGCTGCCCCTTTTTGCGGCTCTTTTCCTGTCGTTTCTGGTGCTTTCGTAACGGGTGAGCGCCTCCTTTAGCTTTTGCTTTAGTCTTGAGGCCTCCTCCAAATCCTGATCGCGGATCGCCTGCTCTAGCTTTTCGTCCAGCGTTTTGATTTCCTTTGCCTGGTCTGTTGCCTCGTCAGTCGTCTGCATCCGCTGCAGGCGCACCGCAGCAGCCGCCTCATCCATCACGTCGATCGCCTTGTCCGGGAGCTTCCGGTCGTTGATATAGCGATTGGAAAGATGTACTGCGGCCTCGAGGGCTTCCGGCAGAATCTTTACTTTATGATGCTCTTCATATCTGGAAACGATTCCTGTAAAATGCCGATCGCCTTTTTTCCGTTGGCTCTTCGACCGTAACCGGCTGAAAACGGCGTTCCAGGGCAGCATCTTTTTCGATATATTTGCGGTATTCTTCCAGCGTTGTCGCGCCGATCAGCTGAATCTCGCCGCGCGCAAGGGACGGCTTTAAAATGTTGGAAGCGTCAATCGCCCCCTCTGCGCCGCCTGCACCGATCAGTGTGTGCAGCTCATCCAAAAACAGTAAAATATTTCCGTCGTCTGTCACCTCACGGATGACCTTACGAATTCGCTCCTCAACTTCGCCGCGGTATTTGCTTCCCGCGATCATCCCCGGACAGATCCAGCATCAGAACCCGTTTATCCTTTACCGTATCCGGCACGCTGCCCTCCGTAATCCGAAGTGCAAGTCCCTCGACGATCGCCGTTTTGCCGACACCGGGTTCTCCTACCAGGCACGGATTGTTCTTCGTCCTGCGGCTTAAAATCTGAATCACGCGCCCAATCTCCTGATCGCGCCCGACAACTGGATCGAGCTTTCCCTGTGCAGCCAGCTTCGTCAGATCCCGGCTGTAAAGCTCCAGCGTCCCGGTCTGGCTCTTTTTGCCTGCGTCCCAGCTCTTCGCGGTACGCCGTAGGGTCCAGTCCTGCTGCCAGGAGCGTATCCCGCATGATTTTCTGCAGCGGCAGCGACAGCGTCTGCAGCACCCGCACTGCAACATTATCCCCATCTCCTAAAAGCGCTAACAAAATATGTTCCGTTCCGGTCAGCGCGCTGCCTGCCTTTTTCCGCCTGTCTGTGGCTTTCCTCCAGAACTTCCTCTGCCCGGGGAATAACCGTCCCGCTCTATGACCGGATTGGGCGTCTCTGGAGCCAGCAGATCCTGAATCATTTCCCGGATCGCCTCTTCTTTTGCCCCGTTTTCCGTCAGAACCCTTGATGCCACACCGGTTCCTTCTTTGATCAGGCCCAGTAGGATATGCTCTGTCCCAACATAATTCTGATGCGGGCTTTTGCCGCCCGCCCTGCCAAAAGCAGGGCAGTTTTGCCTTATCCGTAAACTGTGACTGCATCTGTTATAGTCCTCCATACTCTTCATAAATCTCATCTATCAAAGCATGTACTTCCTCGCGGGAAATATTCCGACAAACTTGCCCGTTCCAGAATGACCCGCAGCGACTCCCGCATCTGCTCCAGATCACTGATTCGATCCGCATCAATCGCAATCACTGCGCCGCGGCGTCTGTCCACCTTGACGAAGCCCTCCTGCTTGAGCACGGTATATGCCTTATTCACTGTATGCATGTTAATCCCAATGGATTCTGCAAGCTGCCGCACGCTCGGGAGGGACTCTCCCCTCCTTGAGCCTGTTTGTCGCAATCCCGACAATGATCTGATTGCGCAGCTGTATATATAACGCTTCTTCGCTGTTAAAATCGACTTCCAGAATCATGCTGATCTCCCATCCATTTTCTCTTTAAAGTGTTCTAGAAACACTATAACAAGAATCCTGAAAATAGTCAACAATAGCATGCACGCGCTGCGAGCATGCTATTGTCATGAATAAAACAAAACACCCGGCACTGCTGTTTCTGTGCTCCCGCCAGACAGCGGGCAGTTTGCAGCAAAAGCCGGATGTTTTTCATGGATTCACGACAATAGCATGTTCGCAGAACGTGCTTCTATTGTTTTCTGAATGCTTGCTTTTTGGAAGATTTATTTCAGGTCAAGGAATTCAAATTCAAGATCGTCATCATCCAGGAAATTCCTGGACTGCCAATCTTTGGATTTGCCCTTTTTGCGGCGCGGACGTTCTTCTTCCTCTTCCTCGTCCTCATCCTCGTCATCCTCGTCTTCATATTCGTCGACTCTGGGGCGACGGACAGGCTTCTTTACCGGAGCCTTCTTTGCCGGACGGCGGCGCGGACGCTCTTCTTCCTCGTCCTCATCCTCATCCTCGTCATCGTCCTCGTCGTCATCCTCTTCTACATAACGGGCAGGCTTTTTGCGGCCGAAGCGGCGCGGACGTTCTTCTTCCTCTTCCTCGTCCTCATCGTCGTCTTCGTCATCCTCGTCGTCCTCTTCGTCATCATCATAATCGTCATAGTCTTCATACGTGCTTCTGACTTTGATGATCAAGATTGTTACAACGATAATCAGAACTACGATTACAAACGCCATCAGAATAACGACAAAGCGCATGCTCTTTGCGGTCTGGTCGATGGTCGCCTGGTTGTTCTTGTTGGTCTCCTCTGCATTCAGCAGGTCACTGACCTGATATCTGGTTCCCATAGTATTATCATGCAGATACCATGCACTGCTGCCGCTTCCGTCATCCTCAAAGGCGACGGAATAATCTGCGGAGTTGTCTACGATCGGCTCCTCCTCCGGTTCCTCCGTCTCCTGAGTTTCGTCAACAGCCGGCTCTGCTGTCGCCTCCGACACATGTGCCTCTACCAGATCGGAACGGATATATCCGCTTACATTATCAAATGTTACTGCATACCAGGTCTTGCCGTCGCTGCCCTGTGTCTCGCCGGTAACGGTCAGCTCCTGTCCGCTGGCTGCCTTACCTGCAACGCTTGCGCTGGTGGAAGCTTCGCTTCTGATATTAACGCTGGAAGAGGTTACGGTTGCGCTGGTAACGGTTCCTGCAGCAGCTGTCACTGCTGCGTTATCCTCTGCGGCATTATCCTCTGCGGCGTTATCCTCTGCGGCTGCATCAGCGTTTCCGTCCTCTGCAGCATTGGTGTCGGTTGTTGTGGTCGTTGTCGTTCCGCTCGGGGAAGAGGTCAGCGGCACAGCGCCGACTTCCATTGTGGATGTAAATAAAATACCGCAGCAAGTGCACATCCCAGCACAGTGCTGAACTTGGTCGTCCATTTCATCATTCTAATTTACGTACCTTTCTGATTCCGATCCGCAAAGGTCTCTGCGGTCCTTTTCTCTTTTCCAAACTCCTCAGCCAGGCTTCCGATTTCGCCTGTCGCCAGTGCTCTATCGGTATATTATGCTTCGTCGATCGCTTTACCGATATCGTGTCTCATATATTTGTTGGCAAAATTGACCCATTCGGTCGCTGCATACGCTTTTGCGCGCGCTTCCTTTAAGGTAGGCGCTTTCGCCGTGATACCCAGCACACGTCCACCGTTGGTCAGGATCGTCTTTCCGTCCTCTGCAAACCTGGTTCCTGCATGGAAACAGAACACATCGTCTTTTCCGTCAAAGGCTTCCAGGCCGGAAATCGGGAGTCCCTTTGTCGTATTTTAACGGATAACCGTCCGATGCCAGCACAACACAAACTGTCGCATTGTCTTCAAACTCCAACTTGAGCTGATCGAGCGTACCGTCGATACATGCCTCGCAAACGTCCAGAATGTCGTTTTTCATACGCGGCAGCACAACCTGCGCTTCCGGATCACCGAAGCGGACATTATATTCCAGCACTTTCGGGCCGTCAGGTGTCAGCATCAGGCCGAAGAAAATTACACCCCTGAAAGGTGCGTCCTTCCGCAGACATTGCATCGACGGTAGCCTGATAGATATATTTTTTTACAGAACGCATCAACCTCTTTTGTATAGAACGGAGACGGGGAAAAATTGCCCATGCCGCCGGTGTTCAAGCCCTGATCGCCGTCCTTTGCGCGCTTGTGATCCTGGGCGGAGGACATGATCTGGATGGTCTTGCCATCTGTAAAGGACAGCACGGAAACCTCGCGTCCGGTCATGAACTCTTCGATAACCATCTTGTTACCGGCTGTGCCGAATTTCTTATCTGTCATAATCGTGCATACGCCGTCTTCCGCTTCTTCCAACGTGCTGCAGATTAAAACGCCTTTTCCAAGTGCAAGGCCATCCGCCTTTAAAACGATCGGAAATTTCGCTTTGGTATGCAGATATTCCAGCGCATCCTCTGCCTTGTCGAACACTTCATAAGCAGCCGTCGGAATATTGTATTTTTCATCAGTTCCTTGGAAAATGCCTTGCTGCCTTCCAGAATCGCCGCATTTTGCGAGGACCGAATGCACGGATCCCGGCTGCCTCCAGCTGGTCTACCAGGCCTCCGACAAGCGGATCATCCATGCCGACGATAACGAGGTCGATCTCTTTTTCCTTTGCGAACTCGGTCAGACGGTCAAATTCCATCGCGCCGATCGGAACGCACTCTGCCAGCTGCGCAATTCCGGCGTTGCCGGGCGCACAGTAAATCTTCTCTGCTTTCGGGCTCTTTGCCACGCTTGCAGCGATCGCATGCTCTCTGCCGCCGCTTCCCACAATCAGAATTTTCATATGAACCTCCATATTTTCAGGCGTTTTCGCTGTTATGCGATGCAATTTTGCATCACGATGCGATAATCGTCTTTCCATCCACAACGGTTACTCTGCCCTGCGTAATCAGATCGATGGCCTGGGGCAAAATTTTCCATTCCGCTTCCTCCATGACCCGCTGCTGCAGACTCTTGGGTGTATCGCCCTGCTGCACTTCAACCGCCTTCTGTAAGATAATCGGACCGGTATCCATTCCACTGTCCCCAAAATGCACCGCCGCGCCGGTGCCTTTTGCACCGCGCGCAAGCACACCCCCATGGACCTGCAGACCGTAAAAGCCCACGCCGCAAAACGCAGGGATCAGCGACGGATGGATATTGATAATCTGGTTTTGGGAACGCTTCGATCATCTCTGTCGGAACAGCGACTAAAAATCCTGCCAGCACGATCAGATCCGGCGCGATTTCCTTTACCTTTTCGGTCAGGGCATGATTGAATGCCTCTCTGCTCTCGAAAGATTTCGGAGAAAGACAGATTGCTTCCACATTATGCTGCCGCGCACGTTCCAGCGCATATGCGCCCGGGTTGTTGCTGATCACCGCTGCGATTTCGGCATTGCGGATTTTTTCCCGCGTCAATCGCATCGAAAATCGCCTGCAGGTTCGTGCCTCCGCCTGAGACACAGACCAGAAGCCTTAACATAAGGTCACTCCCTTTTCGCCTGCTTCGATGGTCTTGCCTACCACATAAGGGGTATCGCCTGCAGATTTCATTGCTTCCATGGTCTTATCCACATCGGCGGGATCTACTGCGACGATCATACCCAGTCCCATGTTATAGGTGTTATACATCATATGCTCTTCGATATTGCCCTTTTTCGCCATCAGGGTAAAAAATCGGAGGAACGGGATAGCTGTTTTGTTGATCACCGCATGGCACGCCTCTTTTTAACATACGGGGCACGTTTTCATAAAAGCCGCCGCCGGTGATATGGCTGCATGCCTTTACGGTTACGCCGGCTTCTTTGACTGCCTTTAACGCCTTAACATAGATGCGTGTCGGAGCCAGCAGGGTCTCGCCCAGGGTTGCGCCCAGCTCATCATAATAGGTATTTAAGCTTTCAACGGTCATGTCGAATACCTTACGAACCAGAGAGAAGCCGTTGGAATGCACGCCGGAGCTTGCCATGCCGATCAGCACGTCACCGGGCTTTAAGTTTTCACCGGTAATCAGGTCTTTTTTCATCCACTACGCCGACTGCAAAACCAGCCAGATCGTACTCATCCTCCGGCATCAGTCCGGGATGCTCTGCTGTCTCGCCGCCGATCAGGGCAGCTTCCGACTGTACACAGCCTGCGGATACACCTTTACGATCTCTGCGATCTTCTCTGGAATATTTTTGCCGCATGCGATATAGTCCAGGAAAAAGAGCGGTTCGCCGCCTGCGCACGCGATATCGTTTACGCACATAGCAACGCAGTCGATACCGATGGTATCATGCTTGTCCAAAAAGAAAGGCGAGCTTGATTTTGGTTGACACCATCTGTACCGGATACCAGGGTAGGCTTTTCCATATCCTTGATCTTTTCCAGGGAAAATGCACCGGAAAAACCGCCCAGTCCGCCAAGCACTTCCGGGCGCATTGTCGTCTTTACATACTGTTTCATCAGTTCCACCGATTTGTATCCGGCTTCAATATCCACTCCAGAACTCTTGTAATCCATCTGATCCTCCATACCGTGCCTGTGCACCTGTTTATTTTAGTGTAGTTGTGCTAGCCGCATTCCTGCAGCTTTGCATCCTTTTTCAGTACGCCGTCTTTCATCTCTGCGCTGTAAGCCTTGAGCTTTGCAAGAAGCTCCGGATCGGAAACCGCTAAAATCTTCGCCGCCAGAATACCTGCGTTTGCACCGCCGTTGATCGCAACGGTCGCCACCGGGATACCGGAGGGCATCTGAACGATGGAATACAGGGAATCCTGCCTCCCAGAGACGTCGTGTGCATCGGGATACCGATCACCGGCATCGGAAACAATGCAGCGCACATACCCGGCAGATGAGCTGCCATACCGGCTGCCGGCGATAATCACCTTTACGCCCCGCTCCTCCGCGGTCTGTGCATATTCAAAAAAGTATCGGGCATCCGATGTGCGGAAATAATCCGCATTTCATAGGAAATACCGAATTTGTCCAAAATCTCAGCTGCTTTTGCCATTACAGGCATATCGGAATCACTGCCCATTACAATACTGACCTGTGCCATGTGCTTTTTATCCTCCTGTCAAAATATGTCGCAACTTATCAATCTACAGTGTACTAAACTTTTTTGGCAGATGCAACCTATTTTTATATTACAGTTCACTCGTACCGTTTGGGGGCAGATTTCATGCTCGCATGAAAATCTGCTTTCAAAAAAGGTACGAAGGGAGCTATTTTATGAGCAAAAGGAGCTGCAACGCAGCGGAGAGCGTCGAAGACGCGTTTTTGCGAATGGCGCGGGTGAACTGTAACGCACCTTCCCGCCAATAGCGCGGGTGAACTGTAAGATGTTTATCCCTGATACAGCGGCAAATTTAATTCTTCCGTGCCGTCCAGTACGAAAAATCCGTCCTTGATCAGGCCAATCCTGGTGCCGTCTGCACATACCGCTGTTACCTCTGCCAGCTCTGCGTACGGGATCGTAATATCTGTGTGGCAGTTAAAATATGCCTTTTCCGGATCGGTATGACGAAGCGCGGACACCTCGTTGTCCCGCGCGATGATCGCCTTGCCATCCGGATTATAGGTCATGCGGTCTTCTTCATAGCTGTAGCAGGTATCACCCACTGCGAAGTGGGGGCCGGTCTTTTCTGCAATCAATACCGGAAGCTTGTCATTGATTTCATAACGGCGCGCCACCATATAAGCAGTCGTGTTCGTACCAATAGCAAATTCGCCGATCGGCAGCGTATCATGATGATACAGCACACCATCCTGCAGCAGCTTTTCGTTTTCCGCTTCCTTTTCGAAGTTACGGCAGGTGTATTTGGTAATCATGCCATCCCTAAACTGCAGCTCCAGATCGTTGTACTGCATACCGCGCAAAAACGTCTGCGGTACATGTAAAACGCCTTCTGTTCCGGTCAGCTTCGGAGAGGTGAACACTTCCCCAACCGGAATGTTGACGTCCGCCACGCAGTTTTCGAAATTCGTTTCCTGCGCAGGGTTGTTGAGCGTATGGAGCATGACCTTCATATCGGTGTGGTTGTCGCCGCGTCCCTTGATCTCCACCCACGCTGCCTTATCCAGCGCATCGATCAGGTGCTGCTGAATCGTCTCGTAGGTCTTGTAATCCAACGTATTGATCTTTAACACTTCGTCGAAAATCTCCGGGAAATGCTCGCCGATGCCCAACCGGGAACGCGATACAGGTAAAGCTTCTTTCCTCCGGGTCGATATATTCGTTCGTCATCGCACCCGCCTGGCCCTGATATTCGACATACAGCTTCTGCTGTTCGGCCGATAAGGTGAGCAGATGCTCCTTGCTCGCAGGCTCAAAGGGCTCTTCGCCGAATGCTTCGATGACAGCGTGGACCTGCATGGACAACCGCCATATCTTTGTACTCTTCCCACGCATTTTTGCGGCATTCCAGCATCCTATGGACATATTTTTTGTCCAGGTACAGTGCCTTATCGTTTTCATGGTCATAGTCGAACTGCCGGTTCACTGCACCGCCGAAAAATCCGAGCCGGAACACTCTGCGTCCCTCTGCAAAGCTCGCAGGTGTGCGGGCGATGACAGGCTCTAATCCCATTTTTCTGAAGTTTTCAATTGCAGCTTTTACGACACGCTCAAAGCCCAGAGGATAACGGATCTGGACGGATTTCTTTTTTGTCCAGAGGCTTCTTTGCCAGCTCAAAGCCCTTGCGGAAGCCCTCCGTGTAGGTATCTGCGATTTTCTGAATTTTTTTCTTCCGGCAGACCATTTAAATGCTCTGCCAGCTTCCACTGATCATCCGCGATATATTCCCCGAACCAGAACAGGTAACGGATATCAGACAGGTCTGCGTTTTCGATGATGTCCAGCGCAAATCTCTGCCCCCAGTCCACGGTATGGCGGATCGCATGCTCTGCAGTCAGCTCCGCATAGTCGCTTGCAAACCAGTAGAAAATATCCCGGATCCGGGAATACCCGGTGCTTCTTTTGTCTCCTCGAAGCTTTCTGCAAACGCACAGTAAATTTCGACAAACAGCTCCAGGCGGATCGTGATGCCTTCCAGATCCTGTTCATAATAAACGCAGGCAGGCTGCGCAGCTCCGCCGCAACTGCAGAAAGCAGCTGTCCAAAGGTTTCGCCAAGCTGTGCATACGCCCAGTCTGGGTTTGCATAGCTCGTCTCATAATTGCGTCCCATCAGGTCGATGAAGCAGCTTTCGTTGTGCCGTTCCAGCTCTTGCAGAGAGGCTTCCCGCATCGCCCCGGACGCTATCCATTTGTATTCTTCGAGCAGGACGCCCAGGTAGTCCGCGTTTTCTGCAAAATAGCGTTGAAACTGCTCCGGCATCCGTTTTCTTTTTCGATTTCCAAAATACGCTGTGAGGCAAGCTCAAACCGTTCTTCCATTACTGTCATAATCCATACACTCCTACTGCCACAATCCCCCGATCCCCAACAGGGTCAGGGCGTTCAACACAATGCCAATCCAGGCGAACAGATAAAATTTATCCTCTTCCAGCTTCGCCATAATTCCAAGTACCAGACCTGCCGCAGAAAAAAATCAGGCACAGCAGTGCCACCACGCCGTAGCGCACATATGCCGTCCCACGATTCTGCCAGGTAAAATAGACGGTCAGGAAAACAGAAATCAGGGACATTGCCCCCAGTACTGCTGACAATATCCCTTTTTGGATTCCCTCTTATCGGTAAAAATGTAATGCCTGTGCACGCCGGTCTCCTTTCCGAAAGCTTCGCTTACGCAGTTCCTATCCGTAACCGGGAACTGCGTAAAAATTCCATTTCCTGCATTCTCAGAAAATCAGTTTGCCCCGGTGTGCCAGCTGTCTTGCGCCGTTTACGATCAGCAGCACGCCGCTTGCAATCCCGGAAACCAGCACAACCGCGCCGACCGCGATATTCAAAGCGCCGCTGCCGCCCAAAAGCTTATAGGTCTTTTCTTCCATATTGGTTGAACCTCCTTATTTTGCACCGTACTGCGCGTAATAAGCGTCGATCGCAGCCTTTAAGGTATCATCAATATAAACCTGTCCCTTGTAGGGCTTGTTATACAGATATTCTGTCACTTCTGCCATGCTGACGATGGCATTGGCGTCAAAACCGTACTTCTCTTTGATCTCTTCCAGCGCGCTCTTCTCAGAAGAAAGTCCGCGCTCCATGCGGTTTAAGGAAACCATCAGTCCAACGATCTCCACATCTGCCTGTGCTTTTAAGATCGGGAAGGTTTCTTCGATGGACTTGCCGGAGGTCGTTACATCCTCAATAATAACAACGCGGTCGCCGTCCTTTAACTTGCTGCCCAGTAAAATACCGGTGTCGCCATGATCCTTTACTTCCTTACGATTGGAACAGTAACGGATATCCTTGCCGTAAAGCTCGCTGATGGCCATCGTCGTCGCAACCGTCAGCGGGATTCCCTTGTATGCAGGTCCGAAAAGCACATCAAAATCCAGTCCGTAGTTGTCATGAATCGCATGTGCATAATATTCACCCAGTCTGCGCAGCTGTGTGCCGGTCACATAAGCGCCCGCATTCATGAAAACGGGGACTTACGTCCGCTCTTCAACGTAAAATCGCCAAACTTTAAGACATTGCTGTCTACCATAAATTCAATAAATTCCTGTTTATACTGTTCCATTTCGTGTATTCTCCTTCGTTGCAGTGCATTGAAAATGCCTGTGCTTTGTTATGAATGCAGCGCGATCGCCTGCAGGTACAAAAAAAGATAATGTTAGTATAGCATTGCAAGACAGGTTTTTCAACCGTTAACTAACAGCACTGCGCTAAAGGGCGAGAGGTCTAATACACAGCCGTTCTCATATACCAGCTCTTCCCGTTTTTTGCTGCCGCCAAAGCACTCCCAATCGCTGTTAAGCAACTCGCGATAGCTGCCGTCTTTCTGCAGCGGTACAGCATAGCCGTTTTGCGGCTGAGCGGAAAAATTGAATACGCCGATCACGGTCTGGTCGCCCGCCATTCTCTGCATCGCGTAGATCACGCGCCCCTCCTGATGGCAGTCCAGCCAGGTAAAACCGTCGCGGTTAAAGTCCTTTTCCCAGAGCGCCGGATGATCGAGATAAAGGTGATTCAGTTCCTTCATATAATGATAAAACGCTTCGTGAATCGGGAAATCCAGCAGGTTCCAGTCCTGCTCCCCGCTTTTCATCCCATTCCCGGAACTGCCCGATTTCATTGCCCATGAAATTCAGCTTTTTACCCGGATGCAGCATCATATAGGCGTACATGGCGCGTGCCTGTGGGAATTTCCGTTCGTAATCGCCGTTCATCTTCTGCAGAATCGTCGCCTTTCCATGCACTACCTCATCGTGGGAAAGCGGCAGCAGATAATGCTCGTTATACGCATACATCATTGAAAAAAGGTCAGCTTGTGGTACGCTTCCGTGCGCGCCGACGGATCGAGCTGAAAATATTCCAGCGTGTCGTGCATCCAGCCCATGTTCCATTTTAAATCGAATCCAAGTCCGCCCTGATCAGCGGGCGCCGTTACGCCGGGGAAATTCGTAGAATCCTCCGCCGCCAGGATACAGTTCGGAACGCGCTCTTTCAACCCTTTATTCATAAAACGGATAAAGTCAACTGCATTACCGTTTATGCCGCGCCGTTCATCCCCCCTGCCAGTAAATGATCCGGCTGATGGCATCCATCCGGATACCGTCAAAATGAAACTCCTTCATCCAGTAATACGCCGCAGACTGTAAAAAGCAGCGCACCTCCCCACGGGAATGCATAAAATTACAGCTTCCCCATTCACTCACTCCAACATCCCTGCTCGGATATTCGTACAGCTCTCCGCCATCGTAACGTTTCAAACCGTAATCGTCTGTGGCAAAGTGTACCGGTACAAAATCCAGCAGCACATAAATTCCATTCTGATGCATCTGATCCACCAGCTTCTGTAACCCTCTGCCGTACCATATCGAGCAGTCGGAGCAAAAATCCCGTATTCTGATATCCCCAGCTTTCATCGCAGGGATGCTCGCTCAGCGGAAGAAATTCCACACAGTTATAGCCGCTTTCCTTCAGATACGGGATCAGAACCTCTCCCAGCTCCTCATAGGTATACCAGTCGGTCTGTCCTGTACCCGGCTTTTTAAAGGAGCCAGCATGTACCTCATAAATATTGAGGGGCTTCGTGCTGATATCCTCCCGATCCTTTAACCATTTTTCATCGGTAAATGCATAGCGGTTAAGATCCCGTACCACTGATTTATGTGCCGGGCGAAGCTCCATTCCAAACCCGTAGGGATCACAGTGCTCCTGGCAGGAACCATCCCTGTGCCAGATACGGAATTCATACAGGTCCCCTTCTTTTACCTGGTCCAGTGTAATTTCATAAAAGTTGCCGTCATGCACCCGCTGCATTCCGTGTCCCTGTCCGTTTAGTACAAGCTCCACGCCCGCTGCAGAGGGGGCAAACGTCCGAAAACGTCGTGCGCTCCTTCGTGTAATGGGCACCCAGATATTTATAAGCTTCAAATTCCTGTCCGGTATAAAATCCGTAAAAATCCATGTTCTTCTTCCTTTCTTCTCTCTCCGTCCGCAAAAATCATTTTTGCAGCCTGCTTTTTCTGATCTGCAGTTATAGCTCCCTCGCGCCATTCGCAAAAACGCGTCGTTGATTTTCTTGACGGGTGTCTATTTGCGCCGTATACTGATGATATTATCATACCAGCCGGAGCGTTTCCGGCACAATCGACAATCCTGCCCCTTGTTACAATACTGGACGTTTCGGGCAAATTGTCCAGAAAGGAAGGAATTCTTTTGGATCAACGGGAAATCAAAACCAAACGCGCCATCAAGAATGCATTTCTGATGCTGCGTGCCCAAAAAGCCGATCGAAAAATCACGATCCGGGAACTTGCCGCCCTCGCAGAGATCAGCAAAGCCACCTTTTATCTCCATTATCAGGATATTTACGACCTTTCCGAGCAGATCGGGAAAGAGGTGCTCACCAATATTTTAAACAGTATTTCCAGACCGGAAAATGTACTGGAAAAGCCCGATGTGTTCACAAGGGAAATCACAACGGGCTTCTTTTCTCAGATCAATCTGATCCAGCTTCTGTTCTCCGGTTCGCAGGCGCATATTCTCCCAGACCTCGTCGATTCGTCGATCCGGGAATATATTTACCGCCTGAAACCGGAATATACAGACAATATGCAGTTCAACATCCACCTCTCCATGCTCATCAAAGGAAGCTTCTATGCGTTTTATGATAACTACCGCAAGTATGACAACGCTGCGCTGATCGATGAGATCTGTGGGTTTCTTGGACAGTGCACCCGATGAAGGAGTATTAACGCAAAGCGACCAGCAGGAAGAAATTCTCCCGCCGGTCGCTTTTTCCATTCTGATTTGCTCTGCTTAGAACTTTCCGCTTCGTCCCGAGCCTCCTCCACCGCTTTCGCTTTGGGTACTTGAGGAGGAAGAGCTTTCTCTCTCAATTTTGCGTCTTGTCTGGGTCGTGTGGGTGTAACGATCCTCTTTCCGGCTCAGCTTTAGCTTTTCGGAGACATAATCGTTCGCTTCTGTTTTCTGATGCACCGTGTGCATCTTCAACAGCAGCAGCAGACAGATAATGATAGAAATCACACAGGAAATTCCCAGTGCCATCAAAAAGCTCACCCCGAAATTTTCCCCGGAGTCGCTTCATAATCCTCATAGTCACCGGAATCGTATCCCTCGGGCGCACTGACAGGTGTTCCCTGCTCTGCAAGCTGTAAGTAATTGCTGCAGGCATCGATATAGTCACCAAAGCCGCCATACCAGTCGTCATCCCGGAAATTATCCAGGAAATAGGTTTCCAGCTGTTCCTGACCATACGCGTTGAACACCTCAGAAGCCTTCGGACCGTATACAAACATCGCATAATCCCGATCCTCCATGCTCAGCAGGATCATAATGCCGTCCCGGTCCTCTCCCATGCCCATCTCATAGTCATGATAGATGGTATAATCTGCGGGATATACGCTCTCCGTGCTGTAATCCGTATAATCATCAACCGTTATCATATAGACGCCGCACTGATATTCTTCGGAAACCTGCTGTGCACGCTGCTCCAGATCTTCCCACTGACTGTCTGTCAGGATCCCGACATCATCCGTTACATAATTTAACTGTGCATTGCTCTCTGCAAAAACTGTCATCGGAGCCAGAAGAAGACAAAGGGCCAGCAGCACAGAAACAAATCCGTTCGGTTTTTCTTCATCTCTTTCTCCCCCTTACGACAGCATCAAAATGATCGTCAGCACAACCGTCATCGGTGCTGCGATAGCTGCAAACAATCCCCAGAACTTTCCTTTGCTCGTCGGAAGGTCGCCGACCATCTTGCCGGTCTGACCGTTCATCGCAAACAAAAATCCTGTCCGTTCCATTTCGTATGCAGCATCCAGACCGGAAGCAGTGCATAATGTACCTTGCCGCGCTTTAAATCGATCTGCTTGTGCTCAAGAGTACAGGAGTCATATCCGGTTACCGTTCCCCGAAGGGCATCCTCCAGTGTGCTGGCACAGCGCGTATCCGCACGCTTCTGGCTGTCCTTGACACTCACATCATATTTGTCTGCAAGAAAGCCCGGCAGATATGCAGTGGAAAACTCCTTTAACCCGGTGTAATCATAGGGTTCGATGGAATCCATATGATCATCCGGCATTTTGGATGACGCATCCACCGGAATTTTCTCAAAGCCGATGGGCCGGCACGGGATACCTCATAATGACGGGTTTCCGTAATCTCTTCGTCACCCTTTTCGTATACCTTCGATGTCGTAGCCTTATAGGATGCTTCCCCGGAGGCTTTGCCGTCGAACATCCAGAACGGAACATAAACGCCCTGGATCTCTTCGATATGGTTGTTGTCCTTAAAGGATTTCGGCAGATAAGGTCTTCCCTTATAGTGCATTTTCAGTTTTCGATCGCTTCTTTTTGCTGACCTTAAACGGGATCACATAATCCGGCTTCAATACACCGGAAAACTGTCCGGGCACAACAGTCGGATTCCCGCAGTAGGGACAGGAGGTTGCAGCAGTCGTCTCATCACAGATCAGCTCCGCGCCGCAGAGGGACAGTTGTAGCTCTTCATGCCGGCTGCATCCTTGCCCCAGTCGTCGTTGATATCCGAAGTATCCCAGCCCTCTTCGGCCGCCTTTGCCTGCTGCTGTTTTTTCTGTTCCGTCTCTTTTTTCTGCCTTTTTCTGGGCTTCGACAGATTTTTCTTCCTTCTTGGCATACATCGCTTCGATTTCTGCGACTTCATACTCCGTACCGCAGTAATCACATTTCAGCTTGCCAAGGCTTTCCGAATAATGTAGCGGTCCGGTACAGGCCGGACACTGATAATTGGTAATTTGTTCCGCCATTACAGCTCATCCCCTCTCAGAATCGTAATCATCCCTGTATCTCTTTGGATCAGTTCTGTACATCTCCTACATCAAAGGGTCTCCGCACTCCGGGCAGAATTTCGGCGGATTGGTGGGATCCTCCGGAACCCAGCCGCACTTGTTGCATTTATACTGTTTTACTGCAGCCGGTTTGGGCTTTCCACATTCGGAACAGAATCTGCCTTTGTTGACTGCACCGCAGCTGCAGGTCCAGGTATCGTCAACAGGCTTGGGCTGACCGCATTCTGCACAGAATTTGCCGGTGTTTACTGCGCCGCAGCTGCATTTCCAGCCCCTGCAGGAGCTTCCATCTTCGGTGCTGCCGCTGCCTGCTGTGCTGCCGCATTCGCTGCTGCCTGCTGTGCCGCCATCTGTTGCTGCTGCCCCATCGCATACAGGCTCTGCGCATTGATGCCGCCTGCCTGCTGTGCCATGCCCATTCCCATAAATGCCATTGCAGGACCGGCTGACGTATTGGAAGCAGCTGCTGTCATCGCCTGAGCCTGGGCACGGGACAGGGCTGCCGGCTGCACGGGTCGGATCCATATATGCAGCTTCACGCTGCATCTCTTTGATCATCTGCTCGTCTTCTTCACTTGCCTTGACGGAAGATACGCCAAAGGAAACGATCTCCAGACCGCGGACATCCTTCCATTCTGCAGAAAGCTCATCATTTAATGCTTTCGAGATCTCCTTTGTATGGGCTGTCAGACCGGAATAACGGACACCGGTTTCCCCAACCCTTGCAAAGGCGGGCTGCAGTGCTGTCAACAGCTCTGACTTTAACTGATCATCAATCTTATCACGGGTATAATCCTCTGATACATTACCGCAGACATTGGTGTAGAACAGCAGCGGATTCGTGATTCTGTAGCTGTAGGCTCCAAAGCAGCGGATACCGATATCCAGATCGATGCCTGCCCGTTCATCTACCACCGGAACGGAACCGGAGACGGAGTCCCGTATTTATTGCCGGTAATTTCCTTTGTATTGAAATAATAAACTCTGTTCTTTAGGTGTCTCGCCGCCGAAAGTAAAACGCTTGCCGATATTTTTGAACACCGCACTGATACCAGCGCCTAAGCTTCCTGTAAAAACAGACGGTTCTGTGGACATATCATATGTATATTCACCCGGTTCTGCGCACACATCCACGATCTTACCCTGGTCTACGATCAACATACACTGACCGTCTGCAACTGCAATCAGGGAACCGTTGGAAATCACATTGTCGCCGCCCTTGTTGCTTGATCTGCCGGATACCTTCTTGCGTCCTCTTACCGCCAGGACATCAACCGGAAGGGCTTCACAGTAAAAATACTCCTTCCACTGATCCGCCATTACACTGCCAGCTGCGCCCATTGCCGCTTTTATCAATCCCATAAGTAAGTCCTCCTTTTTTTGCAGTCAGATCCCTTATTCACAACATACACGGTTTACCGGCATTTGACTGCGAGTTCACAATATTATCGATATAATTCTATCAGAATTTTCTACAAAAATCCATATATTTTAAACATATTTTTTGTGCATCCCGTTCAGACAAGCCTCTGGCTTTGGCATATGCCAACAGCCTCTTTTGGGCATCCTCCAGGGTTCGAAGGACTCCCGACAGCAGATCACCTTCCGGCAGCCGTCCATGCAGCGCATCGCCTGCTCCAAAAGCTCCTCGAAACCGGTTCAAAGGCCGGTGCGGAGAAAAGCCGGGAGGAAAGTGCCTTTGCCGCCGGATAATCCAGGTCGTTTTCCCAGAGTAGTCCTGCTGCAAAGGGAATCCCCTCCCGCTGCAGCCTCCGAAACGTATTTCTTCCGCTGCCATTCCCGGCAATGACAAATACCTCCGGAGTTCCTTTTACTGCCGCCAGCTCCATTTCCTGGCTTTCTTCCTCAAAGCTCCCCTGGGTGATCTGAAACAGCTTCGAAAGATGACCCGGCCTGAAAACCTCCTCCGGCGTGCCGACCTGCTCCACAAAGGCTCCATCCACACACAGGATCCGGTCAGAGAACCGTGCGGCAAGCTCCAGCTCATGCAGCGACAGGATCACTGTCAGTCCCTTTTTTTCTGAAGCTCCTGCAGCACGGAAAGAAATTCCAGCTTATATTTTATATCCAGATAAGAGGTCGGCTCATCCAACAGCAGGATTTCCGGCTGCTGGCAGATCGCCCGGGCAAGCAGGATACGCTGTCTTTGTCCGTCGCTGATCTTCGCAAAATCCCGATCCCTGAATTCCAGCACATGCACGGCTTCCATTGCTTCCTGCACGGCTTCATGATCCTTTGCGGACAAAACTCCGAACCGCCCGGTATAGGGGTAGCGCCCGGTTGCCACCACATCCTCACAGGTCATCAGCTCTGTATGTGGCCGTTTTGTAAAGACAACCGCCATCTTTTTTGCCAGCTCACGTCCCGAAAGGCTCTGCAAATTTTTATCCTCCAAAAGGACACTGCCTCCCAAAAGCTCCAGCTGACGCGCAATGCTTTTTAAAATGGTGGATTTTCTTTTCGGCACCGTTTGGACCGATCAGCGTCAGGATTTCCCCTTTTTCAATTCGATCTCAATATTCTGTATCAGCGGCTGGTTCTGATATCCGACACAAAGCTGTTTCGCCTGAAAATAATATGTCATCAGTCCACTCTCTCCTTTTTCCCGTAAGCCATCACCCAGAGAACCACCGGCGCACCAAACACTGCCGTCACCGTGCTGATACTCAGCTCTGTCGGTGCAAACAGCGTCCGCGCCAGCAGATCACAGAACAGGCAAAAAACGCTGCCCCCCAGAAAGCTGGCCGGGATCATCCAGATCGGTTCTGCGGTTCCCAGCATTTTTTGACCAGCTGCGGGACTGCGATCCCGACAAAGGAGATCGGTCCGGCGAAGGCCACAACGCACGCGGACAGAATACTTGAAAATACGACCATTCCAATTCGTAAAAGTCTCACATTCACACCGAGATTTAACGCATACGATTCGCCAAGCTGATAGGCGGACAGTGGTTTCGACATCAGAAACACCAGCACAAAATGACCGTCACACAGATGCAGGCCGCCCTGACGCTGCTCCAGGTCGTTCCGGAAAAGCTGCCCAGAGACCAGTTATGAAGATTTACAATGTCCGCATCCTGGGCAAACGTCACCACCAGCTCCGTCACCGCCGAGCAGATATATCCGATCATCACGCCGCTGACCACCAGCATGGACATCCGCCTGATCCGCCTCGACATCAACAGGACAAAGCCCATGGAAAGCATCGCCCCTGCAAATGCCGCAGCGATCATCCCTGCCGAATTCACCATCCTGCCTCTGCCCAGAAAAAAACCATGACGAGTGCCACCACCATCTTTGCCCCGGAGGAGATTCCAAGTACAAAGGGTCCGGCGATGGGATTATGGAAAAAAGGTCTGCAAAGGTAACCGGACAATGCCAGTGCGCCTCCCAATACTGCTGCAAGGATCGTGCGGGGCAGACGCAGCTGCAACAGGATCGTCTGCTGTTTTTCCCCAGTCATCTGACCGGATAGACTCTTTATGATTTCCGGCAGAGAAACCGAGACGCTTCCGATACAGATATTCAGCAATATGCCTGCCGCCATTGCTGCTGCCAGCAGCAAAAACGCTGCCAAGATCTTTCTTTTTTTCCGTACTGCACTGTCTGCAGAGTTTTTCCCATACTGTGTTATCCTTCTGTTGTCTTTCCTTACTACTCCAACCGATACAAATACCTGGTCTTTTCATCGTCCCCCGTCAGCATCCTGTGAAAATCCTCGATCAGATTTCCGGCCGACATGGACTGCTGATACATATCCTCTGTCGTACACCAGACCTGATGATTTTTTACTGCCTTAAAATCCTTTAACAGACTGCACTTTTTTCAACAAATCCTCCAGGGTCTGTACCTGCCTGTCGATGGTCGTGTTATACACTAAAAAGTCTGCATCCTGCGCCCCATCATAAAAATCCTCCAGCTGCAGATTGACCGTTGAACGGCGGAGTCCGGATCTCCCAAATTTTCAAAGACATACTTTCCACCGGCAAGCTCGATCATTTTGGGGATATAATCCGTGCTCTGGCGTACCTGCACCAGTCCGTTTGAAGTGATATAGAAAAAGCGACGGTTTTTCCTGTGCTTTCTTCTGCTTCTACGCGCTTTAATGCTTCTTTTTGTTTTTCAAACAGTTGATCTGCTTTTTTCTTCCTGATTCAGCAGCGCGCCGAAAAAACGTACCCATTCCACGCGCCCGAGGGGATGTTCCTCATAGCTGGAATACTCCACCAGCGTTGGGATGCCGAATTCGTCGAGCTTTTCCATCACCTCCGGGGTGTGGTAGATCATCGAATTTTCGATGGCCATGCTGCAGTTTTGGGATAGGAGCAATTCATAATCCGGCTGACTGTACTTTCCGGCATAAAGGAGAGTGCCCTCCTTCATCGCCTGCTTTGCCGCCGGAATATACCAGTCCTCTTCCTTTAAGCCGCACATGGAACTCGCGTCCACGCTGTCTAACTGCGCAAACATATCCATTACGCTGGAGGCCACCAGGTACAGGTTTTTCACAGGCTCCCTGCAGCACGATCAGCTTTCCGGGCTCTCCCTCTGCAGAGGGGCTGACCAATGCTTCTGCGTCCTCAGGAGCTTGCTGATGTTTTGGAACGATCAAAATCCGATCTCCATTTAGCCGTGTGGTCAGAAGCTTATAGCCGCCCTCGTAATAATCCGCTGCAAAATTTTTCCGCATAGGAAAGCTCCATGCTGTGATCGTAGGTCAGAGGGGCGGCTGCTGTCTTCGCAGGGTTTTCTCCGACTGCAGCTGTCTGCTGCCCTTTTTCTGCACCATCGGCATCTTCCTGTTCGGTCGTACCTGCTCTTTGCTGCATTCTGACCGTTTTCCCCGGCATGAAAGTTCAGCGTGTATTCGATTTCATGGGGTGTGCTCATCGCCACTGTATCTGCGATGACGACAATATCTGGTCGAATGCCTCCACCGGAATTTGAAACACAGAATTTCCCTCTGTATTGACCGGAAGATATTTTTCTCCGTCCACCACCATGTAGTCATAATTGGGACTGCTCCATTCCAGCGTTGCCACTGCTTTTTCCGTCCTTTATCTCCACCTTTGCCGGAGAAGTGACAGATGCCCTGCCGCTTCCCCCCAAAAGCTCCACCTCCATCTGATACGTACCGTCCTGAAATTTCCAGCCAGTCTCTTCTTTCGTAAGTACTGTCTCCGTCTGCTGCTCCGATACGAAGGCCTGACTGCTGCAGCCACACACTCCCAACAGCCCCAGCACAAGCAAGCCTCCTGCGATCCATTTTTTCTGCATATCCTCTTCCTTTTATCCTGTAAATAATTGTTTTATGCCTGACCGATCGGCGTAATTATACCATGCATACCTAAGAAGAACAACCGGATACTGCAGTGCGTTAAAAAGTGAAAATCATTGACACCCTTATGGAAAAAGATTACAGTAAAACTATAAAACAAGTATTACTTTATGTAAAACAATCCACTACGAAAGGATATCTGATCTATGAAGGTTACTGTCCGTCTGCTGTCTGGCGTAGACCATCTCAGCCAGATCCTGACCGGCTTCCAAATGCTTCCCGGGAAAATAAGCTTCCTCGACATCCTTGACTGCCGCAAAGACTCTCCTGTTTATCAGGAAGCGTTTCTGGAGGCCCAGGTCAATGGGATCCGGATTCTGTTTGATCTGATGGACGGCTACTGGTATAACCGCCCGGAAAACAGTTTTCCCGTTGTATCATTCCGCAGATATCGTTTTTAAACGGTCTTTTTCATCTGTTAAAACAGTAAGGTTTTCGGAGCGTTTTCAGAAAAAAATTCATCCGCTGGGCTTCAACTATCAGGTGCTCTGTCCCGGCTCCCCTCTGATTGGTACCACTTCGAAAATCGGATTTTAAAAAACGGATCAGGGGTGACCTGCTACGTCTCCGACTATGAGGCAAGGATGACGCACGTTTCTGCCCGCCCCGGATTCTTTTTATCACCCGCCTCTGGGATCCGGCAGAACCGGTTGTCCAAACGGTTCGGAGCTCGTCCGCCAGTGGGGCGAAATCAACGAAATGCGGATGCTGCTCGTACGAAAGCTGCGCGCCACCTTTCCGGAGCAGTTTATCGGAGGCATTCAGGACAGCCCTTATGCGCAAACACAGTGTCCTGACCTGATTCTTTCCGAACACTCCACCTGGAAACGGATCTATCTGCATCGCATGAAGCATTCCGAGATCTGCATCGCCTCCACCGGTCTGCACCAGTCTTCCGGATGGAAGATTGCAGAATACCTCGCCGCAGGAAGAGCGATCGTGTCCGAGCCGCTTTGTTATGAGATCCGGGACCGTTTCAGGCAGGCGAAAACTACCTGACCTACACCTCTGCAGACGGCTGCATCGAACAGATCAGGACGCTGCTTGCACATCCCGAGCAGATTTTGCAGATGGGACAGCGAAACCGCGCTTACTACGATGAGTGGCTGCGCCCCGACCAGATTGTGACAAAGGCACTGGAGCAGGCGAAGATTTTGCTGTAACGCAACAATAGAATGCACGCTCTGCGAGCATTCTATTGTCATGAATTAAACCCAAAAGGAGGGTTTCATGATGACTCAGCAATCAGATCATTTCTCCCGCCATGCAGGCTTTGAACTGCTGCGGATTATTTCCCATGATGATGATCGTACTCATGCACGGGATCGGCCACGGCGGTCTGGGAGCAACCGCTGCCCCGGCAGCTTTTCCTATTTTTCTACTGGCTTTTTTCTTCATGCTCGGGCGGGTTCCACAAACTGCTTTATCATGCTGACCGGCTATTTTATGTGGCAGTCCAGAACAAAGGCATCCCGGCTGTTTCGGATCGAAATACAGGTTTTGTTTTATTCTCTGCTGACCTTTGTGATCGGTCTGTTTGCCGGTTCTGTCTCTCTATCTGCCGGCAATCTGCTGCGTGCTGTTTTTCCGGTCGCCTCCTGTGTATACTGGTTTTGCTCCTGCTATTTCATACTGTATCTTTCCATTCCCCTGTTAAACAGGATTCTTGCTGCCCTCACGAGAGCCCAGTTTCGTTTTTATGCTGCTCCTGCTCTTTCTCGTATTCAGCCTATGGCAGACGATCTGCTTCTGGTCCGACACGGCACGGGTGGAAAACGGCTATAGTTATGTATGGTTTTTTCGTTCTTTATTTTACCGCCGCATACATTTCCATCTATCAGATCCGACTGTCCTCAGCCCTCTGTCTGCTCCTTTATGTTGTCTTTTCCCTGCTCTCTGTTCTGGTGCGAATCTCTGCCTCCGGGATCGAAGCACGGATGGGACTGGAAGGAATGCTCGACACCTCGGCGGATACCAGTCTCCGACCGTGTTTTTCGCATCTATTTGCTTCTTTTTGTTCTTCCAGAATATCAAAATTCAGGGCAATCGCCCGAAAAAATCATCCTTGCGATCGCCCCCCTTTCTCTTTGGCGTATATTTACTGCATGACAGCGATTTTATCCGCGAATTTCTCTGGGAAAAAATTGCGCTTTCCCGTTTGGAAGCCTGACTGCGTCCCTTGGCTGCGGCTATCGTAACCCTTTGCATCACCTGTAGGGTATCTTGTCGATACGCTGTATCAGAAAATATACCGGGTGGTCTTTCGGAAAAAGCAGAAGAAAAAGTGGATGAGATAACAAAACGAATTTATCGAAGCATCAAAAAAAGGCGAGTGAAGCTTTTCACTCGCTCTACTTCTCAATCAGGCTCACATAAATTTCCTGCAGACGCTTTGTTTCTTCCACAATATCGTAACCCGCGCTGCGTACAACGCCGGTTCCTCTGCTCTGTCCCTGTCAGCCGTTCCCAGCCTGATCAGTTCCTTTGCCCAGGCCTCGTCCGGCTGCTCCAGGCTCAGCCGAACCGCCCTGTCTGAAAGGATGATTTCATCCCGTAATCGTATCCGAGAACACACACGGCAATCCGGATGCCTGCGCTTCAATTCCGACAACCGGCAGTCCCCTCAAATAAAGACGGCATCAGGAAAACATCCATCGCCTGATACCAGATCGAGGTATCCTTTGCACGCCGAGAAACGAAACGCTGTCATAAATTCCAAGTCGTTTTGCCTTTTCTTCCATGGCAGCCTGCAGCTCACCTTCTCCCGCCAGCAGCAGATGGCTGTTCGGATATATTTTTTCAGACAGGCAAACTGTTCCAGCATCCGGGTATGATTTTTCTGTACCATAAACCGCGCCACAGAACCGACCACCAGCTTATCCTCCAGCTGATATTCCCGGCGAAGTCTGGTGCGTACCTCGCTGCGGTAGCCAAACCGCTCCAGATCGATGGCATTATGGATAAGCACACCGCTCTCGTTCCATCGTTTTTCACCGAAATAATAGATTCCGGCTTCTCTCCCGCATGCAAAATAATCCGTCGCTGCTCCTGGAATCATCGCCTTACAAACCAACTTGACCGGCAGTTTCAGTCCACGCGGCAGATGCGTATTATGCGCATGGGCAATTCGAACCGGAAATCCCGCCTTTTTGCCCCGTTTAACGCATAAAATTCCATCGCCTCGTTATGGGCATGCAGCACTTAATTTCTTTTTCCCGGTCAAGAAGTGTCTTCATATAGCGCAGATATTCCGGATACTTTAAGGGCTCAGTCCCGGTCCCATAAAAATACGACCGCCCAGAGAACGCACCTCATCATCAAAAAATCCCGGCTTTTTCTTTATTTACCAGAAAGTCAAACTGAAACTGATCCCGATCCAGATGCCGGTAATAATTCATCAGCATCGTCTCAATTCCGCCGCGATCCATATTGCTCACAGACTGCAAAATTCTGATCATCCTTTTTTTGTCCTTTCCGTCCCTACTGATTATGCAATCAACGGAAACCACTTTCCCTGCAGCTTCCACAGTCCATACTCTGAGGTCATCAGCGCCCGGTGCGCTGTCCGGACTGCAAAGGGCGCATGTTTTGCTTTATAATCTCCCGCGTTTTTTGGTAAAGCAGACAGCAACAGGCAAATACGCCCTGTTTTTCTTCTTCCGTAAGCCCTGCCACACACACATAACAGTAATTCGACAGCTGCAGCGTCAGATTTCGATAAAACAGCTCGTCGCACGGCTGCTTGATCCTTCTGTGCTGCTCCAACAGCTCTTCCACGATCCAGTATGCCTGCACCGCCTTTTTCGTCCCCTGGGAGGTAAACGTAATTCCGTTTGCATTTCTTCGCCATGCATAGACCACCTGCGAAATGGAAGCGATCTTTTCCGCTGCCGGAAAAATCAGAAAATGGATGACCGCATCCTCAAAACAGGTATATCCTGCCGGAAACCGGATCTCTTCAAACAGGCTTCGACGATACAGCTTCGCCCACGGAGTCCCCGGCAAATCCAGACAATCATATGCCGTACGTTTTTCATAAATATGTTCTGCAAACCGCTGTGCTGCCCCAAATTTCCCGTCTCCATCCAGATACTGCCAGCCGCCCTGCACGATATCCGCACCGGTCTGCTGCGCTTTCTGCAAAAAGCGCCGAAAATCGCTCCCGGCAACAGTACATCGTCACAATCCACAAACAGAAGATATTCTCCTTTTGCCTGCAAAATCCCGGCATTGCGTGCCTTCGCTGCACTTCCACCGGTTTCTTTCGTCAGCTCAACCCTTCTGACTTCTCCCCAGTTTGCATATTCCTCCAGGATATCGCTACTGCTGTCTGTAGAATTGTCGTTGACTGCAATAATTTCCACTGTATTGCCGCACTGCTGCGCCAGAATGCTGTTCAGACACTGCCTTAAATCCTTCTCCCCGTTATGTACCGGAACGATGACGGAAACAAGGACTTCTGTCTGCCCAAAGGGCTGCAGCGCCTGCCAGTCATCTGTATCTGCTGCCGGTCTGAGATAGCATTTTTTCGCCGCCTCTGCCGCCTGCAAAAGCGCATTCTCGCTCATCTGTTCTTTTTTTAAGCATCCAAGCAGACCGACGGCAGTCCGTCCGACCATTCTTCCGCCCCACGCGCCGACTGCAGCGGCGCAGCGGTTTTTCGTCCAATCATAAATTAACTGATAAGCTCTCTGATTCCGCAGCATGTTTTTATTCCTTTCCTTCAGCCTTGCAATCGCTTCAAACGTCCGCTGACAGTTATTTCCGTCATGCAGCGGGAAAAAACCGCTCTGTACGCTGCGCATATTCTGTCTGCATCTCCATGCCGTTTTCAAAGCTTTCCGTCAGAGCCTCCAGCAGCGCTTCCTGTGTCGTACATACCGGTCCAAACCCGTCCCTTCGGAAATCGAAATACCCCTTCTGGTAATGATATTTTACGAAACTCTTCTTCGTCAAACTGATAATACACAACAGGCTTGCGCAAAAACGCCACATCAAAAAAGACGCTGGAATAATCCGTCACCAGGAGTGCACAGTCCATCAGAAGCTCCTGCACATCATGGGTCTCCTTCGACACGATTGTGATCCGATCCGAGCCCGATTCAAACCTCCGGCTGTCCTTCTGCATTTCAATATGGGGATAAAAAACGAGCCGATAATCCTGCTGTTCCAAAAGCTGCTCCAGTTCCTTACAGCATAATAAAGACTGGAAGTGCTCATAATACGCTGTGTTTCGAAACGCCTCCCCGGTCGGGATAATGGGGCCGCGCCAGGTCGGCATAACGAGAATCATCTTCTCTTTATGCTCTGCCCGGATCAAATTATCAAACCGCGCCAGCCCGACATACTGCGGCACGTGTTCCGGATATCCGAAGGTATCGCGGATGTATTCATATTCCGGCTTCGCCCGCAGACAAACAGATCCACGTACATATTTTTACGGTGCAGCCATTCCATTTCATCCTTGATGATGCCATGCTGCAAAAACCTGTTTTCCCCTTGCCCGGATTCCTTTTCCTGCAAGATGATAAAATAAAATCAGATCCGGCGCACAGGGCTGTACATGGGTACCGATCAGAAAATCCGCGCAATAATACGCCAGATAATGAAAAACTCCCTCTCAGGCCATTCCTCCCAACGCCTCGATTTTCGCCCGGTCGGCGCTGTCGGTTTCGATCACATAACGGCATTGATTTCCGGATGCTTTTCTTTTAAATACCGGTAAAACCAGTAACCGTTATCCCGCGCATCGTTTCCACGCTCACATACCAACCACAGCTCCCGATATTTGGCACTGCAGCACCTGCAGACTACACCAAACAGCTTAAAAAGCCATCAGGCATAGTTCCTTCAGATAACACAGCCCTCTTACAACTTTTCTCATGTTCTCTCTCATCCTTTTTCCGGTTTGCCTGTCAGCGGTGTCTCTGACTGGAAAGCCAAATAACCGTCCTATACTGATGAAGCTTTAATAAAAGCAGCTTAATCCGGTCATTTCTGCTGTGAAAGCTCTTTACTGCAGTATTTTTTTTATTGCGTTTTCCACCCGCGGCAGCTTCACCGTTTTTGCAGCCAAGGCTGTCCGCTCTTTGGCAGACAAAGGACCGCTGCAGACATTTTTAATGCCGAGCTGCAAATCGCGCACCGTACAGTAACAGGCTTTCTTCCGGTGCATTTCGCTGTCCTGCAGCCCCCAGTCCTCTACCACGCTCCAGACCGCATCGCTTAAATAAAATTGTCCTGCAGCCGCTCCGGATGCCAGGAGTTGAAAGTGACGCGCTGCGCGCAAACGTGTAATGATACAGCGGCTTTTGGATCGCTACCAGGCAGGACGGATTCTGCCGCATAAACGCTACATAAAACAGACCATCCTCCCCGAGTGTCCGCTCCGGAAATCTCAGATGGGCTGCCTCAATACACGCCCTGCGCAGCATTTTCGTGGCAACCAGATAGTAGGATGCCAGCACATCAAAATGCTCCTGAAACGGTTTTCCCCGATATACGCCGCAAAGCGCAGGACCATCGATCAACGTCTTCACACAGTTGCCGTTCTTATCGTAATAATCATTGTAAATTCCAAACATCACGATATCTGCGTTTTCCTTTTTGCAGCCTCATATAACACCTGAGCCATGTCAGGCTCCACCCAGTCGTCCGGATCCAGAAAACAGACATATTCGCCCCGTGCTGCATCCAGCGCTGCATTCCGCGCCTTTGCCACACCTTTGTTGGGCTGGTCGATGACCCGAAACCGCGTATCCTCTGACGCAGCGCCCTTACAGATCGCAAGGCTGTTGTCCCTAACCGTCATTGACGAAAATCGCCTCGAACCCGGGCATTGTCTGCGCTTTCAGACATTGGATGACCCGGGGCAGATAACGCTCCATATTGTAAACCGGAATCACAAAGGAAATCCCTGGTGTCTTCATTTGGTTTTCTCCTCCTCTTTATCCCTCCTGCATCATGCTTCGGATCTGTTCCTGCATTTCCGCCCTGCTTTTGGGCTTCCAGATCTCCTTCTTGGGCGGCTGATGCCGTTTTTCAGCATAAGAAAGCACAATCATCCGAAGCGCCATCGTGCTCCAGAAATAAAATGCCGTATTATCCGTCAGATAAGTGATCGTCATATATCCAAGATCCGCCATGTACAAAAGCGCCGTGTTGTTATCCGCATACTTCGTCCAGAAAATCGGACCTATCACATACTGGATGCCGGACCACAATACAAAGCCCAGGAAACCCATTTCCACAAATACTTTCAAAATATCATTGTGAAATGGATAGGGATGGTTGATCAGACCGAGCTGTACCAGTTTGCAACGATCGAATCCACATATTCAAAACCGTGTCCCATATAGCCGATGGAAAAATCATAATGCTCTCCGACAAGCTGCCACAAATAATCACGCCCCATCATGTCGATTCCGACCATATTCATAATCTTTGACACTTCTCCCGTCCGAACCCCGTAAATATACAGGAAAAAGAACGCAACCCACAAAAGACCCCTGTAGGATCAGAAAGGGCTTTAAAAACTTTTTATTTTTCAAAAAACGAATACACAACGAAAAGAACGACTGCCGGAATGGCGATCCGCTTCATTCCGACCAGAAAGAAAAAGGTACACAGTAAGATCATCCGCCAGCGCTTTTTTCTTTCCCTGCGTGTATCTTTCGGTGCAAACACCACATAATAGAGCACCAGCTGTCCGAAAACAAAGGTAATATCATGAATCTCCAGATTTCTTGCGTAGCCCTCTGCTTCGCCGAAGGTCACCAGACAGGTGATCAGGGACTGTACGCTCGCTGCAATACCAAAGGATGGAATCTCCAATACCATGATCGCACCGTTTGCCAGGCACATGGAGACTGCAAACAGATCCACTGCTTCTGACCCAAACAGGTACACACCGGAAACAGCCGTCAAAAAATTGCAATGCTCTGGAAGATCACCTTGGAACAGCCCCGGATCATGGAGGAGAGATTCATAAAATTCAAAATCCAGATCACCATGGACCACAAAAGCAGAGCTGTGATCAGGGACATGTAAAACAGCGTAGGTCCTTTCAGCTGTTTGAAGCGTTTCAGATCCGGAAAATGATCGCATATGCTATAGTCATACAAATGATACCGGCTGTGATCGCCTTCGGCAGACCGCCAAGCATAGTGTTTAACGTTTTCCATTCTCCCAGACCTGCGGCTGTCAACAGAAAAATAAAGCAGAGCCGCAGCCCTTTCTGGATAACCGGATTGTTCTGATCCAAAAGGGGCGTGGCTTTTGCTTCGCTGTGTAGTCTTTTTTACGATAATTTCAGATAAAGTACGCAACCGCAAACTCCTTATCAGTCTGTCACCTCTTGGATCGCATTTTCAGCCACCTGTTCCATTCTTTCCACAGGTCTTTAGATTCCTCTAAATTTGTTAAAACATTCACCAGGAGATAGAGTGCCGCAATCCACAGGGAATTTAATACTGCAATTCCCGCAACATAAAAGTAATTGACCGCCCTGCAGCCGTCCAGCCCGAGTATCCATAACACGACTGCTGCAACTGCCGCATTGACTGCGACCTTTTTATGCTCCGTTTTGCATTTCCCGGACGGACATTACCGAACATGTACCGGGAAAGCGCTATGGTCCGATAGGTAAGTGCAGCCAGGTTCTATCAGACAGCCTGCAATTCCGATCCGCCAGGTCAAGATCAATGAGACCGGATATTGATGACCATTTCCCGGACAGCCTGTCCTTTCGTGTCATCAAATTTTCCGGCGATGGATTGCAGCTGGATCAGCGGCATTTCCACACAGGACAGGATCGACCATGCCGCAAACAAAAGCAGCATCTTCTTGCTGTCATAGATCGACGCATCCGCTATTCCGCTGGTATACAGACGGATGATGGGCATCAAAAATGCCGTGATCACCGTATAGACCCAGAACACAAACATATAATACAGGGATTCATACCATTCAAACGCCCGTTCAAACTGCTCTCGGCTGCTATGATACAACTGTCCGAACCGAAACGTCACTCCATTGGAAAATGCCGTAATCAGCTGTTGGAAATTTGCAAAAAACAGCGAAAATACCGCATATACGCTGGCATAATTCATTCCGCACATAAAGGAAATAATAACCGTATCCGTATTGGAAAATAAGCAGGAAGAAATCTGATGGATCAGAACAGAGTTTTTCTGGGCCAGAGCACTGTGATCCGGCTCTGCCTTCCAGTCGATCCACTGATAATGCTTCCGCACATAAAAATGATAAAAACAACCTGAACGATCGAAGGTACACAGTAGGTGGCCTGGATCAGAAGCAAATTATCAGAAATCATCAGAAAAACCAGCTTTAACAGATTGGAAATGACCATTGTGACCATCGCCAGGGATGTCACGACATATTTCTTTCCCTCTACCTCAAGAAATGCATTGTACTTTCCCCGCAGCGAAAACAGTACAATTCCAGGCACACCATACAGCAGGATGATGCAGCAGACCGTAAAATAATCCAGCTCCGTTTTTATAATCAGCGGATATAACAGCGCAAATCCAACTGTAATCGCAGTATATGCCACGCTCGTCTTCAGGTAAAACCTGCGTGTTGCAGACAAAATCCCATTGATGCTCCCGGTATCGCCCTTTGCTACAGGTCCATACAGGGAATACTGTGCCGAGAGTCCAACCCCGCCTCCAGAAGGGACAGATATGCAAAAATATTTTTATGGTGCTGTTGAGTCCATTTACCTCTGAGCCAAAATTAACCAGATACAGTCTGGGAAGTACCAGACCAAACACCGCAATGACAACCTGATATCCAATTGCCGTTATAATATTCAGGATTACCCGTTTCTTTTTTCACTGCTTGTCGTTGTTTCCGCTCCGCTCATCGCACCATCGTTTTCCTTTCCTCTTTCCTGTCTGTTACGCCGGAAGACCGATTTTCTTGAAAATGTCATCCAGTCGACAAAGCCTGATCAGCTTTCCGAACAGCGCAGGGCAGTGCAATCGCACTTACCATACAGGCTGCGACCGTTGCCACAGCAGAAAAATGCAGCTTCTCATACAGAAGCATCCCAGCAGGGCACAGCAAAACGGCTGATGATACAGATAGTACCGCATCGTATTTCTGCCAAACTGCGCAAGGCGTCCCAGGCATACCGGTTCCACAGAATACATACCGCCAAAATTCCCAGGCAGACACCGACCGTAATCGCATTATCCACATAGGACATCCCTAGATCTATATAAGGATTGTCATAAATCTCTACCGGCAAAAAAAGCAAATTTCCAGCACCAGCGCTGCGAAACTGCACGCTCCCACTGCTGCCAGAATTCCAGCCTTCTTTTCCACCTTTTCCCGTACAAGCAGTGTCGAGCAGGAAAAGAGATATTTCTGGAAAAATCCCTTGAAAACCCATACCCAATCCCTGCAAAACAACGTATAAAATGCCGGCAGTGCCAGAATCAGAAGTATTGCTGCCCTTCTGGCATACTTCTCTGAAAGAAACTTATCCTTCAAAAAAGTGACTGCTGTAAATAAAAACAGGGTCTGCAGATACCAAAGATGAAAGCTGTAAAGGATTTTCATTTTTCAGCATCGCAGCCAGGTATTTTGCCGGGGAATTTTCTGATAGGCAGTATTTTCCAAAAGTGCCCTGCACGGTGCAAAAAGCTGCGCAGCGACAAATATCACATAAATCAGGACGGAATAGGAAAACCACGGCAACAAAAAGAGCTTTTGCTTTTTTTCCCAAATAACGCCACTCCGTCAGGGTTTTATTTTTTTCAAGCGTCAGGGCGTACCCAAAACCGGAGAGCAGAAACAGCAGCGAGACGTGGAACCGATACACCAGCGTATAGGAAAAATCGCACCACGCATAGGCTGCCCGCATACTCTCCCGAAAGGTATGACCATAGATAACCAGGAGCACCGCAATACCCTGGCTGCATCAACATAATGAAAAACGTCTATCCTTCACGTTTCCTCCTCTGTCTTATCCTTTTTTCTTTCTCCATCTGCTTCCATTTTTTCTGTGAAAGGCGCAGCAGCTCTCTCGGATTTCATAAGTATCTGTTTCTTCTGTCGTTGCCCACGCCGCCGTATAGCGGATCGGATATTCGGATTTAAGCTGTTATATTCCTCTACCTGATTGTCCAGGATCCGGATCATGGCTGCTGCCTTTTTTGCTGCTGCACTCTTCAAAAAATACAACAAAGCGGCCAACTCCATTATATCCTCTCATGCCTTCCGTATCTCCCATCAACTGTACCAGTCCGGCGAAATCCTTTAACACGCCATCGCCTACGGTATATATACCGAACCGCTTTGTCAGTTCGGACAGATTATCCAGACTCAAAGTAAAAGCAGGTGAAAGCTTCCGGCAGAACCTTTCCCGCCATTTCTCAATATAAATATTTAACTTTTTCCCGGTTCGGCAGCCCTGTCTTCTTGTCGACATACAACAGATAGTCCACGATATCCGACAGTCGTCCCAAAGGACTGCTCCGCAGCAGCCGATCACGAAAAACAATACCAGCGCGAGCATAATATAGAGCTTGATATTGATCGAAGGCGCTACGCGGACAGAGCTGACCATTTTCAGATAATCCGCACTGATATACAGATTCAATTCCCTTACTGCTGGTATTGACGATTTCGTAATATTCCTGGAGCTCGTTCTCATAATCATTGATCATCTGCTCCATTTGGGTATGCTCTTCCTCTGTTCCGCCAAAGGACACGTTCTGAAAGGCCGTCAGGGTCTCTTCAAAAACTGACGGTCGATCTTGTCTGCCGCGATGGTCTTATCAATTCCGACCAGCTCAAGGATCAGGTTATCGTAGGTTGTGATCGCCTTTTCACCGGCTCCTCGCATCCTCGATGGTTCCCAGAATATAATTAGACGAAACATTGTCTCCGCCCTCTGTAAAATAGCTCTTCAGAATTCCGGCATTCTTTTCCACATAGGAAGCGATCAGCCTTTCGATCTCGCTGCGCTGCTGTGTTCCAACCGCTTCACTGTTCTGGGAATCTGCAATGCTGTTTGCAATAAATTTCTGCAGGATCTTACCATCCCGTATCTGCGGTCCATCCAGAACATATGCATACAGCTTCGGGATCTCATATTTTCAGTTCAGAATAAATCGCACAGAGATCTTTGTACGTATAGCCTGTCTGGGAGGATCTGAAGTTCGGGTAGCTTTCCCGCTTTGCCAGCAGGAAATCATGCATATCGTTGGTATCGTTTTCGAGGATACGGACACATTCATAATAATCATAACCGTTATCCAGAAGATTCCTGGACGGATTCAGGGACAGCTTCTGCTCCACATATTTTCCGTATAATAGGTACAGTAGCTCTGCATGATCGCATCCAGCATATTGCGTGCATAGCTGCCGCCCAGCTTTCCATCCACCACCAGACTCACCTTATAAGTATCCGGAAAATAGGTGACTTCTTCTCCCTTTTCGATCAGTGCATCGTTGATCTTCTCCTGTTCCTCTGAAATAATCGGTGTAACGCTGCAGTTCGATCGTACTGTCGTCAGTCTTCCGGATGCTCCAAGAAGAATCCATCGCCTGTGCAATTACGGTAGAGGAATAGATTTCATTCACATCAGATCAGAACCGTCGGGGCATAGCCGTCCCTTTATGCCGTCATTTGTGTACTTCAAAACAACAGATGCTGTATATTGCTGCTTTCCCTGCGCATACAGGTAAATCATTGCCGCCCCTGCCATCGTCAGCAAAAAAAAATCAGCATACTGAAACGTTTCAGATATCGCAAAATCTCAAACTTTTTCACTTTTCTTTATGCCCTTTCTGTTCTTCTGACTTTCCTCAGAGAATTCAAGCCCACCATAAACGCCAGAACTGCTGCAGCTTTCATTCCTGTCTTTTTTACGTTAATTCGTTGAGCAAAGGACGCATTATTATAAGTAAAGGAGACATAGTTCTGTGACTTGTATCTGATATATGCCTTATCAATATAAACAGCTGATCCGAAATCTCATTGATTCCGCTTTCCAGCTTGTTGATCATATCCTGTGCTTCCTTCAGACGCCCTGCATCATCGGTAACCGTCTGCATCTTCTCCACTACATAACTGGTATCCACGATTTCCGACTGATAATCCGTCGCTGCCTGCAGCGAGCTGTCCCGCAGAACGCGCCATATTGTCCATTGCAGTCTTTGTCCGGGACATGTAATATTCTTCCATCTCATCTGTCGTCGGGATCATGACAACGGATGTCATGGACTTTTTTCATATACGGAAATTCCGTTTTTTGTTGGCATCATAATATGCCATTTCCTTCTGTGCGGCAATATCGTCGATTTTGTTTTTGTACTCCAGAATGCTGATCAGCAGGGAAGCGTCCTTTGCAATCCTCTCCTTCGATCACGTAGGCCTTCACATTCGGAATATCATAATCCACAATATTGTTGATCTGCTTGCTCAGCGTCGTGAAGTTATTGGTAGACGAATCCGGATTTTCGGTATCGACATAGCTCTTGTTTTCGCTCAGACGCGCATTTAAATACTGCATGATACATTCTGCCCGCAGCTCCAGCTCATTCAGACGCAGGTAGGGCTCACAATCTGTTGTAATTTCGAGTTTTTTCCTTTAACATGTCCTGATTATCGCAGTAGTTTTTCTGAAAAAAACTCACGGTATGCTTCACAGATACTTTTCAGCAGACTGATGGTTGTCCGATTTTTCAGTTCCAATCCGTCTGCATTGAGATTGATATTATAGGATGTGCTGATGTAATCGTCACTTCCGCCCACATGTCCCGTTCCTTCCGGAGTGATGAAGACATGGCCGGCAAGCTCCGATGCGGAAATGCTTCCCTGCAAACCAACTTTTTCGATGGCACGCTGCATAACCTCCTCTGAAACGATTTCATAGGCGTTAAAACGGGTTTTATTCGGGCTTAAGCCAGGGATGCCTCTGAATAATTAAATGAAATATTCGCGCTGGACCAAATGCCGCTTTCCGCATAATGAATACATCCAAACAAAATGCACAAGATCAGCATATAATATGTCATCCGATATTTGTTTTTCCCACAGTATCTGAACTGCTCTTTTCACTTTTCCTTTAATTTCTTTCATTGCACTATCCTACTTACGCCATTGGAAGGTTTAGTTAATATCGATCACTGAAAGCTCCGGGACGTTGTTGATTCTCGGCCACTCACTGGAATCTCCCAGTCCGCGGCTGACAATCAGCGTCGCCTTGTTTGCAAGCGTATAGACTCCCCCTCCATACTCCGGGAACAGTCCCTCTTCCGCAGAATAAAGGGGTCCCAGCTTCGGCAAACGGACAATTCCGCCGTGGGTATGTCCTGCAAGTCAAGGTCAAAGCTGTAATTTTCCAGCTTCTCCGGGAAATAAGTAGGCACATGCGCAATACAGATGCGCAGATCATATTGATCCTCTGCTTCCTGCGCCTCCATACACTCTTTTCGCTCCATAGCTTGCAAAATCTTCCGGTTTTCCTTCTATACCGATCACACTGACCGTATTGTCATACAGGGAATAGGACGTTTCCTCGTTCCGCAGGATTTTCACGCCTGCATCTTCGAAGCGTTTTACCAGTTCCTCATCTCCCTGATGATAAATCTTCACATCCTCATGGTTGCCCAGCACACCGCATACCGGTGCGATCTCTGTCAGCTGGCTGCAGAGGGGAGATCATATTGTCATAAGAATCCACAGTATCATTTACAAAGGTCTCCCCAAGCAGGATCAGGTCCGGTGAAAGATTTTCTATATCCTCTACAAGATCGCCGTTATCCATTCCGTATTCCCGCAAATGCACATCTGTCAGAAAAACTGCCCGAATACTGTGTGTCAGCTTTCGGGAGCTGACCTGATAAAATTCCGCCGTATAATTCGTCCGGTTATCGTAAATATTTTTTGGCAAGTCCGCCTGCTACAAGCAGGATCAAAAACAGAAACTTCGCCAGAAACGTCATTCTTTTTTTAATCTGTTTTTCCAGCTTTCTTTTCCGTATGTTTTATGTTTTTACAGGTTCTCTCTCTATGGGCAAAGCGTTACTGCTGCTTCTTCTCTGATGTACCTTGCGTACCAGCGCCTGTTCCCGCATCCGGTTTGCATAGTGATTCGGCGCAAGTGCAAAGACAAGAGCCTTTGCTCTGCGTCTGGCTTTATAGGCACATTTTAAAACGACAAGTCTCTTTACGCCAAGCTTTTTTCTGCTTTTTTGGTTCACTGGCACAATAGCAATCAATATATTTCCAGGACAGATCATCTTCCAGAAGCCTGCGCAGCTTTCCCGGGGCTTTACTGTTTTATAAAGCTTTCTCAGTCCATCGTAGATCTTCACCCTGTCCGCAATTTTTTTTGCGTTTAAGGCCGTGGAATTCATAATAGAATCACTTCTGGAATTATCATAATGATAATAGACATAATCTGTCAACACAACCCGTTCCGCTTTTAACAATGCTCTCGGTGTAAATTCTTCATCTTCATGTAAAATACCGTACTCAAAATACAGGTCATTTCTGACAAGAAAATCTCGCCGAAACATGGTTCGGATAACCTCTACCCGAAGTGCACCACCCTCCAGACATCCCATCAGATATGCCGGGCCGCTATAGATACGATGATACTGAAAACGATCCTCCGCCACCTTTTCAAACCGTGCCATCCCTTCAGAGGGCTTCTCCAGTGCCATTTTGGAGATAATTATATCTGCAAAGCCTGCCCTTGCTTCCTTCCATAGGTTGGCACAGTCCTGGGGCTCCAGATAGTCATCGCTGTCTACAAATAAGACATATTCCCCCATGCGCCCGCTCCAGTCCGTAGTTGCGGGCATCCGACAAGCCGCCGTTCGGTTTATGGTAAGCGGTAATCCGTGCATCTTTTTTTGCATAATTGTCACAAATTTCTCCGCACCGGTCAGGGCTGCCGTCATCTATAAGAATAATTTCCAACGACAAAAATCCTGCGCAATCAGTGACTCTACACACCGGACAAGATACTTTTCCACCTTATAAATTGGTACAATTATTGAAATTTGCACATCCTGTTTCTTCATCAGCAATTTTGCTCCCAACGCTTCTCATTTTTCTGTTCAGAGCACATTTGTAAACATCTTCATGCCATTCGATCACTGCATCATAATCATAATTTTCTTTGACATATTCTATTTCCTGCTTTAGCAGTACTTCGTCCTTTGGGTTGTCAATTCCTTCGAAAGCGCAGCCGCCAGCGAATCACTATTCTCTGCCTCAAACTCTGCCCCGTATTGTTTGGTAATCACCGTATTTGCCGGAATATCACTGACCAAACATCTTCCGCCACAGGACATTGCCTCCAGAAGGGCAAGGGAAAGTCCCTCGGTATGACTCGGAAGGACAAATAGCCTGCAGTTGGAAAACAGCTCAGCGAGCTCTTGTCCCTGCACCAGGCCGGTACGGATCACCCTCGGGTCTGCATCGATTTTGTGGAGCATTTCTTTCCAAATTCCGTTTCCGGGATCGGGCCAGCCAATACCAGGCGTTCCTGCAGCCGGAGCTTCTGATACGCTTCCAGCAAATCCTGCGGTCCTTTTTCCGGAGAGATCCGTCCGACATACAGAATATAGCTGTCTTTTTCCAGACCATATTTTTCCCGGATAACATTACAGGGAACCGGTGTGATCCGTTCCACTGCATTGTGGATCAGAATAGAGTCCCGATTATACTTCTGCAGAAAATATTGTTTCTCCTCTTCGGAAAGAACGATTACTTCATCTGCAAAACGGGCGGCAACTCTTTTCTCCCAGACGGAGATAGAAGGAAGCGAAACCACCCCACTTATCACTTCTCCAGTTCAGTCCATGCACCGTGCATACCGTATGCTTGCCAAACAGCTTTGCAAGAAACAATGGAACGGAGGTCCGATCGCATGATAATGAATGACATCAAAATCATGAAATATTGTATCAAATGTCGCCAGAAAAGAATAGACCATCGCATTCAAAATCTGCTTTTTAAATGTAAAAATCCGCTTGACCCTGACGTTCTGTTCCAGATAAGCATTATGCCCCTTTTGCCTGCCTCTGTTGTACACGGTTACCTCATGTCCTCTGGCAGCAAGTCTGGTCGAAAGCTCATAAACTACCACCTCTACGCCTCCGGAACGAGAAGGGAAATCTTTATGTCCTATCATCGCTATTTTCATCTGTGTCTTCCCTTTCATTTGCATTTTTTTCTGAAGAAGAATGTCTCCCTTTGTGATATCGTTCTCACTCTTTCTTAACAGAATCTTAACACGCAGTGCCCAACTGCAGTGTATCGTCTGATTCTGCTGCGCCTTTTCCCCTGAGACGCATATTTCTTCCTCTGTTCCCCCGCTCTTTTTAGATTTTTCCCTATCAGTTTAGATCAAGCTTCACTATCTGTAAAGATTTTCAGAAATTTTCCAGCTCCTTTAGCACGGTTACTGTGGCTTCGTACGCTTCTGCCACCTTCTGATATAACTCCTCGCTGCCCTCGGTCTGACGTCCGCGCAGCTTTTCGGTCAGCTCGCAGTCTATTTCGTATAATCTGTCCAGCCCAAGATTGGCGCAGATACCCTTTAAGGTGTGTGCGGCGCGGAATGCGTCCTCTCCGTCCTTTTCTTTCAGGGATTCCGTCAGCTCCTCAAAGCTCTTGTCTTCCAGAAATTTAACTGCAAACCGTTTTACCAGCGCTTCGCTGCCCATACGTCCCAGCACTTTGTCAAAATCAGATCCGATTTTTTCATAGCATTCTCTGACTGTCATCTTTTTTCTCTCCTTTTCCCTTATCCTCTATCCTTCCGTCTTCAAACTCGTCATGAGGGCGTTACCCCCCAGAGGTGTCCAGCTATTTCTGTACTCAGCATTCATCAGCTGAATCGGGATATCCTCCTTTATCTCCAGCAGACATTCTATCAGCAACGGATTGAACTGTCCGCACTCTCCTGTGACGATCATTTCAATCGCCTTTTCATGTGGAATCGCCTTTTTTGTATACACGCTCGTTGGTCAATGCATCATATACATCTGCAAGGGAAACCACCTGTGCTGAAATCGGGATCTCGTCCCCCTTTAAGCCGTCCGGATAACCTTTTCCGTCATAGCGCTCGTGATGCCAGCGACAGATCTGTTCTGCAATACGTACCAGCGGTTCCTCCTGATACTGTTTCAGATCTTGCAGCATCGACCACCCGATCACGGTATGCTTTTTTTCATTTTTCATATTCTTCCTGCGTCAGCCTTTCCGGGCTTATTTAAGATGGCTTCCTCAATGCCGCTTTTGCCGATATCATGAAGTGCCGACGCCAGTGCGATCCGGTTTAAGTCTCCCCATGTCATCTGGTATCGATCCGTTTTCTGCATCAGCTTTTTCAAAAGAATCTTCGTCAGTATTCCGATATTCCGGACATGCTGTCCGCTCTCTCCGTTTCGGCATTCTACGATATGACTCAGGATATTGACCATAATTTGGTTGTTTTCTCTTTTTCCTGCATCTGGCCTGCAACCAGGTCGATCAGCTTGCGCTGCTTTGCATACAGCTTGATGGTATTATATACACGTTGGAGAACAACACTTGTATCAAAGGGTCTGCTGATATAGTCTGATACGCCCATTTCGTATGCCTGACGGATATGTAGTTCGAGTCTTCGCTGGAAATCATGATGACCGGAATATCTTCGATGAGATGTTCTTTATTCATCACATTCAAAACACCGAGTCCGTCCATTCCCGACATGATGAAATCCAGTAAAACGATAGATATTTCTGTCCCGTATTGATGCAGCAGCTCCAGACACTCCTCGCCGCTGGATGCTTCTATAATGTCAAACCTATCCTTCAGCATTTCGAAGAGAATCTCCCGGTTGATCTTGGCATCATCCACAATGAGGACAAGCTCTCTGCCGAGTCGCGTTCCAGCCTTTCTCCGACCTTCTGACGGATTCCCTCCGTACTGCTTTCTGTCACAACCTGATTTCTATGCTTCTTTGCCTGATACATCAGCCGATCCGCACGCTCAAAGCGGTCCCCACATTCTCTTCCACCGTCGTTACGCCTCCGATGCTCACAGAAAGGTAGATAACCGGATAGCCGTCCAAAGTGGTCTGATGAAGCTGTTTTTGGATCTGGTTGAGTTTTTTTGTCAAAAGGCGTCCTTCCGGATCCCGGGCAGTACCAGCAAAAATTCGTCCCCGCCGTAGCGGATCAGAAAATCTGATTTTCGGATATTGGATAAGATCACTTTTGCAGCACTATTGAGTGCAAGATCCCCACATTGTGTCCGTAGGAATCGTTATAATATTTAAAATTATCCAGATCCATCATCGCAATGCCCACAGGTCCCCACATATTTTTGACCTTTTCTTCATAATACCGGCGGTTGAATACACCTGTCAGCACATCTTGATAGAGCTTCTCGTTATAGCCTGTCAGCTGTTCAATCAGATATTGTTTTTCCTCCAGATCCGTCAGTGCATCCTCATCCAGACGGTGTACCAGCTCCATCACGTAAGGCTTTCCATTCATTTCCAGATATCTTGCGATCACCTGATAGATGTCATTCCCCCATAATCTCCAGCTTGCACTTTTCTTTTTCTGCTTCTGACTGCCTCCAGTGCAATGCAATGCTTACAGGGTAAGCCGAGTATTTCCACAGATCATAACAATGGCAGATTTCTGGTGCATCGATCTCCACCGGTTCTGCTTCCATGCCATCGTTTCTTCGCAGCAGCCTTTTTCCCCCGTCCAGGAGCCTCACAATCGGAAAAAGCCTGCGGAAATATTTCATTTCTTTCTGAACCTGTTCTTTTTGTTATGCTGACTTCCTGATTCATTCTTTTTCCTCGCTGCAATATATTACATTTCATTTATTATATTGCGTTTTTTTGACTTGTCCATATATTACGTTTTTTTGACTTGTCCATCCCTCGTGCCTTGGCACATTCTTTTTGTATAGAGACGCTGTTTCCTTCTGTGTCATAGGACGAAGTTTCCTACTCGACGCCGAAAAAAGGCGGAAGCGCCAGATACCTGACAGCTTCCACCCGCTTTTTTTCTATATTCTGATTGACGTTTTCATTTATTTGCGTCCCTGCAGCGCCTGTGCGATATCTTCTCTCATATCAATAACCGCCTGTCTGGATGCGTCCGCATAGTTAGCCGCACCAAACTGTGCATATTTTTCCTGCTGATATGCTGCAATGATGCCGCGGGAAGAGTTGACAATCGCGCCAAGTCCGTCTTCATTGAAAAAGTGCACCAGATCAGCGCCCTTGCCGCCCTGTGCGCCGTAGCCGGGCACGAGAATGTAGGACTTCGGCATCACCTTGCGCAGCGCCTTGCCCATTTCAGGATAGGTTGCGCCAACAACCGCACCAACATTGCTATATTCGCTGCCCATGCACTCGCTGCCCCATTCGGCAACCTTTTCACCGACGATTTCATACAACGGTCTGCCGTCCACCAGACGATCCTGGAACTCACCACTGCTGGGGTTGGAAGTTTTTACCAGCACAAAAAATGCCCTTATTTTCTTCTTTGCAGACCTTTATGAACGGATTGATGCCGTCAACCCAGATACGGATTCACCGTTGCAAAATCCTCGTCAAAGGGTGCATAGCTCTTTTTCTCCCACTACTACTTTTCCGAGATGGGCAACCGCATAAGCCTCAGAAGTGGAACCGATATCGCCGCGTTTTACATCGCCGATGACAACCAGACCTTTCTCTTTGCAGTATGCGACGGTCTTCTGGAATGCGATCAGACCTGCTACGCCGAACTGCTCATACATGGCGATCTGCGGCTTTACTGCCGGAATCAGATCCGCTACTGCATCCACGATGCCCTTATTGTACTGCCAGATCGCTTCTGCAGCGCCCTTTAACGTCTCGCCGTATTCCGCAAAGCAGCTTTCTGAATCTGCTCCGGAATAAATTTCATCATCGGGTCCAGTCCGACAACGATTGGAGCATTTGTCTTTTTGATATTTGCAATTAACTGGTCAATCATATCTTTTTCTCCTTTTTGTTTTCCTGGCTTGCGTCAGTTTTCCAAGCTTCTGCTATGGTACCACATTCTGCTTCGGGCAACAAGTCCGGCGATGGGGTCTTCGATCAGTTTTTTGGAAAGTACCGCACCTGCGCCGGTCAGAAGCAGCGCCAGAATCAGAAACGCTGCGTTCGGCAGTCCGATCTGTACCCGCACCATGCCGAGCCCTTCTAAAATTACAGCATGCACCAGATAAATCTCATACGAATACCGATCCGTCCACAGCACAGCGTCCGAAATCCGACCTCCGATTCCTTTCCTGCAGAACCGAAAGCCGCTGCCTGCAAGCAGTAACATGCCAAAAGCACCACGACCACCAAATAAACGAATCCGTCTGCGCCCTGCCAAGGGTCAAAACCGCACCTGCTGCCGCAATCATGCCGATATAGACAAGCAGCTGCGCGCCGATACGCCTTCCCGCCTGATGGATCTCCCAGACCAACATACCGAGCAGAAAAATAATGCAGGTAGTAAAAAATCATCATGTAATCACCGTATCCGGTTTTTACCCACAAATACCGCAGAATCAATGCCAGTACATAGCAGAAAAACGCGCTCGTACATCCGCGGATCAGGCGCACAAAGACCGGCACAAGCAGAGATAAAACGCCATAAACAGGCTGATCGTCCAGGTTGCGCTCAGGTTTCCCCAAAAATCATTCGGCGCAGGGATCACGCTGTTTGTCAGGAAAAATACCGAAGCCAGTACAGGCCCTGCGGGTCTGCCGGAATATCCTTTAAAATCAGCCCGTGCAGCAGGATGTTATAAAGGATCACCCCATAATACAGCGGAAGAATCCGCACCAGACGTTTTTATAATAGGTCAGCAGTTCTTTTTTCCCAGCCGTCGGGAGCTTTCTGTCACAGCAGGCGAGATAGCCGCTGAGGACAAAAAGAGATACACGCCCGCCGCTCCCTGATTGGCAAGCCACGCGGCTTTTTCCCGTCGCTTCCAGCCTCGGTGCAAGGTGGGTGATAAACACTCCGATACAGGCAAGCGCCCTCAGAAGCTGAATGTGTTCGTATTTTTGTTTCATATTCTTCCAATGCTCTGCATCAAAAACCGGAACATCGCTGCGTAGGTTGCACCATCATAATGCAGTCCGTCTGCCTGCGTGGTATATCCGCTGCCCGTCAGAAACACATACAGATTCAGTCGTCCGATTCTGGCATCCAGCCGGTTGTTTAACTGGTTGTTAAAATATTCTACCGCCCAGTTGCGTTTTCCGTATTCGTTTTCCCCGACCGGACCGACCGAGGCGAAGTACACCGTCGCACCTTTCGAAATCCAATCCTGTGCATATCGGTTAATCGTCGCAATATAATCGTTGTGTCGTGATAAATCATTGACGCCGTAATTGAGAATAATCACTGAGCCGGGCGTCACATACTGGTCGACGTCCTTTTTCGCTGGGCGGTGGAAAGCCAGTCCACGCCACCTCCAAAGCATGCCACAAAGGCCGTACCAGGCCATGCTGCCGTTCCACCGACTGCATTCGCCATCTGTCCCGTGCGGGAGTCCCCGACGAAGATGACGTTGCCGCTGCCCGCCGGAATGGGGGCTTTCTGCGCAGTCTGCGCCTGAGCCAGTGCCGCCTGCTGTACTGCTGCCTGCTGCATTGCTGCCTGCTGCGCCAGTGCCGCCTGCTGCGCTGCCAGTGCCGCCGCTGCTGCTTGGGCCTGTGCCACCTGCTGTTTCACCGCTTCCGCCTGTGCAGCAAGCGCTGCCGTCATCGCTACATCCACGCAGACCGGCTGGCAGGCTGTCTGTGTGATATAGCCGATCGCATTTCCATAGACAATCTGGTACATGTCACTTTTTCCCGCTGCCGGTCTGCCCGCATACGTTGACCGTCGTGCCGGCCGGTAAAAATACCAAGTGCTGCAGAGGTTTTATCCGCCTGCTGCGTCACCGTTTTTCTTCCCCGACGACTGCCGCCATCGTAACCGGCGTCACTTTTTTCCCGGATGCCGCCTGTGCCGTCATCGATATCGACAATCCGAGACAAAGGCACAACGCCAGACAGCAGATACGGGCGATCGCGCCGCCAAAAACCGTTTTTCTGATTTTTTACACGTTTCTCCATAGTCATTCCCTACATTTCTTTCTAAGCAGCCATGCGACTATACTGTCCTGTCCGTGTGTAGGGCTACCGCGTCTGCAGAAATACCGCTTCCCGCTGTGCCTTTTCATCGTCCGGATACAAAGCAAGGTACTGATCCATCGCAAGCTTCGCCTTGTCGTACTGCCCAAGGTATTCATACGCTACCAGTTCGTTGAACATCAGCGACTGCGTCGCCGTATTGCCCTCTACTTCCAGCCCTGCCTGGAACGCTGCAAGCGCCGCTTCATAATCGCCGCCCTTTAATTTGCAAAGCCCGAGCTGATTGTACAAAGACGCGTCCGGCGTTTTGTTCTGCAGGTAGGTGTTATAGACACTCGCCGCATAATTGTAGTCACCGAGCGCCTCATAGGTCTGACCGAGCAGGGACGCTGCTTCCGCACCGCCGTTTTCCTGCGCCTTTTCCAAAGAGGTACGGGCCTGCTCATAATCGCCCAGATAGTAGCTGATTCTGCCGAGATCGAAATCCGAAATCCGCTTCCCTGTCGCCGTCCAGAACATTTTCCAGATAGGATTTTCCAAGATCGTTCTGTCCGTATTTGCTGCAGCTGCAGAAAATATCAATCCGGATGTCGTAATCGTTCGGCGCAGCCTCAACCGCCTTGTCAAAAATCGGCTTTCGCAGCGTCCGTACTGCCCTGCTCCAGCTCCATGGTTCCTTTTAAGTACCAGGCGGTCTTTTCCCCGGGCTTCAGATCCGTGATTGCCTGATAAACATGGATCGCTTTGTCGACCTGTCCGTTCCGATAATAGGCGGTCGCCAGATAATAGTTGATGTCATAATCCATCGCATCCGGACGCGGGCTGCTCTGCCCCAGCGCCTTTTCAAAGCTCGCCGCTGCATTCTCATAATCCGTCATGCCCATGTAAGCCAGCCCCTGCCCTCTGTAAACCTGACGCATATCCTCTTTATTCAGGGCTGCCGCCTCGAAGCAGGTCAGCGCGCCCTCATAGTCCATCTGCTCCACCAGCGCAATTCCCTGCGAAAGATTATCCTCCTTCGCAGCACCGCAGCCGGTAAGGAGCGTGCACGCCAGAAGCGCCGTCGCAAACACAATGCAGATCTGTCTATCCTCTCTGTCTTTTTGTTTCTCTTTCTTCACGTTTCCTCCAGTCCGTACGCAAAGCCCCTGTATGCCGTTTTATTCCTGCACCAGAAGGATTTCATCCATGCGAACCCCGCTCTCACCAAAGAACAGCGTCAGCTGGTTTTCCCCGCTTTCCGGAAAGCTTATCGTTACCGCACGCTTTATGATCTTGTTGTCGGTTCCGTTAAAGGTCGTCGTCTGCTGCAGGACGCCGTTGACAAAAATGGAAACCGGCAGCTGCGCAAACGGATTTTCCCCGGAATGCATTTTAAAAATCATCTGATAGCTGCCTGCTTTGGAGACGTCCAGCAGATACCCGGCGCGCACACCCTTCTGGGTGCTCAGCTTTGTCAGGTCGAGCTTTGTCTCTTTTTCTACTTTCTGGCTTGCGATCAAATTTCCTGCCATCGCGTCCTTCGCCGGATTGTTAATTTCTTCACATACATCAAATTCCCGATCACAGAAACGGTTCATCACCGGAGAACGCATCAGAAAATGACAGATATTCTTTGCATTTCTGACCAGCTGTCCCCTTGTGAGCCGTCCATCTGCCAGGCCCTCCATCGTGTTGTCATTTGCAGAGTTCGAAGCAGAATCCGAAACAACCATGTAAACGTCGTTCTGGGCGCGCACCATCGGAATCGTATTGCTCTGGAAGCCTTCCTCGCCTTCCTCGTTCATCTTCGCCCACCAGTCGGTCATTACCACGCCCTGATAGCCCCAGTCTTTCCGCAAAATCGTCGTCAGCAGGTCGTAGTTGCCTGCTGTCCAGATTCCGTTGATCGGTCCGTAGGTAGACATAATGCTGTAGGCATGTCCTTCTTTTACTGCGATTTCAAAGCCCTTTAAATAGATCTCGCGCAGCGCACGTTCGAAACAACGCCGTTTGCATCGTGCCGCTTAAATTCCCTGGTTATTTCCCGCAAAGTGTTTAATCGTTCCGGTCACACCATATTTTCCCATGCCCTTTAACTGAGCTGCAGCCATCGTACCTGCCACACAGGGGTCTTCCGAAAAATATTCAAAGTTTCTGCCGTTTAACGGATTGCGATGAATGTTCATGCCGGGTCCCAGCAGCGTGTCAATCTGATTCTTGCGCAGCTCCATTCCTTCCATCTCATAAAGCTGTTCCACCAGCTCCGGATTAAAGGTGCAGGCAAGCAGTGTGCCGTTTGGCAGGGAAAAGGCGATGGTTCCGCAGTCCATACGGATTCCGGAGGGTCCATCCGAGCAGCCCGCAACCGGGATTCCAAATGCCTTTAAAGGGAATCCGTCACACCGCCGAATGCAGATGCAATGCCAGGTGTTGCCTTCGGAGAGCACATGCCCTCTCCCCGGACCAGGCATGCCAGATCTTCGTCCGATAACTGGGATAAAAAACTGTTCCAGCGTCACCTTTTTATCACAGACATCCGCTAACTTCCAGCCCTGATCGCCGATGCAGGCCCTCTGCCTCCGGGCGTTCTGTCCGAATTCTTTCTGCCAGATCGACGCTCCGCAGAGGCGCTGCCTGTTTTCCGATTTCCAGAACCGGCTCTCCGTCTGTGCCCTTTTTGCCCGTTTCGACCGGAACCAGACGCTCATATGGCTGTACCGGTGCAAGTGCCTCTTCCAGTCTGGAAATGACGCACAGCTCGTCTAACTGCACCTCGCAAACCTTTTTCGCGCTGCGGACATCTGTTCCGACATAGATGCCATAGGCGCCAGCTTCCAGCACCCAACAGGATTTCTCCCCGGTTACGCCGCTGTCATCATAGGATGCACTCTTTTCCAGGGAAACGACGATTTACCTCCTCCCCTCTCCTGGCGTAAGCAGCTGCGTCTTGTAAAAAGCTGTTTAGATTCCGGACAGGCTTGCCAAGCTTTCCCTGAGGCGGGCAGACATACACCTGCACGACTTCTTTTCCGGCAGTCTTTCCGATGTTTTTAACCAAAACGGTAAGTTCTGCTTTCGTACCGTCCGTTCTTGTATTCAAAACCTCCACGGAAAAATCCGTATAAGACAGACCAAAGCCGAAGGGATAGCTTACTTTTTCCTTTGCAAAGGTTTCAAAATAACGGTAGCCAACGTAAATATCCTCTGCATACACATTGCATACAGCATCTCCAAAATTATCCGTAGACGGATAATCCGAAATATCTGCTGCGATCGTATCGCTCAGCTTACCACAGGGGTTCACTGCGCCGGTCAGGATATCTGCCGCCGCGTGTCCGCCCTCCTGACCGCCCTGCCATACATACAAAACTGCCTGGGGCTGGTAGCGGTCCACCCATTTCATATCGATGATATTGCCGACGTTTAACACAACGGCAGTCCGTTTAAATGCGCTACAAACGGTTTTGATCAGCGCCTCTTCCTCTGCTGTCAGCAGATAGCTTCCCGGCTCTGCACTGTTGTCCATGTCCTCGCCTGCTGTTCTGCCCAGCACAACAACAACAAAGGTCAGAGGATGCTGCCGCTTTCTGTGCAAGTGCCTCGCTGACCGGCATTTCCTTCTGGCTCCAGGGCTCCTGCGCCCAGCCTTCTCCCATATCAAAGGGATTTTCCCGGATCCAGTCCTGATAAACCGCTTCCAGCTCTTCGTTGACAGAAATATCCCTGCATTCCTTTAAGCTATCCAGGATATTTGTCACATAGGGAGCATTTACCATACCGCCCGATCCGGTTCCGCTCTTATAATAGGTAAAGGCAATCCGTCCAAACACGGAAACTGTCTCTCCTTTTCGGATCGGAAGTGCCTCTTTCTCATTTTTTAAAAGAACACATCCCTCTGCTGCCGTCTGTCTTGCCGGGGCAGCGTACTGATCGTAATCCAGTGTAAATCTCATAATGTTTTCCTCCTTTTTTTGGTTCCTGCATATGTAAACAGAGTCCTGCTCCGCCTGCGGCGGGTTGCACAGACAGCACATCTGTCACATTGTTTTGCGCAGCCCTTTGGGATAATGATTTTAAAATCCCGCCTGCCAGCTTTCCCCAGCCGAGGCTGTATCCATCTACGCAGACCAGCTGCCAGCCCTTTTCCCCGTCTTTGAAAGCGTCATGCCGTTGATCCACTGCCTTGCCTCCTGGCTGTCACCGGAAAGGTTGCAGCAATGCACTGCATCTTTGGGCGAAAGCGAAAGTGCCAGCGCATGTGCCGGTTCAAACCGCCCTTTTTCATCGTGCCCAGATGCAGTCCCGGACGCAGCACCTTTAAGCCTTTTTAAAGCCGGCATGTCCTTTGGCGCAAGATAAAGCTGGTCGCCGAACAATAAAAAGATTCCATCAAACTGCTTCTTCAGGCTTTCTCGTTCAAATTCTTTCCATGCAGCAAAATCCTTGGGCGCAATTCCTTTCTGGATTCCATACAGGCTGCGCGCCCGGTATCCCTCCGGCACTTCCCCTGTTTTTTCAAGCACCGCCAGAAAATGTCCTTCTCCATGCAGCTTTATGGGGCCAGAGACGAATGGTCTTTTCCATTCCGTCCGGGACGGGCTCGGTTCCCGCCCAGTCCGGTCTGCCCGGCCCATACCGTCATAACGGTGCGTCTCTTTATGGAAAATTCCGGATGCCGCAGAAGGAATCGTGCAACACTGCCTTCATCCTCCTGCAGCGCAAACGTACAGGTCGAATATACCAGCCTGCCGCCTTTTTTTCAGCATTGCGGCAGCTTCGTCCAGCACGCTGTCCTGCCGCTTTTGCACACAGCTCCACGTTTTCGGGACTCCATTCGCTGCAGGCTTCCTCGTGCTTTCGGAACATCCCCTCACCGGAGCAGGGGGCGTCCACCAAAATTTTATCGAAATATTCCGGGAAATAAGCGGACAGTCGCTCCGGGCTTTCGTTCGTCACAACTGCATTGGTCAGTCCCATCCGCTCCACATTTTCCGAAAGAATTTTTGCCCGCGCCGGATGGATCTCATTGCAGATTAAAATACCTTTTCCCTGCATCGCAGCACCGATCTGGTGCTTTTCCCGCCGGGGGCAGCGCACAGATCCAGCACATAATCCCCGGCTGTACGTCCAGATATCCGACAGGCATGCCATCGCGCTCGCTTCCTGAATATAATAAACACCAGCCTCGTGATACGGGTGCTTGCCCGGTGTATCCTCTTCGCTGTAATAAAAACCGTTTTTCTCCCATGCAACCGGCGTCAGATGAAACGGCGATTTTTCCATAAATTCCTCTCGGTCCGTTTTGCGCGGATTGAGCCGCAGCGACTGATAATGACCGGATTCATAGCTCTGCAGAAATGCTTCGTATTCCTCTCCCAGCATTTCCTGCATGCGCGTCAAAAACGCGGACGGCAGATTCATAATATTCCTCACTTTAATTCATGATTTATCCTTATCATAAACCAGACGCGTAAACTGCGCAAGATTATTGTTTCCGTTCACCCGCTTCCTCTGTCTCCAAACCCGGTTCGTCCTCCGGCACTTCTTTCACCATGAATCGAATCATGTTTTCCTGAATTTTGCCCATCAGCTTTTCCATCTGCTTCTGTTCCTCGTCCGAAATACCTTCCATGCAGACGCTGTAGAGGTCTTTTTTCCACGCGCAGCAGTCTCTCCGGAAAGCTTCCTGCCTTCCTCTGTCAGGAGCAAGCGGTTCTTTTTCTTTCTTTTCGCTGCTTTTTTCCTTTTTGTCCGCCGTGCGCTCTTTTTTTTCTCCGCTGTGCTTTCTATCCTGTCGGCGGGCTTTTCCTTTGCACTCTTTTCCTTAACCGGCTTTTCCGGCGCGATCAGCTTTTTGCGTTCCAGCTTCTGCATCGCAAGAAACAGCCTCGGCTGTCCGACTCCGGCGATTTCCCCGAGCCTGCGTGCGCTGTAGCAGGCGCTGCACTGGGCGAGGGCACACAGCAAAAGCGCCTCATCCAACGTCAGCATATTTTTCTGCGCCGCCAGATCCAGCTCATATTCATACAGCCTGCGGAACCGGTACTGCCCGATCACTGCGCCGTTTCCTTCCACTTCTTCCCGGGTAATCCGCCTGCGCTCTTCCCCAGCTTCTTGCTTCCCGGAAGCACGCCGCCGTCCTTTGCCGCAGCCCATAAAAAGCTGTAGACCTGCAGCCGGATATCGGCATAATCTTTATCCTCGTAAACGTCTTTATAAAACTCGTTATAATACTCGAAAATGTTGCTCTTCATCCGCACCGTATTCGTGATGCTCGCTCCCTGGCTGACCAGGCTGCCGCGACGCTTCAGATAATAATAAATCGGCACCTGCAGGGCAAAAAGCTCTCCGCATGGCGGATATATTCCAGATTAAACAAAAAGTCCTCACACCAGCTGATGGAGGTATCCATCCGGATATGATATTCTTCGATGATGCTCCTGCGGTACATTTTGTTCCAGAGTACGCCGTAATAAAAATCCGCCGGATTTTCAATCATATAGGAAGCAAACTCCTGACGGCTCATCACCTTGTCCTCTTCGATGTCGCCCTTCTGCGCCAGCCTTTCCCCGGAAACCCGGTAAAAGTCGGAAATGACCATGTCGCAGTTATATTCCTCCATCGAACGCACCAGAAGCCTTGTCGCCTCCGGCACGATCCAGTCGTCACTGTCCAAAAAACTGAAGAAACGTTCCCCGCGCCAGCTCCAGTGCCTGATTTCTCGTATCCGACACGCCGGTATTTTCTTTATGGACCACGCGCACCCGGCCATCCTGCTGTGCATAGGCGTCGCAGATTTCGCCGGATGCATCCTTACTGCCGTCATCCATCAAAAGCAGCTCAAAGTCGCGGTAATCCTGACTTAAAATGCTGTCCACACAGCGTTTCAAATATTCCTGTGCATTGTATACAGGAACAATAATGCTTACCTTCGGTTCCATACTTCCTCCTGTTTTGAATTGGTTTCCTCTGTTTTCAGATATTTCTGCTCCATATCTTTTATCCGTCTGCTGCATGGTTCATGCAGATTTTCCGGTATTCCCTGCGGGGATATCTGCATCCGCCGCTTAAAAATCTGATTAAAAAATTTTATGTCTTCATAGCCGACTCTGCGGGCGATCTCCACCACCCTCAGATCACTGTCTTCCAACAGTTCGCAGCTTTTTTCGATGCGGATTTTCTGGGACATATTCCCGCAATGTCACTCCGGTTTCCTGCTTGAAACGCCTGCTGATGTAAGCAACGCTGTAGTGCTTTTGTTCGCAGAAAGTCCCGAGCGTCAGACTGTCCTGATAGTTTCCGTTTACGTATTCCAGCACCTCCTGCACCGACGTACTGTAGGGGCGCTCGTTTTCCGGTTCGATCAGCCCGCGCAGCGTCAGAAGCAGGATTTCCAGAAGCTTGAACCGAAGCAGCGGATAACATCCGACTTTTTGCTCCTGATATTCCAGAAGCATTTCCTGCATCAGCTGCCCTACCTGTCCATCCCGGTCGTGAAACACTCTGGCAAACTTCGCCTGCCCAAGTGACATCCGGTAATATTTTAACAGACAGCCCTGCAACAGCTGGGAAAAACTCCGACAGCCCTGCAGTGTTTCATCCACCGTCTCCGGCAGAAACAGACAGTTGATCAGCGTCAGATTTTTACAGTTCTGAAATCCATGGAGACAGCCGTAATCCACAAAAAATAATCGCCTGCAGAAATGGTTTTTCCCTTCGTTTTCCAGCGTATGCTCCGCTGTCCCACCCGTGATGTATGCCAGCTCAAAAAAATTATGGCCGTGCATTTCAAGATCCTCCTGACAAAACGGCATCATAATGAGTTTTTCCGCTTTCCTGTTCTGATAGAACTGGAATTCTGTAATCTCCCTCGGAACATAAAGACAAGTTCACCCCCATTTTCAGTCAAAATCAGGTGCTTTTCTTTAGGCTACTATCTGTTATCATAAAAGTCAATACGAACCAAAAAACAAGGAGGGTATGTTTATGATTCCAAACGCAAATGGATTCGTCCGGCACAGACAACAGGGGACGTCTGCCCGGTCTATTCCAAACAGTTTTCTTTTTTTCTTCTCCCAATCAGTCGTTATCTTCTGTTGCGCACGCAACACTTTCTGTTACAGCAATGGGAGTTTATGAAGCATCTTTAAATGGAAAACGCATCGGCGATTTCGTCCTTGCGCCCGGCTGGACGTCCTATCGCCACCGCCTGCAGGTACAGACTTATGATATCACCGATCTCCTTTCTTCGGAAAATGAACTTTCCATCATCGTCGGAAAAGGGTGGTATCGCAGTCCGCTCGCCTGGCCCGATGAAGCGCACCGTCAGGAAAGCGCAGATTCCCGCCGGACTGATCGCACTTTTGACGATCACCTATACGGACGGCAGCACGCAGCTTCTTCCGACCGGTGCAGACTGGTCGGCGTATGAAAGCAATGTCCGTTTCAGCGAAATTTATGATGGCGAAACCTATGACGCAGCGTTCGATCCGTCCTCTGCCCCGATCGCAATCGCCGAGTTTGACGGGCCGTCCGACACACTGATTGCCCAGCAGGGCGAAAAAATCACCGAACAGGAGCGTATCGTGCCTGCGCGGATCTTCACTACGCCCGTCGGGGAAACTGTCATCGACTTCGGTCAGGAAATTACCGGTTATGTCGAAGTTTCTTTAGACGCCCACGCAGGCGACTGTGTTGAGCTTTCCCATGCGGAAGTTCTTGACAAACACGGAAACTTTTATACAGAAAACTATCGCGCTGCCAAAGCGAAATTTTTATATTTCTGTAAAGAAGGATTCCAGACCTGGCATCCGAAGCTGACCTTCTTTGGCTTCCGCTATATCCGTGTCGATCAGTTTCCCGGCGGGGCAAAAAGCAGTACGTCCGGACAATTTTACCGCAGTTGTCGTTTGCTCCGACCTGCAGCGCACCGGTTTTCTTTCCAGTTCAAATCCGCTGTTAAATAAACTGTTCGACAACATCATCTGGGGACAGAAAGGCAACTTTGTCGATGTTCCGACCGACTGCCCACAGCGCGATGAACGTCTCGGTTGGACCGGAGATGCGCAGGTCTTCATCCGTACCGCCTGCTACAATTTCGATACGGAAACCTTTTACCGTAAATGGCTCGCAGACCTTGCCGCTGACCAGTATCCGGACGGTCACGTAGACCATGTTATCCCCCGCCATCCTGGAAAATCAAAAGCCCAGCGCAGCCTGGGGCGACGCAGCCTGCGTCTGCCCGTGGGAGCTTTATCAGGCATTCGGCGACGCAGACATTCTGCGCAGTCAGTTTAACAGCATGAAAAAGTGGGTTGGCTACATCACCTCTTCCACAACAACAAAGAATCTCTGGACCGGAGGCGAACATTACGGAGACTGGCTCGGTCTGGACGCGCCGTCCGGCAGCTACAAGGGCTCTTCTGACGAAGACCTGATCGCTTCGGCTTTTTATGCACATTCCACAGAACTGGTCATTGCAGCCGGTAAAGTGCTTGGCGAAGATGTTTCCGAATATGAAGCGCTTTATGCCGATATCGTCACCGCTTTCCAGCAAACCTGGCCGGTTTACCACACGCAGACCGAATGTATCCTCGCCGCACATTTCCATCTGGCAAAAGACTGTCAGGCTGCGGCAGACCAGCTTGCAAAGCTCGTAACAGACTGCGGCATCCAGTTAAAGACCGGATTTGTCGGCACGCCTTATCTGCTCCATGTGCTTTCCGATTACGGCTATGCCTCCTCGCCTGGTCGCTTCTGCTGCGGGAAAACTATCCTTCCTGGCTCTATCCGGTCACCAAGGGAGCTACAACTATCTGGGAGCACTGGGACGGCATTATGGAAAACGGTGATTTCTGGACCGCGACATGAATTCCTACAACCATTACGCTTACGGTGCAGTCGCTGACTGGGTATACGGAAACGCTGCCGGAATCCGCCCGCTGGACGACTGTCCCGGCTACGAAAAAACTTCTGTCTCCCCGCTTCCCGACAAACGCCTCGGCTGGCTTTCCTGCTCCTATCGCTCCCGCCACGGTCTGATCCGCTCTGACTGGAAGCTGCAGGGCGATCAGTGGCGCTACGAAATCGAAACGCCGGTTGACGCGGTGATCACGATCGCCGGACAGGAACATGCAGTTACGCCCGGAACGTGGATCTTTTTCAGCGCGGTGGAGTGATTTAAAATGAAGTGAAGCCTGGGCTGCGCACGAAAAGGCTTCGACGCGGGCGAGCCGCGGCCGCACACAAATAGTCCCGACGCGGGCGAGCCGCGGCCGCCGCGCAAAAATGCCCCGGGCAGGCGATCGTGTCACCGCTGCCCGGGGCATTCTTATGCTCTATTCTGTAATTTCAACGCTGCTGGAATCCGACTGCCAACCTCACTCCGCCGCTGTTCCGGCTCCGGTTTTCTCTGTCTCTGCGCCTTCCAGCATTTCCAGGTAATTTCCTTTATCGATATGCATCATCGAAATCTGGTTTTTATGGCGTCTGAATCCGTAGACGCAGTCCACGTTGCGGATCAGGGACTGTAAGCGTTCGTCGGGCACGCAGACGATCAGCTGCAGATCCATCTGACGCGCATATTTTAAGCAGACGGCGCTTCGCTCCTGATCCATCTTGGAAAAGGCTTCGTCCAGAAGCACCAGCTTGATCCGGCTGTCGCGGTTGGTCTGCTGCATGTAAAGCATCGCAAAACCGGCGAGCAGCGCGACGTATTTCGGGTTCTGTCCTCGCCGCCGGAATCGCGCCCTGCCATATCATCTACGAAATTCTCTCGGATCACGTTTCCGTCTGCATCCGTAACCTGCTCGTACATGGAAAAGGACAGGTAGTTGCGGTAATCCGCATACTGCTCCATTTCCCGGCGGTGCTGCTCCAGCACGCGTTCATCATCGTCCCTCACCGGCATGAACTTATCGGTCAGCAGTTTGATTTTCGCTTCGTATTTCTGATAAAAGCTGTCTTCTCCAAGGGACAGCTGCCCCTCGAAGCCGTCGTTATCCAGGTTCTTGCTGTCTAACTCCGGCGCCATGAGCATGTCGTAAAACTGACCGTTTTCATTGTAGGCAGGCTCGATTTTAATCTGGTAAATGCTGTCCGAGAAGTTCGTCTTTTTCAACAGGCGGTTGATCTCCGCAGCATGCCGCTTTGCCGCCTTGATATCACCATGAATCGTTGCGATCACATTTTCCCGCAGGCTGCGGTAAATGAAATCGCACTGTTTTCAAACTCTGTCCGGTACTGTGGTTCAAAATCCGTCTCATACTGGGCAAGCAGCTGCTCATAGCCCTCATTGGACTTTTCCGAACCAGAAAAGCCGCTGGACGGATACTGCAGAATATAGGCATTTCTTGCGCGCGACAGCGCTTCTGTCTGCTCCTGCTCCTTTTCGCCAAGCGCCTCGATCTCTGCATTTTCTGTGCTTTGACCGAGCCGGAGGAACGCTTCGACAACGCCTCCCTGCACGGACGCTGTGATCTCCGGCTGCTCCGTATAGCCGACATACGCCTCCTTTAACGCTGCATTTTTGGACTGCAGCTCTGTCCGGATGCGCTCTGATTACCGGTCTGCTGTGCAATTTCATTCTGCATACCGGTCATCTTCTTTTCAACTCACTGCGCTTTTGCGAAGCTCTGCTTCCTTTTCCTCCAGCTCTTTGTACGCGCCCTCTCGCAGGCTCTCAATCGTCGCTTCCGCCTCCTGCTTTTCCAAAAGCACGGCTTCCAGCTCCTGCGCTGCCCTGGAAAGGCTCTCCAGATACGCCGGATCTTCTTTCAGGCTCTCCATTTCCCGGACAGCCTTTAAGCCGTCCGCCATGCGCTTTGCTTCGTCCAGTTCTTTTTTCAGGCGCTGCGCATCCGCTTCATAGTCCTGCTGCCGCGCACGGAAACCTTGCTTCCGATGCACGCGCCGACCGTGTAATCGCGCTTTTTCAGATGCCGGAAAATAAAATTGCTGTAGGAATAGCAGTCCGGCGTCACGCCGTCTTTGACAGTTCGCAGTTCTTCGACCGTGCGGCACTTCATGATCCGCCCCAGATAACGTTTCAGACAGCTGTCTGCAAACGGTTCGCCTGCGCGCACCGTCTCGTATAAAGAGCCTTCCTCCGCCGTCGGATCGCTTTTGTGACCGCTTCGGAATTGATCAGATCGACTTCTTCAAACTGACGCATCTCCCGGAAGGCTGCCGCCGCATCCGCCGCAACATTCGGCTCGGTGATCAGGCTCAGCTTCAGGCGTCAAGACGTCCCTCAACCGCATTTTTTCCACTCTTCCTCTTCCACGTCGAACAGATCTGCAAAAATCCACACCTTTACCGTTCTTCCATACAGCGCGGTGAGCTTCTGCTCCAGTGCGGTGCGCGCTTTCGTCAATATTTCCGGATAGGACTTGCGGTTATTTTTCATATCGTCCAGAAGCTTTTGCTTTTCTTTCAGCTCTTTGGACAGCTGACGCTCCTGCTCATGATATGTTTCATACTCTTCTTCGATATTCTGACGTTCCTCTTCCAGACGGCTGCGCAGCTCCAGACACTGCTTTTTTGTGTAACCGGTCCGTACAGAATGCGCCGATTTTATTCAAGAGGCGGTTGCTGATATAATCCGCAACGATTTCATCGCTCTCCCAGCGTTTTAAGCCCTGCAGGATTTTTACGCCACTGCGCTGCGTTGTCCGCCAGCATCCGGCTTCTTTTTCCAGCTCTTCCAGATGCTCCTGACGGCTTCCCAGATCGCTGCTCTTTAAATCTGCGCTGACGACGATCAGCTCGTTTTCCAACTGCGTAGACAGGCTTTCCAGCTCTTCTTCCTTTGCCGAAGCTCTCTTAAACGCTCCTGCGTCCGCTCCTGATCCTGCAAAAGTGCATCGATCCGGATTTTCAGATCCTCAATATCGATACAGCGGATCATTGCCTGCTGCTTCACGATATCTGCACGCGTCATCGTCAGTTTTTGTCCGGCTTCCCGCACTTTTTTAGCATTCCGATCTTGTCTTCCAGCACGTCGATCTTTTCCTTGATGTCCCGGTACGCGCCGAGCTGTTCGCTGATCGTCTCGATCGTGTCGCCCTCGCTTTTCGGGAACATGTAGTCCCGGATAAACTGCCCCGTTCCGTTGGTCATTTTCAATGCGATTGCGCTTTTTTCCATCGTCATAAAGCGGTTGCCGTCGATATAACCGAGAATCTGGTCATACAGCGTGCTGATATACGCCTCGCGGGACGGATAGATGCGGTTTAATTCTGCCCGGCTGCCGTTTGCAGACTCCTTCATCCGCGCCTCTGTCAGCGTCGGATTTCCTGATTGGAATACGGATATCCTTCTTCTGTCAGATATCCGCCCTCCGGCATTTTTCCCAGGTGGCTGAAATAAACAAATTTCCGTATTTCAGAGTCGTTTTACGCACTTCAAAAGCAATTCCCATGCAGACATACTGTTTTGTCCCGGTGTCTTGCAGCTCCAGCACGATCTGGGAACAGAAATCCTGCCCTTCACGGTTCGCCGTGCCGTCCTTTGTTCGCCGCGCAGATAACTTAAAACGCTTCGTCTGTTTTTGGCGTCGTCCGCCGCCTTATTTAGAAAACTTGGAGAAAAGCTGCCGTACAAAACGACCTGGATCGCATCCATGACCGTCGATTTTCCCGAGCCGCTTTTGCCGGAAAACAGGTTCACATATTCATGAAATTCCAGAATTTTATGGTTGATTCCGCCCCAGTTATTCAGACACATCCGGGTAAAGATCTTCTTCGCCTGTTTCACTTGCCACTTCTCCTTCCGTCGTTTTTTCTTCTGCATCGTCCCGATAACGCTGTACCAGCTCATTGATCGCCGTAGAAGAGCAGAAAATATTCACCGTCCCGTAAATATAGATCGGCGTCTGATCTTCCACATTCAAAATCGCGCCCGGCAGCTCGATCATCTGATGCGTTTTCATCAGATTCAACGCAGCCTGCCAGTCCTGTGCGTTCAATTTTCCGGGAGCAGTCCGGTATTTCTTCCGTATTCGCGGATTTCCGCCAGCGTCGTCACCGTCGCGTGCAGCCCTTCGCCCATGATTTTATCCCGGTAAATCAACTTCAATAAAAGTAAAAGTTTTGTCGTCGTCAGGCTCATTTTTTCTATCGCAGCGCCGTCGCCCGTAATCCGGAACAGGTGATCCTGCGGGTCATGCACGAGCTCGCAGCCGATCACGGAAAGGTAATCTGCAATAAACTCCCGGTGCTTTAAGCAGACCTGATAGCGCGCATTATCCCGCGCCGTCAGCGTCACCGGATCATATTTTACCTGTAAAATGCAGGTCTGCCGAAGCAGCTCCTGTATGGTTCTTCGAATCGCTTCCACCTCGGCAGGCGTGCGTTCTTCCAGATATGAAAACATGTATCAATTCTCCGTTTCGTCTATACTAAAACCGGTGTAGGAAAAGCCGTCCTCCTGATGGATTTCCTCCTGCAGCAAAATCCGGTCTTCCTCCTGTCTGCTCTGGGTCGCCTCCTGCCAGATAAACAGAAGCTTTTCCAGATCCTCTGCTGACTGCACCGTATCCGCCGAAACCTGAAAGATTCCGTCTTTCGTATGCTGTCTGCGGAATTCCTGAAGCTGTTTTCCCGTATAAAGCGGCTTCGGGACAAAATCTGCGATCTCCGAGGACGCTTCCTCCTGCAGGGCAAGCGGTACAAACTCGTTTTCCTGCCGCTGACGGCGGTTGTACAGGCTGTCGTCCCCGACGATGGAAAACGGTGCCGTCACATACAGGCTATCCCGGAAATCTTCCAGAAGCGCATTCTTTTTGCCGCTGTTGTTGAGCAGACCGATCAGCTCCAGTGTGCTGTCCTCTGCGCCTGCGCCCTCCTGCAGCAGATAGTGGATTCTCGCCAGAGCCCGGCGTGCAAAGACGGTCTTTAATTCGATCAGGCGATTGTATTTTTTCTCAATTAAGTCAAATTCGCGCTCCACGGACAAGACGAGCTGCGCCGCCTCCTCGCAGAACTGCAGACCGCGCTCAAGCTTTAAAGGGCGGGTGTGCTGCCATCCGCCGCAGTCTCCTGTAAAGCGTCTGCGCCGCCTGTCTGTGCCGCCAGCATCCGCTTCTGCGCCATCAGCTTCTCGCGGCGGTTTTCATTTTCTTCCAGAATCTTTGCGATCAGCTCCTTGACCGCCTCTTTATAACGGTAAAAGCTGTCCGTCGTCGTCAGAATCGCGTATTTGACACTCTCGCGGTTGTTGATCTCGTTGACCAGAACTTCCTGAATCCCGATAAAATCCCGCCGTTTGGAAAGCTCGTCAAACCACAGCCGCATGCTGTCCTGCATATTGGACAGCATCTGTCCCAGGCTTTTGGACGTCCGGACAGCGCTTTTAAAATGCTGTTGTTTTTTCCGAGTCGGCGTCATAGGTGTAAAGCGCACTGTATACAGACAGGATGCTCTCCCGCTCCATACTGTCGTCCTCTTTTCCAAGGCGGTCAAACAGCTCTGCATACAGTCTGCTGTATTCCGGAAAGCCGATGATATAGCAGTTTAATTTTTCGTCGAAATCGCTCGAAAGCCAGCCCCATTTTACAAGTCTGTCCAAAACAGCGGAGGGCGAAAGCCCGGGAAAGCCTTCGTCCTCCGTTTTTCCGTCTCGTCATCCCACCAGACCATGTTGACTCTGGCAATCGTTTCCGCCAGAATGCTTCTGCATTCCGAATCCGTCAGCTGCGTCAGCGCGTACGCCTCCTGCATCGCCTGATACAGCGCAGTCAGAAGCTGCATGTAATAATCCATGTTCTGCGTGCGGAACAGCTTATAAAAATCTCGGTATCTTCTTTTTCAGAATCATTTAACTCTCAACCCTCATATTCCAGTTCCCCGTCGAATACAAATTCCGCAGGGCCTGTCATAAAGATATGGTTCGTTTTTTCGTCCCATTCGATCGTCAGCGCGCCGCCCAGGACTTCTACGGTCACTTTCCGTCCGGTTTTGCCGTTTAACACGCAGGCAGCCGCCGTCGCACAGCATCCCGTCCCGCAGGCGAGCGTTTCTCCGGTCCGCGCTCCCAGACCCGCATTTTTACATATTCCGGGGATACAACCTCTACAAACTCCGTGTTTGTACGGCGCGGGAAGCGCTCGTGGTTTTCAAAATGCGGTCCGATCTGCTCCAGCGGAAAATCTGCCGTACTGTCCACAAAAACAACCGCATGCGGATTTCCCATGGAAACACAGGTCATCCGGTACTTTTCGTTATCCACTACGATCTCTTCGTCAACGGACTGCTCGTTTTGGAAACAACCGGAACCTCTGCCGCCGTCAGGATCGGCTCTCCCATATCCACACGGATCGCTTTTGTGATGCCGTTTTCCACTGTCAAGTCCATATATTTCACTTTTCCGCCGCTGACAATCGAAAACTGCGTCTGATCTGTCAGCCCCTTGTCATGCACGTACTTCGCAACGCAGCGGATGCCGTTTCACACATCTCTGCCCTCGTGCCATCCGCGTTATACATCTCCATCTCAAAATCCGCTTCGTCAGACGGATTGATAAAAATCACGCCGTCGCCGCCGATACCAAAATGACGGTCACTGGCAAAGCGGACAAATTCCGGCTTCTTTTCCTGCGGTACTTTTTCTGTAAATCCGTTGATATAAACGTAATCATAGCCGCAGCCCTGCATTTTTGTAAATCTGATTTTCATAACGTTTCGTTCTCCTTTTGGACAGACATAATCCGCCCTGCGCGCGCGTACACTGGAATAACAAAGCACCCGGGGGTATCGCAATGCGTTCCAAAACAAAAATTATCGTACTTCATTTAAAAAGAACTGATCTATACCGGAATCCTGCTCCTTTTAGGCGTCGGGCTGCTGTTTTTGCTGCTGCAGACCTTCCTGCCCAAAAGACCGTCCCTAAACCGGATTATGACAAAGAAGCCTCCCTGTACCTGCCGGAAAATATACCTCCACCGTACAGCTTGGCAGCGACCATGCAGATGTGGAGGTCGTCGTGGACAGCTCCGATATTCTTTCCATCCGTCTCGTCAATTTGAGCCAGACTGTCACAGCCATGTATCCGCTGGTCGAACCCTGCATGGATACACTGGCGAAACAGATCTGTGAAAAACAGTCCCTCGAAGGCGTCACCTATCCGGACGAAAACCGCTACACGTCGCAGCTTCTGCTGCAGGCGATCGACGCTGCGCTGCAAAAGGCGGCATATCCAGGAGACTGACCCGCGCCGCATTCTCGCCAACGCAGACCTATCCTGCAGCCGATCGGCGGCTTATTCCGGCAGCTGATCCAGCTCTTTCTGCCATGCCATGCGGCTCGCATCCGAAGGCATCCGAAGGTCTCCCCTCGGCGATACCGCGACACTTCCGACTTTCGGTCCGTCCGGCAGGCACGAACGCTTAAACTGCTGTGCAAAGAAGCGGCGGCAAAGGTCTTTAGCCACTTGCCGATCGTTTCTTTGCTGTAAATGCCTTCAAATGCCCTGCAGGCAAGCCGGTAGATCTTCGCCGGGCCAAAGCCACAGCGCAGCAGCTGATATAAAAAGAAATCATGGAGCTCGTAGGGGCCGACCAGATCCTCTGTTTTCTGGCTGATCTTTCCGTCCTCCGGCGGCAAAAGCTCGGGGCTTACCGGCGTGTCGAGGACATCCAGCAGCACCTCCTGCAGCACTTTTTCGCTTTCGCTGCAGGTATTCGCACAATATGCCACCAGATGGCGCACCAGCGTCTTGGGCACGCCGACGTTTACGCCATACATCGACATATGATCGCCGTTATAGGTCGCCCAGCCCAGTGCAAGCTCCGACATATCCCCCGGGTTCCGATGACAAGTCCGTTGCTCTGGTTGGCGAGATCCATCAATACCTGAGTGCGTTCCCGCGCCTGCCCGTTTTCGTAGGTTACATCGTGCTTGTCCATATCCTGACCGATATCCCGAAAATGCACCTGCACCGCCTCTCGGATGTTCACCTCGATTAACTTCGCGCCAAGGGTCTGCGCCAGCCTGCAGGCATTTTCATAGGTGCGGTTCGTCGTACCAAAGCACGGCATCGTCACCGCTAAAATATCGTTTCTGTCTTTCCCGAGCAAATCAAATGCCCGCGCCGTCACCAAAAGGGCAAGGGTCGAATCCAGACCGCCGGAAACGCCGATCACCGCCGTTTTCGCCCCCGTATGCTCGTAACGTTTTTTTTCAGTCCCTGCGCCTGAATCGATAGAATCTGCTCACAGCGCTCCTTTTTCAAGGTTTCATCCGACGGGACAAACGGCATCTGGGCAAACGTGCGCGTCAGCTTTGTTTCTTCTTTTTCCAAGGCAAAACCAATCCGTACACAGGTTTCTGTGTTTTCGGGCACAAATGTGCTCATTCTGCGCCGCTCGTGGCAGATTTTATGAATATCCAGCTCCGAAAAAATCGTCTCGTTTTCAAAGCGTGCAGCCTCCGCCAGCACGCTTCCGTTCTCTGCAATCATATGATGCCCGGAAAAAACGAGATCCTGAGTGGATTCTCCATCCCCCGCGCTCGCGTAGACATAGCCACACAGAAGCCGCGCGCTCGTGGCAGCAATCAGGCTCTTACGGTAGGTGTCCTTTCCGACCGTCTCGTTGGAGGCGGACAGGTTGACAATCACCGTCGCGCCCGCCTTTGCCAGCGCCGTCGAGGGCGGGTCCATCACCCAGACGTCCTCGCACAGCTCACAGCCCACGACAAGCCCTTTCAGATTCCTGCAGGAAAACAACAGATTTCCGCCAAAGGGTACGGTCTGTCCCAGCACATCCACCTCGGACACTTCCCTGCTGCCTGCCGCAAAATGCCGCACCTCATAAAATTCGCCATAGTTTGGAATATTCTGCTTCGGGACAAGCCCCAGGATCCTGCCATCCTGTACTGCTGCTGCCACATTGTAAAGCTTTCCGTCTTTTTCAAAGGGAAGCCCCACAAAGGTCAGCGCATCGTGCCCTTTGTATGCTCCAGCACCGTCTGCAGCCCTTCAGGCTTTCTTCCAGCAGGCGTTCCTGCAAAAACAGATCCTGACAGGTATATCCGGTCAGACACAGCTCCGGCAAAACGATCAACTTTGCACGCTGTGCATAACAGGAGTCCAGCGCCTTACAGATTTCCAGTGCGTTCCAGGCAGGGTCTGCAACACGGATTTTCGGTGCAGCCGCCGCAGCTTTTAAAAACCGTCTTTCATCGGGATTTTTTTCTCCATTTTTTCAACTCATCCACGTCAAACTTATAGGTTTTGCCGCAGAAATGACAGTTTACCTCGATCGGCTTGTCCTCGTCGATCATCTCCTGCAGTTCTTTTTGCCGATGGAAATCAGCGCTTTTTCCACCCGTTCCTTGCTGCAGTTGCAGGTAAAGCTGCAGGGCATCCGGTCGGTAATCTCCACATCCAAGCCGTCCAGCACCCGCTCTAACAGCTGCTCCGGTGTCATTCCCTGGTCGAGCAGCGCCGTCACAGGGTGATCAGCGACAGGTTGTGCTCCAGCTTCGAAATCGTCTCTTCCTCTGCAAAGGGCATCAGCTGAATGATAAAGCCGCCTGCACAGCGCACGGTATTCGTCTTTTCCATCAAAACGCCCAGACCCACCGAAGAAGGCGTCTGCTCGGAGGTTGCAAAATACGAGGTCAGGTCATCCCCGATCTCTCCGGTCACCAGGGCTGTCTGTCCCACATAGGGTTCTTTAAGCCGAGGTCACGGATGACGAGAGCGTTCCCCTGCCGACCGCCCCCTCCGACGTCGAGCTTGCCTTCGCATTCGCAGGCAGGATGACGTCCGGCACGTCGCATAGCCCTTGACCTCGCCCTTGGCGTTTGCCGTCACGGTCAGACCGCGAACCGGACCATCGCCGCGAACCTGCAGGGTTAAAAGATCGTCGTCGCCCTTTAACATGCTGCCCATCATCACGCCGGCTGTCAGCAGACGTCCCAACGCCGCCGTTACTACCGGGCTGGTGTTATGTGCCTGTCTCGCTGTCTCCACAAGCTCCTTTGTTGTCACTGCAAACGCGCGCACCTGTGCATTCGCCGCCGTCGCGCGTACCATATAATCTCCATAGCTCCTCCATTCCTCAGGCTTACTTTACGGCAAGCCCCTGCCATTTCCACGCTGCGCTTTTCACCGCATAGCTTTTTCTGCGTTGCGCAAATATTTTCATTTCTTATCCCAGATTCTTCCGTGCTCGCGCGCGATCACATAGATCCGCTCGCTCGTCTCCGTTACGCTTCCATGCGTGTCTGCATCCAGTGCCTCGACAAAAATCAGCCCGGACTGTTCCACGAGCCGTTTCATCGTTTCCAGCGTATAGCCGCGCTGCAGATGGGTCTCCGTAAATTTGCGGAACAGGTCTTTTTGCTGTTTTCACAAAAATCGTCAGATCGTATTCGTTGATCTGATCCTCCGCCGTATAATAATTTTTCCCAGATAAAGCTGCAATCCTCCCGGTTTTCCGCAATCGTGTTGTCACCGATGACTGTTTCGTATTTATAGACCGTATTAAAATCGAAGATAAAAAGCCCATTCGGGTCAAGATAGTTGTTTACCAGTTTAAAAGTTGTCAGTAAGTCATCTTCTTCCAGTAGATAATTTAACGAGTCGCACAGACAGATCACCGCCCGGACCGTTCCGTAAAGCTCAAACTCCCGCATATCCTGCTGCAAATACAAAATATTATGACCGGACTGCGCACGCTTCTCCATTGCAATGTCCAGCATGCTGTCTGACAGATCAACACCGATCATGTCGTAGCCCTGCTTTGCCAGAAGCTCCGTCATGGGCCCGTGCCACAGCCGAGATCCAGCAGGATTCCGTCCGTGATCTGATCCTGTTTCAGGCGTCCGACTACAAACTGACACCATTCTTCATAGGGCGTTTCATCCATGAACCGATCATAAACTAACGCAAAATCCTCATACATTTCCATTCGTTATCCACGCTCCTTCTGCCGCGCAGCGGCGTTTTTCTGCATCTGTCCGCGTGCGTTCCTGTGTCTGCATGCGAACGTATTTTCCGCTGCTGCCTGCGCGTTTTCGAACATGCCGCGCCCTATTTCACCAGCTCTACCAGCATTTCGACCAGCCGCTCCATCTCCGCCTGCGTGCCGACTGTAATCCGCAGATAGTTGTCGATTCTGGGCTTTTGAAATATCGCACATAAATTCCGGCTGTTTTCAGGTTCTCGAATAACTCCTGCGCCGGGACGGTTTTGTGCGTTGCAAAAATAAAGTTCGCCTTCGAATCCGGGAACGTAAAGCCAAGCTCTGTCAGCTTCTGCTTCGTCCATTCCCGCGTCGCCACGATTTTCCCCGTAATCTCCTGAAAATACGCACGGTCCTCTACGCATGCCTTTCCGCAGGCAATCGTCAGGCGGTTCATTGTATAGGAGTTGAAGGAAAATTTGACATCATTTAAATAGGAAATCAGCTTCTTTTGGCCGATTGCAAAGCCGATTCTCATACCCGCAAGTGCGCGCGACTTCGAAAACGTCTGCACGACGAGCAGATTTTCATACTTATCCACAAGAGGCAGGGCGCTCACACCCCCGAAATCCACATAGGCCTCGTCTACAATCACAACGGAATCGGGATTTTTTGCCACGATCTCCTCGATCGTATCCAGATTCTCCATCAGACCGGTCGGTGCATTGGGGTTCGGGAAAATGATGCCGCCGTTTTCGGTCAGGTAGTCCTCTTTTTCAGGCGAACCTTTCATCCAGCTCAGGCGTCCGATAGGGGATGCCGTACAGATCCGCCCAGACGTCGTAAAAGGAATAGGTGATGTCCGGGAACAGAATCGGCTTTTTGCTGTTAAAAAGGTCAGAAATGCCAGCGCCAGCACATCGTCGGGCCGACGCCCACAAACACCTGGTCTGCCGTAACCGGATGCTCCGGAACAGAAACCGCCGCTGCAATCGCTTCCCGCAGTTCAAGCGCCGCCGGATCGGGATACAGCCGCAGCTTGTCCGCTTCAAACTCCTGCAGCGCTTTTGCCACACCTGGTGCAGGCGGATACGGGCATTCATTGGTGTTTAACTTGATGATGTCAGTTCGTTTGGGCTGCTCTCCCGGTGTGTGGGGACAACCCTGCGTACATTTGTTTCCCAGTCTGCCATGGCAGTTCCTCTCTTTCTGATGTAGTATCGCTACTCCATCTCCGCTTCTTTTAACGCTTCCTGCTCCCGCTGTGCCTTTGCAAGCTCTACAAACTCTTCCAGGCACAGGTTATTTTCCTTCATAAACTTCGCCGCCTCTTCCCCAACGTAGCGGAAATGCCAGGATTCATAGGAAATCCCGGTGATCGCCACCTTGTCCTGCGGGAAACGGAGAATAAAACCATACTCCGCAGCGTGCTCGTTTAACCAGATCGCCTCTTTGGTCGAAGCCTGCGATTTATCCAGGCCCTGATGATTTTTTCCTACGATATCCACGGCGAGACCGGTGTGATGCTCGCTCGCACCGGTGAGGGCGATTTCTTCCTTCGTCTTGAAAAAAGCGTCCTTATAGCTCATGCCGCCCCTTACGAATTTTGCGATGGAGTTGTCCATCAGCTGATCCTGCTTTTGATAATCGCGGTAAGCGGAACAAACCATCAGAGGCAGCCCTTCTTTTTGCCGTCCGCCAGCATCATCTCAAGGGCTTTCTGAATCCGCCTGTCCACATACTTCCCATTGTCCGTCTTGGCCAAATCTACCTCAAAATCCTGCCGCAGCGGATTTTTTCATTGACCAGCACATAGTTCCAGTCCTCCAAGTCCACAGAAAATGGAATTTCCGGCAGATCCTCTTTCTCGCCGTCCTGCAGCATGACGGTCACATAGCCTTCCCGCGTTTCTTCCACTGCATTGCTGCTTTCTTCCAGCTCCTTTGTCAGATCCTCCACCTGACTCTGTGCGTTTAACAGCTCGCCGCTGATCTGCGCCAGTTCTCCTTTTACCTTTTCATAAGACACATAAAACGAACTGGTCAGCACTCCTGCAATGACTACAAAGCCGCCTGCCAGTCCAATGAACCATTTTTATAATTATCGTTATTCAATTTGTTCACAGTCCTTTATCGTTTTATCTTTTTGTCAATTCAGTATATTAGTATATTCCCAATCCGAAACGGTTACAAGCCCTAATTTTATTCCCAGTTCCCTTGCCCCTTACTGCCGCAGCTTCGAAAAAGGCTTGACACGCTCCCTCAACCTGACTATCATAAGCTGTGAACTGTAACCAAAATTTTATAACATTGCCAGGGGAGCGATTGCTGAGACTGAATATCCGCCCGGATTTCTGACCCTCATCACCTGAACCGGATAATACCGGCGTAGGGAGGCACATGTGACAGATTTTTATCTGTCCTGTTTTTCGTCCCCTCCTGTGCACACAAGGAGGTTTTTATGTCCAATTTTTTTGCAATCCCCATCACGGATGAATGGGGAACGACTTATCAGCTGACCACTGCCGGTTATACCGCACTGGTTGTCCTCATGCTGGCGCTTTTGCTGCTGGCCTGCTTTATCGGCAATTCTGTGAAGCAGCCTAAATTTTCCGCACGTCAGCTGGCATTTTCCGCAATGGCGATAGCTGCTGCCTTTGTCACTTCCGAAATCAAGCTGTTCCATCTGCCCTTCGGCGGCTCCATCACTTTATTTTCCATGCTGTTCTTAGTCCTGATCGGCTATTGGTACGGTCTGCGTGCCGGACTGATAACCGCCATCGCCTACGGCTTTTTACAGCTGGTCAGCGATCCGTATATCATCAGCATACCGCAGATGCTCGTTGATTACATCTTCGCATTCGGTGCGCTCGGCTTATCCGGCCTGTTTTCCAAATCGAAAAACAGTCTGGTGAAGGGCTATATCGCAGGTGTACTCGGTCGTTATTTCTTCGCATTTTTATCCGGTATGATCTTCTTCGGCGCTTACGCTGCAGACTACGGCATGTCCGCACCGGTCTATTCCCTGGTTTACAACGGCATCTATCTGTCCGTGGAAGCGGTGCTGACACTGATCATCCTCTACCTGCCTCCGGTCAAAAAGGTCATGGGACAATTAAAAACCATGGCGACGCAGAGATAAAACGCACGCTCTGCGAGCATTTCAGATTTATAAAAAAGAATCCGGCGCACAGTCCTATCGCTGTCTGACGCCGGATTCTTTTTTATCGTACGGAAAACTTCGTTTCCATGCGATAAGAAACACTCCGCGAGGATGCGCACTCGGCGCGGTAGATGGTTGCCGAAGCAACCGCGCACTCGGCGCAAGAATGTGCCAAGGCACATTCCTTTTCACGGTTCTGCAAAATTCAGAAAATCTCAATACTCCAGGTATTTTCATACCGCTCGCCTGCAGGCAAATGAACCAGGTTGGGCTGCTTAGAAAGGTCTTCGATCCTGCCCTTGCGGGAAGGAAGCGCAGACCAGGGCTCGATGCAGACATAGGGCGCATCGGTAAACGGCATATGCCAGATCCCCAGGAAATTCATCTGCGGATAGGATACGCGCACGCTTCTTGTTCCTTTTTTCACTGCACAGGGTCACTGCCTTCGCCATATCAGTCAGCGCGATGGCATCCTGATCGAACAGGTTGTGTGCAAGGGGCAGCTTACCGCCGTCAGATAAAATAAACTCGCTGTCCTCGCCATTTACGAAGCAGTCCTCAGAAAAGCCAACGCGGGTCGGATTCCCGGGAGCTTCAAACTGTAAGCAGTAATCCTCAAATGCAATGCCTTTTTCCAGCGGAACGGCAAAGCCCGGATGACCGCCGACGCCGAAATACATCACCTTTTTGTCGTTATTTTCTACCGCAAAAGTAACATTTAATTTGTTGCCGACAAGCTCATAGGTCAGCCAGTAAACAAACGCAAAGGGATACATTTCTCTCGTGTCCTCGCTGTCTGTCAGCTTCAGCACCAGTCTCTGCGCCGTATGCTCTTCTACTTCCAGATCGGAGGAATTGACAAAGCCGTGAATCGGCATTTCGTAGGTCTTGCCATCCAGCGTATATTTGCCCTCAGTCAGACGCGCGATATACGGAAACAGATTCAATGCGCGGTCTTTCCAGTAAGTCTCATCGCCCTGCCAGAGATATTCCCCCGTCCTTTGTCTGAATCGACCACAGCTCGCCGCCGTGGGAGTTTACCTGAACCTTCAGGCTGTCATTTTCCAGTGTGTAAATCATACATTCCCCTTTCCGCAGCCGATGAAAAAATCCGCTGCATCCCCTGATTTCATTTTCCCGGAGCGCAGCATCCAATTTGCCTGCGCCCCGGATTTTTTTCTAAAAACGCGATACCCGTGTCCCACAGCTCCGCGTTTTTTACCGGAATGGATTCCAGAAACGGCTGCCATCCGCAAATGTAATCGTCAGAGCAACCGCCATAAATACTATCGCAAATCCAATCGTCAGATAGTCATTTCGTACCAGCTTCTTTCCCATGTACCAGGTACGTTTTTTATTTTTACCGAAGCCCCGCAGCTCCATGGCATTGCTGACCACATCGATACGATCCATGCTGGAAAACAGCAGCGGGAAAATAATCGTGCTCATCCGCTTGATTCTCGTCCAGAGGGATGTCTTGCTGCTCATCTCGATGCCCCGCGCCTCCTGCGCATGCTTGATCTTGGTAAAATCAGACTGTACGTCCGGGATGTAACGCAGCGCGATGGCAATGGCGTAGCCCACGTTGTAGCTGACACCCATACGATTTAAGCTTGCCGCAAACTCGCTCGGGTTGGTCGTCACGATAAACATCAGTACCACCGGCGTTACTGTCAGATACTTCAGCAAGATATTAAACTGGTAAAACAGCTGTTCCTTTGTGATATTATGATTGCCAAACAGGTGTAAAAAGCTCCGTTTTTTGTGCCGTAGATCACCGTCCCCTGGTTCGGGGAAAACAGCCAGATCGCAAATAGGTTGATACACAAAAACAGCAAAATAAACTGAAATACTGTCCCGACCTGCTTCCATTCCGTATGAGAAACCTTAAAGATCACCAGACTGCAGATCAGCATAACCATCAGCACTCTCGTGTCATAGGTCAGCATACCGGTCAGCGACCAGAGCAGGAAAAGATCATTTTTCGAAACGCCGGAAAGCCGATGGATCCAGGTATCTTTTTCACTGTACGTCAGAATTCTGCCTGCCATCCGCTCTCACCTGCCTTTCATAATAAATAAACCGCTCTGCAAAGCCGGACGTATCCTCAATGCCACAGCGCACCGCCAGATCGTACAGCGACGTCTTTTTTCAGATAAGCACGGTCTGCAACTGCTTCATTGGTCAGCACCTTTGCCGGCTTGTCATCCGCAATCAGCTCGCCGTCTGCGATAACGATCGCACGGTCGGTATATTCCAGCATCAGATGCATGTCATGTGTGATCATGATAATCGTAATGCCAAGGGTCTCATTTAAGTGCTTTAAAAATTCCATGATTTCCGTATAATGACGGTAATCCTGTCCTGCCGTCGGCTCGTCCAGAATCAGGATCTCCGGATTCATGACGAGGATCGAAGCGATGGTCACACGCTTTTTCTGACCAAAGCTCAGCGCAGAAACCGGCCAGTTCCGGAAGGGATACAGACCGCAGATCTTTAGCTTTTCGTAAACCCGTTCCTTTACCTCTTCCTCCGGCACGCCCCGGACGCAGTCCCAGTGCCACTTCATCAAAAATCATCGGCTTGGAAATCATCTGGTTCGGGTTCTGCATGACAAGCCCGATGGCCTCGCCGCGCTCCTTGATGGATTTGTCCGCAATATCACTGCCATTTAACAGGATCTTACCGTGATCCGGATGGATAAAGCCGCAGATCAGATTTGACAGCGTACTCTTGCCCGCGCCGTTTTTACCGACAATTGCGAGCATTTCCCCTTTGTTAATACGGAAATGAATATCCGACAGGATCGGTTTGCCTGTAATATAGGAAAAGTCCAGATCCAGCACTTCGAGGGCCGGCTTTCCCTCTGCCTGAGTCTCCGGCAGGGAAACCTTCTCGAACCAGGTCCTTACCTTTTTCCTGATAAGGCTCCAGATGCATCGTCTCGATATGCTGAGGATGATCCTTTGCCGCAACCTGACATCCCGCATGTTTGAGCGCCGTCACATACAGCGGCTCACGGATGCCCTCCTGAATCAGAATATCGGAGGCAAGCAGTTCGTCCGGCGTCATATCCGCTACAACCCTTCCGTCCCCGATCACCACAATTCTGTCCACATCCCGGTAAAAGGGCATCCTCTAACCGGTGTTCAATAATGATAACCGTCTTGTGGCGCTCCCGGCAGATCCGGTCGATCAGGTCGATAGCCCGCTTGCCGGTCGCCGGGTCAAGGTTTGCCAGCGGCTCATCAAACAGCAGGATATCCACATCATCTACCAGCACGCCTGCCATGGAAACTCTCTGTTTCTGTCCGCCGGAAAGCTCCGTCGGTGCATTGCCGAGAAGGGCTTTGATATCCACAACCTCTGCCACTTCGTCTACTGCGCGGAACATCTCTTCCTGCTCTACGCAGTCGTTTTCCAGTGCAAAAAGCAACATCTTCTGCAACCGTCAGGCCGATAAACTGGCCGTCTGTATCCTGCAGCACCGTACCGACGATTTTGGACATTCCAAAAATACCGGTTTTCGCAGGATCTTTACCGCCCACAGTCAAAGTTCCGCTGCTTTCGCCAGGGGTATGAAAAAGAACCATCCCGTTGATGCAGTGCACCAGAGTCGAGTTTTCCCGACCCGGACGGTCCACGATTAAACCCTTCTCTCCGGGATTGACCCTAAGGTCAATGTCCCGGAGTGTAGGCTCTGACTGTGATCGATATTTAAAAGTATAGTTTTTAAACTCGATGATCGGAGTCATGTATCAGTCCTCTTTAGAAAGGCTTCCGGACTTTGCGCCGACCTTGGAGTAGGCAACTAACAGCAGAGTTCCCAGAATGCCGATGATAATTACATTTGCAACAAAAGCAGCCACGCCCTGTGTGAATACCTTATTTACAGGCTCCGCATAAATTACGATGTCCAGAACCGGAGCAACCAGAATCCATGCCAGTGCATTTGCAACAACCTGTACGATATTGAACAGACCGATCTCCTTGCCGCCGAAGCTGCCCTCTTTTACTTTATACTTCGCAGCAAACAGGCCAACGATGATGCCGAATACAGCGTCCGGGAATACCCAGCTCCACCATACGCTTCCGTAAAATACTGCATCACCCAGTGCATGACCGATCAGACCGATGGCACCGCCTACAACGGGAAAAATAGCTGAGAAAATGCAAGTACCGCTGCGCGGGTCTGCAGAGCTGTGTTCGGGATGAAACCAACCGGGATCTGCACGTTGGTTAAAACAACGAACAGCGCGGTTCCGATACCCATCGCTACGACATGCTTGATGCCAAACTTCTTATCCATGAGTAAATCCTCCTCATAAGTATTTATTTGTGGAAAACCACGTTCTTACTATAACGAATCACTCCGGATTTTTCAATCCCTTTTTCTGTCTTTTCTCCCTCATTCGCATCTTCCAGCACAACCTCCGGCGTAAGCGTGTCGATATCGGAATACCACACCCGAAATACCGCCTGCGCTGCATTCGCGTAAATATGGGGCAGCTTCGATTTTTTCTTTTCCGGCGTCTTCCAGCACATTCAGGATTTCCCGCAGCACGTCCCTCGTCAGATACGAACCGCGCCAGTGAAACGTCAGGACTTTTCCTTTTTTTACCGCCTGCTGCGCGCGCTTTTTGACCTCCTCCATTTTCGTAAAGGAAAGCTTCTTTTCCTTATAATAAAAATGTCCGTTGTCCGTGCACGCCGGCATGCCGGCGCGATCAGCGGCTCATGGTCGCGGAACATCGCCTTATCGTCGAGGTTAAAATAATCGTAACGGCACTCGGCATCCTCCCGCGCCCCTCTGGTCAGACTATTGTCAAATGTCGCATCAGATGATAATACTGCCCGCCGATGCGCACGATATTCCAGGTGTGGCGGTATTTGATGCCTTTTTCCGGATTGTTGCCGCAAATCGCAATCATACACCATAGCCCGAGGGCGTCGCAGAGCACCTTGACCGCCTTTGCAATTCCCTCGCAGACGCCTACGCCCTGCCCCAGCGGTCCGATGATTTCATGAGAATACGGCTTCTTGAAGTTGTCATACCGTACATTTTCACATATAAAATCGTGTACATAGTTTTCTTTTTTCCCACTCCGAAAGTCCCTGCGCCTGCCGTGCAAGCTTTTCCACCCGCGATGTCAGCGCTATCTGATGCTCTTTGATTTTCCTTTTTCAAACAGATATTCCGGCACGAAAATCAGGTTCGGGGAGTCGGGGTAATATTTCCATGAAAACCCGACCACCCAGAAGATTTCCGGATGATCCAGCCGCATCTGGAAAAAAATGTCATACAGCTCTTTTTTCCATCCACACGCGGCAGCTGAATCTGATCCGCCAGCTGCCGGACGCCCTGCAGCATGCCGTGATACACTGCCTGCTTATGCCTGACCATCTTATGATAATAAAAATTCTTCCATCTTACAGTGTAATCTCCTGTTCCAGCCCGAAGGAATAGATCAGCTTTTCCTTCACGCATTTTTCCGGTCAGCCGCACAAGTGCTTCCTCATAATAGTCCAGCTGAACCCGGTAGCGCAAAATCAGCTCCTTCGGGTCTTTTACCAGATCGGTCTTATAATCTGCCAGCACAATGCCGTCCTCTTCCTCCAGATAAACATCGATAATTCCCTGGATCAGCACGGTTTCATCCTCCGGAAAGTCTGTATTTAAACGGTTTGCCGAAAGCCCCAGCACAAAGGGCTGCTCCCGGTGCAGTCTGTTGCTTCGGGCAGCCTTTGCCATGCGCGCTGCAAGAGGCGTCTGTAAAAATGCCCGGATCTTGTATACATTGATCGCAGCAGCATATTCCTCCGACAGCCTTCGGTCTGTTTTGCATTCTTCGATGACCGTACGGATTTTCGCCGCCGTCCAGGTTTCCTGCCGTTCAAAGGGAAAATCTCCAGCAGTCTGTGGTACGCACTTCCCCGTGTCGTCCCGCTCACGGTTTCTTCCTGTTCCCTGACAAACTGCGGCAGATACGGCACGACCTCTTCCTCCGGGAACAGCGTAAGCCCTTCCGCAGCTTCCTCCTGCATGCCTTCTTTTTCAGCTCGGAAACGGTTGTTTTGACAAAAAGTCCCGCCAGGTTTTCATGTGCATAGGGCTTCTGCAGGCGCTCGCACAGCGCAAGCTCTGCCGCCTCCGGCTCTTTTCCGGCTTCCTCAAAAAGCTTCTGCCTGCTGTTGTATCCCAAGGACGCACGCACAAGCTCTGCCTGCAGCAGTTCTTCCTGCGTACAGATCTGAAGCCGACGTCCGACGGACTGCCATGCCGGAAGCACCAGATCATAATAGGAAGACGCTTCCTGCAGCCGCAGCGCCGAATAGCCATACGCACCCTGTGCAGCATCCTCCCGGGGCAGCTTGTCTTCTTTACAGGTTCCGGTCAGAATCAGCTTTTCCTCCGCACGCGTCAGCGCAACATATAGAACTCTCAGTTCTTCTCCCATGCTGTCGGCATTTAATTTACGCGCCAGCACATTTTTTTTTCAGCGTCGTATGTCGGATCCGTGCTGTCGGATCCACCCAGTCGATCGCCAGTCCCAAATCCATATCCATCAGCACCGGAGCTACGCTGTCCTGCCGGTTAAAGCGTTTCGACAGTCCCGACACAAAGCATACCGGAAATTCCAACCCCTTGCTCTTGTGAATGCTCATGATCCGCACGACATCCGCGTTTTCGTCCGACGCGCCCGTTTCGCCGTAATCTATGTCATATTTTTCCAGCTGTTCCATGTACCGGATAAAATGAAACAAACCGGAATAACTCGTCTTTTCAAAGCTTTCTGCCCGCGTCAGCAGCATTTTCCACGTTGATTCTGCGCTGCACACCTCCCGGCAGCGCGCTGACCGTATACAGATAGCCCGTTTCCTCCAAAAACTGCTCCATCAGCTTGTGAATCGGCAGATAGACCGCGTACTCGCGGTAGCGGTTTAAAAAGGAAAGAAAGCTGCAGCATTTTTCGCGAAGGGAGGCATCGGCACCATTGCTTCCGCTGCCATATCCTACGCTGCCTTCACCACTTTCTCCTTCTCCCGCCGCCAGCTTCACGCAATCGTACAGGCAGCGTTTTCCCGTCTCATCCAGTGCGCGCAGCGTCGCCAGCTGCGCATCGCTGAATCCAAACAGCACCGATTTGAGTACGCCGAACAGTGGAATTTCCTGCAGAGGATTGTTCAGCACACGCAGGAAATTCAAAACCGTCTGCACCTCCGTCGCCGCAAAATACCCCGTCTTGGACGTCACAAAGACCGGAATGGCATTTTCTTCCAGTATCTTTTTAAACGTCTCGTCCCAGCCGGATGTCGTCCGCAGCAAAATCACGATATCCTGATACCGCGCCGGGCGCAGCGTCCGCTTTCGCTGTCCCGCACCGGGAGCTTTCCAACGATTTCGCGGATTTTTCCGGCGATCATTTTCGCCTCCAGCTCCTTCGGGTCTTCGCCCTTTTCGCCGGATATTGCAGCAATGCAAAGCTCCGGCTCGTAAGAGCGGGCGATCGAGGCTTCGCAAGCCGTACTCACCGGCCCAGCACTCCCCTGCTTGTCTTCGCTACCGAGCGCTACGTCCTTCTCCCGCGCGTCCGCTGCTTCGCCATCTGCCTCCGGGAACTGCGCCGCCGGGTACAGCGCCGCATCCGCGTCGTATTCCACTCCGCCAAGCTCTCGGTGCATCAGCTGTAAAAACAGGTCGTTGACGCAGTCCGTCACCTCATGGCGGCTTCGAAAGTTCTGCTTTAAGTCCACACGGACGCAGTTTCCGTCTTCTTTTTGATAGGTCGCAAATTTTTCCAAAAACAACTCCGGCCGTGCAAGACGGAATTTGTAAATGCTCTGCTTGACGTCACCTGCCATAAACCGGTTAAATCGCCCGTCGTCCTCGCCGGAAATACTCTGTAAGAGAAATTCCTGCACAAGGTTGCTGTCCTGATACTCGTCGATCAGAATCTCTACGAACTGTTCCCGGTATTCCAGCGCCGTATCCGACGGAACCATCTGCCGTTTTCGTCTTCTTTTAACCGAATCTGCAGTGCCAGATGCTCCATGTCCTCAAAGTCCAGCAGGTTCTTTTCCCGCTTTTTCTCCGTCAGTCTTTCTCCGAACAAAAGCGCCAGATCCACCAGCTCGCACAGCGCTGCGCCCGCCTGTCTGCATTCCGCAAGCCACTGCTTCGGACCGGATACGAAATATTTTTCGGAAAGCGTCCCCAAAAGGCTTTTCACACGCTCCCGCATCGCCTTGACCAGCTCCCGCTTTTCTGCCGACACGCTGTCATCCTTTTTGCTGCCATGCGGGCGTAGGAAATGCCCTGCACCCCGCTGCAAGGACTTCGAAAGCATCTTTCGCAACGGACGAGTCCATTTCTGCAGATGCCACAGACTGCTCTGGTTCTGATGCTGTCTGCACCACGCTCGCCAGCTCCTGTTCCAGCCCTGCGATCAGCTCCTGATCCTGTTCCAGCGCTACAGCGTAAAAATACGGCCCATCCGGCTCCTCGCATATCTTCAGCGCAGCTTTTCCTGCTCTTTGCATTCCTGAAGCAGGGCTGAAATTTCCTGCATCATGCCTGCAAACCACTCTGTTTTTACAAGCTCCTCAAACGTCTCCACGTGATAATCCATGCGGTGCTGCCGCAGCCATTTTTCCGGAAAAGGATAGCTTCCGGAAAAAGGTATATAACCGTTCGATCAGCTCTTCCAGCCGTTTTTTCCCGACCATCGTAGGCAAAATATTCCACGCAGTCGGTAAACTCCTGCCGTCCCAGCGCGAACTGCTCTTCCAGAAGCTCTGACAAAACCTCCTGCTTCAACAGGCGTATTTCGCCCTCGTCCGCCGTCCGAAAATCCGGGTCGAGACCGATATCGTTGAAATGATTTTTCATCAGATATAAACAAAAGCTGTGGATGGTCATGATCTTCGCATTGTGGATCAGCATCAGCTGCTTTTTATATGCTCGTTGTCCGGCTCTGCCTCTACGCGGTCGGACAATGCCTTCGTAATTCGCTCCCGCATCTGTGCTGCCGCCGCATTCGTAAACGTTACGATCAGTAACCGGTCAATATCCACTGCCCGCGCCGAATCGCATCCTGAACCGGAGACCAGCTCTACAATCCGCTCGACCAGCACTGCCGTTTTGCCGGAAGCCTGCCGCCGCCGACACCAAAATATTACAGTTTCTCAGATCAATGACCCGCTGCTGATCCTCCGTGAACTTCATTCCCATCGGCGACCTCCTTTCTGATAAGCTCCATCGCTTCGTCTTCTTTCAGGTTTTCAGCTCGCGCATTACAAACCCGTCGATCTTTTGTCAAATCCGCACACTTTCTGGTACACGCAGTATTCGCAGGCGTTTCTGTTGCCCTGCTCATACGGATTATGCGATTTTTCCATCCAAAATCTGCCGTCCCGCCTGTCGGATTTTCTGCTCTACAAATGCCGATACCGCCTGAAAATCCGTCTCTTCAAAACACTCGAACGCGCCAGCTGCCGTCCTTTTTTCCGTTCCAGCGGCCTGCATCGAACGCCCTAAAAGCCCTGATCCAGCCCCTCGACAACGTCCTCCCTGGCATTCACAATGCCGGTTGTCCCGCAGGGCGCGCAGCACCTGCGCATTGACCTCCTCCGCCGAAGGCTCGCCCTCCGGCATCTCAATCATCGGATCCCTGCACCCGGTAATACAGCATCGCCGCCGGGACTATTTTTCTTCTCCGGATGCTTTTTCCGGCAATTTCCATCGCAGCATTCATGTATACAACAAGCTGCAGCTGCAGCCGTAATGCAGCGCTGCCAGCGAAAACTCCCTGCTGCCGGACTTATAATCCACGACCTTGACATAAACATGCTCCCGGTCTTCTTTCATATCCACACGGTCGATCCTGCCGCGCAGCCTTTTTTCCTGCTCAGAAAGCGCGATATTGACCGCATCCAACTCCTCCAGCACCGAAAACGAAACCTCGAACTTCTCCGGCACAAAGCTGCCTTTTTTGAGCTGATACTGCATGGCGCTTACCGTCCGTTTTAAAATCCGCTTGATCCGCTGCACGATATAGGCGTTTCTCGCTGTCAAACAGCACCGTGTGATGATACGTCACCGCATACGCATCCACCGCCTCGTCCACCAGCCGCTCGCCCTCTTCCTCAGTAAATCAAACCAGTTTTTGCCGATCTCCTTTAGTTTTTCCGCAAAAATTTCAGCACGCCGTGGTAGAATTTCCCATGTCCACCGCTTCAAACGCGAACTCTTCCTGCTCCTTTAACTTCATGCCATAGCGCAGAAAATGGGCATAAGCGCACGCTGCAAACTGCTCCAGACGGCTGACGCTTCCGGAAATCGTCTGCCCGTAAAGCGCTGCTGCCACCGCCTTTCAAGGGACGGCTCCTGATAGGAAAAAAAAAAATGCCGTATCCGTCAGCTGTCCGCTCCACAGCCGGTACACATCCTGCCGCTGGTAAACCCGGTACAGCGTCAGAAACTCACGCTCCGCTGCCTCATCCAACAGCCCATCCGCATAGCTTCTAAGTCCATTCGCAAGATATTCCCGTCCATCCGAAAAAGACTGCACCTGCCAAAAAGCATGGGCTCCCAGCTCCGGCTTTTCTGTCGGAATCGTCGGAAACAGCCGCTGCACCTGACCCACCAGAAAGCTCTTTCGCAGCGCCCTTCCTTCCAGATTCATCCGCGCCCAGGAAAGCACCAAAAGCTCGGCTGGCTTTGTCATATTCAAATACAAATAAAACCGCTGAATGTACATCTGCTGCCGCGGCGACGGCGCAAGCTCCTGCCAGCCTGTTAAAAATTCCCCGGTCGAGGTCGGAAATAATCCTCCGTTTCCCGCATTGCCCGGAATATTGCCATCATTTACGCCTGCAAAAAAACAGCGCCTTCACCTGTTTTAAACGCGTCCGCTCCATATCCCCCGCCACCACGCGGTCCACATTCTGGGGAATCGTGCCAACCTGCAGCTCTTCGAATCCGGCTTCCAGAAGCTTTGCAAATTCCTCTGCCGTCGTCTCCTCTTCCCCGACCAGGCTCACGATCTGATCGAGCAAATCCATCACCAGTCGGTAAATCTGCGCATACTCCCGCTCCCGCACCGGATCGCCCGCCTCTGCAAAGCGCTGCTCGAAGCTTTTTTAGCTTCTGCTGGATTTTACTCTGTGCGATAAACTCATACAACCCCTGTGCGTACTCCTTCGTCGTTTTGTATTTTCCATACAACGGCGCAATCCCCAAAACCAGCCGCTCCGCAGCGCATTCAGCTGCGCCAGCTCAGCCTTTGCGTCCAGCATATTTTCCGTCGGATACACAAACAGCGTCTCCCATTTTTCCGCCCACGGATACCCAACGCCCGTACATAAACCTCCAGCCGATCCGTTTCCTCCGGCGCAAAATCCGCCAGACCGCTGCGTAGATAGTGGAAAACAGATTCATAGCTATAGTTCTTTACCCGTGCCTGCAGTGCGCTTTTATATACTCAATAAACGGATTCAGGGTGACGCCCCGTGTCTGATCCAGATAGACCGGAATGCCGAATGCCGCAAACTCCTGCTCGATGCAGCTTGCATATGAGGTGTAATCCCCGCAGATGACCGCGATATCCCGATAACAGTAATTCTGCTGCGTCACGAGCCGCCGGATTGCGATACAGATCTGACGCACCTCCTCCCGCAGTGTGGAGGCTTCCAGAAGACGAAGCTGCACGGGCGGCAGGCCAATCGCAGCGCTCTGCGCCGCGGACCGTTCCTGCCCGACAGTCTCTGCACATTCCTGCGCCGCCATTCGGCAGAAACTCTTTGCGTGCTCACTTCTGCAGGCGCAGGCTTCCACACGCACCGGATAGCGGAACAGGTATTTTTCAGATGCTGCAGCATTCCTTTCCGAAAACCGCGGCGAACATTTAGGTGCAATTTCAACGACGTCCGCGATGGGAATTTCTACATCCCGTGCAAGCTTTGCAAGCGTCTGTATCGTCTTTTTGCTCATGGAAAAAAAGCTCCTGCTCCCGGATTTCCTCCCATGGATTTTCCCCGCTTCCGAGGGGTAACTGTGACGATCACTTCTTTTGCCTGCTTCATCAGCTCTGCGATGACCCGGTTCTGTACCGGCGTAAAGCCCGTAAACCCGTCAAAACAATCACGCTGTCCTTCAACGCTTCGACTGCGGCACATACGACGCCAGCACCTCCAGCGATTCCTCCGTCGTCAGATATTTTTCCCGGATGAACTGCTGAAAGCCCTCGTAAATTGTCCGCAGATCTTTTAATTTATAGTATAATTGTCCTCGTTTTTTTGAAAAATCTGTCAGCTGATCCAGCTCCTGCAGACCGATCCCGTACTGCATAAACTCCGAAATCGCAGACTTCACCTCATGGATATATCCCGTCTGTCCGCCTGCCGCCCAACACCGGAAGCTCCCCTCTGTCCCGCCGCCACACGCCGGATAATCAGGCTTTTTCCCGTATCGTCCAGCATTGGAAGCCGATTTCCGCCCATCTCCTCAAAAATGCGGGTGCGTCAGACGTCCGAAGCTCAGGACGTCGATATTCATAATCCCTTTCCGGTCATGCAGACTGACCAGATCCTTCTGTGTCTGCATCGTAAACTGGTCGGGCACAAGGATAAAAAAACGCCCCTCCGGTTTTTTTCGAACGGGCAATGATTTGCCGATAAATATAGGTACTTTTCCCGGCGCCGGACGCGCCTGTGATAAACTGCAGCGACATCGTTTTTCCTCTCATCGTTAGACTGGGATTGTTGTTTTTACAGTTCACACGCGCCATTCGCAAAAACGCATCTTCGATGCTCACAAAGCCACGAGTGAACTGTAGTCAAGTATATCATACTTTCCGGCGGTTTGCGAATGCCGGATACGCCATTTGCAAAATGCCTTGCACATCCTCCCCGAAAAGACTATGATAACGGAGAATACTAACTGCCTGCTGCAAGCAGCGCATAAGCTGCAGTCACACAAAAAAGGGGAGACAATTTATCATGGAATTAAAAGGCAAAAAGATTTATTTTTTAGGGGACAGTATTACGGAGGGTGTCGGTGCTTCTGATACAGAGCACTGTTATGTTTCCGTATTCGGGAAGCTTTCCGGCGCTATTGTAAAAATTATGGCATCAGCGCAACCAGAATCGCCTGCCAGACCGAAAACCTGACGACAAAGGAGCCTGATCTTTCCTTTGTCAACCGCGTTGATTCGATGGATTCCGATGCGGACGTTGTCGTTGTTTTCGGCGGAACCAACGATTTCGGACACGGGGATGCAAAGCTCGGCACATTTGAATCCGCGATCCTTACACCTTTTACGGCGCAATGCACGTTTTTGTGAAAACTCATCCACCGCTTTCCAAACGCAGACATCCTGTTCATGACGCCACTGCACCGCTGCAGCGAAGATGAGGCATTCAAAAGAAAACGGTCTGCCGGAGAAACAAACCTCGCCGGATATGTTTCCATCATCCGCGAAGTTGCCGAATTTTACGGACTTCCGGTTCTCGATCTTTTCTCCACAAGCGGTCTACAGCCCAAAGTCGATATCATCAAAGAAACCTATATGCCCGACGGACTGCATCCCTCTGATGCGGGAGCGCTGCGGATCGCCAGACGGCTGATCGGATTTTTACAGACCCTCTGACAAAAAAGATGATGCAATTGCGCCCAATCTATGCTATGATGATAAAGATTGAATGATTGGCTTATCCTGCCAATTCAGCGGAGGAATGTATATATGTTATTAGATGGTAAAACAATTCTGATCACAGGTGGTACTGGCTCTTTCGGCAAATGCTTTACCCGTTATGTCATGGAGCACTACAACCCCAAAAAGGTGATCATTTATTCCAGAGACGAATTTAAACAGTGGATGATGGAAAATGAATTCAAGGAATATGCAGACAAGCTTCGCTTCTTCATCGGCGATGTCAGAGATCAGGAGCGTCTGCGCCGCGCATTTGAAGGTGTTGATTATGTCATCCATGCAGCAGCCTTAAAACAGGTTCCCGCCTGCGAATATAACCCGAACGAAGCGATCAAGACCAACATTCACGGCGCGATGAACATCATCGAGGCAGCCCTGGACACCAATGTAAAAAGGTCGTTGCACTTTCCACCGACAAAGCGGTAAACCCGGTCAACCTTTACGGCGGCACAAAGCTCGTCAGCGACAAGCTGTTTATCGCAGCGAACGCCTATGTCGGCAATAAGGACATCAACTTCTCGATCGTTCGCTACGGCAACGTTGCAGGAAGCCGCGGTTCGATTATCCCGTTTTCCGCAAGCTCATCGCAGACGGGCAGACAGAGCTTCCGATCACCGACCTGCGCATGACCCGTTTCTGGATCAGCCTGGAGCAGGGCGTGCAACTGGTGATTAAAGCCCTCGAAGAAGCAAAAAGGCGGCGAAACCTTCATCAGTAAGATCCCTTCCTTTAAGATTACGGATCTTGCAGAAGCTATGCTTCCCGGCTGCGGAATCAAGGAAATCGGTATCCGCCCCGGCGAAAAGCTGCATGAAATCATGGTAACAACTGAGGATTCCTTTACGACCTACGAATACGAAAAAGCACTTCATCGTATATCCCCAGATGACCTGGAACAACAAACAGCTGCCTGACATGAGCGGTCACAAGGTAGCCGAAGGCTTCTCCTACAGCTCCGACAATAATACGGAATGGCTGTCCGTAGAACAGATCCGCGAGCTGTTAAAGACTGTTAAGACTGTATAAAACAATAGAATGCACGCTCTGCGAGCATTCTATTGTCATGAATCAGAAAACCGCTCCTACACCTTTGGACAATAAATCCCGGGTGCGGGAGCGGTTTTTATTCTCTATTTAAATACCCTGCTGATCAGGCAATCGCATTTTGATTCATCTTTGCAAGTTTTGCTGCCTGATCGCATACCGATCAGGCGATTGCATTCTGATTCATCTTTGCAAGCTTTGCTGCCTGATCAGCTGCAGTCAGGTTATCGATCAGCTCCTGGATGTCGCCGTCCATGATCGCATCAATTTTGTACAGTGTCAGCTTGATTCTGTGATCCGTCACACGTCCCTGAGGGAAGTTGTAGGTACGGATTTTCTCAGAACGGTCGCCGGTTCCTACCTGACTGCGGCGCAGCTCAGCTTCCTCGTCGTGGCGCTTCTGCTGTTCCAAATCATACAGCTTTGCACGCAGTACCTTCAACGCCTTGTCTTTATTTTTCAGCTGGCTCTTTTCATCCTGGCAGGAAATCACGATTCCGGTCGGGATGTGGGTCAGACGTACCGCAGAGTCCGTCGTGTTGACGCACTGACCGCCGTTTCCGGATGCACGGAATACATCGAATTTACAGTCGTTCATATCGATCTGCACGTCGAAATCCTCTACCTCCGGCATAATCGCAACCGTGATCGTCGAGGTGTGGATTCTGCCGCCGCTCTCCGTCTCCGGCACACGCTGCACGCGATGCACACCGCTCTCATATTTGAGCCTCGAATACGCACCCTGACCGGAAATCATGAAGCTGACATATTTCATGCCGCCGATGCCGATTTCTTCCACGTCCATCGTCTCCACCCGCCAACGCTGACGCTCTGCATAACGCATACATCCGATAAATTTCCGCTGCAAACAGCGCCGCCTCGTCGCCGCCCGCACCCGCACGGATTTCCACGATAACGTTTTCTCATCGTTGGGGTCCTTGGGAAGCAGCAGGATTTTCAGCTCCTCCTCCAGCTCGAAACACGGGTCTTTGCGCTGTTTAACTCCTCTTTTAACATTTCGCGCATATCCGGATCATTTTCCTCGTCCAGCATCATCAGGCTGTCTTCGATATCCTGATTGCACTTTTTTATATTCCCGATACGCCTCGACGATCGGAGTCAGGTCACTCTGCTCTTTCATCAGGGCACGGAAGCGTTCCTGATTGGCTGTGACATCAGGCTCATTTAATTCGCCCATAATCTCTTCAAACCGAATCAGCAAATCCTCCAGTTTATCAAACATCTGATTTTCTCCATTCTATCTGTCAAAACGGTTACAGTTCCCTGTGTCATTCATAGCTTCGTGTTCACAGATTCTCATGCAAGCATGGAAGCTGTGAACGCGAAGCCACGAGTGAACTGTAACTTACCACAACGTTCAAATACAACTCTGTCCAGTCCGGCAAAATCCTGCACGCACTCCACTTCCCGGTAGCCTGCCTGCTCCATCAGCCGCTGCACAGCTTCTCCCTGATCGTAACCGATCTCAAAAAACAACTGCCCGCCGCCGCAGAGATGCTCCTTTGCGCCCTGTATGATTTTCCGGTAAAAATCCAGTCCGTCTGCACCGCCATCCAGCGCCTGCATCGGCTCATGCTCCCGCACCTCTTCCATCAGCGTCGGAATCACATCGGAGCAGATATAAGGCGGATTGGATACAATAATCTCAAACTTTCCCTCGACCGGCGCAAACAGATCGCCCTGCACAAACAACGCACTGCTTTCCCCCAGCTGCTCTGCATTTTTTCGCGCCACTTCCAACGCTTCCTCCGACAGGTCGGCGCCGACGCCGCTGCAATCGTTGGAATAGTGTAAAAGGCTCAGTAAAATACAGCCGGACCCGTACAAAAGATCCAGAATCCGAAATCCGTCATGAAGGTTTTTCATCACTTCTTCCACCAGAACTTCCGTATCCTGACGAGGAATCAATACATGTTCATTGACTGAAAAGGTCAGTCCCATAAACTCCTGCTCTCCGGTCAGCTGCTGCAGCGGGATATGCTCTGCGCGTTTTGCAAGCAACTGCTCATACGCCTGCTGCTCAGTCTCTGCAACCTCGCAATCGCCGTGCACCAGCAGATCGTTACGGCTCGTATGGCAGACATATTCCAGCAACAGCCGCGCATCGAGATCGGCTTCCGGGATGCCTGCTGCCGCCAGCTTTTCTTTTCAAGAGCATAAAGGCTACGGTACTCCATCACTGCTCCCTACTTTCTTCCGCAGCTGCTTTACCTGCCTCCATACCGTCAGCCGCTTCTGCGTCCTCTGCTTCCTGCGCTTTTGCCGCTGCATCCTGCTTTTCCCAGTCCTCCACGTCGTATCCGAACGTCTCTTTCAGATACGCCTTCCAGTCAAATACCGCTTCCACATAGGCGATTGCAACCTCGATCATCGAATCGTCCGGTTCTTTGGTTGTCAGCCTCTGCAGCCACATGCCAGGCGCAGAAATGATCCGAACGAGGAAATTGTCGCTGCGTCCAGCCAGACGAATCAGCTCATAGGAAATTCCGGCGATCACAGGAATCAAAAAAGAATCCGCAATCAAGTCTCAACAGCGGGTTCTGTACCCGGATAAACAAAAACAGCACGATGCTCACCAGCATGACAAACAACAAAAAGCTCGTTCCGCAGCGCTTGTGCAGTCTGGAGCTTTGCGGACATTTTTCACCGTCAGCTCTCTGCCGCGCTCGATGCAGTTGATACATTTATGCTCCGCGCCGTGATACATATATACGCGCCGGATATCCTTCATCGCAGAAATTCCTGCTACATATGCAACGAAAATCACGATACGCAGCACGCCTTCCACAATCGCCAGCAGCGACTCATTCAGCACATAGTGGGAAAACAGCATGCTCAGAAAATACGGCAGCACGATAAAAATTGCAACTGCCATCCAGAATCGACAGCGCAACCGTTCCGCCGACTGCAATGCTTTCTGCCGCGCCGGTATTTTTTCTCTTTCGTATCCGTCGCATCCGCTTTCCCATCCACGTTTTCTGTGACTGCATCCGAAACCATTTCCTTCTGCTCCGGCTTTTGGCCTTTTTCTTCTGGTCGGCTATATTCTTCTCCGGCTCGTCTTCTTCAAAAACTGCGCCGACCAGGTCAGTGTGCTCATGCCAAGCACCAGCGAGTCTATAAAATTAAATACACCGCGTAAAAAAGGAATCTTCGTGATCTTCTTATCGCCCCAGATTCCTTTATAATCTTCTTTTTTCAGCTCAATTTCACCATCCGGTCTGCGCACTGCAACCGCATAGCTGTCCTGATTTTTTCATCATGACACCTTCCAGAACCGCCTGCCCGCCGATTCCGCAATAGCATCTTTTTTTCTCTTTTTTCCCATAATTGTAGTCCTTATTAAAAAAGAATTCTGCACGCTAAAAGGAATAGAATGCTCGCAAAGCGCGCATTCTATTGTCATTAAATGATGTCGGGGGCAAAAGCCCCCGACTATGATGCCTACGGATTGTTCCGTGCTTTGCACTCCACAATCCTCCCCAATATTCGCATATCGTGGGATTAACATCCCACTTTTTATGCTCATATCGGGGCGGGTTCCAGGTCTTTCAACCACTTATGAGCAAGCTCAAGTGGTTGAAAGACCAACCCCTCGGGCATCAATTAAAATTAAGGTTGAGATTTATAAAACCTCAACCTTACCCAATTCTTATTTGCTTGCCACACCATACTTGCGGTTGAACTTATCGATACGTCCGCGAGCCTGTGCTGCCTTCTGCTGGCCAGTGTAGAAAGAATGGCACTTAGAGCAAACTTCAACGTGAAGTTCGGGCTTGGTAGAGCCGGTTACGAATGTGTTGCCACAGTTACAGGTTACAGTTGCCTGGTAGTAGTTAGGATGGATTCCTGCTTTCATTTCCCTTTCACCTCGTCTTATATTGATTGGTTATCTGTACTTGTTCTCATCCGCGAGGCCTTTCGGCCACTGCCTGTAATATTCTACGGACAGCTTATTCATAATACCATAGGAGTGTGCGCAATGCAAGACTTTTGCGGATTTTAAAAAATTTCCATTGCAGTTCACTCGTACCGTTTGCGAATGGCGCGAGTGAACAGTAATCGACTTTCAGGTCTCTTCTTTTTCGTATTGTTCTGTGCTGCCTCGATCAGCCCAAATTTCAGAAAAATCCCGTAAATATAAGATATGCCGCGGATATCTCCCAGTGCTTTCGGTCGTGCCACAACCGGCCTTCCTTCCGTCTTTTCAAATGCCAGCCGCACCGAGCTCCACGCCCGAGGCTCTTGCTGTTTTCCCGCCGGTCAATCCAGAGCTCCTTCGTCAGCTCGCCGTTTTCGTCCGGTTTTCAGTTGATAGGAAAACGGCAGTCCGGAAATCGTCTGAAACGGATATCCCTCAAATGCAACAATGCAGTCCCAGAGATGCTGCTCGTCGTGGTTTTCGTGGAGGACAGTCAATAGCTCCGCGTGCGGAAGTTCCTCAATATCCCTATGTAAACCGGCGATTGGTTGAGTTTCTTCCCCATACTATTCCTCCGCCCCGTCGCAAAGCTTTAACTCGATATGTTTTTCCCAAGGCGGAGGCATATTTCTGTAAAACAACCAGTGTCGGAACTCTTTTCCCACTCTCCAGCCGCGCCAGATTCGAAGGCAAAATTCCTGTAATGTCCGCCACCTCCTGCTGGGTCATCCCCTGCCGCTGTCTCTCTTCCACCAGCTGCCGGATCAGCTCACAGGACTGCTCCAACGTCCTTTTCTGAATGTCTTCCGAATAAGCGGACAGACGCTTTTTTCCGCACTTCTTTTTTTTTTTTCGTAATTCGTTCGATTATCCCGAAAATCGTAGGGCATTAACATTCTCCTTCTCCTGTAAAGTCCGGTGCAGCCTGGCGCAGATTTGCAGTCCTACAGTATATTCACAAGCCATGGATCGACATCTGTAAGGGCACAATACAGCCAGGGATCCTCTTTGATTTCTTCTGCAAAGTCTCTTGCCAGCAAATATGCCTCCATCTCTGCTCCAAAATGACTCCCATCATCTGCATTCCGCAGAGCGTCTTCCTTCTTTTTCTGCGCGTACAAAGCAGCTTCCCTTGCGTGCTCTTCTTCTGCCTTTTCTATTTCCGCATCGATCCGCTTTTTCTTTTCCGCGTAATGTTTCAGATCCTCCAGGGAATCCAGATATACATAAAGCTCCTTCTGCACTTCATACATCTGATTTACTTCTTTATCATTTTTCTCCGGCTGTCTGGAAATACATTTTTGCCAGCAAATTGCCTTTCCCGTTTCCAAAATAGCTCGCTGCATGCCTCGATGCGGGATTTATACGTTTCCGGCTGCTGTTCTGATTGAAGATCACTGATCGCTTTTTTTCAGCTTTTCTGCATACAGCATATGGATCCGAGGCAAATCCTTCAGCGGACTGTGTTCTCCATTCCATACCAGCCGATCCATCCAGAACAGCTGCTCAAACAGCGTATCCTCTTTATCATACAATAATGCCAGTTTTAGCATTGCAGGAATATATTGCCGATTTGCCGCAATTTCATAATATTTGCAGGCAACCTCCGGATGGTTCTTTTCCATCAGCGCTCCCATACAATAGCAGGCTTCCGGATGTCCCTGCTGAGCTGCCTGTTTCAGCCAGCTCAATACCTGTTTGAATTCTTCCTCGGACAGGTTCCCGTTTGCCTGCTGCGCTGTCCATATTGCAAGCCGATAGCAGGCTTCCGCATTTCCCGCATCCGCTGATTTTTGATATGCAGCAATTGCTCCTTCTGTATTTCCTTTCTGCATGGCGTCCGCTCCCTGACGATACAATGCAAATGCACTGCCACGCTGCTTGCCCAGTTCTAAAATGCGGGCTGCCAGCGCCTCATCCTGTGCCAGGAACCAGTCGTACTCCACCAGATTGTCTTCGATATAATCCTGATTGACTGCACGTCGGATCCATTCCGCTGCAATGAATGGATTTTGTGTCTTTGTCATACCCTTTATCCAGAAATACCCCACAAAAATTCTGCAGGTGCATAGCTTCCAAACGCTGCCTTTTCCAGCTTGTCCGTCACTGTTTTATACTCCAGCGTCTGTTTCATCTCCTCTATGGCATCCTGATATAACTCCTTTGCCTGTTCCGGAGAAATTGCATCCTTGCCGCCCTTTTCAAAATATGCCTTTGCTTCTTTCTGCTGCTCCTCTGCGATATACCCCTTCAAAGTCTGAATTGCTTCTTCACACGCTTCTTCCCGGCTTGCATCCGCCAGCTTCACTGCTTCAAACAGCTCCAGCGCCTCCCAATACGCATCCAGATTTCCTTCTTTTCCCATACAAATCTGCGCCACTTCATAGATGGACATAACGCTGCCCTGCCCGGCTGCAGTTCTGTACATTCTTTCCGCATCCGATTTCTGTCCATGCCGTTTATACACATTTCCTGCGACGACGGCTGCTCCACTGCTGCCATGTTCTGCCGCCCATTCCAGCCTGGTGACCGCCTCGAATCATTCCGTTCGATGCCCTGCGCCCCGGCTGTAACACAAGCCCAATGCATAATGGACGTCTCTTTCCAGCTCCAGGTCATATTTTTCGTTTCTCCGCATCTCATCCGCTTTCGTCAGGTTCTCAAATGCCTGCTGCGGATCTTTTTCACCACCGATGCCTCTCAGGCAATACCAGCCATATTGGTACTGCGCCTTCCGGTGCCCCAGCTCTGCTGCCTCGCGGTAAAGTTCGCGCGCCTGCACCAGATCTGTCTTTTTGATATCCTCTGCTTTCTGATAGCACTCTGTGGCCCTTCGCTCTTTTTCTTCGTTTGCCTGGCGCTCTTCCCATGCCAGATCATCTTTTTTTTCTTCTGAAAAAAGCCCAGACTCCATATATATCGATAGCAATTATCACTACGTTACAGGTAGAATTAAATCCTATGAGAAACAGCAGCAAAACAACTCCTGCGATCAGTCCGTATCGAAGGAGTTTATATTTTCCCAGTTTTTCCCCGATAAATTCCATATCGATCACAACTAGTGACCGCTGCCGCAAACAGCACCAGCGATACAATTCCTCTTAAAAAATGAAACCAATATTCCCATGACGCCCTCCGGTTTGGTAAATTTTTCATTGAATAAAGTATATATTTTCCCAGTTTATTCGTCAATATAATGGGCATCACGGTCAAAACCCACAGACTGCACGGATCTGATCCCCCCGGTCAGTACAAATCAAACTGAAAAACAAAGGGCTCATATTCCGGAAACCCGATAATCGCCTGTCCAATTTTCAGATTGGTAATATCCCAGTCCTCCACCACGTATCCATCTCTCCGCTCTTCTATCATTCCCTTGCTTTGTACCGTCGTTGCATATACCTCAATTTTGCGGTTGCGTCCAAATTGCTTTTTATAAATTCTCTTGACTTCGGATCATTTACCCGGAAATTGAAAGACGTCAAAAATCCAGACATAATACTGTGGGCGCGTTCTTCCCCATAATTATCATAAATCTGTTCCACGTTCTGAACGCCGATCATGAATCGAATTCCCAAACTTCTTCCAAAATTCACCGCATCGTCCACATGCTGCAGATTTGGCAGCAATCTGAACTCATCCGTAATCAGATAAACATTTCCTTCGCTTCTCCCACGTCCTAAAGCCTCCTTGATTGCCATGTCAAACATCAGACTATAAATAGGAGTAAGCAGCTCTCCATAGCTCAGATCATATTCAATAAATATCTTCCGTCCGCCCTTTTGTCTGACAAGATCCCGCAGTCCCAAAAGTTCCTTCTTTTCCAAAATTTCCCACAAAAATATCTCTCACGATCTGCTGCAGTTCCGATAAAACACCCTGGGTCTGTGCAGAATCATCTGTGGAAATATAGCTGGTCATCGCACGCATGTCCGGATAAGAATAAAGCATATCCCGAAAATCTGAAGAGGTTTTTGATTTGATAAAATCCACCAGCGCCGCGTTATTCAGATATTTCTTTTTCTCCTGTCGCTTCGCTGTATCTCAAAAAGTGGAGCATTGTCGCCATAAAATATCTCTCGCCGCGTTCGGGAAAAAAACCTGATTCGTTTTCTCACAAGCCTCTTTAAAAATACTTTTTGCGATTTCCATAACGCCTGCATACTGCTGTTCTCCCGAAGCAACCTCCTGAAAAATATTCCAGTAATCCGGCTTTCCATCGATTCCGACCGCAGTGCCGTCATTGCTTATGACAGCATCTCCTGTCTCATAGAATTCCTTATAAAAATCTCCTTTTGTATCAAAAATGATCATCACATCATCGTTCGTTAAATTATTTTGATCTGCGATATCATCTGAAAAAAAAGCATTTGTCTTTCCGGTTCCAATTCCTCAATCAGCATCATATGACGGCTCAACATATTGCCCGAAACCGGAATTTCCCGATGATTGCCCAGCTTATCGCATCCTTTCAAATACATAACCGGATTATCCTCCACAATCTCAGGAACTTCCTGCCTTTTAACTCATTCCCGAAAAGCACCGAATCTTTCTGATTGCGGTCAACCTTTCCAGATCCGTTCTGCTGCCCCGGTGCACCATTTCTTCCTGCCATCGGCATTCCGCTCCCGGCAGGCATTCTCCCATTGCCGCCCGGTCCGGATTTCCTGTGTATCTGTTTCCCATCTGACCTGACCCTAACAGCGCCATCTTCTGTTTCCTCCTCTTATCATAAGACCTGTTCTGAGCGCCTGTCTCGTCTTTTTTCCGTTGATTGCTGCCTTTTCCGCACGCAGCCTTTATCCCTGCATCCCCTGTCCCATATCTTTGGAATTTTCGGAAGAATGATTCGGAGCGCTTCCCGACTGCCCTGCCGCGTTTGTCGGCATCCTCCGGCTGCATTTTTCCCATCTTCTGCCTGATTCTTATTGACATTGGAGGACGGCATTCCTCCTGCAGTATCTTTTTCTTTCCCGGAATCTGTATTGGCGGCAGTTGTCGGCATTTTGCCTTCCTCATTCTGCTTCTGATACCCGTACGAATCATCCGGTTTCGCAATAAACGGTTTTTCCGGATTTTTCCTTTGCCTGATACTGATTGATCTGCTCGGAGTCGGCTGCTGCTTCTCGTCTTCCCGCTTCATTACTTTATTTTTTCAGAAGAAGCTGTCCTGTTTGCATATGCTTCATCATTTGCAATATCTGTACGGCTTAAATTGCCCTTTGACTCGCTGAAGGATTTCTCCTGATTTTCTTTTAAAAACCCCGCCTCTCTGGCGGCATTAAAGAATCCTTATCTATATAATACTGATTTCCTCCGCCCTGTCCATACTGAGAATTTGCTTCCGCCGTTCCATAAGCGCATTTGATGTCATTCTGATCCGGACTCTTTCCGTCCGAATTCGTCGTTTTTCATATAATTCAGAACCGGAGATTTCCTCGAGTTTCCGGAATCATCTTTTCCATAGCTGAATTTTTCATCGCTGTTTTTAATTCATCCAGCCGGTTCCAATCCATATCATAAGCGGTACAATTCGGCTTATGCTGATAGTCCCCGCCATTCGTTCCCATATTGGAGGGTGCCGTCTGCAGCGCTTCTCCCAGTTCGTTCGAATTTAACACACCATCATGTGTACAACTGTCTACCGTTGCCTGATCCGTAAAATAACCGCTGCCCGGCTGTCCCTCTGTCCAGTTTGTGCAGTAAATCGTCGTATCCGATCCATGCTCCAACACGCCATTCTGGTAATTATCGTGCCCCGGGAAACTGTCATCCACGATGTTTCCAAACTCGTCCTGTTTTACTCCCTGCCATCCATAAGCTTCTTCCGCACGAGACCTTCCAGACGCCTCCACTCCACTCAAACCGGAGGACTCCAGCTCGAAACTGTTATTTTTTGCCTCAAACTTATGGCTTCTGTTTGAAGAGGGACTTTCAATCTGATATAGATCCGGATTATTCATCCGATCATTAAACTGTTCCTGCGTCAGCCCTTCCTTTTCCGCTTTCGCCTGCTCCGTCCGAAATTCATGTCCGGCTTTATGCCCAAGATCGTAATTTCGCTTCTATCGGGAGTCCGGTGTTCGCATCCAGAAACTGCCCTTCTTCATTCCGAAGAGCCCTCGATTCCACCTCGGCGCGCACATCACCTCTTATATAAGGTCTATGTAATGCCATAAATTTCCCCTCTAATCAAATCCCCTGGAAACCTTAAACGGTTCTGTTTCTTCTTCTCGCTCAAACATGCTTCCAACCGGACTTTCCAACAATGGAAGAACGTCAGGATCAATCTCTGTGATCGTCTGGATATCATAAATTCCGATATTCTCCGGATCATTGACATATTCTTCCGTTTCATCGCCACTGAAAAAAACGCCAACCGCTGTCATACGCCTTATCCGGCGTCTCTCTGTACATAAACGGACTTTTCTTTTCTGCTCTACCAGTCTTTTGACGCAAATACATATCCATTCATCATTTCTACTCATTTCTGCGCACGCTTTTTGTGCATGTCAAGTTTGTGTCAAGTGCGCGCAGACACAAATCTCGCGATTGTAAAATTTTCTTTTTCAATCTTTATTCCTCTGCACCTTTTATCATATGGAATACTGGTCTCCATCCCTTGAGATTGCCGTATACACATAGATCTGCTGAAATTGAAACGCTTTGTTTCCATAGGGAGACTTCCCAACCAGAGTAAACCGTCTGGACAATTCTACTGCGTTTTCTTTCTCGATCTTTTTTATTGCTTCCTCTATCGGCAGGTTGTTTCCATGTTCATCCCGAAAATTATACATGCTCAATCCGAACCATACCAACTCTTTTCAGCTTCGATTTTTGAAAATAAAAGGTACAGGTTCTTTTAACCCGTAAAACATCTGGCGTCTTAGAATAATATGTCCATCCCCTTCTTCATCCGGAGACATTTTTGGCAAATATAATGCCATCCAGACAAGCCTTCGCAGCTTCATAAGACATTCCAAAGAAAAGTTTTTTTCTTCGCCGATAAAAATAAAGTTCTTTTCTATTTTCATCCCTTTATCACCTTCTCTTAAAAAGTTTCAGCGCACGTACAGACCGCACGCACGCTGACTCAAAATCTTTTATCTGGACCACTTTTCAATGGCATAATCGCCCTGTTTCTGCAGATCGTCAATCATGGTTCCCAATTCATTCATCGCCATGATCGTATCCTCCCAGGGCATAACTTCTGCAAATCCGGAATAATCATCTCCTGTTTTTCGGCGGAACATCGTTTTCTGACTGCCGATGACTACTGCTCCTTCTGCGCCTTTTGTTTTAATCTTCATTACGAGGTTCGGAACAAAACACACAACCAGATCGATAAAGACGATCACACTTGCCACTCCAACAAGAAATTTCAAAAATCCGCTATTGTTCGAAGCAGCCAATGCCATGGAAAAGCATCCGCTTCCCACGATTGCACACAGCAGCTTCAACCAGAAATGTTTATACACAATAAAGGTCGGGAGCAGTCCTAAGATCCCCAGAATAACCCCCAACTACAACTGTGCCTGCGTTTCCGGTTGTAGCAAAAATCATCTGTGTCAAAAACAAAGCAACAAATTCCAGTGCAAAGCATCCAAAAAAGCTCAGCAGGCTGAATTTGTAATCCTTATGGATTTCAATTCCGCCAATTTCATCCAGGTTAAACTGATGCTCCTGCAGAATATTTCCCGTCAGCGATGTACCTGCTGCCCTAAACAAAACGCGCCGGTTCGTTACCATCAAACGGCCTTCTGCTTTCATAAATTTCAGTCTGGTACGCAGCCTTGCAATATTGTACTGCTTTACGACAATTTCATTTTCCTCCGGCTGAATACAGTCTGGAACAATCGGAACATTATGTTCATAAGGATCATTCGTTCTCAGATCCGGTTCGCTCATTCCGGACTGGTCTCTTATGGACGAGAAAAGCTGCTGGGAGACGAAAAATTCAATTTGAACTTCGGTACTAAAAAAAGGCTCTCCACTTTTCTGGTACGCCTGCTGATACTGCGTATTTTCTGCCTCAGCACCATTTCCTCCCATATTGCCGACAGAGGCCTGAAACTTTTCACAGTCGCACTGTCCGTTTACCAGTTCCTTTCCGCAAAATCTGCAAAATGCCATTTTCTTTTCCTCCACCTGTATATTAGTTTCTCCGATCGCGTTCTTTCTGAAGTATTTCAATATTTTTCCTCTCAGTATCATTGAACAGATCCAGAGAAAACGCATCCGGCGCTACCGTTTCTTCATACCAGTCAAAGTTTTCATAATAGGACCGCATCGCATCGTCCTTAAAAAATATATCCATGTCTGGCATACAATTCGTTGATCGCATATCTTAACTCTTCAGCCGATAAATCTGCTGCATCTTTCTCTGTAATTTCTTCTCTGGAGCTATTCGGGAAAATTATGCCATTTTCTTTTTCATCTGCTTTTCTTCTTCCAGTTCCACAGCGACGCCATATCTTCCCCGACATTATCTTCATGCTTATAGGATTCTGAATTTGCAATAACTGCAGCTTTTATATAATTTTTCCAAAGTCTCATATCCGTAGTAATACCATGACTTCGTACTCCACCATCCACTGCTGATACCGGAATCGATCGTGAACGAATCTCCGGGCGTACTGTAATCTGTCAGGTCCACTGTTGTAACACCTTCCGGATTGACCAGCAGATCATAATAAGCGGTATACCAGTAAATATCATTGGTCTGGTCATAAGTTTCTTCTCCATTGGTATATACATCATTTACCTGCGCCTTATAAACCAGATAGAGCACATTCCGATTTCCCCAGGAATCCTCACTGTCCTTCTTTACCAGTAAATAATTTCCAATATAGGTCAGGGATTTCAGGGTCTCTTCCTCGCTCCAGTTCTTTGCTACATTTGCCTGGTAAATGTCTTCTGCCTGCGCCTGCATCTCCTTCAGGCTTTCCTCAGATATTTCCGAAATCGTCTGTACATAGCTGCCCAGATTTTCTACCTGATACGTCTTTGACAGCGGCGACGGAATCATGCCATAATTCTGAATACAATATTCGACCGGATCGCCATTATAGGATGAAACCGTCACGGTAACAGAATCCCCATTTACAAGACCGCTGCTCCTGTCAAATTCATAGTACAGATCCTGCGCTTCTTTTGCCGCCGGTTCTCCCTCTATGTAAGCAGAACCATTCGGGGCTATTCCTTCAAAAACGACTTCAATCCCCTCAAACGGATCAAACGTTTTCGCTTCCTCCAGCTTATTCACTGTTACTTCCAGATCTTTATATTTCAGTTTAAATCCATAATCTGAAAGCGCCTTTTCCTTGTTGCAATCCCATGTATAGGTAACGATATCCCCATTACTAAGTCCCGTTGTTTTATCCAGAGAACCATTCACACAGGTGGCTAAAAAAGCTGTCCGTATTATAATTTAATTTTTTCCGTAATCCGCCTCAAATTTCTCCCTGTCAAATGTGACAACTGCATTTCCTACCGTATTATATCCTTCAAATGAAATGCTCAGATATTTGTTCAGATTTACCGATGGCTTGATCCATGCCGACAAAAGAATGATGATCACACAAATTCCAAGTGCAGCCGCCACACATACGCCGATTATTTTGTTTCGTTTTTTAATTTTGCTTCCTCCAGATATTCCAGGAGCGACCAGCGGCTCTGCTTTTGCTCCGCATTCCGGACAGAACAGGCTGTCATCCGGTATCTCTTTTCCGCACATTGAACAATACATTTTCTTCCCCTCCGTTTATTGAAAGTATTCATCTATGCCATCTGCAATTCCTCTGGCAATTTTCCACTGATAATCATCGGATGCCATCGCCCTATCCTCATCGGGATTGGTCATATATCCCCATTTCAACGATCGTCACCGGTGACCTGACACCAGTTGATCCCGCTCATGGTATCTGTTTCCCAGACATACTCTCTTCTACATCCGGTGGACTGACAGAGCGAAGTCAAAATATCTTCCGATAATTTCTTGCTTTCCCCCGCAAGTGCGCCATTATATGGGTTGGAGGGTGTCTGACAAATCGTCATCGCCCCATTCGCGGAGCTGTTTGCCGAACCATTCGCATGAATTCTTACAAAAGCATCCGCTCCGGCTTCGTTTGCGATCTGTGCCCGTTCGCTGTTGCTGATATCGACATCATTGGTATCCCCCGGTCATAATGACCTGATATCCTCGACTTTCCAATTCCTCTTCCAGCTTCTGAGCCACGGCAAGCGT
>VOFG01004016.1_pt1 | contig 156785 bp, 283 predicted proteins | sample 5384171 | NCBI WGS metagenome assembly VOFG01 (sample SAMN12384726, study PRJNA508395) | human gut metagenome | isolation source: healthy gut F | host: Homo sapiens
GTATTGGTGCTATTGAGTATTTTAAGATGCATATTAAAAACTATACAGATGAGGCAAAAGATCGTTTTATTATACGGTTAAATAAATATGCTTCGTAAGTTGTAGATGGGTACAATTTGGGTACAGCAGCTTTAAAAACCACATTAACAAGATACAAAATCGTATCAAAATGATACGGTTTTGAAACGCAATAACAATTAAGTAACATGAAAAAATCAAACCCGAAAAAGAACTGGAGTAAACAAATTAAAATGCCGAAAAAGCTTGTATTCATGACAATGGGGAGGGACCGCTGCGTAGCAGAGGAGGACCCCATTGTATATGCAGGCTTTCGGCATTTGTTATCAAATGGCTCTAGTTTGGCTCTATTTGTGGGGGAGAGTAATTGATGCAAATGTAATTATTCAGAAGAATGAAAAGGAAAAAATGATATGAAGAAATGCAAACTTCTTTTATTTGATTTAGACGGAACTTTATTACAGAGTGAAAAAACAATATCAACAAGAACATTATCAGCTCTAAAAAATGCAGGGAAAATGATATATTGATAGGTGTTTCCACCTCCAGAAGTGAGCAAAACTCTTTGGTATTTTTAAATGAATTGATGCCCGATATTTTAATATCGAGTGGAGGGGCATTAGTAAAATACAAAACAAATATATTTATAGGGCAGAATTTTCCGAAGAAGAAACGAATGTGATGATTGACATGGCAAGAAAATATTTGTGGAAATGATTGCGAAATTACGATAGATACAATAGATGCACATTATTGGAATTATAAAATAGATCCTAAGTTAGATAAGAGTTGGGAGATAGTATTTATACAGATTTTTCAGATTTTAACGAATGTTCATTAAAAATGTGTGTCGAGATATTTAATCAAGATAAGGCAGATAAGCTGGCTCGAAGTCTCTCTGATTGTGATTGTATTCGTTTCTCTGATGGATTTTGGTACAAGTTTACAAAAAAGAATGTGACGAAAGAAAACGCAATTATGAAGATTACGGAAGTATGTGGATTTAGTACAGATTCAATTATTGCATTTGGAGATGATTATGCAGATATCGGAATGCTTGAATTATGTGGAACAGGTGTTGCAATGGGGAATGCGATTGATGAGGTAAAAAGAGAGCGGATATTGTAATTGGTTCAAATGACGAAGAGGAATTGCGGATTTTATTGAGAATGAAATATTATAGATATGTACATGGAGAGGAAATATGGTGGAAGTAAGATTTTATGATACAGTTAATGATGAACTATTGAAATTTGCAGTGATTATCTCACAGAGTAACGGCAAGTGGGTATTTTGCAAGCATAAAAGAAAGAGATACATATGAGGTGCCGGGAGGGGCATAGAGAAGCTGGGGAGGTTATTTTTGAAACAGATAAAAGGGAGTTGTAGGAAGAGACTGGAGCTATCAAATTTGAGATAAAACCAATATGCGTATATTCGGTGACAGGTAAAACTAGAGTAAATGATACCGGTGAAGAAACGTTTGGACTGCTTTGTTTTGCAGAGATAACTGAATTTGCGAAAGAATTACATAGCGAAATGGAGAAAGTTGTGCTTATGGACGAGTTGCCTGAGAACTGGACATATCCGTTGATACAGCCGAAATTGATAGAAAATAAAGAGAACCTAAAATTATATTGACTTATATAGATGGACGATATATACTGTGAGACAACCGATATATAGATTATCTACATAAGGAGGATTAGATATGGCTGTTGATAAGGCATTAATTTCTGGAAGTATGACAATGCTTCTACTCAGATTACTTGCAGGAAAAAGATATGTATGGTTACGAGATGATTGATACTCTGCGTAAAAAATCCTGTAATGTGTTTGAATTGAAAGCAGGAAACATTGTATCCTTTATTGCATGGTTTAGAAGGAAAAGGATTGCTTAAGGTATATGAGCAGGAATATGTTGGTAAGACGAGGAAGTATTATAGCATCACGAAAGAGGGAAGAGCATTGCTGGGAAACAAAGAAAGCAGAATGGAACGAATATCAATCTGCTGTAGCCAATGTTCTTGCAATGGGGGTGTAGATATGGAAAAATATTTGGAAAAACTGTTATTGCAAATTCGTTGTAAAAAAAGCAAGACCATATATTGCCGAGGAGATAAAGGGACATATTGAAAGTCAGATAGAAGACAATATTGCTGATGGAATGTCATATGAAGAAGCAGAAAAAATGCTGTTGCAGATATGGGTGATCCGATTGCGGTTGGTATTTCATTGGATAAAATTCATAAGCCCCAGATTGCTTGGAAATTACTTGTTATTGTAGGAATATTGAGCCTGCTAGGAATTTTGCTACAGCAGTCTATTTTTTTATCAAAGTGGATATAGTAATTTTAGAACCGTTTATGCAGGAGATGTATCAACTTGAGACGGAAAGTTTTGTTTATTCTGTTTTTATTGGTTTTGTCTTAATGTGTGGGATTTATTTTATTGATTATACTGTAATTGCAAAATACTCCAAGATAATAGGTTTATTCATAATTACTATGGGGATTTTGCTTTTGGCCGGTTTCTTTGGTGGCGATATTAATGGAGTACGGTATAGTATCGGATTTGGAATGTTCAGAATCTCTGCTACTTCGCTGATGATGTTTTATGTACCAATTTATGGAGCAATTTTATATAAATATAGAGATGGTAGTTTTCCTGCATTGTTAAAGTCGATTGTTTGGCTGATTATTCCTGTTTTTATTACTTTTCGAATGCCGAATCTTATTGTTGCGATAATTATGATGATTAGTATGTTGATTCAGCTTACGGTGGCTATTCTAAAGGGCTGGTTCAAAATATCGGTAAAAAAAAGACAATTGTTAGTCTGTGGGCAATTTTCATGTTTTTGCCTATTATGTTGTTGTTTGTGATGTACACATTTCATTTGTTGGCAGAGTATCAGGAAGCAAGGATTCACTCCTTTTTTTCTGCTTCAGGAGAAGGATTTTATCTTACTTCAATGCTCAGAACATTTAGCAAAAGACATTTTGTTTGTAGGTAATAGCGGAAATGATGTGATTGGCAGTCTGCCGGAGTTTAATAGTGATTACATTTTTCTTATATTCTCAATAGCTATGGAAGTATTGCCGGAATCGTTGTTGTTGCTGTCTTGGCAGCACTTGTAATGTTTATTTTTGGAGCTTCTATTAAACAAAAAATGAACTTGGCATGGTTATGGGATTCGGTTGTGGAATGATAATCCTATTAAATATTTTATTAAACTTGTTAGGTGCTTTGGGGATAATTCCACCAGCATCCTCCTTCTTGCCATTTTTATCCATTGGCAGAAGTAATATTTTATTGTGCTATGCATTGGTAGGAATTATTATGAGTATTTACAGGTATAAGGACGTGTATCCTAAAAAAAATCAGAGCATCACAGGTTTCGTTTCAGAAAACGATAAATATATAACGTGAAGATGGATTAGTGGCTTGACCTTTCTGTAGTCAATAGTTATAATTTGTTTCATGGCAACACTTTGGCAACAGAAAATCAGTAAGCCAAAATAAAATGTGCAAATGAGGTAAAATATCAGCAGATTTTAAATAAAACTTAAACAAAATAGTTTAAGTCAAAGCGACAAATTGCCGAGTTTGAGTAGAAGCCACAAATCTTGAAACCCGCTAAACAAGCGGCTTCCGAGACTTTTTCTTTTTATGGGATTTATCCTGTTGAGGGTATTGGAGTTTTCGTGTTCCGAAAAATGGAGATGGAAACAAAAAAACCACCTGCTTTGCGGGTGGAGACAAAGCGTTGTACAAAAAAATCACCTTTCCGTTACAATAGAGTTGTTCAGGCACTATTGTAAGAAAGGAAAGGTGATTTTATGGCGAATAAGAATTATGATTTAGCTCACACAAAATGGATGTGTAAAGTATCACATCGTATTCACTCCAAAGTATAGACGAAAAGTTATTTATAATCAATTAAAAGCTGATATAAGAGATATTTTGAAACAGTTATGTTCTTACAAAGGAGTAGAAATCATCGAAGGGCATTTAATGCCAGATCACATTCATACGATAGATGAATACATCGGAAAATTTGATGTTACAGATGAAGAATTGACAATTATAAAAACTGAATTAGCAAAGACCATATATGATGAATATGACCGGTTAATTCAATTGTGCGATTGTTTGGCAGGAGCGGAAGGAGTTCTTGATATAGAAAATAGGATGAATGACGTAAAGAAAAGATATGGCTTTTTATTCGCAGGACAAGTGGAATTCCAATACGAATTTGAAGCAATATTTTGAGGGGAAAACGAATAAAGACATTTACCTTATATGTGAGAAAGGTGCATTTGCACCAGGAGATTTATGATCTTATAAATATATTTTTACTACAAGTTTTATGAACAGGTTGGAGGTGGTTAAGTGGATATTTTATTTAAAAATGATGATTTTGTATTTTCATACAGAGTTGGCGGTATATTGAAACATAATGGTAAAATCTTGTTACAGCGTCCGAAGAATGATGATTATGCAATTATCGGCGGACATGTTGCAGCTATGGAAACAAGCATGGAAACTCTTAAGCGGGAATTTGAAGAAGAGCTTCACGCTAAGATAGAGGTAGATAATCTGTTAGCAATCGGAGAAATTTATTTTCCATGGGGTAAAAAGACCATGTCATCAGATATGTTTATATTATAATGTGCATCTTGTTAATGATGATATTACTTTAGATGGAGTATTTCATGGATATGATGAACTGGATAATGAAAGAATTGATTTGGATTTCTGTTGGGTTTCACTAGAAGATTTAAAGAAGGGTACTAAGGTATATCCTTTAGAGTTGATACCATATATCCTTGAGTCAGGGAAAGAAATTGTACATTTTGTTTCAAAGCAGATTTGAGGAGATAGTCAATGATAGAAAATATGAAGGTAGAATTTGGCAGAACATCAGATATTGATTCATGGATGCGATTAGTGAAAAAAGTAAGTTGGAATTTTCCGGGATTAGAGACAGAGCAGAGTATAGATGAACACAAAATAATAGTACTGAAATTTATGAATGACAAACGTGCTTTGTGCGTGAAGAACGAACAAGAGATTGTTGGCGTACTTTTTATATTCAAGGAAGTATAATATGATATGTTGTTTGGCTGTTGATCCAGCTTATCGAAAAAGGGGAATTGCTTCGCTTCTTTTAAGAGAAGCAATTGATAAGCTTGACAGAGATAAAGATATAACTGTGTCTACATTTAGAGAAAATGATGTTAAAGGAATTGCACCTAGAAAATTATATAAGAAATTTGGATTTGAAGAGGGCGAGCTGATTGAAGAATTTAGATATCCTAATCAAAGGTTTGTGTTGCATGCCGACAAAAGTGTTGATAATGTAATAATTGGTACAACAGTAACTGTCACAGTCGATAGACCATTAGGAAGTTATCATCCTGAATATAAGGATATGTATTATCCAATAAATTATGGTTACATTGAAGGAGTTATGGCACCAGATGGAGAGAAGCAGGATGCCTATATATTAGGTGTAAATGAGCCAGTAGGTAAGTTTACAGGTAAAATTATTGCCATTGTTTATAGAAAAGAGGATATAGAAGAAAAGTGGGTAGTTGTGCCTGACGGAATGACTTTTTCAAAGGAAGAAATCAGGCAGACAGATTCATTTTCAGGAACAATATTTCGACAGTGAAATTGTGATGTAATATTAAGGAGATTGCTATGTCATTAGGATTAAAAAGAGGAACCGTGCAGCTTGAACCACATGATAAACAGTGGGATGAGGCTGCCATTCAAACAATCAAAAACCTTAAATCTATATTAGGTGATGATGCTATTGATATACAGCATATTGGAAGTACAGCAATACCAGCAATTAAAGCGAAACCGATTATTGATATTGCTGTTGGGGTAACTGATTTTGAGAAAATAATGTCATATAATGAGCAGTTACAGAAGGAATGGAATCTTTTATCGTGGTTCGGATGTGGAAAATCAGATTCTTTATGTAATGGGTGATATGGAAAAGGATATCAGGACACACCATATTCATGTTGTGAAGTGGAATGGAACTGAGTGGAGGAATTATATTCATTTTAGAGATTGTCTAAATGCTAATGAGAATATGGCTTTGCAGTATGCGAAGTTAAAGGAAGAACTGGAAAGTAAGTATGCAGATGATAGGGTTGCATACACGAAAGGCAAACAGAATATGATAAACAAAATTTTAGGACAATGAAAGAGGAGTGACCTATGATGCACAGAAGTTGATTTCTGGCATTCACAGGCAGCCCGCAGGTAGGGTAAGAAGACCAACTGTGAGGTGTCAGGAGAAATCCTGGCATCTTTTTATCGTATAGGAAACTTCGTTTCCATACGATAAAAACGCTCCCGCGAGGATGCGCACTCGGCGCAGGGGTAGATGGTTGCCGAGGCAACCGCGCCTCGGCGCGAGAATGTGCCAAGGCACATTCTTTTTATGAGAAGAAATAGAATAAGCTGTGAATAAAGGGATAGCATAATGCAACGATTTTAACAACATTGAGTAGATAATGTTAAGGGAAGTTGGTCGTAAGGCCACTTTTATATGCTAAAATATGTTAAAAATAATTGCAAAGGTGGGGAAAAATATGGATAACACAAGAAGAATATATCTGGATAATATTCGCTGGATCACGGTCTGCATTGTTGTAATTTATCACGTGATTTATATGTATAACGGTGTCCAGCCGTTTGGAGTAATCGGTCCGTTTAAAGAACAACAGCTGCAGGATGCTTTTCAATATTTTGTATATCCCTGGATGATGGCTTTGTTATTTACGGTGTCTGGTATGACAGTCAGATATTATATGGAAAAGCATAATGTAAAAAGAATTTATCCGGGATAAAACACGCAAGCTGTTGGTTCTTCCACCGTTGGACTTTTTGTTTTTCAATGGATATTGGGATATTATAATATGAAAATCAGCGGTGCTTTGGAAAGTTTTGAGTCAGTTCCAGGAATAGTTCGGTATGTGATCATGGCTATATCAGGAATCGGCGTTCTTTGGTATATACAGGTGTTATGGATTTTTCGATGCTTCTGTTGCTGATGAGAAAATTTGAAAGGGATCGTATCTGGAAAAAAGGAGAAAAAACACCAGTATGGCTGCTGGCTTTGTTAACTGTCTGTGTATATGGATTCTCACAAGTTCTTAATACGCCGGTAGTAACTGTGTACCGGTTTGGAATTTATGGGTTCTGTTTTTTACAGGTTATTTTATTTTTTTCACATGATGAGGTTGTTGAACGCTTAAGTAAATGGTGGTGGATTTTGGGGATTGTGGCTGGTGCAACAGGAATATTCTACACAATATATTATTTTGGTGAAAATTATGCGGTAGCTCCTGTGCTTAATAATCTGCCTGCCTGTATTTATTGTTGGTTTTCAATTCTTGCGATTTTGGCATTTATGAAAAAATATGGGAACGCGGAAAACAAAGTATCAAGATGGATGTTAAAAAATCCTGGGGAATTTATGTTTTTCATTATCTTCCATTAGCTTGCGCAGCTTATTACCTTAGAAGTTTTACATCAGAACTTCCGGAAGGAATTGTCTATATAGTTGTGGGAATCAGTGCATTTGCAGGAGCATTGCTTTTGTATGAAATCATCAGAAGGATACCGATTATCTGTTGGTGTGTATTAGGACTGAAAAAGGAGAAAAAAAGATGTTTAAAGACAACCTTGTATCCCTGCGTAAAATGCATGGATTTTCGCAGGATGAGCTGGCCGAAAAAAGATTGGTATAAGCAGACAGACACTTTCAAAATACGAAACAGGAGAATCTTTACCTGATATTGAGAAGTGTAAACTCCTGGCAGAAGTATTGGATGTAAGTCTGGATGATTTGGTAAATTATGACAGAGAAAACAGCAATGATCTTGGCTTGGGTGTTCCGCCAAAGGGAAAGCATGTTTTGGAATCACGAAAGTGGGAGAGAAAGGTCAGATTGTGATACCGGCAAAAGCAAGAAAAATATTTGATATTCAGCCAGGGATAATCTGATCCTATTGGGCGATGAAAGTCAGGGAATTGCTATTATCAAAGAAAAAAGACTAGTGGAGATATTAAACGGAAATGAATGATAAGCCCTGCGTCCGTGGACACCAACCCAATGCACTAAAACATTCAAACTCATTCAAAAACAGCCTTAAAACGTCAAAATAGACAAAAATGAATCTGCATTTTTGTGAACGAACACGATTGAATCTGAATGAGTTTGGCACTACAATAAACGTAACAAAAGCGAAGAAGAAAGGAGGAGGGCAGATGATCTACACGGTAACGTTTAACCCGTCGCTTGACTATATCGTAGGGGTTGACGATTTCAGATTAGGAGCTACGAACCGCACATCCTATGAACAGATGCTTGCCGGCGGAAAAGGAATCAATGTGTCCTATGTTTTGAAAAATCTCGGTTTTGAAAGCACAGCATTCGGATTTCTGGCAGGCTTTGTCGGAGAGGAAATCAGACGGAAGGTTGCGGCAGATGGCATCCATGCGGATTTTCTGACACTTTCAGAGGGAGTATCCCGAATCAATGTGAAACTGAAAAACATTGACGGGACGGAGATCAACGGAATGGGACCGGACATCGCGGCGGATCAGGTTTCGGCGCTTCGGGAGAAGATCAATCAGTTAAAGGCAGGTGACATCCTTGTGCTCGCGGGAAGCATTCCGCAGTCCATGCCGGATACGATTTACATGGACATCATGGCGGATCTGCAGGACAAAGGCGTTGAAATCGCGGTCGATGCGACGCGGGATTTGTTGATGAATGTACTTCCCTATCGCCCGTTTTTAATCAAACCAAACAACCATGAGTTGGGTGAGATCTTCGGCGTAGAGCTTAAAAAAAGGGAAGAGGTCATCCCCTTATGCGAAAAAGCTGCAGGAGAAAGGCGCGAAAAACGTCCTCGTATCAATGGCAGGAGAAGGTCTTAGTGCTGATTGACGAGAACGGGCGCGAATATATGAGCCCCTGTGCCGAAGGGAAAGGTTGTCAACGCGGTTGGCGCAGGAGACTCGATGGTAGCGGGCTTTATCGCAGGATACCTTGAAAAAAAGGATTACGAATATGCATTCCACATGGGGATTGCATCCGGAAGCGCGAGCGCATTTTCCGAACAGCTTGCGACCCGGGCTGAAGTCGAAGCATTGTTGAAAACAATACATTCCGCAGGATAAGCGGTTTAAGAACGGAGGAGTTATGAGAATTACGGATTTGCTCGATAAAGAAGCGTGATGCTGTATGCTGCGCCTTCGGACAAAAAGCAGACGCTTGAACAGGCAATTTCTCTCATGGTACAGAGCGGCAAGATCGCTGACGAAGAAGCTTACAGGCAGCAGGTTTTTGCAAGAGAAGAAGAATCCACGACCGGCATTGGGAAGGAATTGCGATTCCCACGGAAAATGTGATGCAGTGACCAGGCCGGGCTTGCGGCAATGGTCATTCGGGCGGTGTCGATTTTGATTCGCTGGATGGCGAACCGGTTACCCTGCTTTTTCTGATTGCAGCGCCGAATACGAAGGATAACGTACACCTTGACGTGCTGAGTAAACTTTCCATGATGCTGATGGATGAGGAGTTTACTGCAAAGCTGCGCAGCGCAAAAGAGCGTGGATGAATTTATGCAGATCGTTGATGCTGCAGATTCCGAGCGCGTAAGCATTGATGAACAGTTACAGACTAAGGACGGAGCTGCAAGTAAGATCCTTGCCGTTACCTCCTGCCCGACCGGTATCGCACATACCTATATGGCGGCAGAGGGACTGGAAAAGGCTGCGGCAAAGGCCGGCTGTAGGATCAAGATTGAGACAAGAGGCTCCGGCGGCCAAAAATGTTCTGACGGATCAGGAAATTACAGATGCGGACTGTATTATCGTAGCGGCGGATGCGAAGGTCGATGGAACGCTTCGATGGAAAGCATGTGATCGAATGTCAGGTTTCGGACGGTATCAGCAAGGCGGAGGAACTGATCGATCGGGCGCTGAAGCAGGATGCACCGATTTATAAGTCAGGAACGCATACGGAAAGCTCAAAGCTACCAGGGAAAATCCGGCAGCATGGCACATAAAATTTATATGCAGCTGATGAACGGTGTATCCCATATGCTTCCCTTCGTTGTCGGCGGCGGTATCCTGATCGCACTTGCATTTTTGATTGATGGTCAGTGCGTGGACATCAACCTGTTGTCTGAGGCAGAGCGGGCAAATTTTGGTACAATCACTCCTGTAGCGGCATTTTTAAAGGGAATCGGCGGAATTTCCTTTGGACTGATGCTTCCTGTACTCGCTGGCTTTATTGCGGAAGCGATTGCGGACAGACCGGGACTTGCGCTCGGATTTGTAGGCGGTATGATCGCAGCAAACGGAAAATCAGGCTTCCTCGGTGCATTGGCAGCAGGTTTTTGCAGGCTATATTATCCTGCTGTTAAAGAAGGTTTGCGATAAGCTTCCGGAAGCCTGGAAAAGCTCGCTCCGGTTTTGTTTTACCCGGTATTTGGTATCCTGTTTATGGGCGGCGCGATGAATTTTGTGATTGAGCCTGTCATGGGTGCGATCAATACAGCCTTAAATTCCGGACTTGCCAGCATGAGCGGCTCCAAAGCAAGATCCTGCTCGGCTTCATCTGGGCGGTATGATGTCTGTTGATATGGGCGGACCGTTCAACAAAGCGGCATATGTATTCAGGCCGCGTCGATTGCGGCAGGCAACTACGATATTATGGCAGCAGTTATGATCGGCGGAATGGTTCCTCCTGTGCAATCGCCCTTGCTACCTTACTTTTTAAAGATAAGTTTACAAAGAAGAAAGACAGTCCGGTCGGTCAACTTCATTATGGGTCTGGCATTCATCACAGAGGGCGCAATCCCGTATGCAGCGTCCGATCCGCTTCATGTACTGCCTGCCTGCATCATCGGCGCAGGAATTTCCGGCGCACTTTCCGAGGCATTTCAATGTACTTTGATGGCCCACGGCGGAATCTTTGTATTCCCGGTTGTTGGAAACGCGATGATGTATCTGGCAGCGCTCGTGATCGGAACGATTGTATCAACCGCACTCCTTGGATTACTGAAAAAGAAAGCTGCCTGAAACGGTTCCGATGGATAAAGAGAATTGCTTCTTACGCTCAAAGGAAAGAAGACGTCACATTGGATGGACATCACATGATGTTGTATGCTAACATAGGAAGCAACGGGGATCCTGCGATGGTGTGAAAACGGCGCGGTCAGCCCGCGTACACAAACGTGATCAAAATGGAGATATTATGTTAACAGAAAAACGTCAGGAAGAAATTGTACGGCTGGTATATGAGCGGGAGAGCATCACTGTAGCGGAGCTGAAGGAAATTCTCCACAGTTCGGAATCGACGATCCGGCGTGATATCATTGCGCTCGATCAGGAGGGCAGGCTGACAAAGGTGTTCGGCGGGGCGATTGCGCTGCGTACAGCTCAGATTGTCAACAAAGAACTTTCGATGGTGCAGAAAAAGATCTCCAGACTGCAGAAAAACAGGCGATCGCGCGTTATGCCGCGTCGCTGATCGAAGCCGGACGACTGCGTTTATCTGGACGCCGGCATCGACCGGCTGGATGATCGAATATATTCGCGAAGCGCAGGCAACTTATGTGACGAACGCGCTGTCCCATGCAAAAGCGGCTCGCGGACAAGGGCTTCCATGTGATTTTGATCGGAGGGGTAAAAAGCTCAACGGATGCGATCGTTGGCGCGGAAGCAGTTGTAAATCTCCAGAAATACCATTTCAGCAAAGGGATTTTTTCGGGACGAACGGCGTAGAACAAAACGGCGGCTTTACGACGCCGGACGCGAGGAAGCGATGGTCAAGCAGACTGCGGTGAAAATACGCAGCTCGCAAACCGCTATTTCCTGGCGACGTCTTCCAAATTCAGGAAAGTGTACGCCGTGACCTTCGCGGGCTTCGAGGGCGGGGTGATTCTGACGGAAGCGCTCGTGCAGGAAAAGATCTGCCGAAAGAGCGTCAGGGTTGTCAATGTGAACCAACCGGAACAATAAATTCCTGTCTGCGCAGACGCAGAGCAATAGAAGGAGATTTTATCGCATGAAGGTTATGTTTGTAAATGGAAGCAGCCACCCTCGCGGAGCCACCATGGCAGCGATTGAAGAGATGGAAAAGGTATTTGGTGCAGAGGGGATTGAAACGGAGGTCATTCAGGTCGGCGGTAAGCCGATCGCGGATTGCTGCAGTGCAATGTCTGTGGAAAGACCGGAAAATGTGTGTTTACGGATGACGGTGTGAATGAATTTGTGGAAAAGGCAAAGGATGCGGACGGCTTTGTGTTCGCAACGCCAGTCTATTTTGCACACCCGAGCGGACGCATTTTCGATTTCCTGGATCGCGCATTTTACAGCAGCAACGGCTATGAAAACTTCAAATTCAAGCCCGGCGCAGCAGTCGCAATCGCAAGAAGAGGCGGGACGACGGCTTCGTTGGACGCGCTGAACAAATATTTCGGAATCGCACAGATGCCGACCGCAGGCTCGACTTACTGGAACATGGTGCACGGGCTGACGGCGGAGGACGCGCCGAAGGACGAAGAAGGGATGCAGACGATGCGCAACCTTGCAAAAATATGATCTGGATGATGCGTTGCTTTGAAGCAGGCAAAAAGCAGGCGTTTGTATCCCGATACCGAGAAACAGTTTTGCACGAATTTTATCCGCTAAAAAGACATATTTCGGAGCAGACAAAAAGAAAAGCTTTGCATAATTCCTCCTGTTTTCCGCATACTACCCACATCACACAAATTATGGAAAGTATGTAGGAAGCAGGAGGAACTTTTTATATGAAAGCAACAGGAATTGTCCGTCGGATTGATGACCTCGGACGCATCGTAATCCCGAAGGAAATTCGCAGAACGCTGCGGATTCGGGAAGCGGACGCTGGAAATCTTCACCGACCGGGAGGAGAAATCATCCTGAAAAATATTCTCCGATCGGGGAAATGACGACCTTTGCCAGGCAATATGCAGAAAAGCCTTGCACAGGTTTCCGGGTATACGGTTCTGATTGCGGATCGGGATCAGTTTATCGCGGCGGCGGGAGGCTGCCGAAATCTGATTGGAAAACCGCTGAGCCGGGAAATGGAGCAGCAGATCGAAAGCCGCCAGATTGTTCTTGCGACACGTGGAGACCGCACATTTGTGCAGATCGCGCCGGAAGGCGTGGAGGAATATGTCTGCGAAGCAATCAGCCCGATTAACTGTGAGGGAGACGTGATTGGCGCGGTGGTTTTGCTGGGGCAGAGCAAAACGCCCGGTATGGGGGAAGTGGAACGAAAGCTGATTCAGTCTGCGTCTGGATTTCTCGGGCGGCAGATGGGACAATGAAGAAGCCGCCGCACCGGGCGATTATGTCACCGATGCGGCGGGTTTTAGAATAGGAAGATACAGCAGAATTTTCAGACATGCTACTTATATATCCTGCCGGAGTGTCAAATGGTTACATAAAATTTGAAAAAAATATAAAAATTCGAAAAAATTTATCTGCATTCTGCAATTGTCCCCCACTGCAATTGTCAACGCCTGTACCATAAGCTCAAGACTCATACTGGGAACATTAGAAACGGCGGCAGCAGCCTGATCGGGCAGATAGGGAACATGGATAAAACCGCAGCGCGCAGAGTTTCCTTTTCCTGCCTGTGAGTTTTCATATAACGCAGCATAGAGCAGGTTGTTGCATACATAAGTCCCGGCGGAGTAGGAGAGCGCAGCAGGAATTCCGGCTGCGCGGAAGCCGCTCTGTGATCTGCCTGGTCGGAATCGTCGAACAAAAAAGGCGTCAGGAGCGCTGTCAACAACCGGCTGGTCGTGTGGCTGGAAGCCTGCGTTATCGGGGGTGCGGGCGTCCCGCAGATTGATGGCGACGCGTTCGATCTGAATGGATGGACTGCCGCCAAACTGCCCGACACAGAGGATGGCATTCGGCTGATGTGCGTCGATTGCAGCTTTGAGCGCATCAATGGAAGCTTCAAATTCGGTCGGGATTTCGCATTTGATGATATCTGCGCCTGCGATCGAATCGTCCAGAGCGCGGACGGCCTCCCAGGAGGGATTGATGGTTTCCCCGCCGAACGGAGTAAAACCGGTAACGAGAATTTTCATGAGTGTAGGATTCCTTTTCTGTAATTATTTTATTCATATTATAAATCCAACCGCCCGGGCTTGCAAACCGCCGTGAAAGCGCCGCTGCAGGATTCCGTGTGCATTTGTTTGCATCCCTGTATCCTCTGTGCTATACTGTATACGGGTTTTTACGAGAAAACGAGAAATTAACATGAAAACAATCGTAGTTACACTGGATAAAGAACATCCGGATGGGGAAGCGATTCTTCGGGCAGGCGAGGTCATCAAAGCCGGCGGACTGGTGGCGTTTCCGACAGAGACGGTCTACGGCCTGGGCGCAGATGGCCTGAATCCGGAATCGTCGCGGAAAATATATGCGGCGAAGGGGCGTCCGTCCGACAACCCGCTGATCGTGCACATCTGCCGGTGGGAAGATATTTACAAAATCGCGGATCCGGTTCGGAAATCGCGCAGCGTCTGGCAGCGCGCTTTTGGCCGGGCCCTGACGATGATTTTGAATAAAACCGCGCTTGTACCCAAAGAAACGACAGGCGGTCTGGATACGGTAGCGGTGCGGTTCCCGTCCGATTCCATTGCGCAGCGCTTTATCTGCGCGGCGGGTGGATTTGTTGCAGCGCCGAGCGCCAATACGTCCGGCAGACCGAGCCCGACGCTGGCGCAGTATGTAAAAGAGGACATGGACGGCAGGATCGAGATGATCTTAGACGGCGGCGAGGAAGTCGGCATTGGTCTGGAATCTACGATCGTAGACCTGACTGGAGACATTCCGATGATCCTGCGCCCGGGTTATGTGACGCAAAAAGATGCTGGAAGAGGTTGCAAATCAGGTGGACGTTGACAAGACGATTTTGGATGCAAACTGCCATTTAAGACCCAAGGCACCCGGAATGCGTTACCGTCACTATGCGCCGAAGGGAGACCTGACCATTATCGAGGGCGCGCAGGACGCGGTGAAGGAAGCCATCTGTGAAAAAAGCCGTCAGGCGACGGCAGACGGGCGACCGCGTGGGTATCATCGCAACGGACGAGACGATGGAAGCCTACCGTCAAAACAGCAATGCGGCGAGTATCAAAAGCGTTGGGGCCGTCTGGACGAAGCAGCGGTCGGCAGAAGCCTTTACCGGATTCTGCGGGAATTCGATGATGAAAATCTGGACATCCTGTTTTCGGAATCTTTTTGCGGAAAGCGGCTTTGGACAGGCAATTATGAACCGGCTGCTAAAGGCGGCAGGTCATCATGTAGAACAGGTATGAGGAGGAAGATTGAAAAATAAAATTTTTCAATCTCGAGATTTGTGTCTGCGCGCACTTGACACAAACTCGGCATGCGCAAAAAGCGTGCGCAGAAATGGGAGGAAGAAAAATGATAGCATTGGCAAGTGACCACGGTGGATATGAACTGAAACAGAAGGTGATCGGATATCTGGAGGCAAATGGCTATACGTGCCATGATTTCGGCTGCTACAGTCTGGAATCCTGTGATTATCCGGAATTTGGACGCGCTGCGGCAGAAGCAGTTGCAAAGGGCGAATGTGAAAAGGGAATCGTCATCTGTACAACCGCTATTGGTATTTCGATCGTTGCCAACAAGGTTCCCGGTATCCGCTGCGGACTTTGCGCAGACACCTATTCCGCAAAAATGACAAGAGAGCATAACGATGCAAACATGCTGGCAATGGGCGCTGGAATTGTCGGACCGAACCTGGCTCTGTCGATCGTAGAGACGTTTTTAAATACACCGTTTTCCGGCGATGAAAAGCATGTCAGAAGAATCAATAAGATTGAAGAAGAAGTAAAATAATGGTATGATGTTGGGAACATAAAACGAAGGAGGACAATGAAAATGTCAAAGGTAATGGTAATGGATCATCCCTGATCCAGCACAAGATCGGTCTGATCCGCAAAAAAGGAAACGGGTACAAAGATTTCAGAGAGACGATCAGCGAAATCGCAATGATGATCTGCTATGAAGCAACCAGACATTTGGAGCTGGCAGATGTGCAGATCGAGACTCTATCTGCAGCACAACAGTAAAAGAGATCAAAGGACGTAAAATGGCCATTGTTCCGATCCTGCGTGCAGGACTGGGTATGGTAGACGGTGCGCTCAAGATGATCCCGGCAGCAAAGATCGGTCATATCGGCTTGTACCGCGACCCGGAGACATTAAAGCCTGTAGAATATTACTGTAAGCTTCCGGCTGACTGCGCAGAAAGAGAAGTTTTCGTTGTTGACCCGATGCTGGCAACCGGCGGCTCTTCCGTAGCAGCAATCCGTATGCTGAAAGAAAAAGGCTGTAAGAAGATCCATTTTCTGTGTATCATTGCAGCTCCTGAGGGTGTAAAGGCAATGCAGGAAGCACATCCTGACGTAGACGTTTATATCGGCGCACTGGATGAACATTTAAACGAGCATGGTTATATCGTACCCGGTCTGGGCGATGCCGGCGACAGAATTTTTGGCACAAAATAAAATCGGATTTTTATAAGGAGGGTGTATGAAGCGGGAGGATTATATTTCCTGGGATGAATATTTTATGGGAGTAGCCAAGCTCGCGGGAATGCGCTCGAAAGATCCCGGCACGCAGGTTGGGGCATGTATTGTGGGACAGGACAATAAAATCCTTTCCATGGGGTATAATGGCTTCCCCGATCGGCTGCTCTGATGATGAATTTCCCTGGGAGCGGGAGGGGGATACGTTAAAGACGAAGTATCCTTATGTGACGCACAGCGAGCTGAATGCCATTTTAAACTACCGCGGCGGAAGCCTGGCTGGGGCGAAACTCTATGTGACGCTTTTTCCCTGTAATGAATGCGCAAAAGCGATCATCCAGAGCGGAATCCGGGAAGTGATTTACGATTGCGACAAGTATGCGGAAACCCCGTCTGTCCGGGCATCAAGCGGATGTTTCGGGCAGCGGGCGTGGCGTACAGACCTTACAGCAGAAGCGGACGGACCGTAAAGATGGAGCTTTGATGAGAGGGACAAAACGGGGATTCCGAAGAACAATTGCCAGCCTGCTTGTTTTTTTCTCTCTGTATCGCTGCAGTTCCAGCGCTGCCGGCAAGGGCGGACAATAAGATCAATGAGCTGCAGAATCAGATCAAGGAAGAACAGAAAAAACAGAACGATACGAAGGACCAGAAAAAACAGACGGAAAACAATATCAATTCCCTGAACAATGTAAAAACCTCCCTGCAGGGGGAGTTAAACGGTCTGACGGATGACCTGACGCAGATCAGCAGCCGGCTGGAAGAAATCGAACAGAATATTATCGACAAGAACCAGGAAATTTCCGATACGCAGGAAAAGCTGGAGCAGGCGAAGGAGACGGAGAGCAGCCAGTATGCGGCGATGAAGCAGCGGCTGCGTTATCTTTACCGTGACAATAACCGCACGTATTATGAGATTTTATTCAGTGCGATGACGTTTTCTGAACTGCTGAACCAGAGTATTTATGTGGAAAAGCTCCATGAGTACGACCACAGGATGCTTTTTGAGCTACAAAGCGCAGCGGGAAGCGATTGAAGAGATGGAGGCGAAGCTGGAGGAGGAAAAGGCGCAGTTAGATGATCTGCAGGCTCAGGCAAAGGAGCAGCAGGCGAGTATCATGACGAGCGTCAACAACACCAAAAACAGCATCAGCGCCTACAGCGGACAGATTGCGGAAGCACAGGCCCAGGCGGACGCCCTTGGCAATCAGATTGCAGAGCAGGACAAAAATATTGCAGCCCTCAAAAACAGCTGCAGGAGGAAATCGCAAAATCCCGTCTTGCTGCGAAATCGGCATGGAGGGACATTTCCGAGGTGAGCTTTGCAGAGGGGGACCGGTATCTTCTGGCAAACCTGATCTACTGCGAAGCGGGCAATCAGCCCTATGCGGGGCAGGTAGCAGTCGGGGCAGTGGTCATTAACCGTGTGCTGAGCTCGGTCTATCCGAACACAGTATCCGGTGTAATTTACCAATATAAGCAGTTTGCACCGGTTCTGGACGGACATCTGGCGATTGCACTTGCAAACGACAGCGAGACGGCTGCATGTTATAAGGCAGCAGACGAAGCGATGTCCGGCTATACAAACGTCGGGCGCTGCGTATATTTCAGGACACCGATTGAAGGTCTGACCGGCACGCAGATCGGAGGGCATATTTTCTACTAAAAACGGCTGAAATTCCAGATGGTCAGCAGACAGTAACTGAAAACGCTGTGCTGTTTATTGCAGCTGCTATGGAATCTAAAATTTTTATAAACAGACAGATGACAGGATGTGTTTGAAGATCCGTCAAAAACAGCAGGAATTTCTGCAGATTTCACAACTGCAAAAATCCTGCTGTTTTTTCATGCCTGCCTATTGCATAAAACGGACGGAAAAACGCGCGGAATCGTCAGGGAAACTGCCAGAAACTGTTAAGACAATGCCAAGAAAAACTGGTGGACAAGAAAGCGTAAAATGGGTATAATGGTAGACAGGGATTTCTCCAAAATGGCAGCTTAAAAAAAGAGCCGGTCAGAGGGAAAATCCCTTGAAAAACCGGTGCATGGCAGGAGGATTTTTGTGGCAAAGCACTCCTTTAACAAAACTGTCTGGCAGTGTCTGACGCTGATTTCACAGTTCGGAATTATGATGCTTGTTCCCACGGGCATGATGTTCGCCCTCGGCTACTGGCTGGATGGCAGGCTCGGGACGCAGTTTTTTGCAATTGTGCTGTTTTTGTTGGCGTTTTGGCGGGATTTGGGAATATTTACCGGCTGGCGCGGCAAATTTATCAGAAGAAGGACAAAAAGGACAGGGAATGAGAAATTTTTTCAAAAAGATCGATGAAACCGTCCGGGAGATGTGGCTCGGCACTTTTTTTGTGGGGCTGTCTGTGCGAGCTGGTGTCCGTCTGGTGGGTAAAGGACAGGCTGTACAGCGGTCTGGGCATCCTGATCGGGATGCTGCTTGCCATGGCAGGAATCTGGCACATGTGGAAGGTGCTGGATACAGCGCTGGAGCTTGGAAACGACGCACAGAAATATGCGACGTCGAAGAATCTTCTCCGGTATGCTGTGGTTTTAGTCGTGTTTGCAGTCCTGATGCTGACACATTTTGCAGACCCGTTAGCGGCGTTTGCAGGTTTGATGGGAATGAAAGCTTCGGCTTATCTGCAGCCTTTTATACGCGGATACAAAGAAAAGAAGAGGAGGTGAGACGATGACGAATGGTATTTTTGCTAAATGGTTCGGCTGACATTGATTTTATGATTCACGGCGTCTTTCCCTATCAGTTTTTCGGACAGACTGTGTGGATTACCACAACCCATATCTGTCTCCTGATCGTACTTTTGCTGATCCTTGCGTTTGCGATTGCGGCAAACCGGGCGATGAAGCATGCTTCTGAAGTACCGGGATTTTTCCAGAACATCGTGGAGCTTGTGGTGGAAAAGCTGGACGGCATGGTAAAAATGGTTATGGGAAAGAATGCGGCGAAGTTCGCAAACTATATTGGAACCATATTCATTTTTATCCTGATCAGCAACTTTTCCGGTCTGCTGGGGTTACGTCCGCCGACGGCGGATTACGGCGTTACCCTGCCGCTTGGTCTGGCAACCTTTACGCTGATTCATTACAACAAGCTGAAGCATAAGAAGTTAAAGGGAGCGCTGGCAGAGCTGTGCGATCCGTGGCCAATCTGGGCGCCGATCAATATTATCGGTTATATTGCAGTTCCGGTTTCGCTGTCTTTGCGTCTGTTTGCCAATGTGCTTTCCGGCGTTGTTATGATGGCGCTGGTATACGGACTTCTGCGGGTGATCGCAATCGGCTGGCCTGCAGTGCTGCATGTGTACTTCGATCTGTTTTCAGGGAGCAATTCAGACCTACGTGTTCTGTATGCTGACGATGACATACCTTTCTGATGCCATCGGAGAGGAAGGATAAACGAAAATACCAAAACTGTAACACAACAGAAGAATGGAGGATTTATCATGGAATTCAATGAAAACTTTATCTTAGGCTGTTCTGCAATCGGCGCAGGTCTGGCGGTTATCGCCGGTATCGGACCTGGTGTAGGTCAGGGTATCGCAGCTGGTCATGCTGCTGCTGCAGTTGGCAGAAACCCGGGTGCAAAATCCGATATCACCCTCGACCATGCTGCTTGGTCAGGCGGTTGCCGAGACAACCGGTCTGTATGGTCTGCTGATTGCGATGCTGCTGCTGTTTGTAAAACCTCTGCTTCCCTGATAAGAGAATATTTCAAGAAGGAAGGAGGAGGAAGAGTGCATAATTTAAACGCAGTATTGCTTGCGGCAGAAATGGAGCCCAGACTGTTTGATCTGGATTTCCAGCTGCTTGCGGATTCCCTGCTTACGATCATCGCTGTATTCGTGCTGTTTATTGCATTGTCCTATCTGCTCTTTAATCCTGCCCGCAAATTCATGCAGGACAGACAGAATAAGATCGCAGGGGAACTGGATCATGCAAAGACAGCCCAGGAGGACGCCGAAAAGCTGAAAGCAGATTACGAAGCCAGACTTGCCAATGTGGACAAAGAGGCGGATGAGATCTTAAGCGCAGTAAGAGCGAAAGCACTGGCGAATGAAGCGGACATTGTGGCGAAGGCGCGGGAGGAAGCCTCGTATTATCGCCCATGCGCATGTGGAAGCCGAACTGGAAAAGAAAAAGCGGCGGATGAAATTAAGCAGGAGATGGTTGGTCTGGCAATGGATGCGGCTGGCAAGTTTGTCAGAGTTTCCATGGATGACAGAACCAAGAACGCTCTGATTGAAGAGACTCTTGCAGAAATAGGAGAAAATACATGGCTAAGCTAGTGTCACAGGTCTATGCGGAAGCACTGTTTGGCCTGGGCGTAGAGAATGGTCTGCTGGATACGCTTCTGGAGGAGCTAAACGGCATGTGTGAAATTTTTAGGAAAAAATCCCCAATTTGTGACACTGCTTGGACATCCGGAGCTGGATCAGAAGGAAAAACAGCGGTCTTTGACCGGGTATTTGACGGTAAAATCAGCAAAGAACTGAACGGATTTTGCCATCTTCTTCTGGAAAAAGGCAGATTTGGCGAGCTGTTTGCGATCCGTGAGGATTACGAACGCCGCTGTCTGGCTTATCATAAAATCGAGTCGTGTATGTAACCAGCGCAGAAGAGCTTTCGGATACTCAGAAAGAGAACATCCGTCAGAAGCTTCTGGCTACGACCGACTTTGTATCGCTGCAGATTCATTATCAGGTGGATGCTGCGCTGATCGGCGGACTCAAGATCCAGATCGGCGACCGTGTTGTAGACAGCAGCATCCAGAACAGGCTGAAGCGGATGAAAGACAGCCTGATGCGTGTGTCTTTATCCTGAAGCGGACTTACGCAGCAGAAAGAATAACGGGAAGGAAAATCTGTTCCCGTATCCTAGGAAGGGAGTAAAATCCATGAATTTAAGACCTGAGGAAATCAGTTCTGTTATTAAAGAACAGATTGAGCGATATGCCTCCAGGCTGGAAGTATCGGATGTCGGTACTCGTTATTTGGGTAGCGGACGGCATTGCCAGAATCCATGGACTGGAGAATGCGATGCAGGGGTGAGCTGCTGGCATTCCCCAATGATGTATTCGGCATGGTGCTGAATCTGGAGGAGGACAACGTAGGTGCTGTACTGCTTGGTGCGGGCAGCATCAGTGAGGGTGATCAGGTCCGGACAACAGGACATGTAGTTGAGGTTCCGGCGGGCGATGCGCTGCTGGGACGTGTTGTAAATGCGCTGGGTCAGCCTATCGATGGCAAGGGACCCGTGCAGACGGATGCCTACCGCAAAATCGAGCGTGTGGCAAGCGGCGTTATTACCCGTAAATCCGTAGATACCCTCTTCAGACCGGAATCAAGGCAATCGATTCCATGGTTCCGATCGGACGCGGACAGCGTGAGCTGATTATCGGCGACAGACAGACCGGTAAGACCGCAATTGCCATTGATACCATCATCAATCAGAAGGGCCAGGGCGTAAAGTGTATTTATGTCGCCATCGGCCAGAAGGTCTACCGTAGCTTCCATCGTAAATACGCTGGAAGAGTACGGCGCTATGGCATATACGACTGTCGTAGCTTCTACTGCGAGTGAGCTTGCTCCGCTGCAGTACATCGCACCGTATGCAGGCTGTGCAATGGGTGAAGAATGGATGGAAAAGGGGAGAAGACGTGCTGGTCGTTTACGACGATTTAAGTAAGCATGCGGCTGCATACCGTACACTCTCTCTGCTGTTAAAGCGTCCACCCGGACGTGAGGCATATCCCGGTGACGTATTCTATCTGCATTCCAGACTGCTGGAGCGTGCAGCAAGAATGAATGACGAGCATGGCGGCGGTTCCCTGACTGCATTGCCGATCATTGAGACACAGGCAGGAGATGTTTCTGCATACATCCCGACCAACGTTATTTCTATTACGGATGGTCAGATTTATCTGAAACGGAAATGTTCCATGAGGGCTTCCGTCCTGCAGTCAACGCCGGTCTGTCCGTATCCCGTGTAGGCGGTTCTGCGCAGATCAAGGCGATGAAGAAGATCGCGGCGCCGATCCGTGTCGAGCTGGCACAGTACCGTGAGCTGGCGGCCTTCTCCCAGTTTTGGTTGAGCTGGATGCAGATACCCGCGAAAAGCTGGCACAGGGCGAGAGAATCCGGGAGGTATTAAAGCAGCCCCAGTATCAGCCCATGCCGGTAGAATACCAGGTTATCACGCTGTATGTGGCAACCGGAAAATATCTGCTGGATGTAGAGGTTGACCAGATTACCCGGTTCGAACAGGAATTTTTCACATTCCTCGATAAGAAATATCCGGAAGTTCCAAAGGCGATCCGCACAGAGAAAGTGATTTCTGACGAGACGGATGCACTTGAAAAAGGCGATCACAGAGTTTAAGGCAGAATTCAAATAGGATGGAGAAGGGCAGGTGACAGGACATGGCTTCCATGAGAGACATTAAGAGAAGAAGAAGCAGTATCCAGAGCACCGGACAGATCACAGGGCAATGAAGCTGGTTGCCACCGTCAAGCTGCAGAAGGCACGGGAAAAGGCGGAGCATACCAGACCTTATTCCGATGGGGTTTATCAGACCATGCAGTCCATCCTGGAGCGTTCTGCCGGGATCAGCCATCCGTATCTGCAGGGCGGGGATAACCCGCGCAAGGCAGTGATCGTGATGACATCCAACCGCGGACTTGCGGGCGGCTATAATGCGAATGTGGTCAAGCTGATCACACAGGGAAATTTTTGACCTGAAGGAGCTTTGACATTTATGCTGTCGGCAAAAGGGCAAGGACGCGCTGCAGCGTGCAGGCTGCAAGATCAGCCTGGACTGCTCGGATATCTGCGAGAACCTACCTATGTGGATGCGGCTGCTTTGGGCAGACGCGTTCTGACAAGCTTTGCACAGGGCGAGGTAGGCGAAATCTGGCTGGCCTATACTTCTTTATCAATACAGTTGTGCATGAACCCAGGCTGATCCGTCTGCTTCCGGTTTCGAAAGAGGACGTGGATGAAAAGGTGGAACGGGAGGGTTCTGCAGGCTTAAAGCTTCAGATGAACTTTGAAGCGGAGGAAGAAAGCATTCTGGAAATGCTGATTCCCAAATATATGATCAGTATGATTTACGGCGGACTGCTGGAAGCAGCTGCCAGTGAAAACGGCGCGCGGATGCAGGCGATGGATTCTGCAACGGGCAATGCTGAGGAAATGCTGGAAGATCTGACGCTGCTGTACAACAGAGCGCGTCAGGGCGCGATCACCCAGGAGCTGACCGAAATTATCAGCGGTGCTGCGGCGATCGGCTAGCCGGCAGAATAGGAAACAAGGAGACAGTTTATGGCAGCAGAAAAAATTGGAAGGATCACACAGGTCATCGGTGCCGTACTGGATATTCGCTTCCAGGCGGGTGAGCTTCCGCTGATCAATGAGGCGATCCGGATTAAGCGTGAGGACGGCGGCGAGCTGGTTGCCGAAGTTTCCCAGCATCTGGGAGACGATACGGTAAGATGTATTGCCATGGGTTCGACAGACGGTCTGCGCAGAGGAATGGAAGCAATCGCAACCGGCGCTGCGATCAGTGTTCCGGTGGGAGAAAATACTCTGGGACGCATGTTCAACGTACTGGGTCAGCCGATTGACGAAAAACCGATGCCGGAGGGCGTCAGCTTTGAGCCGATTCACCGCAGCGCACCGAAATTTGAGGATCAGTCGACAAAAGCGGAAATGCTGGAAACCGGTATTAAAGTCGTTGACCTGCTTTGCCCCTATCAGAAGGGTGGTAAGACCGGTCTGTTCGGCGGCGCCGGCGTAGGCAAAACCGTACTGATTCAGGAGCTGATCCGTAATATTGCAACAGAGCACGGCGGCTACTCTGTATTTACCGGTGTAGGCGAGCGTACCAGAGAAGGCAATGACCTGTATTATGAAATGAAAGAATCCGGGGTTATCGATAAGACAACCATGGTATTCGGACAGATGAATGAGCCCCCGGGGCAAGAATGCGTGTCGGCCTGACCGGTCTGACAATGGCAGAATATTTCCGTGATCAGGGCGGTAAGGATGTGCTGTTGTTTATTGATAATATTTTCCGTTTCACGCAGGCAGGCTCTGAGGTATCCGCTCTGCTGGGACGTATGCCCTCTGCGGTAGGATATCAGCCTACCCTGCAGACGGAAATGGGCGCTCTGCAGGAGCGTATCACATCCACCAAGAATGGTTCCATCACATCGGTTCAGGCAGTTTATGTGCCTGCGGATGACCTGACGGACCTGCACCGGCAACGACATTTGCGCATCTGGATGCGACAACAGTGCTTTCCCGTTCCATTGTAGAGCTGGGTATTTATCCTGCGGTTGATCCGCTGGAGTCTACCTCCCGCATTCTGGATCCCAGAATCGTCGGTGAGGAGCATTATCGTGTAGCCAGAGGCGTACAGGAGATTCTGCAGAAGTATAAAGAGCTGCAGGATATCATTGCGATCCTCGGTATGGACGAGCTTTCCGAAGAGGATAAGCTGGTTGTATCCAGAGCGCGTAAAGTACAGCGTTTCCTGTCTCAGCCTTTCTTTGTAGCTGGACAGTTTACCGGTCTGCCGGGCAAATATGTGCCAATTTCGGAGACCATCCGCAGCTTTTCCGAAATTCTGGAAGGCAAGCATGATGATATTCCGGAGAGCTACTTCCTGAATGCAGGAAGCATCGATGACGTGCTGGCGCGGGTACAGGAAAATCCGCAGAGAAATGAGGTCGGCATGGCAGAGGAAAAAACCTTTCTGATCAAAATTATCACGCCGGAGCGTGTGTTCTATGAGGGAACAGCGATCATGGCAGAATTTAATACTTCGGAGGGAGAGATCGGTGTTTACGCCGGTCATATCCCCTGACGGTAATTTTAAAGCCCGGTGTTTTGACCCTGACGGAAGAGTCTGGGAAGAAAAAGGCCGCGCTTCACACCGGTTTTGCAGAGATTTTGCCGGATCAGATTTCGATTCTGGCAGAAGCGGCAGAGTGGCCCGGTGAGATCGATATCAAAAGAGCAGAGGCTGCCCAGAAGAGGGCGGAAGAAAGACTGCAGGCCCATAGCTCCGATACGGATATGGCGCGTGCGGAGACAGCTCTTTACGAGCCGTTGCAGAATTGAGGCGCTGCGTTGACAGCGCCTCTTTTTCCTAAAATAATATTGAAAAAAGCGGAAGCAGCTTAAAAATAGCTGCAAACCGAAAGAATAGATGGATGCAGCCTGTGGGAGGAAGATCATGCAGAAAAGAATTTTGGACATTTTGCAAAATACGCAGAAGGTAATTATCGGAAAAGAACGGGTGACGAAGCTGCTGCTGACTGCTTTGCTGGCGGATGGACATGTGCTTTTGGAGGACGTGCCCGGAACAGGAAAACAAGACTTGCCAAAGCACTGGCTGCCAGTCTCGGAATTGAATTCGGAAGAATTCAGTTTACACCGGATATGCTTCCAGCGGATATCACAGGCTTACATATTTATGACAGAGAGAGCGGAAAATTTGTGCTGAACAAAGGACCTGTTTTTACTAATATTTTATTGGCAGACGAGATCAACCGCGCGACGCCTCGGACACAGGCGGGTCTTCAGGAGTGTATGGAGGAGCGACAGGTCACTATCGACGGAAAAACACAGAAATTAGAGCCGCCGTTTTTCGTAGTGGCGACAGAAAATCCGGTGGAGACTGGAACCTTCCCTCTTCCGGAAGCGCAGATGGACAGATTCCTGATGAAGCTGTCCATGGGGCTGCCTACGAGAGAAGAAGAGGTGCAGATCCTGGATACGTATATGACGGAGGATCCGTTAAAGAAGCTGGCAGCGGTGATGGATCAGGAGACCCTTGAGAGAATGCAGAAGGAAGCGATGGAGGTGTATGTGCACCCGACAGTGCGAGGCTATCTGGCGGATCTGTCAGCGGCAACGAGAAGCAGCGACCAGACTGTGATGGGGGTCAGTCCCAGAGGAACGATCGCACTGATGCGTGCCTCCAGGGCGTGGGCATATCTGGAAGGCAGAAGTTTTGTGACACCGGATGATGTCAAAGCGGTGGCCGGACCGGTCATGGCACACCGCGTGGTGCTTTCCTATGGACAGAATCGTTATGCAGATGCGCTGCGTCTGATAGAGGAAATTTTTAAACACTGTGCCGGCTCCGACAGAAGATTTTTCGATTGCATAAGCGTATCAGAAAGGGCATAACGGTATGGTTATAATATGGATAATTCTGGGAGCCCTGCTGCTGTGGGAGATTCAGTCTGTATGGTATGCAAAGCACTGGGATGAGGAGCTGTTTGTATCCCTGGCCTTTTCCCGTAAAAAGTACAGTGCGCGGGGAGAGCTGTGAGCTTTTGGAAACGATTGAAAACAGGAAACTTTTGCCGTTGCCTGTCCTGAAAGTAAAATTTCAGGTGTCGAGGCAATTGGCATTTGAGGACGCCGGAACGGAGAGCAGTGTAACGGATCAATATTACCGGAATGATGTTTTTCGGTGCGTCCCTATACCAGGCACATCAGAAGTCTGCGGTTTACCTGTAAAAAAGAGGATTTTACCGGATCAACGGCCTGGACGTTGTGGCGGGAGATCTGTTTTTGACCCATGAGCTGCCCAAAAGCCTGCCGGTGGATTCTCAGCTGTATGTCTACCCCAGACCATTTCGGGGAATGGATTTTAACGGCGCGCTGCGGCAGCTGAGCGGCGAGGTTACGACGAAACGGCATTTGCAGGAGGATCCTTTTTTGAATATCTGGGGATTCGGGAATATACGCCGCGGGATACGCTGCGGGATGTAAACTGGAAAGCGACCGCAAGAAGCGGGGAATTAAAGGTCAATCAAAAGGGCTGCACCGCCCAGCGCTCCGTCCGGCTGGTGGTAAATCTGGAGGATGGTGCGATTTTACGTCAGGAGGATCTGCTGGAAGCTTCGATTGAAATGGCGGCAGCGGCAGCAGAGCTGTTTATCGGACAGGGCATCAGAACCTCTCTGGAAACCAACGGACCGGATCTTTTGACAAAAGAGGCGGTCTGCCTGAAAGCATCCTGCGGCGCGGGCCATCTGGACAGCATTTTCCGTGGACTGGCCCGGATAGACCTGGAGAAGCCGGCCCTTCCTTTGAACCGATCCGGCAGCGGCTGGAAGAAATGGAAGACCGGGAAAGCCTTTGTACGATTTTCTTTTCTGCGGATGCACGACTGGAATTTCAGCAGCTTCTGGAAAAATTCAGGAAAGAAAAACGTGAATTTATCTGGTTCTGTCCGGTAAACCGTGCAATCCGGCCGGAAATAAATGCCGGTATCCGCCCTTATACCCGTTTGATTGATGTGGAAGAAGGAGGGCGGTTATGAAACAGAATCTGCAAAAGAGTCTCAGAGTGGATCGAACTCTTTTTAAATTATGCAGTGGTTTTCTGCATCGAAATTGCACTGAATGCTCTGATCGGGGATCGTGTGCCGGTGGGGGTGTGGCTGATTGCAGCCCTGTACCCTGTCTGCTTTTTATCTGTTCCGCAAAAAGCTGAGGCATTTCTGGGTATTCTTTCTATTGCATCCGGCAGTCGTTGTGTTTGGGACCCTGATGGTAAAGCGCTGGCCGGTGGCGGCAGTTGCGATTGCGGTGCTTGGTGTATTTTATGGTCTGCATTCCATCCGCCTTCGAGTGCATCAGGTGATACAGGAACGGAGTTCCCGCTGCCTGCAGCGGCAGTGGTGGTGATCGCAGCATTTTGGTCTGCAGCTATAAGCAGTCCCAGACGGATTGTATGCTTGTTTTGGGAAGCTTTTTTTGTATGGCTGCCCGGAATACTGATCAAGCGCTATGCGGACAATTATCTTTCTTATGTAAAAATAAATGCGGGCAGTGCCGGTGTGATTCCGGAAAAAATATTTTCCGGACAGGAATTATTGTTGTGGCACTGTATTCCGTAGTCTGTGTCGCCCTGCTGATTGTGTGCTGTACGACACCTCTTGTGGATAAGCTGACCGAAGGTGCCATATGGCTGGGGGGAAAATACTTCGATGGTTGATCGTATGGCTGTTGACGATGCTTTCCGGAGAACCGGAGAAGGCTGTTGAGCAGGCAACAGTGAGTGTGCCGGAAATGGAAATGGGCTGGGGAGAGTTCGAGGAGGTCCGCCCCACACCGGTTTGGATAGAAGTGCTTGGAAAGCTTGTTTTCTGGTCAATTGTGGTGGCATTGATCGTCGCAGTGCTTGTGAGCATTGTCCTTTTGTTCCGCTGGATGATCAAAAGCTTCTATCAGACTGGCAGGGGACGTAAGGAGACTCTTGAAGCTGGCGTAGAAGAAAAACGGAGTCCATCGCCTATAGGGAGAAACGGAAAAGAGCACAGCTTTTTATCGGTATAGAGCCATCTGCGAAGATCCGGCGGGCCATAAAAAGACCATAGAAGGCCAGCCTTTGGCAGGCGGCAAAAGAAAAAGGAACAGGAAAGGAAAGAGGCAGTGTGGCTGGGGTTGGCAAACAGCTTGACTGCGCAGGAGCTGACCCAGCAGGCATGGGGGACACCGGACATGAAGACTGGGAGCAGCTGACGGGTTGTATGAGCAGGCGCGCTATGGCGGCACAGAACCGGAGCGGGAGCAGGCGCGGGCGGCTGTAAAACTTTCCGGGAAGATTCTGCATATGATAAAGAAAAAATAACAGCCGGGGGATGCAGATGAACTATTACCCCAAAATACTTCCTTTTTATATGACCTATCCGATGCCTCTGATATGGGAGGAAGAGGATACGGTCATGCGCGATCTGGAATATCTGCAGGAGCTTTATCCGAGGCAGGCAAAAAAGTACCGCAAACGGATCGAAGAGCTGCTGGAACGGTTTGACAGTGAAGGCAGCGTCCTTTATGATGAATATCCGGACAGAATGACCCTGTATAAAATGGCGCAGGACATTTATGCGGTGCTGGAGCAGGAGGGAAAAACGCGAGCAGGCAGAGGCTGCAGCAGTGGCGGCCGCGCCTGCGGACGGTGGAGAAGTGAGCACGACAGGCGGTAGCATATCTGCAGGCGCTGCGATGAACCCTGCGGTCAGAACAGCGGAGGCTGCGGCGCCGCTTGGTCCTGAAAGCATGGAGCTGATTCAGGTTCTGCTCTACGGAGAAATTTTCAGACGCAGGCAGAAAAGGGGCTTTCGGAAATTTTAAGTTGTACAGAAGAGAATAAAGCTTTACAATAGAGCCGGAAGAAGATAATATGCTTCTTCCGGTTTTATTATCGTATAGGAAACTGCGTTTCCATACGATAATAAACGCTCTACGATGATGCGCACTCGGCGCAAGGGTAGATGGTTGCTAAAGCAACCGCGCCTCGGCGCGAGAATGTGCCAAGGCACATTCTTTTTTCACTTTATAGGAAAGACCGCCTACGGCGCTCTCTTGAATTGAAAAAGGCCCGCACGGAGGCGGGCACAACAAGTAGACGAAAGTTGGCTTAGAAGATATAAAACCTTCTTCACCAAAACCGTCATCAAGTTCATCATCATTTAAGAAATAGTCCATATCCAGAAGTGCATCCTCGCTCATAATGCGAATGTCCTGGGATGTCATACCTTCCGGCGGATTATCCATGTATTTTTTACGCAGTGCCTCGATATCTGGTTTCATGGTGTTCATCCTCCTTTTAGAGGATTATAACATAAGAATCGAGAAAATCATGCAGAAGAACGCTTTCCACGAGATTTGGACATTACTTTCTCGTACATTTCTTCGAGGGAAACGCGCTGGTGGTTGAAGTATAGTTCTAAGAATTCCATCCTATGCTGGCAGTCAGGGCATACCAAGGGATCATACCCAAAAGAAGACAAAATAGCAGTTCGCCACTGATTAAAGCTGTGGTAGATATGATGTTTGCTTTTGGAAATGGCACGATAGAGTTTGGAATCAATTTCTCGGTGACGTGCATAAATCCCACCATACCGAATCATTTTAAAATGTTTTTCAGGAATGTGGCGAATGAGACGCTGGATGAATTCCATAGCAGGAATCGTTTCTTCTATGTATTGTTCATCCTCATGCCGGTTGTAATGGAAAGTGACCATTTCACCATCGTATTTATCAATTCGGGATGTGGCAATGACAGGGCGACCAAGATAACGCCCAATGTATTTTACAACAATTCTGGGATCGCAGAGGTTGGGTTTGGCATAAACATAAAAACCTTGTTGGTGTTCACGATAACATTTCGCCTTCACTTTTTGAAAGAAGAACCGATTTTGGATTCCATTTCATTGAGCAGAGCCGTGCGAAAAGCATTGCGTAAAAAAGTGTAATCAAAGTGTTTGACATTACGCCAAACACCATCATCGCTGTAACCACCTTCAGATATGAGGCAGTGGATATGTGGATTCCATTTCAGATCTCTGCCAAAAGTATGTAAAACCATAATAAAACCGGGCGTGAAGTTTTTGGATTTATTCATTTTGAAAAACATACGGGTGATAACACTGTTTACAGAGTGAAACAGACAATCGAGCAGAGAACGATCTTTGAGAAAGAATTCACGAAGATTTTCATCGATTGTGAAAACACAATGGCGATGTGTGACATTAACCAGCTTAAAGGACATACTGGTAGTGCGATCCATGGTATATTTGTTGCCGCAGGTAGGGCAGAAACGGCTATGACAGCGGAAAGGAACAAATTTAAGTTTTCCGCAGTGAGGACAGCCATACATGGCACCACCGAAAGATGGATCACCACAATGAATCATCTTATCGATATTTTCCATCTCAGTTTTTCTGGGATGAAGAGTATATTCAATTTCTTCATAATAGTCAGTAAAAATCTGTTGTAAAACATTCATAAGACTATTATGCATGAAATAGTAACAAAAGAAATCCCACCCTCAAGATTGAGGGGCAGGGGAGTTGAATAGGCGAAGCCTATTTTTTAGGAGAAAAGAAGATGAACAAAGTAAGACAGCTGTTGGAAGAGAGCCTGACCGGCGGGCTTTACCAGATGACATTGAGTGGCATGCCACCGGCGAAGCGACGGGGTGCAGCAAAAAGAAAATTCGCCCGGTTCTGTTAAAGGACAGGCTTTTGTTTCAGATCACCGCATATCGCGGGACGCAGGTATTTCATGAAAATCACACGGCGGAGGAGACGGCAGCGATTCTGGAAGCCGATCTTTCGGGCAGCTTTAAACAGCTGCAGGTTGAGACAACCTCTTTTGAGGCGACGGTGCTGGTAAGCAAAAAGGGAAAATGACGGTGCGCAAAAAGCAGCGCAGCGTTTCGGAAGATAACGTTAAGGTTTCGTTGTCCCACAACAGAAAGAAACGCTATATTCTGGAAGAAGGACCCTTTCTGGTGGATCTGGGAGTGCAGACCAAAGAAGGAAAAGTGATAACGTCGCGGTACGATAAGTTCCGTCAGATCAACCGTTTTCTGGAGTTTATTGAGGACATCTGGCCACTCCTGCCCAAGGATCGCCCGGTGCATATTATTGACTTTGGCTGCGGTAAGTCTTATCTGACTTTTGCCATGTATTATTATCTGCATGAATTAAAGGGACTGACACTGGAAGTGACGGGACTTGATCTGAAAAAGACGTGATCGTGCATTGCAACGAGCTGGCGAAGAAATATCATTATGAAGGGCTTTCGTTTTTGCATGGAGATATTGCAGATTATACGGGAACGGACAGCGCGGACATGGTTGTGACGCTGCACGCCTGCGACACGGCGACCGATTATGCCCTGTATAAGGCGATGAAATGGCATGCGGGTGTTATTTTATCCGTGCCCTGTTGTCAGCATGAGGTCAATAAGCAGATCGCATGTGAGCCGCTGGAGGGCGCGCTGAAATATGGTTTGATCAAAGAGCGGCTTTCGGCATTGTTTACAGATGCCCTGCGAGCCGATCTGCTGGAAGAAAATGGCTATGATACCCAGGTGTTGGAGTTTATCGATATGGAGCATACTCCTAAAAATATCCTGCTTCGTGCAGTGCGCAGAGTAGACGCAGGGATGGCGGATGGACAGAGCGGTTTGACGGAAGCAGAGCAGAAGTCCGGGCAGTGCTGCAAAGAGCCGGATAGCAAAAAGGCTGGCGGAAACTCTGCAGATCCATACGACGCTGCAGAAGCTTCTGGAAGGAGAGTTGGTTTGAAGAAAACGGTTATCAAGGGCATTGCCTTTGTTGTGATATTTGTGATTTCGCTGGTTGTGATCAGCATGGTCGCCAATCAGGGAAATGGGGATATGACTGCACCGATGTCGACGGCCTGTCTGCCCACAATGGCAATTGTGGAAGACGGTCAGGAAATCAATCAGATGTACGGATACACAATGCAGATGGATACGGCGGATATGCGGGAAAGCATTACGCCGATCAAAACAGCGAGTCAGATCAACGCAGTGGTGCACGGGTACGGTACGGAAATTGCGGGCGTTTCCTATGAGCTGCGCAGCATCGACGGAAGCCGTCTGATTGAAAATACGGAGCTGACCGGGACGCAGGAGGGAGACGACCTGTATCTTTTTCTTCCGGTTAAAGGATTTGATGAAAGAGGGCGAGGAATACAGCCTGATTTTTTCTGGTGAATCTGGATGAAAGCAGACAGGTGCGTTATTATACGCGGGTCATCCAGGCGGATTATTACCTGACGGAAAACTTGGTTTCGTGACGTCTTTTCGGATGCGACCTTTGATGCAGAGGTTTTTGCGGAAAAAGGCTATGCCAAAAAGCTGGAAACGAATTCAGATGGCGACAATTCCTCTTTTGCCCATGTGGACATTCATTGTACGTCGTCCCAGGTAACCTGGGGAAGCCTGGATGTGACGCGGATAGAGAAGCCGCAGATCTGGGTAAAAGAAATCGCACCGCAGACAGCTTCCTTTGTTTTGAGTTATCCGGTGTCTTATACAGAGGGAGGCAGTCAGGTCAGCGCGTCCGTGACGGAGTATTACCGGGTGCGTTATACAGGGGACACAATGTACCTGCTGGATTATGAACGGACTGTCACACAGTATTTTTACGGAAAAATCATCAAGATTTACGGAAAGCGGATTACAGCTTGGAATTACAGATAAAAATGTCGTCATGAAAGAAAGCGATGGCGGAAATGTATTTGCCTTTGTACAGGCTGGAGGGCTTTATGTATACAACAGTGCTGACAATCGCCTGGCGCGGCTGCATTCTTTCCGGGACGAGGACAACGACGATCTGCGGGCGCGCTATGAAAACCACAACTATGAGGTTTTGCAGGTCGATGAAACCGGAAACGTGACGTTTCTGGTATACGGTTATATGAACCGCGGCCGTCACGAGGGCGAGTGTGGTGTTTCGGTCTGCTACTACAGCAGTACACTGAACGTGACAGAGGAAATGGTGTTTATTCCTTATAATAAAAGTGCCGGGCTGTTAAAAGCTGATCTGGAAACACTTTCTTATGTAAATGGTAAAACGACCTCTATCTGATGGTGGACGGTAATATCTGGCATATCGGGCTGGAGGACAAGTCCAGCGAAATCGTAGTTTCCGGATTAGCACGGCTGGCTGCAGGGTTGCGGAAAACGACAGTATGCTGGTATGGCAGAAGGATCTGAAGGATTATGGCAGCACGCTGGAATTCATGAATTTAAACAGCGGAAAGCTGACGGAACTCAAGGCGGGCGAAGGCAATTTTATTCAGGCGCTCGGCTTTATGGGGGAAGACCTGATCTACGGAATTGCGTCTGCAGAGCAGGTGCAGGAGGATGCGGTCGGCAATCAGCTGTTCCCGATGCATCAGATCAGGATCCAGGATTTTGAGGGAAATATTTTAAAATCCTATGAGCAGGCAGGGGTTTATGTGACGGGCTGCCGGATTGAGGAAAACCAGATCAGTCTGGAGCGGATTTCCCTTGCGGACGGAAGGGTGACGGAGCTTTCGGAGGATCAGATTTTATATAATGATGAGATACCGGAGAGCAAAAATTATGCGGAGACAGCGTCCACGCAGGAGACGGAAAATATCGTACGAATTGTATTAAATTCCGTTCCGGATGCCAAAAGGTCAAAATCCTCACTCCGAAGGAGGTCATCTTTGAAGGAAGCCGGGAAATTGCACTGAACGGGGAAGAGGATCAGAACCGCTATTATGTATATGGACAATATGGTGTGATCGGAATCGAAAAAGACCCTGCCGCAGCGGTGTGCAGAGCGTATGAAGCAGCTGGCGCGGTAACGGACGAGGCGGGCAGATATTTGAACAAACGCGACCGCCTGCACAGCTCGAACCAGATCATGGCGATTGATGGGGACTATGCAGACAATGAAAGAAGCAGCCTTGCGGTGTGCCCTGGATACGATTTTCCAGTATGAGGGAATGGTGAAAAACAGCTCCTCGCTGCTGGCAGCCGGGCAGGACGTGCTGACGATTCTGGAAGAAAATTTAGACAATCGGACGGTGTTAAACCTCCAGGGCTGTACGTTGGATATGGTGTTATATTATCCTGACCGGGAAATCCCGGTGCTTGCAGTGATGCAGGACGGCAGTGCAGTGCTGGTGATCGGCTTCAACGAGCAGAATGTCGTTTTGATGGACCCGCTGACCGGAACTGTCTACAAAAGGGCATGAATGACGCGCGGGGTATGTTTGAAGAAAACGGAACCGGTTTATTGCATATTCATGACAATAGAATGCTCGCAGAGCGTGCATTCTATTGTAGGTAAAAAAAGGTATCGCAACCTCCAAAAAGCAGGAGGACGATACCTTTTTGTGTTTTTGCCGTTTAAACGGGGAACAGCTGGTTTTTGTACTTTTTCAGCGCAGCCAACAGAATCAGTCCGAAGATACCGCAGGAAATGATTTCCCCTGCCGTTACGGTAATCACGGAAAACCACATCGGAATGATGCCGTAAGCGTATTTTAACACAGGCGGGATAATCACGGCGTTTGCCAGGATAGGCGGCAGAGGGGACAGCCAGGTGAAAAGCTTTTTCTGCTTTTCGTCCTTGCCGAGGGCTGCTTTTCCAAGCATCCATGTGCCGATTGCACCGATCAGGGTTGCAAAGGGAACCAAAAATGATATCGGGCAGCATGGCACCGGTCACGAGGTTGGCGATCAGACAGCCGATAAAGAGTCCGGGAACTGCAGCGGGAGTCAGAAAGGGAAGGACGGTGAGGGCTTCCGAGAAGCGAACCTGAATGTTGCCGCTGGCGATGCCGAGGGCATTGGCGATCATCGTAAGAACGACGTAGAGGGCAGCAATCATCGCTGCCTGTGTGAGGTACAGAACATTTTTGTTTTTCATTTGTTTTCTCCTTTAGTTTTGTTTTACGAGTGGAAGGTCACGAACACTCGGTATGATTCATGACGATAGAATTTTGCAGAGCGCATATTCTGTTGTCATGCCTGTACAATCATATAGCAGGAAATGCAGATTGGCAAGCAGAAAATTACAGGTAGGGGTATGGAAGGGGGAAAAGTTACAGTTCACTCGCACCATTCGCAAAAGCGCATCTTCGATGCTTTCCGCTGCTTCGCAGCTCATTTTGCTCATAAAATGGTGCTCCTTCGTGGTTTCTTGTGCACAGATTCTCATGCGAGCATGGAATCTGCGCACAAGAAAGCACGAGTGAACTGTAATTAAATATTTTCGATTCCCTTTTTCATCAGTCTGTTATATGCTAAGAATATACTTTTTTTATTTCATAGGAAAATGCGTCCTATGAAATAAAAACGCCTCGTGCGGATCGCACTGCAGCGGAATGGAAGAATGTCGCTTGCGCGACCCGCCGCAGGCGGAGAATCCTGCTTCGCAGGATTCTTTTTTATCGTATAGGAAACTTCGTTTCTATACGATAAAAACGCTCCGCGAGGATGCGCACTCGGCGCAAGGGTAGATGGTTGCCGAAGCAACCGCGCCTCGGCGCGAGAATGTGCCGGGCACATTCTTTTTTACAGAAAAAGTGGATGCGCCGGCGCATGCAGACGGGCTGTGGCAGCACATTCGATCAAGGGAAAGGACAGGGAAAAACATGAGGGATTATCAGACTTATATCGGGGAAATCTGTGATACACTTTTTGTTTCCGGCAGAGGCGAAGGTGACAATGGAACAGGCGTGGAGAAAATCTGCGCAAATGCGGCGGCAAAAAGAAACGTTTTCTGAAATGGCTGCTCGTATACGAGGCGGACGGCAAGCTGGATTATAAAGAGGTATTAAAGGCGGCAGACACTGCGGCAAAGGAAGCAGGGATTGCATCCTATACGGCGGATCTGTTGATTTATCTGCTGATGACGGCGCACTTAAAGGAGCGGTATCAGGAAAAAAGGAATTTCAGAGCAGATCTGGCTGGATTCCTGTATGGATTTAAACTGGAAGCTGCATGAGTGCCGCAAAATGTACGGAATCTGGGGAAGTTTTGTATCGTGGTGGTTTGACGGTTTTTTGAGATGACACGGTTTGCGCTGGGCAGACTGCAGTTTGAGCTGATGGATTTTCCGGAAAGCTATGAAAAAGACCGGACATGTGCGCCCGGAAGGCATGACAAAGGTTATCAATATGCACATTCCGTCCTGCGGGCCGTTGAAAAATCGGACTGCGAGGCATCGTTTCGGCAGGCGGCAGCGTTTTTGCGGACGCGTTTCCGGGAGAGGAAATCGCGTTTTCTGTGAATCATGGATGCTGTATCCGCGCCATCGCGAATTTTTAAGCCCGGCTTCCGGAATTGTGCAGTTTATGTCCTTTTTTGACATTTACAAAACGGAAGAAGGGGATGGTGATCTGTGGAGAATTTACAACCGGGAATATGATGGAAGCCCGGAAGCCCTGCCGGAGGAAACCACGATCCAGCGCGGCTACAAGAAACTGTTGCTTTCGGGCGGGCATGCCGGATACGGAGAGGGAATTTTCTTCCGAAAAAAAGAAAGAAATGCTGTAAACGGTGGTGCACAGGCACAGGGAAGGTTCGTGCATTGTAAAAAGTACGAAAACGGAAGAGGAAACAGTTGCGACACCCAAAAAGCATGGTATAATGAGAATATTGTGGCGTAAAGTGTTCTGCGGACAGCTGCAGAATAGGGAAGAACAAAAAGCGCTTCATTGTACACAGGAGGAGAATTTATGTTGAAAAAAGCACCCATGAAGTTTGACAAAGAGCTTTTTAAGGGTACCGTACTGAACATTATCAAGACTCTTTACCGCAGAACGCCGGAAGAAGCTACCGAACAGCAGATTTTTCAGGCAGTATCCTATGCGATTAAGGACGTTGTTGTAGACAACTGGATGGCGACTCAGAAAGAGTACGAAAAAAAGATCCGAAGATCGTCTACTATATGTCCATGGAGTTCCTGATGGGTCGTGCGCTGGGCAACAATCTGATTAACCTTCGCGCTTATAAAGAAGTGGCGGAGGCTCTGGACGAGCTTGGCGTAGATTTAAACCTTGTCGAGGATCAGGAGGCCCGATCCCGCGCTGGGTAACGGCGGTCTGGGACGTCTGGCAGCATGCTTTTGGATTCTCTTGCAACCTTAAACTATGCGGCATACGGCTGTGGTATCCGTTATCGTTACGGTATGTTCCGTCAGGAGATCCGCGATGGTTATCAGGTAGAAGTGCCGGACAACTGGCTGGCTGACGGCTATCCCTTTGAGCTGCGCCGTCCCGAGTATGCAAAAGAGGTAAAATTCGGCGGCTGGGTAAGCTCTTATGTGGATGAAAACGGCCGTACCATTTTCAAGCAGGAAGGCTATCAGTCCGTACAGGCTGTTCCTTACGATATGCCGATCGTCGGCTATGGCAACGGCATTGTCAACACCCTGAGAATCTGGGATGCGCAGCCGATAGAGTGCTTCAGCCTGGATTCCTTTGACAAGGGAGATTATCAGAAAGCCGTAGAACAGGAAAACCTTGCACGCAATATCGTTGAGGTTCTGTATCCCAACGATAACCATTATGCAGGTAAGGAGCTGCGCTTAAAACAGCAGTATTTCTTTATTTCTGCATCTGTACAGGAAGCAGTAGACAAATATATGCGCACCCATACAGATCTGCATAAGTTCCATGAAAAGGTCGCATTCCAGTTAAATGATACCCATCCGACCGTTGCAGTAGCAGAGCTGATGCGTGTCCTGATGGATGACTATGATTTGTCCTGGGACGAAGCATGGGAAATCACCTGCAAGACCTGCGCATACACCAATCATACGATCATGTCCGAAGCGCTGGAAAAATGGCCTATCGAGCTGTTCTCCCGTCTGCTTCCCAGAATTTATCAGATCGTAGAAGAGATCAACAGAAGATTCGTTCTGCGCATTCAGCAGATGTATCCTGGCAATCAGGAGAAGATCCGCAAAATGGCGATCATCTACGACGGACAGGTTAAGATGGCGCATCTGGCAATCGTAGGCGGTCATTCCGTAAACGGCGTTGCACGCTTACACACTGAGATCCTGGAAAACAGGAGCTGAGAGACTTCTACGAAATGATGCCGGAGAAGTTCAACAACAAGACAAACGGTATCACACAGAGAAGATTTTTACTGCATGCAAATCCGCTGCTGGCTGACTGGGTAACGGATCATGTCGGAGACGAGTGGATCACAGATCTGCCGGCACTTTCCAAGCTTCGCATTTATGCGGACGATGAAAAAGCTCAGCAGGAATTCATGAACATCAACTATCAGAACAAGGTTCGCCTTGCAAAATATATCCGTGAGCACAACGGTATCGAAGTGGATCCAAGATCCATCTTTGACGTACAGGTAAAAGCGTCTGCATGAGTACAAACGTCAGCTGATGAATATCCTGCACATCATGTACCTGTACAACGAGTTATAGGATCATCCGGATATGGATTTCTATCCGAGAACCTTTATCTTCGGCGCAAAGGCTGCTGCAGGCTATAGAAATGCGAAGCTGACTATCAAGCTGATCAACAGCGTGGCGGACGTTATCAACAACGATCCGGTTGTAGATGGCAGAATCAAGGTTGTCTTCATCGAAAACTACCGCGTATCCAATGCGGAGTGGATTTTCGCAGCGGCAGATGTATCTGAGCAGATTTCCACCGCCAGCAAGGAAGCTTCCGGTACCGGCAACATGAAGTTCATGTTAAACGGTGCGCTGACCCTGGGCACGATGGACGGTGCGAACGTCGAGATCGTAGAAGAGGTCGGCAAGGAAAATGCCTTCATCTTCGGCCTGAGCGCAGAGCAGGTTATCCAGTACGAAAACTACGGCGGCTACAACCCGATGGATATCTTCAACAACGATCAGGATATCCGCCGTGTGCTGATGCAGCTGATCAACGGAACCTATTCCCCTCAGGATCCCGAGCTGTTCAGACCGCTGTATAACTCCCTGTTAAATACGCAGGACACTGCGAAGGCAGATACTTACTTCATTCTGGCGGACTTCAAGTCTTATGCAGAAGCACAGCGCCGCGTAGAAGCAGCTTATAAGGATGAGAAGAACTGGGCAAAGAGCGCGCTCTTAAATGTAGCGTGCGCAGGCAAGTTCAGCTCTGACCGTACGATCGAGGAGTACGAGCGCGATATCTGGCATCAGGAAAAAGTGATTCTTCCGAGTAAGCCGGAACTGTCGAAATAAACAGAATGATAAAGTAAACTACGTTTTAACGGAGTATAGTGTGAAAAATAAGCGTGATCGCTTATTTTCACACAGCTATTTGTGCCGCAGGCGTCACAAAGTAGCTATGATCGCAGAGCCGAACTGGACGTTCGCCTCGCGATTCCTTCGGCGCAAAGCGCCTGCGGAATGGAGATTTTTACGAAAAACGGCATGGCAGTTTCTGCTATGCCGTTTTTTATCGTATAGGAAACTTCGTTTCCATACGATAAAAACGCTCCGCGAGGATCGCACTGCGGCGGAAAGGAAGAATGTCGCTTTCGCGACCCGCCGCAGGCGGAGAATCCTGCTTTGCAGGATCCTTTTTCATAAAAGGTCTTACCTCTTGTGGGAAACCAATGTACAAATGATGTAAAATGTTGTAAAATTATGAGCACAAGAGAAAAAACAAGCGACGCCGAAGGCGGCATTTTTCTTCTTGTGCCATTAGAGAACGAGCAGCCTGCGCAGCAGGCGGTAAAGCGCGTCAGCGCGGGCTCGTGATATTATGAGCACAAGAGAGCGGGAACAGGCGAAGCCTGCTCATCGCGAACGGCGAAATTATTGAGTGAGCTGTGCTCACGATATAATGTGATAAGTTACAAAAGGAGACGGACAGGAGAGTTATACGGAGGGTGAAATACAATGGAGCACTTGAATAAAAAAGAAGAGATCTGCCGGAAAGTGGCGGAGAGCTTTCGGTTTGCAGGGAAAATTACAGAGATGAGTCCCTATGGCAGCGGTCATATCAACGATACATTCATGCTGACCTGTGAGCTTGAGGACGGCAGCAACAAGCATTATATTTTGCAGCGCATGAATGACGATATTTTCCGGAATCCGAAGGAACTGATGGAAAATGTTGTAAATGTTACAACGTTCTTACGGAAAAAATTATTGCAGCCGGCGGCGATCCGGAGCGTGAGACACTTAACATTATCCTGACAAAGGATGGCGCGAGCTATTTACAGGATGAAACAGGTGATTATTGGAGAAGCTATGTATTCATTGATGATGCGACCTGCTTTGATCTGGTAGAAAAGCCGGAGGATTTTTACAACAGCGCGGTTGCATTCGGACATTTCCAGCAGCTGCTGGCAGATTATCCGGCAGCAACCCTGCATGAGACGATCAAAAACTTCCACAATACGGTAGACCGTTTTCACAACTTCTTAAAAGCAGTAGAGGAAGACGTGGTCGGACGTGCAAAGGACGTGCAGGCAGAGATCGAATTTGTCAAAGCGAGAGAGGCAGACTGCCATATCATCTGCGATGCGCTGGCAAACGGAGAGATTCCGCTGCGTGTTACCCACAATGATACCAAGTTAAACAATGTTATGATTGACAATAAGACCGGCAAAGGTCTTTGTGTCATCGATCTGGATACTGTTATGCCGGGAAGTGCGCTGTACGATTACGGCGATTCGATCCGTTTCGGCGCAAGCACTGCTGCAGAGGACGAGCAGAACCTGGATCTGGTATCCTGTGATATGAACTTATTTGAAATTTATACCAAAGGCTACACGGAAGGCTGTGCAGGCAGCCTGACGGAGAAAGAAATCCGCCTGATGCCGATGGGCGCGAAGCTGATGACGCTGGAATGCGGTATGCGTTTCCTGGCGGATCATCTGCAGAACGATATTTATTTCAAGATCCACCGTGAGAACCATAACCTCGACCGTGCAAGAACACAGTTCAAGCTCGTTGCGGATATGGAAGCAAAATGGGATCAGATGAATGCGATTGTGGAGAAATATCTCTGATGCCTGCGATTCATGTGATGATGAAGCCCGCATCCGGCCTGTGCAACATGCGTTGTCAATATTGTTTTTATGCGGACGAAATGGAAAAGCGCAGCCAGGCCTCTTATGGCATTATGAGCTTTGCCACGCTGGAAAACGTGATCAGACGGACACTGGAATTTGCAGAAGGCCCCGTACGATCGCGTTCCAGGGCGGGGAACCGACGCTGGCAGGGCTGGATTTTTTCGGGAATGTATTCGTCTGGAACAAAAATATAATACCAAAAATGTTACGATTTCCCACGCATTGCAGACGAACGGCTATGCGCTGAATGAGGAATGGTGTCAGTTTTTTGCAAAAAAATCATTTTCTGATCGGTCTTTCTGTGGATGGAATCAAGGCGACGCATGATCTGTACCGGAAGGATGCTGCAGGAAAAGACACCTATTTCCGCGTTTTGGAATCAGCGAAGCTTTTGGAAGCTGCCGGTGTGGAATTTAACGTGCTGATGGTGGTAAACGGCAAGACAGCACCGAAGATCCGCCGGATTTATGAAAATTTCCGGAAGCTGGGATTTTCGTGGCAGCAGTATATCGCCTGTCTCGATCCCATCAGCGAGCGCCAGGGGCAGGAGGAATATTCTCTTTCCCCGGAGATGTACGGAAGGTTTCTGATCGAGCTGTTCGAACTGTGGGATCTGGATTTACGGCAGGGAAAACAGCCTTATATCCGCCAGTTTGAAAATTATGTCGGGATTTTACTGGGACAGTTCGGAATCGTGCGAGCAGCGGGGCATCTGCAGCTTCCAGAATATCGTGGAGGCGGACGGCAGCGTGTATCCGTGTGACTTTTATGTGCTCGACAGTATCGGATCGGAAATTTAAACGAGGATTCGTTTGAAACGATTCATGAGAGACGATTAAAGCAGGGATTTGTGGAAGCTTCCTGCAATCATACAGAAGAATGCCGCGCCTGTCCTTATTTCATGATCTGCCGGGGCGGCTGCAGGCGGCATCCGGGAGCAGCCGGGAAGCAGGCCGGGAGAAAATTGCTTCTGCCAGTCCTATCGGATGTTTTTGATGCATGCCTGCCGAGACTGCAGGAGATCGCGGCAGCGATCCGCTCGCAGGGGCGTGTGTAATTGACGCTCCCTTCGTAGATTGTTACAGTTCACACGCGCCATTCGCAAAACCGCGTCTTCGACGCTCTCCGCTGCTTCGCAGCTCATTTTTGCTCATAAAGTGGCGCTCCCTCCGTACCTTTTGTAAGCAGATTTTCATGCGAGCATGAAATCTGCTTACAAAAAGGTACGAGTGAACTGGAAACATAAAAAGGCTTGCAAGTGCAGCCTTTTTCGTTATACTACTTTAGTATAGCAAAGATGAAAAAGGAGGTTCTATGGTTACATTGGCAAACGGCGGCTGCCTGGCTGGTAAACGGCGCTGAAATCATAGCGGACGGTCCCCAAGGCGCAGGCAGAGCTTGCGGCAAAGACCGGACGGACAGTATCCAAAGAAGAAGCAAAGAAGCAGACCATTGCCTACGGAATTTTAGAGAATCACAATACTTCCGGCAACATGGAAAAGCTGAAAATTAAATTTGATAAGCTGACAAGCCATGATATTACCTTTGTCGGAATTATTCAGACCGCGCGCGCATCGGGGTTGACGAAGTTCCCGATTCCTTATGTTCTGACCAACTGCCACAACTCCTATGTGCGGTCGGCGGAACGATCAATGAGGACGATCATTTATTCGGATTGACTTGTGCAAAAAAATACGGCGGCGTTTATGTACCGCCTCATCAGGCGGTTATCCACCAGTTTGCAAGAGAAATGCTCGCAGGCGGCGGCAAGATGATCCTCGGCTCTGATTCCCACACCCGCTATGGTGCACTGGGAACGATGGCGATGGGCGAGGGCGGTCCGGAGCTGGTAAAGCAGCTGTTGAACCAGACCTATGATATCCGCATGCCGGAGGTTGTCGGCGTTTATCTGACCGGCAAGCCGGAAAAGGCGTTGGTCCGCAGGACGTTGCTCTGGCGATTATCGGCGCTGTTTTGCAAACGGTTATGTAAAAAATAAAGTGATGGAGTTCGTTGGCCCGGCGTTGCAAATTTAAGTGCGGATTTCAGAATCGGCATCGACGTTATGACGACAGAGACAACATGTCTTTCTTCCATCTGGCAGACAGATGACCAGATCCGCGAATTTTATGAGATTCACGGAAAGAGGCAGAATATAAAGAGCTGGCACCCGGACAGACGGCATACTATGACGGTCTGATTGAGGTTGATTTATCAAAGGTAAAGCCGATGATCGCAATGCCGTTCCATCCGAGCAATACCTATACGATTGAAGAGCTGAATGCGAACCTGACGGATATCCTTGCAGATGTAGAGAAAAAGGCTGCAGTCAGTCTGGATAATGCGGTACCTCTACAGCTTGAAGGATAAAGTGCGTGACGGCAGATTTTATGTGGATCAGGGAATCATTGCAGGCTGCGCAGGCGGCGGCTTTGAAAATATCTGTGCGGCCGCGGACATTTTAAAGGGCAGCTATATCGGAAATCAGGAGTTTACATTGAGTGTGTATCCGGCTTCCATGCCGATTTATATGGAACTGATTAAAAATGGCTGTGCGGCGACGATTCTGGAAACGGGAGCTGTTATGAAGACTGCGTTCTGCGGTCCTTGTTTCGGTGCTGGCGATACGCCTGCAAACAATGCGTTCTCGATCCGTCATTCTACAAGAAACTTCCCGAACCGTGAAGGCTCCAAGCTGCAGAACGGCCAGATCGCTTCGGTAGCTCTGATGGATGCCCGTTCAATTGCGGCGACTGCGGCAAATCAGGGACGCCTGACAGCGGCGACTGAATTCGACGGACCATCGGCAAATATCAGTATCATTTTGATTCGAAGATTTATCAGAATCGCGTATTTGATTCTCATGGTGTGGCAGATCCCTCTGTGGAAATCCATTTCGGTCCTAATATCAAGGACTGGCCGACGATGTGCGCGCTTCCGGAAAATCTGGTACTGCAGGTCGTTTCCGAGATTCACGATCCGGTTACGACGACAGACGAGCTGATTCCGTCCGGAGAGACAAGCTCTTACCGCTCCAATCCTCTTGGACTGGCAGAGTTTACCCTGTCCCGCAAAGGATCCTGCCTATGTCGGACTGGCAAAGGAAATCCACAAGGCGCAGGAAGCTTTGATGGATGGCAAAGATCCAGTGACTGTAAAACCGGAGCTGGCAGAAATTATGGATGAAATCCATGTGCAGTTCCCGCAGGCTGCAAACGACAACCTCGGGTTCGGTTGCACGATTTTCGCAGTAAAGCCCGGAGATGGTTCTGCGAGAGAGCAGGCTGCAAGCTGCCAGAAGGTGCTGGGCGGTTGGGCAAATATTGCAAACGAATATGCGACCAAACGGTATCGTTCCAATCTGATCAACTGGGGCATGCTTCCGTTCGTCATTCCGGACGGAGATCTTCCGTTTACCAACCATGATTACCTCTTCTTCCCCGGCATCCGCAAGGCGGTAGAGGAAAAGGCTGCAGAAATTACAGGATATGTGGTAGATGCAAACGGCTTGAAACCGTTTACCGTAACCCTCGGTGAGCTGACCGATGAAGAGCGCCAGATCATCCTGAAAGGATGTCTGATTAACTATAACCGCGTGGAGAAATAATACGCGGGAAGCTTTCTGCATAGAAGCGTGCGTCTCTGCATAGACTGCCGTATAGGAAAATACCGGCAGCAGCGGAGGGTTCATGATGCAGGAAACAATGGAAAAAGAGCAAACAGAACCGTAGGAAAGAGCCGTCAAAAGGACTTTTTGCGGTTCTTCTTTTTTTCTTTCTGCTGCCGTATACCTGCAGCAGTGTAGTGCGGGCAGGGCAGGAAAAAACGGTGGAAACCATTGTGCCCGTATCCGGCAGGACAGTCCGGATGCAAAGTGGAAGCGACGTCCGAACGATGACAGAGGAAGGGTTTCTGATCGGCGCGCTGGCGGCGGTGATTCCTGCAGAATATGAACCGGAAGCGCTCAAAGCCCAGACGGTGATTTTGCGCAGCAGCTGCGTCGCGGGAGGGCATCTGGAGGAGACCGTGTTGGAGAATGGCACGACCGGAGCAGCGCAGGAGAGCATTTCTCAAAGTAGTGTGAGCGCCGTTGAGCCGCGGATTATCGACAGTAATAGCGGTTTTCGTACCTGGACAAGGCGCAGCGCAAGCGTCTGTGGGGCGAGCAGGCAGACGTATTGGAGGAGCGCTGCAGGGAGGCGGTACGCGCTTCTTCGGGTTATGTTCTCGAATGGCAGGGAGCGGCTGTCAGTGCACCTTTTTTTCGCCTGAGCGCAGGGCGGACAAGGAGCGGGACAGAGCTTTTCGGACAGGAGTCGGACTGGTGCAAAAGCATCGCCTGTCCGGTAGATGAGGCTGCAGAAGATTTTTTGCAGGAAAAGAGCATGAAAACAGAGCGGTTTTTCGGGATGCTGGAGGCAGAAGGCGTATCAGTGGAAAAGGATGCCCCAAAGCTTGTACTGACGCGGGACAGCGCCGGATACGTATTAAATGTCCGCGCGGGACGGTCATCCATAGCGGGAGAACGGTTTCGGCAGCTGTTTGAGCTTCCGTCGTCGTGTTTTTTTCCTGGAAGAGCAGGGCGGGAAAATGGTGATTACGACAAAGGGAATCGGGCACGGGATCGGATTTGATCAATATTATGCCAATGAGCTTGCGAAGCAGGAGCTTCTGCGGAAGAAATTTTAGAGCTGTTTTCCCGGGACTTTTGAAAAAATCGGAATAAAACGGTTGAATTGCGCTCAAACTAAGCCTGAACACAGGAAACAGGAAAGGATGAGCGTGATGAGAAGAAAAAGAACAGGCGGAAAAAGCAGCGCATACCGCAGAGAAAAAGCGATCATGACAGCTTCGGTCGTTCTGGTGCTGGCGGCGATGACAGTGACGGGCATTTCTGTGTACCGCAATCATCAGAAAAGCCAGGAAGAAGAACAGCATATTGTAGATTTCTCCAAATTGGAGAAGGAGACGCAAAGTCCGGTGTCACAGGCACAGAATCCGTCTGCGCAGAATGTGACCGGCAGCGATAAAGACAGTGGGGAGCTGGATTATGACCCCTATTATGCGCAGAAGGATAAAGATCTGAGTGCGCCTGCAAAAACAGGCGGGGAATCGGACGCAGGAGCAGCCGGAGAACAGGAAACGGGAAGTCAGCCGACGGAGGAGCCTAAAGATCGCAACATTGGCTATACAGAGTACCGAAACGAAGCAAGTAATAACGACGTAGGTTGGAGCGAACCGGCATCCGACGGCGATCAGGCGAATGGGACAGACGCTGACGGAAAAGAGAACGGAATAACAGCGAGCCAGGATGCAGCCGGTAATCAGGACGAGGCGCTTGCAGCGTCTGCGAATATCGCAGTGCAGGAGAGCCAGCTGTCGCTTTGGCGAAACCAGTAAGCTGGCATGGCCGATTGCAGGCAACGTTCTGTTAAATTACAGCATGGACAAGACGATTTATTTTCCGACATTGCAGCAGTACAAATATAATCCGTCGATTGTAATCGGCGCAGCAGAAGGAACAGGCGTGGCATGCGCAGCAGATGGGATTGTGGAATCTGTGTATGAGGATGCGCAGACCGGACAGACTGTTGTGATGCGTCTTGGAGGTGGATACGAGCTGACCTATGGACAGCTGCAGGAAGTGACTGTGGAAGAGGGAGACTATGTGGAAACCGGCGCGGTGATCGGACATGTGGCGGAGCCGACAAAATATTACTCGGTAGAGGGCTCCAATGTTTATTTTAAACTGACAAAGGACGGGGAAGCGGTCAATCCGCTGGATTATCTGGGATAAAAATTCCCGGTAGCCCGGTTAAAAGGAGCCTGACTGCCGGGAATTGTATTACATAGTTTTGTCGAACTTTTTACGTACTTCGATATAGGAAAGTATCGCCTCTACTGTGCCATCAAAGCCGAGACGGGAGCTGTCCAGAGACAGGTCGTAATTCTGGGCGTTTTTCCATTCCTGGCCGGTGTAATACTTGTAGTAGTGGGCACGGTATTCGTCGGTCTGAGCGATGAGCTTCTGAACGTCAGAAACAGAAAGACTGTTGACCTTCATTGCTTCCTGCAGACAAAAATTTTCGGGCGCGTGGACAAAGACACGGACAACGCCTGGAACATCTGCAAGGATATGGTCGGCGCAGCGTCCGATGATAACGCAGGAGCTTTCCTCTGCGAGCTGGCGGATGATTTTTTGCCTGATAGCGAAAAAGGTTGTCATCCTTTGTAAAACCTGCGCTTTCCGGGGAAAGCGGGAGGCATTTTTGAAGCCGCCGGTAAGGAACGCACGCAGAGAGCCGTGCTTTTTTTTTTTCTCATCCTGGAACAGAGTGGGATGAATGCCGCTTTCTTCGGAAGCGAGCGAAATAATCTCCCTGTCGTAGCAGGGAATGTCCAGACGCTTTGCCAGCATTTTGCCGACGGTACGTCCGCCGCTGCCGTACTGACGGGCGATGGTAATTACTGTGTTTGACATAATTGTTTCCCCCTTATTCGCCGAGATAAGCTTTCTTGATCGCTTCATCATGTAAAAGTGCCTGTGCATCATTTTCCTTTACGATGCGTCCTGTTTCGAGGACATAGGCGCGGTTTGCGATGGAAAGCGCTTTTTTGCGTTCTGTTCTACCAAAAGGATGGTAACGCCCTGTTTGTTGATCTCCTGAATGATATCAAAAATTTCAGAAACCAGAAGCGGGGGGACAGACCCATGGAGGGCTCGTCCAACAGCAGGATGCGGGGATTTGCCATCAGCGCGCGTCCCATTGCAAGCATCTGCTGTTCACCGCCGGAAAGAGTACCTGCCAGCTGGCGGGTACGTTCCTTTAAGCGGGGAAACCGCTCATAAACCATTTCCAGGGAATTGTTGATTTCCTGCTTGTCTTTTCTGGTGTAAGCGCCCATTTTCAGGTTTTCCAAAACCGTCAGATTGGAGAACATCCGGCGTCCTTCGGGGACGTGGGAAATTCCTGCTTCACGATTTTGTGCTCCGGCATTCTGGAAATCTCCTGATCCTGAAATCGGATCGAACCGGACTTTGCACTCAGCATGCCGCTGACAGTCTGCAGGGTGGTGGTTTTGCCGGCACCGTTTGCGCCGATCAGTGCGACGATCTCGCCTTCGTTTACCTGAAAGGAGATGTCTTTAAGGGCGTGGATCACGCCGTAATATACATTGATATTTTCTACAGTGAGCATTGCCATAAAAGAAGCCTCCTTTAATCGCCCAGATATGCCTTGATAACGGCAGGATCGTTTAATACTTTATCAGGAGTGCCTTCTGCCAGCAGACGACCGAAATTCAGGACATAGAGGTATTCACAGATACCCTGTACCAGCTTCATGTCATGCTCGATCAAAGGATGGTGACCTGATACTCCTTGCGCACCAGACGGATCGTATCCATCAGCTCTCCGGTTTCGTTGGGGTTCATGCCGGCGGCAGGCTCATCCAGAAGCAGAAGCTCCGGTTTGGTTGCAAGCGCACGGGCAATTTCCAGTTTACGCTGTTTGCCATAGGGCAGGTTGGATGCCAGTGTCTGAGCAGAATCCTCCAGCCCGAAGACTCGCAGGATCTCCATGGAACGCTCGGTCATTTCTTTTTCTTTTTTGTGGTAGCTTCCCACATGTAAAAGGCTTTCTGCAAGGGAATACTGCACCTGATTGTTTAAGCCGGTCATAACGTTGTCCAGAACACTCTGCTGCGGGAACAGTCGGATGTTCTGGAAGGTGCGGGCAACGCCCATGCGGTTGATTTCGTAAGGCTTTTTGCCGATCAGATTTTCACCGTTTAAGCGAATGCCGCCGTCTGTGGGGCGGTAAACGCCGGTCAGCATGTTGAATACGGTGGTTTTGCCGGCACCGTTGGGTCCGATCAGGCCCACCAGGCCGCCTTTTTCGATGGACATGGTAAGATCATCAACGGCCCGCAGACCGCCGAAGGAAATACCGAGTCCGGTTACTTCGAGAGTTGCCATATCAGTTTACCCCCTTTCCAGCTGCCTTTTTCGCAGTCCGTTTTTCCTTCTGTGCGCTGAAATATTCCGTCAGACGCTTCTTTGCGCCGGAATTGTTGAAGATCATCATAACGATCAGCAGGATCGCATAGATGAGCATCCGGTAGTCGTTCATGGAGCGCAGAAGCTCAGGAAGCACGGTTAAAAGTGCAGCGGCGATGATCGAGCCCCAGATATTTCCAAGACCGCCCAGAACGACGAATACCAGAATGAGGATCGAGGTATTAAAGTCGAATTTGGATGCGGTGACGGTAGAGAAATTCATGGCGTAAAGGGTGCCTGCCATACCTGCAAAAACGGCGGAGATCACGAATGCCAGCAGCTTATAGCGGGTTACAGAAAGTCCGATGCTCTCTGCGGCAATCTTGTTGTCGCGGACAGCCATGATGGCACGACCGGTACGGCTGTGAATCAGGTTCAGGACTAAAAACAGCGTGATCAGGATCAAGACAACGCCGGAAGAAAAGGTGGAAAGCTTCTGGACACCTCCGACACCCATGGGGCCGTTGATGATCATGGAACCGCCCTCTGCAAGGGCAAAATGCTGTTCCAGAAGGCTGAAGTGCAGTCCTTTTTCATCCAGACCGATATAGAGCACGTTGATAATATTCTTGATAATTTCACCGAATGCAAGGGTAACGATGGCAAGATAGTCACCCTTTAAACGAAGTACGGGGATGCCGACGATGAGTCCTGCAATTCCGGCAAAAATGCCGCCGACGATCATGGAAATGGCAAGGCGCAGAGGGCCGTTCGGAATCGCAGCGGCAAGGGAGGTGGAAACCACGATGCCGGTAAAAGCGCCGACCGACATAAAGCCGGCATGCCCTAAAGAAAGCTCGCCTAAAATGCCGACGGTAAGATTTAAGGAGATCGCCATGACGATGTAGGCACAGATCGGAACCAGCTGTCCCTTTAAGGAAGAGGTGATGTTTCCGGTTGCGATCATGGTCTGGATCAGGATAAAGGCGAGAATGACGATGGTATAGGAAATTGTGCAGTCTTTTCTGGCTGACAGAATAGGTTTGAGTTTGTTCATGCTGCTACCTCATACTTTCTCGCTGACGTGTTTGCCCAGCAGACCATCCGGCTTTACGATCAGGACCACGATCAGAACCGCAAATACGATCGCATCGGACAGCTGTGTGGAAATGTACGCTTTGGAAAAGATCTCAATAATGCCGAGCAGGATACCGCCGATCATTGCGCCGGGAATGGAGCCGATGCCGCCAAATACAGCTGCAGTAAATGCCTTGATGCCGGGCATGGGCAGCCTGTGGTGGGCATCAGGGTCGGATAGGCGGAGCAGAGCAATACACCTGCGATGGCCGCCAGACCCAGCCGATGGCAAAGGTCAGGGAAATGGTTGTATTGACATTGATACCCATCAGACCTGCAGCAGCCTTGTCTTCAGAAACTGCGCGCATCGCCGTTCCCATTTTTGTCTTGTTGGTGAAAAGAGTCAGACAGATCATGATCAGGATGCAGGCAAGGATCGTAACGATCGTGACGCTGGAAACGATCAGCTGTCCGTCAAAAAGCTTTAAGGTCCAGTTTCCGGTTACGGAAGAAAAGGTTTTCGGGCTGGAGCCCCAGATCAGCAGGGCGGCATTCTGCAGAAAATAGGAAACGCCGATGGCAGTGATCAAAACTGCGAGGGAAGGAGCCTGACGCAGGGGCTTGTATGCCAGACGTTCTACAACGATGCCGAGAACCGTGCAGACGATGATGGAAAAAGGACAGATACCAGCGGAGAAAGTCCGAGATAACTGGTGGTACAGAAGGAAATATATGCGCCCACCATGATGACGTCTCCGTGGGCAAAGTTCAGCATCTTGGCGATACCGTATACCATTGTGTATCCCAGTGCGATGATCGCGTATACGCTTCCAAGACTGATGCCGTTGATCAGGTGTGAAAAAAGGTCATAAGCGACCTCATTTCTCTGTATGACGCAAGGGAGCGCCGTATCAAAAACGATAACGGTGCTCCCTTGCGCATTGATAAAATCAAAATTAAAGGGTAAGTATTACTCCATGCCGACGTAAGCGCCGTTTTTGATCACCATACCCTTAGGAGTCTTGGATACGGCACCGGTGGAATCCCAGTGATGCCTGTACCGGTTAAACCGTCATAGGTCAGAGTCGGGAAGGCTTCGATCATCTTGTCGCAAAGCTCCTCTGCAGACATATCTGCGGTAGCGCCGGATGCCTCCAGAGCTGCTTTATAAGCATATACACAGTCATAAGCATCTGCTGCGAACTGGTTCGGAACATCGCCGTAGAGTTCTTGGTATTTGGTTACAAAGCTCTGGGTCTTTTTCATCTGTCGCATCAGCGTTGAAGGGAGTCAGCAGCATAACGCCTTCTGCCAGAGAGGTGTCAAAACCTTCCAGGGTCAGGATACCATCCATACCGTCTACGCCAAAGAAGGTGGGTTCATAGCCCATATCCTTTGCCTGCTTTAAGATCAGGGAAGCGGGCTGATAATAGATAGGAAGGAAGAGCAGGTCAGCACCTGCATTCTTTGCTTCGGTCAGCTGTACGGAGAAGTCATTGGAGCTTGCATCGGTAAAGGTGGTTGCGGAAACGATTTCCAGACCCTTTACATCTGCTTCTGTTTTGAATTTCTCGTAGATGCCACTGGAGTATACATCGTCATTTCTGTAGATGACAGCGACTTTTTTGTGCCGAGCTTCTGATCTGCGATATAATCAGCGGATGCAAGACCCTGGTTGGGGTCAGCAAAACACATCTGGAATACATTGTCCTTGCCCTCTGTAATAGCGGTAGAGGAAGCGGAAGGAGTCAGACCAAAAATACGGTCAGCAAAGTGCTCTGTACTGGTTGCTTCACAGGGCTTTGTGGTAACGGAAGCCAGGGAAATCTGCATGCCCCAGTCCTTTAATGCGTTGTAAGCGGAAACTGCTTTTTCCGGGTCGTTCTCGTCGTCCTCATATTTGAGTTCGAACTGTACGGAACCGCCTGCTTCGTTGATCTCGTCAACGGCGATCTGTGCGCCGTTCTTTACAGCGTTGCCGTAGATTGCTGCCGCGCCGGTCAGGGGAGAGGTACCGCCGATTTTAAATACATTTACGCCTTCTGCAGAAGCAGAAGAATCTGCTGCTTCGGTAGCAGCGGCAGCAGTGGTTTCAGCGGAAGCGTCTGCTGCAGTGTCAGCTGCTGTAGAGCCGCAGCCTGCGAGCATAGCGCTGCACATGGCGGCTGCCAGTAAAACACTCATGGACTTTTTCATAATAGTTCCTCCTTTTCAAAAAGAAAAATGCCTTTCCTGGAAGAAATGTCTTTTGTAGAAAGACATCTGTCTTTGTAACGTGTCTGTATTATACACCTATTTGCAGAAAGGTGCGAAAAAATTTTACAAAAAATTAATATTTCAGCGCTTTAACTGGATAATACGGTAAAATATATCGGTATTTTAGGCAAACTGACTGCTGATTTTCCTTTACGGAGCAGTGGATTGAGCGTATACTATGGCATGAAGTAATTTTGGAAAACAGTAGAAGAGGAGAAAGACATGAAGGTTGTAGTATTAGCAGGCGGAATCAGCACGGAACGTGACGTATCCCTGATTTCCGGCAAGATGATTTATCAGGCGATGAAGAGACTGGGACATCAGGCTGTCCTGCTGGACGTTTTTCTTGGAATGGAACGGGACGACATTGATCATATTTTTTGAAAGTGATGAGGATTTTTCTGCAGGAATCGAAGCGATTCATGAGATCAATCCCGATATCAGTGCGGTAAAGGCACTGCGGAAGGACGGCGGCAAATGTTACTTTGGCGCCAACGTGATCAAGATCTGTCAGATGGCGGACGTTGTCTTTTTAGGACTGCACGGTGCAGACGGAGAAGGTGGAAAGGTGCAGGCGGCATTTGATCTGCTGGGAATCCGCTACACCGGCACAGACTTTGTCAGCGGCGCGCTGGCGATGGATAAGTGCCTTGCAAAAAGAACTGTTTATGCAAAACGGGATTCCGACCCCAGCAGGCTTCCGCCTGAAAAAAAGGTCAGGAGCCGGGAGAAGACCAGCAGCCGAAGTTCCCCTGCGTGGTAAAGGTAAGCTCCGGTGGTTCGAGCATCGGCGTTTCCATCGTGCAGAAAGAAGAGGACTATCAGGCAGCACTCGATGATGCATTTTTATATGGAGACGAGGTCGTTGTAGAAGAATATATCAAGGGCAGGGAGTTAACCTGCTGCGTGCTGGACGGCAAAGCACTTCCGATCGTGGAAATCGCGCCGAAGGAAGGCTTTTTACGATTACAAAAACAAATATCAGGCGGGCAGCACCATTGAGATTTGCCCCGCGCCGATCGGCGAAGAGAGTACCAGAAAGATCCAGAAGATTTCAGAGCGTGTATTCGATGCCCTGCGCCTGCATAAATATGCCCGGATGGATTTTATGATGGATGAGGCCGGAAACGCCTACTGTCTGGAGGCGAATACGCTCCCCGGCATGACTCCCACCTCCCTGATTCCCCAGGAAGCTGCGGCAGTCGGCATCAGCTATGACGAGCTTTGCCAGAAGATTCTGGATATGGCATTTGAGGACTGAAAAGGATGTAGCTTTTCAACTGCAAAATGGAGACCAAAAGTGATATGAAAAACATGACGATATGGAATATAGCAAGAGCCTGTAAGGGGCATCTGGCTGTGCCGGCGGGAAAGCATACCGGAACCTGTCCGGCGGCGGGAATGGCTGTAATCCGCGGCTATTCCGGCAAAGAAGCGGCAGGAATCGTAATCGATTCCCGCAAAGTAACCGGGCGATATTTTTGTGGCAATCCGCGGAGAACGGGTGGATGGTCATCAGTTTATCCGGGAAGTTTTTGACAAGGGCGCGATTGCAGTTGTGTGTGAAGAAGAACCGGAAGAACTGCCGGGTCCCTGCATCCGTGTGGAGGACAGTCTGGCTGCGCTTCGGCAGATCGCTGCGTTTTACAGAGAGCAGATGCCAATTCCGATCGTTGGGATCACCGGAAGCGTCGGCAAGACCAGTACAAAAGAATTTGTTGCGTCAGTACTTGCACAGAAATACAAGACACACAAGACGCAGGGCAATTTCAACAACGAAATCGGCGTGCCGTTGACACTGCTTGCCATGCCGGAGGATACGGAGGCTGCCGTTGTGGAGATGGGCATCAATCATTTTGGGGAGATGCACCGTTTAAGCGAGATGGTAAAGCCGGATATTTGCGTGATGACAAATATCGGTCAGTGCCATCTGGAATTCCTCGGAAGCCGGGACGGTATTTTGAAGGCAAAATCCGAGATTTTTGACTTTATGAATCCTGAAGGGACGGTCTGTGTCAACGGAGACGATGACAAGCTCATGACAATTGAGGAAGTACACGGCAAAAGGCCGGTTCACTTTGGACTTTCTCCCGAAAACGATATTTACGCAGACACCATCGTAAGCCGTGGACTGCTGGGCAGTACAGCGACAATCCACATGCCGGACGCTGCGTTTGACGTACAGATTCCGCTGCCGGGCGCGCATATGGTGTTAAATGCGCTGGCGGCGACTGCAGTTGGTTTACAGCTCGGACTGACGACAGAGCAGATTGCAGCCGGAATCGCTGCCGTGCAGGCAGTAAGCGGCAGAAGCCGTGTTGTGCAGGCGGGGGATCTGGTGCTGATCGACGACTGCTACAATGCAAACCCGGTTTCGACCAAGGCTGCGCTGGATCTGTTAAGTCTGGCAGACGGACGCAAAGTTGCGGTGCTCGGTGATATGTTTGAGCTTGGAGAGAAGGAAATGGAGATGCACGGGCAGGTTGGCGCATATGCCGCAGAACAAGGTATAGACTGCCTGTATTGTGCAGGAAGCCTTTCGGAAGAGATGTACCGAGCAGCGAAGGAAGCTGGAATTTCTCAGGCGGAACATTTCGCAGATACCGACGCACTGCTTGCAGCATTGCCTGGACTTCTGCATCCTGGGGATTCGGTACTGATCAAGGCTTCCCACGGCATGGGGTATGCAAAAATCGTAGAAGCATTAGAAAATAGGAGGTCAGATATGGGGTGTACAACAATACTGGTCGGGAAAAAGCGACCTATGACGGATCAACGATGATCGCGAGAAACGATGATTCCGGCATGCCGGACATTTTACAGCGAAGAAGTTTACTGTGGTTTCTCCAAAGCAGCAGCCGAAAACCTATCATTCCGTGCTCTCTCATGTGACCATCGAACTGCCGGAGAATCCGATGCGCTATACAGCGATGCCGAATGCGGTGGAGGGAAAAGGTATCTGGGCTGCCAGCGGCGTCAATGAGGCACATGTTGCGATGACTGCTACTGAGACGATCACCTCGAATCCCGCGCGTGCTGGGAGCGGATCCGTTGGTCGTTTATCAGCCTGCAGCGGATGGAAAGGAAGAGATTGCCGGAGGAATCGGGGAAGAGGATCTGGTTTGTCTGGTGCTTCCTTATATCAGAAGCGCCAGAGAGGGCGTTTTACGTCTTGGCAGCCTGTTGGAGCAATACGGGACATATGAGATGAACGGAATCGCTTTTCAGGATAAAGACGAGATCTGGTGGCTGGAAACCATCGGAGGACATCACTGGACGGCAAGAAGAGTGCCGGATGAGGTTTATGTCGTGATGCCAAACCAGCTCGGAATCGACAGCTTTGATCTGGAAGATGCTTACGGAGAACAGAAAAATTTCCTCTGCTCCGCAGATTTGAAAGAATTTATCGAAACCTACCATCTGAACCTTTCGATGGACGGTTCGCTGAATCCGCGGGACGTCTTCGGCAGTCACGACGATGCAGATCATGTATACAACACACCCCGGGCATGGTTTATGGAGCGGTATCTGAATCCGAACACCTATCGCTGGGACGGTGCGCTTGCTGATTTTACACCGGTTTCCGATGATCTGCCGTGGTGCATGGTTCCCGAAAAAAAGATCACAGTCGAGGATGTGAAATATGTCCTGTCCGGTCACTATCAGGGGACGCCGTATGATCCCTATGGATCCTATGGCGATAAATCCATGCGTGGTGCATACCGTTCTATCGGCATCAACCGAAATGATTTCATGGCGTTGATTCAGATCAGACCGGATATGGAAGCAGACTGCAGACCGGTGGAATGGATTGCCTACGGTCCAATGCATTTAACGCCCTTGTTCCATTTTATGCAGATGTGGAGGAAACACCGGAGTATTTAAACAACACGACTGGGCGGGTTTCGACAGAGAACTTTACTGGTCGAGCCGTCTGATCGCAGCGATGGCGGACGCTTCCTATAATAAATCTCTGTTCCATGTGGAGCGTTATCAGGAAAGGGTTGCAGCAAAGGGACACGAGCTGATCAACCGCTATGATGCACGTTTGGCAGCAGAACAGGATCCGGCGGCAAGAAAAGCGCTGCGGCAGCAGGCAAATGCGGAGCTTGCTGCGATGCTGCAGAAGGAAACAGACGATACGCTTGATAAGGTGTTGTTTGAGCTGAGCAGCCAGATGAAAAACGCATATTCCAGATCAGATGCATAAAAAAACGCGCCGTCAGGCGCGTTTTTCTTTCTTGTTCAGGTAGAGATAAAATCCAACGTTCAACAGGATGCCGACAGTTGTGGAAACCGGTGCGGCAAGTCCGATCCTTGTCAGGCTGGCGTTGGGCTGGATACTCATGAAGTAAGCGAAGGGGAGACGGACGCAGAGGGTCTGGATCAGACCCTGGAGCATAACCCAGAGCGTTTTGTTGTTACCGTTGAAGTAGCCGATCATGCTGAACAAAACAGCGGTGACAATGGTTTCGGGCGCAAAGCCCTTTAAGTACGCGAAGCCGTTTTGGATAACGGCAGCGTCTGTGGAAAAGAAAGATGCGAGCAGGTCGACCCTTAAACCAGATGAGGGTAAAGACAAGGCAGCCGAAGATCAGACCAATGCCGATTCCGGTGAACATGGATTTGTTTGGCCCGTTTCAGATTGCCTGCACCGACATTCTGGGAAACGAAGGACGCCATGGACTGCATCAGGGAGCTGGGGATCAGCATGGCGAAGTTGACAATCTTACAGGCTACACCGTAGCCGGAGGACGCTTCCAGGCCGAGGCGGTTGACAAAGGCGCAGAGGGCGAGGAACGAAACCTGGGTCAGAAATTCCTGCAGGGCGAGAGGAAGTCCGATGCTTAAAAATTTGCTTCACTGGGAATTGAAGCCAAGATCGCTTTTGCCAATGTGGAAGGGCAGCTGCTTTTTGAAAAGAATAACAACTGCAAAGATGACGCTGACCGCCTGTGCAAATACGGTTGCAAATGCTGCGCCCGCTGCGTCCATGTGCAGACCGGCAACCAAAACGAGGTCGCCGACGATGTTGACGATACATGCGACGAGGACGAACAGGAGCGGAGACTTGCTGTCGCCAAGTCCGCGGAAAATCGCCGACAGCAGGTTGTAGGCGACGATGAAGAAAAAATACCGCTGCCGCAGATACGAACATAACTTGTGGTCAGAGTGACTGCTTCAGCAGGAGCCTGCATGAGTACAGAGATGGGACGGGCAAAGAAAACCATTGCTGCGAACAGGCAGACAGAAAGCAGTGTGAATACAACCGCCGCGCCGCCGATGACGGAGCCGATCTGTTCCGGGTTCTTTTCCCCGAGATAACGGGCGATCAGGACGGTGACGCCCATTGCGAGCTGTGTCACAACAAAGGTGACGAGGTTTAACACCTGGCTGCCGGTGGAAACCGCAGACAGTCCGGAGGTGGAGCCGAATCTGCCGACGACGAGCAGATCGACGGCGCCGTAGGCGGCCTGGAGTACCAGCGCGCCCAGAATCGGAATCATAAAGGTACCAGTTTCTTTAAAATATTTCCCTGTGTAAAATCTGTCTTATCACTTGTCAAGGTCGTTTCTCCTTTCACACATTACCCGATAAAATCTTTCAATGGTACGAATGGTACATTCCGCATCTTCGCCGGAGATGGCCTCCAGATCGGGCAGCAGGGCGTTAAAAACCTGTTCGTTGTACTTGGCAGAGAGCTTTTTGCCTTCGTCTGTAATGAAAAAGGTACAGGATGCGTGCATCCTCTTCGGACGGCTTTTTGGTCAGATAGCCTTTTTCTCCATCTCCTTTACCGTTCTCGTCACGCCGGGACGCGGAAGGTTCAGCGCATCGCTGATGTCGGATACTTTTACGGAAGTTCCGTTTTTTTCCATCTGTTCGATGACATCCAGAAAATGGATATAGGATGATGTTACGCCGTCCGGCAGCGGCGGGAGCATATCGCGGATGCGCTTTGCCTCATAGCAGGCGTCCAGCAGCCGTTTGATGAGTTCGATTGTCATAAAATCCTCCATTCCGCAGGCGCTTTGCGCCGAAGGAATCGCGAGGCGAACGTCCAGTTCGGCTCTGCGATCATAGCTACTTTGTGACGCCTGCGGTACAAACAATAGAATGCACGCTCTGTGAGCATTCTATTGTCATGAATAGCTGTGTGAACAATAAGCGATCACGCTTATTGTTCACACTAAATCCCTCTATATGATTATCTTTGATAATTACCATTGATAATAATATAGAGGGATTTGAAATTTGTCAAGAAAAATTTTGCGAGAAAATCCAGTGCAGTGCGTTAGAGCGGCGACCGACAGTGGTTTTACGCTGTGTTGCCGTTGTGCTTTCGCATACCATTGGGGCGCACGGACTGCGATTGGTGCATAGCGGATTGTTTTTTTAACGAGGTCTGCTAAGATGAAAAGGTAGTAGCAGAACATCTGTGGGATGGAGGATAAAATGCCGCTTGTTGGATTGTGCGGAGAGCCGAAGGAAGCCCTGGAAAAAATTGAATACATGATGCAGGCGCTTTCCCTGCAGGGGCAGTTTTCGGAAGAAGAGCCAGTCCGGACGGAAAAAGCGGTCAGACAGAGTTTATACGGATCACGGAAAATCTGCGGAAGCGTTGGAAGCTCTGGATTGTCTGATCTGGTCGGGCAGCTGTGAAAATGCCCTGTCGGAGGAAGTAGACAGCCTGTTGAAGAATATCCCCGCCTTGCGGTGATTTTTGTGGCGGACAGCCCGGATGCAGTGTTTGATGCACTGACAAAGCCTTTTTTCCATGTGGTGCGGGGATACGCGCTGGAACAGGATTTGAAGGCGGCGCTTGCGAAATTGAAAAAACAGAGGCGCACGGGCAGCGGTTACCGGAGCTTTCCGTATCGGGAAAGCCCTTCGTCCGACGGCAGAATCCGGGTGCGGGAAAAGGAAATCCTGTATCTGGAAAGTATGCGGCACGAGATCTGGGTGCACTGCGAAAAGAAGGTGTTCCTGACGTCGGAAACGCTCGGATACTGGGAGGAAAAGCTGCGCGTCAGGTCGTTTTTACGCGTCCACAAAGTTTTCTGGTCAATCCCGGGCAGATCAGCCGGATTGGAAGGGAAATGATAGAGCTGGAGGATGGCAGCAGGCTTCCGGTTAGCCGCTACCGCTATCCGGAAGTCATGGCGCGCTACGAGGCGTGGATCCGGCATGCGGAATTTCTGGAGTGAGACAGCGAGTGAACCAAAAAGAGAAGAGAGGGAAAACAATGGAAGAGATGATTTCGGTCAATAATCTGCGGAAGGAATTTTCCTATTATAAAAAGGGCGTAGGGCTGCAGGGATCGTTAAATAACCTGTTCCACCGGCAGATGCTGACAAAGGAAGCGGTAAAGGACGTTTCTTTTTCCGTGGGAAAAGGGGAAATGATGGCGCTGCTGGGGACCAAACGGCGCAGGAAAGACGACAACATTAAAGCTTCTGTCCGGTATTTTGTATCCGACATCCGGGGAGGTTCTGGTGAATGGCTTTGTGCCCCTGGGAACGGAAAAATGAGTTCAAGCGAAGCTTTGCCATCGTCATGGGTCAGAAAAATCAACTGTGGTGGGATCTGCCTGCCAGCGACAGCCTGTATCTGAATAAATGCATTTACGATGTGGATGACAGGGAATACAAAAGACCGTGGACGAGCTGTGGAGCTTCTTGGCGTGCGGGAGCTGATGAATATTCAGGTGCGCAGACTTTCTCTCGGAGAACGGATGAAGATGGAAATCCTGGCGGCGCTGATTCACCGCCCCGGCATTCTGTTTTTAGATGAGCCGACGATCGGTCTGGATATCGTGTCCCAGCAGAAAATCCGTGACTTTTTACACTATTACAACGAACAGACGAAAACAACGGTCATTTTAACGAGCCATTATATGCGGGATATCGAAGCACTTTGCAGCCGGGCAGTCATTATTAACAGCGGTACGCTGGTCTACGACGGTGCGCTTTCTGATATCAACCACAGAATGGGGATAAACGCCTGCTGACCCTTTCTTTTTCCAGCCCGGTAGAAAACGGGAAGCTGTCCGTATTCGGGCGGGTACGGGAAAATAAAGATCTGACGGCAGTTCTGGAAATCCCGAAGGAGCGGATCAAAGGAAACGGCATCGCAGATGCTTTCCCTGTTTCCGGTGGATGATTTTACTGTGACGGAGGTTCCGCTGGAAGAGAGCATTGCCAGAATTTTCACCGGGGAGGTGGCAGGATGAAGCTGTATCGATGCGTGTATCAGATGGGAGTGGAAACCGCTCTGGAATACCGGGCAAATATGGTGCTGACATTGTTGAGTACGATTTTTCCAATCATCATTCAGACCTTTTTGTGGAATTATCTGTACGGCAACGGGGATGCGGGGAGCGATGACGGGCTATAGCTATACGGAAATTATCGTGTATACGCTGCTTGCCGGGCTGGTGTCGAAGCTGGTTATTACCGGGTTCGAATATCAGATCAACGAGGACATCAAGGACGGCGGGCTGAATAAATATCTGATCCGCCCGGTCAACTACTGCGGCTACCGGTTCTGCAGCTATCTCGGGGAAAAGATGCCGCAGCTGATTTTACTGCTGATCTGTACGTCTGTACTGGTTGCATTTTCAAGCATATTTCTCGGACTGAAGCTGTCTTTGGTTCGAATCGTGCTGTTTTTGGTGGGGCTGGTTCTGGCAGTGATCCTGAATTTCTTTATCTTTTACTGCGTGGCGCTGTTGAGCTTCTGGCTGACGGACGTGCATCTGCTGTTCGGAACAGTCAGCGTGGTGCTGGTTGTTGTCAGCGGCGGCGTGTTCCCCATGGATATTTTCGGAAAAACGGCGGCGCTTCTGATCTCTCTGCTTCCGTTCGGGTATACGACGCAGTTTCCGGTCAACATTATCAATGGAAAGCTTTCGATGGGAGCAATTGGCACCGGAATGCTGTGCCAGCTTGCGTGGATCGCATTTTTTCTGGGGACTGGGGCAGATGATGTGGAAAAAAGGACTGCAGCGCTTTGCAGCGGTAGGAGGCTGACGGATGAAAAGAAAACTGGTATTTTGAATACATTTATAAGGTATGGAAAACTGCTGTTCGTATTTCTGAAAATGTCCCTGATGGCGCAGCTGGAATACCGGATCAACTTTGCAGCAGGCGTTTTGGTGGAGACTGGTTGGCTGTTGATCAAGCTTTTGTATGTGGCGGTGGTTTACCGGGCAGGCATCAAAATCGGAGTCCTGACGCCGGATCACATTTTATTGTTCATTGGGGTGTACATTCTGCTGACCGGCGTTTACATGCTATATTACCCGAACTTTACGTCATTGACGACGATGATTCGGGATGGAAAACTCGACATGTATCTGGTAAAACCGGTTGCGGCGCAGTTTCTGGTGACAATGCAGCGACTGGATCTGTCGCTGCTTGTGCCGGATGCGGCTGCGGGAATCGTCATGATCGGGATCGGCTGGCATCGGGCAGGACTTCCTGTGACGGTCGGCTCGATCGCAGGCTTTTGTCTTTTTCCTGATCTGCGGCGCGCTCCTGACCTACAGCCTGTTTTTTGCTGCCGCATCTTCTGGTGTTCTGGACGACGGCAACGAACGGCATCGCGGATCTGACGGCGGCAGTGTGGGACTTCAACAACATGCCGCAGCTCATCTACGGCAAGTGGATGCAGCGTATCGGAACATTTCTGCTGCCGGTGTTTGTCATCACGAACTTTCCGGGCCTGTTTCTGATGGGCGAGTTGTCTGCTCCGATGGCAGTCTGGGGCGTCGCTGCACCGATCGTATTCTTTTTGATCGCACGGGCGGTGTGGAATCAGGCAGTGAAGAATTATACATCGGCAAGCACGTAAGAAGTCGGGCGGTGGAATATGCCGGTGAGTGCGTAAGGCACTTGGCGGTAGAAAGCGATGAGTCGGCGAGCAGATCAAAAAGCAGACGCCGGGCGGCGGAAAACGATACATCGACGGAATATGTGAAAAGTCAAAAAACAGGCGCAGTCAGTTCGTGGATTCGGTCTGACTGCACTGTTTGATCCATGACAAAATAAAAGCTACACAAAAATGTACTAAAATTTGCATTGACATATATCTTATGCAAATTAAACAATAACTATTGAAATTTTCAGAATTCTCATATACAATAAGTACATAAATAATGAACTTGACATAAAAGATAGCGCTATCAATTCGTCAAAAAGATTATTTTAGCTGAAAAAAGCAAACATCTGTCTAGCAAATTAAAAAGAGATAAAACAGCAGCATTACAGTGAATTTGTTTGCTAATACAGAAAAACTGTAACGATATGGTGAAAAGGGGAACAGGCAGAAGGTATACAAAGAGTATTTGGATTCATAGCTCTGAAGGAGGACTTTCGTATGAGTATGAAGAAACTTGGGAGTATTTTATTATCAACAGCAATGGTAATGTCGCTGGCAGCCTGCGGAAGCCAGAACACAAGTGCACCGGCAGCAACAACCGATGACTCTGCAACTAAAGAAGAAGCTGCAGCGCCTGCGGAAAGCGCAGTAGCAGCGGATACAGATGTCAGCGGATCGACTCTTGAAGTTGCAGTTACCTATACTGGCGATCAGGCGACGACGTTTCAGGGACTGGTTGATAAATTTGAAGAAGAATATGGTGTTACGGTAAATATCGCAGAATACGGCGACGACTATGAGAATACGTTAAAGACCCGTATGGCATCCAACGAGCTTCCTGACGTTTTCCAGACACACGGATGGTCGCTCTTACGTTACAAAGAATATCTGATGAACTTACAGGATCAGCCGTGGGTTTCCGATTATGATGAATCCGCACTCGGCGTTATTCAGGACGACGACGGTGCAATTTACGTCCTGATGATTTCTGAACTGATCAACGGCACGCTGGTAAATCTGGATGCCTGTGATGCGGCTGGTGTAGATCCGTATGCGATCCACACTTGGGATGATTTTACAGAAGCATGTGCCAAGATCAAAGCAAGCGGACTTACACCGCTCAACGTAGTATCTAACCCCGGTTTGTTGGCAAACTTCGCCGGTACGTTCGTAAGCTATGAGGGCGAAATGTTTGAGGATTCCGCAGCGATGCTGGACGGCTCCTTCGACTGGCAGGATTACAAGGATTCTCTTGTAAAATACATGGCAAACTGGATTGACTCCGGATATTACTATGACGACATCCTGACCATGGCGGACACAGACATGACAGAGCGTTTTGCAGCTGGTAAGGGCGCATTCAGCCTTGGCAATGACCCGTCCGTTATGCTGACCTGCTTAAGCTTGAATCCTGATGCCCGCTTCGCATTCATGCCCTCTTTCGCATCCAAAGAAGGCGGCAAAGAGCATGTCGGCATCGGTGAGGGCGATACGTTCGGTATCTGGAAAGACACCGGGAATGCAGATGCTGCAAAGCTGTTCCTTGAATACATGGCACGTCCGGAAGTTGCACAGGAAATGAACGCTGCAACCGGTAAGATCAGCTGCTTAAAGTCCACGATGGAAATCGACGACAGCTATGGCCTGCAGGTATTCCAGGAAATGAAAGAAAATGCGCAGATTGCGATATCTTCTATGAGAACCTTTGGGACAGACAGTATATGCCGTCCGGCATGTGGTCTATTTTCGGCAATGCAAGCGACATGCTCTTTGATGATGACAGCGAAGCCGGACAGGACGAAGTGATCGAGTATCTGCTTGAGAACTATCAGGATCTTTACGATGCTGCACAGGAAGGCTGAGAAGAACCGAAATAACTGAACGGATTTTATAAAGATGGTGAGGTGGCAATGCCATCTCACCTCTTTTGGCTAAAGGGGTTCTGAATTGAAAAAAGAGGAAATGGATGTACCTCGCTTTGACGATCCCGGCGCTGGTGTTGATGATTCTGTTTATCGCTGCGCCGTTGGTCAATGCTGTCCGTATTTCGTTTTTTAAATGGAACGGATATTCTCAGAAAATGCGCTGGTACGGACTCAAAAATTTTGAAAACATTTTTACCGACAAACTGTTCTGGTTGGCTACGCTCAACACGTTTATTTACGGCTTTGGATCTACCATTTTGCAGAATATTCTCGGTCTTGCGGCCGCTTTGTTTTTGAACAATAAATTTAAAGGAAGAAATGCGGTTCGCGTGATTTTGTATATGCCGATCATGATTCCCGCATTTATTATGGGTCAGATCCTGTACTATTTCGTGCAGGTGGAAGGCGGCGTATTCAACGAGCTGCTCGGGCTGCTCGGGCTTTCCGGTGTGTACTGGATGAAGACCGGTCTGTCGTCCACGATCATGATTACGCTTGCAAACTCCTCGGCAGTACATGGGACTTTGTATGATTATTTATCTTGCCGGCCTGCAGAATATTCCGTCGATGTATAAAGAGGCGGCGCGGCTGGACGGCGCAAACCGTGTGAAGGAATTTTTCTATGTGACGCTTCCGCTTCTGATTCCGTCGATTACGACGGCAGTTGTGACGAACCTGATCGGCGGCTTCAAGCTGTTCGATGCGATCGTTGCGATGTCGGGCGGCGGTCCGAACCGGAAATCCATGTCCCTTTCGTTCTACATTTCGCAGCTGTATTTCAATGATGAAAAAGCGGGCTATGCGTCTGCAGTCGGTATCATGACGTTTTTCATCATTCTGATCGTTGCGCTTCCGGTCAATATGTACCTTCGGAAGAAGGAGGTGGAATATTAAATGAAAGCCAGACTCAAAAAAGCAAAAAGGCCCGAATACCCATTCCACATGGTGGTGTTATATCGTGGCGGTTCTGCTGATCCTGATTTATCTGCTGCCGATTTACATCATGCTGAACCTGTCGTTTCGGACGATTCAGGACGTCGGCTCAAAATTATCCCTTCCTGCGATGTGGAATTTCCAGAATTATATCGATGTATTCAAAAGCGGCGACCTCTGGATGGGCTTTAAGAATTCCATTGTCCTCGTTGTGGAAACTGTCGTTCTGGAAATCGTTTTTTCCGCGCTTGCAGCTTACGGTCTTGCGAGAAGCAACGGTAAAATTGCAGAATCCATCCGAAATGTCAACATGGGCATCATGATGATTCCCGGCGTTGCACTGTTGGTCGGTACTTACGGTTTAATGGTAAAATTTCATATGACAAATACGCTCTACGGACTGGCGCTGCTGTCCGCGGCAGGCGGAATCCCCGGAACGATGTTCATGTACGTCAACTTTGTCGTTTCGATTCCGGTTGCACTGGATGAAGCGGCGGCGATTGACGGCGCGGGCGTCCTTCGAACGTTTGCGCAGATCATCATGCCGCAGTTAAAAGCCGTTACGGTAACGAGAATTATCATGTCTGCGACTGGCTGCTGGAACAACTACCTGATGCCGATGTATTTGCTGCAGGATAAGTCGAAGTTTACGATTATCCTCGTCATCAAATCCGCGTTCAACCGTACTAACGGCGTTGGAAACCTGCCGAAAGCGTGTGCAACCTGTGCGCTCGGACTGCTGCCTGTTATTGTGCTGTACCTGTTCCTGCAAAAATATATCATCGAAGGTCAGATCGACAGCTCTGTAAAATAAGGGCGAAATCCTGACAGATGTGGAGGAAAATGTGAAATTATATCAGAGAAAAGCAAATGACCTGGCATTGCCTCTGGGGCAGGCTGATCCCTATATGATCAAAGCCGGGGACGGAAGATATTATCTGTACGCGAGCGGCAGAGAAGGTCCACAGCTGTATTCCAGCGACCATTTAAAAGAGAGCTGGAAATATGAGGGGCGCTGTCTGGACATGACCGGGCAGAAGGAATGCTGGACCGAGTGTGATCGAACTGGACGGAAAATATTACATGTACTATTCCTGTCTCGATGCAGACTGCGAGGATGAGCACGGACAGACGATGCGGGTTGCGGTTTCCGATTCGCCGTCCGGGATGTTCAAACAGGTAAAAAGCTCCTGCCGCCGTTTTCCATTGACGCGCATGCGGTCAAAACACCGTCGGGGCTGTATCTGTTTTACTGCAACAACGATTATGAGGCGGAGCGCGCGGGAACGTTTATCCAGTGCGATAAGCTGGCAGATCCATATACCCTGGAGAGAAAGCCGGTTGCCGTCGTGCGTCCGACGATCGATGAAGAGATTTATCAGAAAGACCGTTTCAAAAAAAGGACAGCACTGGCATACGATCGAGGGCGCGTTCTATTTTTACAAAGAAGGCACGCACTATCTGATGTATTCCGGCGCATGCTATCAGAATCCGACATATTTTATCGGCTACAGCATCGCACATGGACCGGAGGATGCAGACCTGCGCACACTTCCGTGGACGAAATATCCGGACGATCATACGTATGCGCCGCTTTTTGTTCAAAACAAAAGAGATCGAAGGTATGGGGCATAACAGTGTGATTTTCGATGATGGAAAAGCGTATATCGTATATCATGGACGCGATAACGTAGAGCACGATCCTGCGGTCACAGAGGATCTGCGGTGTGCGAGAATTGATGAATTAAAAATTGATGGAGATGTGCTGTCGGTGACACCGACGGTATAAAAAGCGAGGGGCTGTCGCACTGTGCGGCAGTCCTCTTGTTAAGGAAAACTCCGGGCTTTTGAGTTATGGGCAGCCCGGTGCTTTTGGGTCGATGATTTCTGCAATCGCCTCAAGTGTCCCCTGTCTAAATGGTTTCATCTGTGACAGTTTCCTCTTCTTTGCAGTTTTCCACTCCACTCAGATTCTCTGTCGTAGGGCAGTTTTCATCTTCGCTCGGATTCTCAGCTTCCTTACAGAGTTCCTCTTCGTCCTGATACCGGATGTACTTCGGGAACAGCCGCTCCTGAATGAGAGAGTTTAAATAACAGGCTGCAGCCGGGACGATGAACAGCGTCGGCGGATAGGAGACGGCGAGCTCTGCCGCAAAAAAATCAGAATACACAGTAGCAAAAGTTGGACAGCAGCTGCCGGAATGTGAGCCGGACTGTAAGCGTCTGCCGCTCTTTTTTAGAAAGGTTGAATCGTCCGAGCAGCGCGAAATAATGAAGCTGTGCAAAGATCAGAAGCAGGATCGAAAGCATGCTGAATACGACGTACACGCCAGCGATCAGATTGTCTGGCTGATGATAGCAGAAATAGCAGGTCGCACCGAACATCACATAGGCGAGGAGGAACAAAAGCGTAGCGGGAACGGATTGCCGGAAGTTTTCTTTGAAAGAATCCCGAAACGTCGCAAAGGCATAGCCCTGATTGTGCCGGAGCACTTTGACGACTGTGTGGTAGAGCGCTGCGTCTGCTGCGCCGATCGTAAAGACCGGCAGGCAGCAGAGGCAGAAAAGGACGCTCAAAATGACCATATCGGCCAGCTTATTCAAAAATACGATAAATGCGTTGTCCTGTTGAAACATATCTGCTCCCTTCTCAGTCATTTTCATATTCTACTTTCATGACAATATCCTGCGCGTAATCCCCGAAATGCTTACCGAAAAGGTTCATACCGCCGACGTTTGTGCTGTCCGGGTCAACTTTTAGGGTAAAAGAGAAGGAATAGCCGTCGAGAAGTCCGGAGGCTTTTGATCGTTTCATCCGATGTTTTCTGGTTGTCCGCATAACAGCCCTGATGGGTGATGTAAATCTTTTGTATTCGCCGTACTGCGTGTTGGATTCGCTCCACCAGCTCGGATTGTAGATGCCTTTTCTGCCGCCGTAATCCCCTTTGATATGGAAGGTTGTGATCTTTTTTGCCATTTAGTTCGACGGTGATGTCGGAGGGCCAGTTGTTGTTATAGCCGAGTGCTTCTGAGCAGATTTCAAAGGAAAATTCGATCTGCGTCACCTTATCCTGCTGTAACGGATAGTTGGAAAACTGATATTCCAGAAAGCCGGACGTCAGCCAGATCAGGGCAGCATCGGTGCGGTCGGGGGAATAAAAGCCGTAGGGGCTGTCCTCATAATATACATAGGAAGCTGCAGAGGCGATTCCGCAGGGAGGGAGGATGTGAGAGTCGCTGTAGTGACCGATCGGCATATTGACATAGACGGGCGGCTTGCGCGTCAGCTTGTTTAAATGGGCAAAAATATCCAGCGTTACGTTGGCAGTCTTGATGCCGCAGAGCTTCTGGGAACCGCGCAGTCCGGGCTTTGGAACGACCGTGATCAGGTTCGCTTCGCTGAGCGTCTTAATATGCAGGCACATCGAGGACATCGGCAGATAAAAAGCCTCCGCCAGCTCGCTAATGGTCATGGATTTGTCCACCAGACATTTGAGGATTTCCAGCCGGGTTTCCGAGGAAAGCGCCTTGCAGATTTTGGCGGTTGCTTCCGTATCGGAAAGATCCAGGACGATATCTTTTTGTTTTTAATCGCTTCGTCTTCGTACATAATTTCCTCATTTCCGTGCAGCAGACACATCGTAATGACCGTTTATACAGTTTGTCAGATTAGTTTCAGTATAGGTTCAAAAGAATGGAATGCAAGTGATAATTACATAAAAAATGTACCAAAATATATTTCACAAGAGAAGTGACCAAATGTGAGATAAATCTTGTAAAAATACAGACAAATCATATAATAAAAATAATAACCGCTACAACAAAACTGAACATTGGGGAGGACAAAAAAGAGAATGAACGTTTTATGGATCTGTACCGACCAGCAGCGTTTCGACACCCTTGGATGTATGGGAAATCCGTGGGTGTATACGCCGAATCTGGACAGGCTGGCAGCAGAAGGAGTGCTGTTTGAAAACACTTATGCGCAGAGTCCGGTCTGTGCGCCGAGCCGGGGCTGTTTTTTATCCGGTCGATATCCGCGTACCTGCGGACCACGTCAGAACGGGCAGGATATCGGTAAGGACGAAAAGCTCGTGCCGAAGATGTTTGCCGATCACGGTTATTACTGCGGGCTGTCTGGCAAGCTGCATCTGTCCGCGTGTCATCCGGACACTGGGCGGATGATCGAGCCGAGAATTGACGACGGCTATCATGAATTTCACTGGTCACATCATCCGCAGTCGTGGAAGGATGTCAACAACTGGCCTGCGAACGAATATTCACAGTTTCTGATGGAAACTGCGTGGATTATGTGACGCCGAACCGCGAGGACTGCAAATACGTTCAGGTCGGTGTGGATGAAAAATGGCATCAGACGACATGGTGTGCCGATCAGGCGATCGCTTTTATGGAAAAATGCAAAACGAGGAAGAAGAGCTGGCTGTTTTCGTTCAACTGCTTTGACCCACATCATGCATTCGACCCGCCCGCAGAGTATCTGGAACGGTATTTAAAGATTCTCGACCAGATTCCGCTGCCGAACTATGAGCCGGGTGAACTGGAAAACAAGACAGTATTCCAACAAAAAGATCACGTCGGAGCGTATAACACGCCGGGGCAGATGCCGTATGATGAAATGACCGATTACGATCACCGGATGATTACGGCGGCGTACTGGGCAATGGTCGATCTGATTGACAAGCAGGTTGGACGGATGTTGGATTATCTGGAACAGTCTGGGCAGAAGGAGGATACGCTCGTGATTTTCCATTCCGATCACGGCGAAAATCTGGGCGACCACGGCATGTACTTAAAAGGACCTTACTTTTATGAAAATAACGTGCACGTTCCGCTGATTATCAGCTGGCCGGGAAAGATTCCGGCGGACGCAAAAGTAAAGCACTAATCGAGCTTGCCGACCTCGCGCCGACGATCTGCGAGGCAGCAGGACTGCCGCTTTATGAAGGATTTCAGGGAAATCGTTCTGGAAGATACTGACCGGGGAAAGCGACTTAAATACGCACCGCGACAGTGTATACAGCGAGTTTTATAACAGCAATATCAACCACCGCAATCCGCTTGCCTTTTTACGACGATGGTATGCGACGGACGTTATAAGCTGACGAAGGTGCATGGCTGCACGCAGGGCGCAGAGGGAGAATTATACGATCTGCAGGAAAAGCCGTTGGAGCGCTACAATCATTATAATAATCCGGCGTTTACGGAGATTAAAGTGAGGATGCTGGAGCTTCTGGCAGACCGGATGGCGCAAACCTGCGATCCGCTGCCGACGCGGAAAGCGTGCTGGTGAGGATGTGAACATATCGGAAGCCGGGCACTGCGCATTCCCAGACGTGTACGAAACAAAAAGGAGGGGCATATGACAGACAGCGGATTACTGACAGGGCTGACACATCTTGTAGAGGGCAGGACACGTTCGATCAGCCCAGAAAATTTTCATGGGGAAAAAGGAAAGGGCGGTATGGCGACCGAGGGAACCGGCAAAAACTGTGCCAGAGAGCTGGGACAGGGCTGGAAAATCTCGCCGTCCGTAGATATTCCGGGAAAGGGGAAAGCTGACGCTGGCAGAAATAGAAGGGAGCGGAAATATTCAGCATATCTGGCTGACCTGTCCGCACGAAGACTGGCGCTCGTTTATCCTGCGGATGTACTGGGATGGCGAAGAAGTGCCGTCGATTGAAGTGCCGTTGGGCGATTTTTTCTGTATGGGCTGGTGTGAGCCGGGGCTGATGCAGTCGATTCCGATCTGCGTAAATCCCAAGGGCGGCATGAACAGCTACTGGCAGATGCCGTTTCGAAGTCTGCGAAAATCACGTTGGAAAATCTGACCGATAAAAAGAGCGTGATCTATTATCAGATTACCTACAGCGAAACTACCGTTGCAGAGGATACACCGTATTTCCACGCGCAGTTTCATCGGGACAACCCGCTGGAATACAAAAAGAATTATGTGATTTTGGACAAGGCAACAGGAAAAGGACAGTATGTCGGAACCTACCTCGCATGGGGCGTCAACAGCAACCGCTGGTGGGAGAGGGCGAGATTAAATTTTTCATGGACGGAGATCAGGAGTTCCCGACGATCTGCGAACCGGAACAGAAGACTACATCGGCGGCGCGTGGAATTTTGAATATCCGCAGGGAGAATATTGTCGGTTTTCGACGCCGTATTCCGGACTGCATCAGATTTTGAAGCCGGATGGACTTTATCAGTCCCAGCAGCGATTCGGGATGTACCGGTCCATCTGACCGACCCGATCCGCTTTGACGAGGATCTGCATGTGGAGATCCAGGCGCTCGGCTGGCGCAGCGAAGGGCGTTACCTGCCGCAGCAGGACGACATCGCTTCGGTCGCATACTGGTATCAGACCGAACCGCATTGCCTGTTTCCTGCACTGCCGGAAATTGAAAAACTGGAAGTGAATTAGACGGCGAGAAGCCGAAAAAACAGGCGTTGCAATTACGCCTGTTTTTTCGACATTATTTCTTTTTCAAACCCATGAATCCAGTCCGCCTTGCGGTAATAAAGGAAAAACAGAATCGAGCTTAGGGTCCATGTCAGGGGATAAGCCCAGAAGATCGTGTTGATGACAGGGAAAATGCGGACAGTGATCGTGATGTAGGTCACACGGATAATGCACCAGCTGCAGAGCATGACGAACATCGGTACAGTTGCCTTGCCTGCGCCCCGCATGATGCCTGCGATGCAGTGGGAAAATGCCAGCAGGAAATAAAACAGTGTAATCGTATGCGCCTGCAGCGTTCCGTAAGCGACGACCTCAGGGTCGCTGTTGAATGCGGCGATCAGGTAGGGGGACAGGAAATAGACACAGATACCGACGATTTCCGCAAGGGTGATGGAGCAGAGGATGCCGAAGCGTGCGCCTCTTTTGGCCCGGTCATACTGCTTTGCGCCGAGGTTCTGGCTGATAAAAGTGGTCAGTGCCAGAGAAAAACAGGTGATCGGTAAAAAGCCGAAGCCCTCGACCTTGGAATGAAGACCGCAGCCAGCTACTGCCATTTTCCAAAGCTGTTGATGTTAGACTGAACAACAACATTTGCCAGGGCGATAATGGAGTTTTGCAGACCTGCGGGCAGACCGTTTGAAATGATTTGCTTTAACATGATCGGGTCGAAGCGGATGCGGGACGAACCAGACGATATTCCTCCGGACTTCTCAGCAGGCGGCGCAGGCACAGCAGGGCACTGATAAACTGGGAAATGATCGTGGCGAGTGCTGCACTTCCAACGCCGAGTTTGAGTACGCCGACAAACAAAAAAGATCGAGCACGATATTGACGATAGATGACAGGATCAGGTAGTTCAGGGATGTTTGCTGTCCCCGATGGACTGTAGGATGCCGACAAAAACGTTATAGAGGACGAACGCCAGCGAGCCCATAAAATAAATCCGGAAATATAACAGGGAATTGGGCAGGACGTCTGCCGGTGTGCCCATCCAGACCAGCATCTGCGGCGCGAGGATCAGACCGATGATCGTCAGCAAAATACCGGCGACAATCCCGAAGGCAACATCCGTATGGATTGCACGCTGCAGACGGTCGATCTGTCGTGCTCCATAATAGCGGGCGACTACAACACCTGCGCCCATTGCGATACCGTTGAAAAATCCGACCATCAAAAAATCAGACTTCCGGACGAACTGACGGCAGCGAGTGCGTCGCTGCCGAGAAAGTTGCCGACGATCAGGGAGTCGGCGGTATTATAAAGCTGCTGGAACAGATTTCCGAGAAAAAGCGGAAATGCGAAGGTGACGATCTTTTTCCAGATCGATCCTTCTGTCATCAAGGTAGAAGATGCAGTACGGTTCATCTATTTTCTCCAGAAAGTAATTTCATGTTCTTTTCATAGGTTTCAGAAATACGTGCAACAACCTGGGAGGTCAGAGCCTTCTGCTGTGTGCGGTCGAGATTCTTTGTTTCGATGGGTTCTCCATATTCGATGATAACTTTTGCTTTGCGGATGCAGGGAGAATGGGCTTCGAAGATCTGTTCTGCGTTGGCGATCGTCATCGGAACGATCGGGCATTGAGCCTTTTCTGCGATTTTTTAAGCTGCCGGCGTGGAACTCAAGCAGAGGAGCATCGGTGCGATTGCGGGTTCCTTCCGGGAAAATGCAGATGGACACGCCGTTTTTATCTCCTCGATTGCTGCAAGAATCGTCTTCATACCAGCCTTGAGATCGCTGCGGTCAAGGAACAGGCAGTGCAGGTTTTTCATCCAATTGGAAAGCAGAGGAATCTTCAAAAATTCGACCTTGGAAATATAACCGGTGGTGCGGGGTACACGGACATAGGTCATAACAATTCGAAATAGCTGCGGTGATTACCGACATAGAGAACCGGGGTATCCTTCGGAATGCGATCCTCTCCGATGTAGGTGACGGAAACGCCGGACAGGCGCAGCACCATGCGGAACGCCCAGTTGACAATCGCAAGGCTGGAACGATCCTTTAACGGCGGATTGAATTTGCCGATGATCCATTCTGCGATCAGGAGCGGGATGCTGAGGATCAGAAACAGAATGACAAATAACGCGGTAATAATAAAGCGAATCATAAAACTCTCTCCATTCTGCAGGCGCAGATGCGCCGGCTGCCTTCTTTATTTCCAGTATACCTGTGCCACTGCAAAAAGCAAGACGCGCGTACAGGTGTTCTGCGAGGGAACAGTTCACTCGCGCCATTCGCAAAACGCATCTTCGATGCTTCCCGCTGCTTCGCAGCTCATTTTTGCTCATGAAATGGCGTTCCCTTCGTGCCTTCCTGGCAGCAGATTTTCCTGCAAGCACGAAATCTGCTGCGAGGGAGCCACAGTTCACCCGCGCCATTCGCAAAACGCATCTTCGATGCTTCCCGCTGCTTCGCAGCTCATTTTTGCTCATGAAATGGCGTTCCCTTCGTGCCTTCCTGGCAGCAGATTTTCCTGCAAGCACGAAATCTGCTGCGGGGAAGCCACAGTTCACCGCGCCATTCGCAAAACGCATCTTCGATGCTTCCGCTGCTTCGCAGCTCATTTTTTGCTCATGAAATGGCGCTCTCTTCGTGCCTTCCTGGCAGCAGATTTTCCTGCAAGCACGAAATCTGCTGCCAGGAAGGCACGAGTGAACTGTGGCGACATACTCCTGACGTCGTATTCATATATATGAAATAAACAGGATATCGATCGAAAGGACGGTCTTATTATGAAAAAATAGTTCGGACCATGTGCCTGATCTGGCTGGGAATATTCGGATGCACTGGAATACTGCTTTTACAGGATGCAGCTGGAAACAGGAAAAGCCGGAGAAAACAAACCTCGCATTCACAGTCGTGGACGAGGCGCGGCTGCCGGAGGAGCTGTTAAAGCTTGTGGCGGAAAAGAAAGAAACATCGTTTAAAATGACGTATGCGGACAGTGGTTATCTGTACCTGTGCGTGGGATACGGAAAGCAGGACAGCGGCGGCTACAGTATTACAGTGGACGATTTGTATGCAAGCGGAGAGATGATTTATCTGGATACGAGCCTGATCGGTCCGAAGCAGGCAAAGGAGCTGAGCAAAACGCCATCCTATCCATATATTGTAATAAAAACGCCGTTTGAGGACAAAACAGTGGTGTTTGACTGAAGAACATGATAAAATGCAGAGGATACAATAGACATTTGGCAGCTGTCGGACGCGGCTGCTTTGCAACAGCGGAGGCTGACATGATTTTAGTTCAAAATTGCCGCATGATCGATCCGGCTTCGCAGACGGATAGCTTGCGGGGGATATCCTGATCGGTGAGGACAGGATTACAAAAATCGCAGAGGCAGGCACAATCGACCCTGCACAGATTACAAAAGAAAAAAGAGGACGAGCTTCGCATCCTGAATGCGGATGGCCTGATTGCAGCGCCGGGGCTGGTGGATACCCATGTGCATTTCCGTGATCCGGGTGCAGAATATAGGAAGATATCCTGACCGGCGCGGTGTCGGCGGCGGCTGGCGGTGTGACGAGTGTTGTGCTGATGGCGAATACGAATCCCCATGTCGATCAGGAGGAAACGCTTTCCTATGTTCTGGAAAAAGGCGCAAAGACCGGCATCCATGTCTATACCTGCGCGAACGTGACAATGGACATGGAGGGGGACGAGCTGACGGATATGGAAGCGCTGGCAAAGGCTGGCGCGGTCGGCTTTACGGATGACGGCAAGCCCCTGTTGGATGCCAAAATTGCGAGAAAAGCGATGCAGGAAGCGGCAAGGGTGCACAAACCCATCAGCTTCCATGAGGAAAACCCGGCATATATTCAAAATAATGGGGTCAATGCCGGAAAGGCGAGCGAATATTTCGGCATCGGTGGTTCGGACAGGCAGGCGGAGATCGATATGGTGCGCCGCGATCTGTCGATTGCGCTGGAAACGGGTGCGGAGATCGTGATTCAGCACATCAGCGCGGCGGAGGCGGTCGAACTTGTCCGTCAGGCGAAGAAAAAGAGCACGAAAATCCACGCAGAGGCGACACCCCATCATTTCACGCTGACGGAGGACGCCGTGATGGAACACGGTACGATGGCGAAGATGAACCCGCCGCTTCGCACGGAAGCTGACAGGCAGGCGATTATCCGCGGTTTACAGGACGGAACGATCGACCTGATTGCGACAGACCATGCGCCGCATGCGGATTATGAAAAAGCGAAGCCCCTGACGGAAGCGCCCAGCGGAATCATCGGATTGGAAACGTCCCTGGCGCTCGGCAACGAGGTGCTCGTCGATACAGGGGAACTTACGATGATGCAGCTGCTGACCTGCATGACCATGAACCCCGCAAAGCTTTACCGCCTGGACGCTGGCTATCTGGCAGAGAACGGACCGGCAGATCTGGTTTTGTTTGATCCTGCGAAAGAGTGGGTTGGAACGTTTTTATTCGAAATCCCAGAACTCGCCGTTTTGAGACAGAAGCTCAAAGGAAAAGTGGAATACACGATCTGTAAGGGCAAAGTGATTTTTGAGGCGTAAAAACCGGTTGCGTCGGCACGTAAAAGCACTATGGGCATAAAAAGCTGGCAGCTTTTGTGCAGCAGGCGCCCGTAAACCGAGTGAAAATGGAGAAAATTATGGCACAGAAGAAAAAGACAAAGGCAATGGTAGTCAGTCAGGAAAAGCTGGCGGACGGAATTTATGATCTGAGACTGGAAACAGAGCTTGCGCAGGACGCTGCGTGCGGACAGTTCGTGAGGCGTTTATCCCAAGGATAAAAGCACGCTCCTGCCCAGACCGATCAGCATCTGCGAAATCGATAAAGAAAAAAATCAGCTTCGTCTGGTTTATCGCGTGGCAGGCAAGGGAACGGCAGAATTTTCGAATCTTAAGACAGGCGACAGTGTGTATCTGCTTGGCGTTTTGGGAAATGGTTTCCCGGTGGACAAGGCAAAGCCGGGCACGAAGGCGATGCTGTTTGGCGGCGGAATCGGCGTTCCTCCGATTTTACAGCTGTCTAAAGAGCTTTCCTGTGAAAAACAGATCGTTGTGGGTTATCGCAACGCACAATGCTTTTTGAAATAAGATTTTGAACAGAACGGCGCTGTCTATGTGGCAACCGAGGACGGAAGCGTTGGCACAAAGGGAAACGTCATGGATGCGGTAGCTGCAAACGGACTGGAAGCGGATATTATTTATGCCTGCGGACCGATGCCGATGCTGCGCGCAATTCGGCAGTATGCGATCGAACATGATATTCCGGCATATATTTCCCTGGAAGAACGGATGGCATGCGGTGTGGGCTGCCTGTCTTGGCTGCGTTTGTAAAACGACCCACAAGGACGCACATTCCCATGTAAACAACGCAAGAATCTGTACCGACGGACCGGTATTTGAAGCACGGGAGGTGGAAATCTGATGAATACAGCGGTAACAATTGCAGGAGTAACCTTTTCAGAACCCGGTCATGACCGGCTCGGGACCTTTGGCCCGGAATGGAATACAGTGAATTTGTAGATTTGAACCGTCTGGGTGCGGTGGTGACAAAGGGCGTTGCAAACGTGCCGTGGCCGGGCAACCCGACACCGCGTGTCGCAGAGGTTTACGGAGGCATGTTGAATGCAATCGGTCTGCAGAATCCCGGCATCGACGTGTTTATCGAGCGCGATCTCGCGTTTTTAAAGCAGTTTGATACAAAGGTCATCGTCAATGTCTGCGGCAAATCTGTCGAGGATTATCTGGAAGTCGTAGAGCGCTTGGCGGACACGGACATAGCGATGATGGAAATCAACGTTTCCTGCCCGAATGTCAAGGAAGGAGCCATCGCGTTCGGACAGAAAGCGGATGCATTATTCGACATCACGTCCAGAATTAAAAAGGCTGCAAAGCAGCCCGTTATGATGAAGTTGAGCCCGAATGTAACAGACATCACGGAGATGGCAAAAGCCGCAGAGGCAGGCGGCGCGGACGCGATTTCCCTGATTAACACGCTGACCGGTATGAAAATCGACATCCGGCGCAGAAGCTTTGCCCTTGCCAACAAGACCGGCGGCATGTCCGGCCCTGCAATCAAGCCGGTTGCGGTGCGGATGGTATGGCAGTGTGCAAACGCGGTCAAAATCCCCATTGTCGGCATGGGCGGCATCCTGACCGCAGAGGACGCGATTGAATTTCTGATGGCAGGCGCAACGGCAGTTTCCGTCGGCGCGGCAAACTTTATCAATCCTTATGCGACGGCAGAAATCGCAGACGGAATTGAAGCATTCATGAAAGAACAGGGCATCGAGGATATCAACGAAATAATCGGCTGCGTACGGTAAGATCGATATCAGGGTTCAAAGCACGGAGCAATCCGCGGATATCATTTGAAAAAGAATCTCCCCGGGTGCATACCGTCTTTGACGGCAGCATACTGTTAGATAGAACAGCATGTTGTCTGGAAAAGGCGAAGGTCCCGGGAGGTATTTTTTTATGGAATTTCTCAAAAAAGCATACATATGGATCAGATCGGATGTGAGGAACAGACGCAGATTACACTCGAGGACGACATCAATATTGCGGACGCAAAGCCGGACGTCTATCAGGTCGTGACGCAGCAGGGGCACGTCGAGCTGGAAGAGGTGCGAGCCTCGGATGGGCATGTGCATGTAAAGGGTGTGCTGCATTTCAGGGTGCTTTATCTCGCAGATGAGGAAACGCACCATCCGGCGTGCATGGAGGGGGAGCTGGCGTTTGAGGAACAGATTCTGATGGGCAGCGTGTCGGGGACGGATCAGGTACAGGCGCAGGCGATTTTGGAGGATTTAAGCGTCGGCATGATCAATTCCCGGAAGCTTTCGGTGCAGGCACTTTTGCAGATCCGCCTGTTCACGGAGCGGATGAAGCAGCTGGATGTGGCGGTGGGTCTGGACGGCACAGAGCAGATTGAAGTAAAGAAAAAAGACCTGCAGGCGCTGGATCTGATCGTTGCCAAAAAAGATATCCTGAGGGTAAAAAAAGACCTCCTGTTGCCGGGCGGCATGCCGAACATTTTGCGCTGCTGTGGAAATCCTGCCAGATTCGGGAAATGGCGTTCCGGGTGCTGGACGGAAAGTTGCAGGCGACAGGCGAGCTTTCGCTGTTTTTCTTTTATGAAGAGGAAAGCGAGACTAAAAAGGCGGTCTGGTATGAAACCACCGTGCCGGTGAGCGCTGCCATCGAGTGTCAGGGCGTCCGCGAGGGATGCTGGAGCAGATCGGCTGCAGCATCGGGCATCTGGAAATCGAAGCGAAGGCGGACGAGGACGGGGAGGAGCGCGTGATTTTGCTCGACCTGGTACTGGATCTGGATATTCGGATTTACGAGGAAACGAATCTTTCGATGATTGAGGATCTCTACGGCGTTGCGAAGCAGGCGGACGTCGTGAGGGGAAAAGGGCAGTACCGGAGGCTTCTGGTCAAAAATACCGCAAAAACGAGAGTGAGCGACCAGTTTTCGATTTCGCGGGCATGCCGCAGCTTCAGCAGATATGCGGAAGCTTTGGAGAAGTGTTCGTGCAGGAGATAAAAAAGCAGTCCGACGGCGTGCTCGTAAAAGGGACGGTAAACGTGCAGATTCTGTATGAGTCTGCGGAGGAAGAAGGTCCCGTGCGGCTGTCTAAAGGGCGAGCTTGTGTTTGAAGAGCTTCTGGAAACCGCAGAGCCGGTAAAAAATACATGCAGCTGCAGGATTGCGGCGTCGCTGGAACAGCTTTCCGTGCAGGCGCAAAACGAGCAGGAAGCAGAGGTTCGCGCTGTTGTGTGCGTCAAAGGGCTGATCTGCGCCGACTGCGAGGAAGAGATCGTGACGGATGCCCTGCTGCGTGCTCCCGACCCGGAAAAGCAGGCGAACCAGCCGGGTATCGTAGTGTATCTGGCGGGCGAGGGCGAGACGCTTTGGGATATCTGTAAAAATACGACGTCCCGATGGATGGAATGCGCGAAATGAACAATCTGACGCAGGATGAAATCCATCCTGGCGATCAGCTCCTGATTGTGAAGGGATATGCAGTTGACAAAGAGATGCAGATTGTATAAAATTAAATACAATCAGTGTATACAAAATGCAGAGGCAGACGGCTTTTTCGGATCGCCTGCCTTTTCAACGGAAATGAGGATTGAATTGAAAATGAATACCTTTCGGATAAAGGCATATGCCAAAATCAATCTCGGGCTGGATGTGCTGCGGCGCAGACCGGACGGATACCATGAAGTTAAGATGATCATGCAGACCGTCGATTTATATGACGATTTGGAATTTACAAAGCTGGCAGAGGATGAGAGTCGGATTTTTACCGATAAAGAAGAGCTTCCGGCGGATCAGGGCAATCTGATCTGGCGGGCGGCAGCGCGGATGAAGGAGCTGTATCAGATCTCAGAGGGCGTGAGCGTGAAGCTGACGAAGCGGATTCCGATTGCGGCTGGCATGGCAGGCGGCAGCGCAGATGCAGCGGCGACCATTCATGCGATGGATGCGTTGTTTTCTCTCGGACTTTCCCTGGAAGAAAAACAGAAAATCGGTGTAAAGCTCGGCGCGGATATCCCGTATTGCCTGATGGGCGGCACGGCGCTTTCGGAGGGCATCGGAGAAATCCTGACAAAGCTGCCGGACGTCCCGAAGGCGAAGCTTGTGATCGCAAAGCCCGATCTGGATGTTTCGACGAAATTTGTCTATGAAAATCTGCACGCTGACAGCCTGCAATATCATCCCGACATCGACGGAATGGTTGCGAGCATCGAAAAAGGCGACCTTTGCGGCATCACAGACCGGATGGGAAATGTGCTTGAGACGGTTACCTGCAAGCACTATCCGGTGATCGAGCAGATGAAAGGAATTTTAAAGGAGCACGGTGCGGTCAATGCGCTGATGAGCGGCAGCGGCCCTACCGTATTTGGTATTTTTTACAGACGATCAGAACGCAAAAAGAGGCGTATGAGGCGATGCAGGAGGCAGGTCTTGCCAGACAGCTGTTCCTGGCAGGATTTGCCGACGGCAGAGGGAGAGAAGATTGAAAAATAAATTTTTTCAATCTCGAGATTTGTGTCTGCGCGCACTTGACACAAACTCGGTATGCGCAAAAAGCGTGCGCAGAAATGAGAGAAGGATGAAAGAATTTGAAATAAATAACGAAAATGATTACCTGCCCCTGCGGGACGTGGTGTTCAATACGCTTCGGACGAGTATTCTGACCGGTGAGTTAAAGCCGGGGGAGCGCCTGATGGAAATTCATCTGGCGGATAAGCTCGGGTGTCCCGGACGCCGATCCGCGAGGCGATCCGCAAGCTGGAGCTGGAGGGGCTCGTTACGATGATTCCAAGACGCGGCGCAGAGGTGGCGCAGATCGCGGAAAAGAACCTGCGGGACGTTTTGGAGGTGCGCCGGGCGCTGGACGCGCTGGCGGTAGAGCTGGCATGCGAGCGCATCACGGAAGATGAGCTTGCAGAACTGAAAAAAGCGTGCGATAACTTCGAATTGGAAACAAAGCGCGGCAACGCCAACCAGGTTGCACAGGCGGACGTGGAGCTGCACGATATTATTTTAAAGGCGAGCGGAAACGAGCGTCTGGTGCAGATGATCAGCAAGCTTTCTCAGCAGATGTACCGCTACCGCCTGGAATATGTCGAGGACGAGGCAAACTACAAACGCCTGATCGCAGAGCACCGCGTGATCTACGAGGCGATCCGCGACCGCGACAGACAGACTGGAGCAGAGGCGATCAAAAACCATATTGACAATCAGGAAAAGGCTGTGATCCGGATGATTACATCGGCGTCCGGGAAGACAAAACGCTGACCGGATGTATAACCGGCGCGCGGATGGGTATGCTCTTTCGAAACAGAGAAGGGAGAAAGAGTATGCAGAAGAAACCGCGCGCCGGTATTTTATTTTTGACAATTATGATGTTATGGGGGATAATATACCCACAGTATGCATTTACGGAAGAAATGTATGAGACAGTGCAAAGCGCTGACACGGTGGATGACAACCACCGAACTGCTGTAGCTGCGGGCGGGAACTGTCTGCGGGATTACCGGCGGATTCTGACTGCGGCATGCCTGGGGGAGGTGTCGGTGCGCTTTGCAATCGTCGATCAGATAGAAGAGTGGTTTGGAGAAAAAGATGAAAACAGTACAGGATAAAAATCTGCTGGAAATGCCCATCGGCGTATTTGATTCCGGCATGGGCGGTCTGACTGTGATGCGTGAGATCATGCGTCAGATCCCCAATGAAAAGGTGATTTATTTTGGAGATACGGCGAGAGTTCCCTATGGAAGCAAGTCAAAGGAGACAGTGACACGCTTTTCCAGGCAGATTGTCCGTTTTTACAGAGCAAACAGGTCAAGGCAATTGTTGTCGCCTGCAATACGGCGAGCGCCTATGCGCTGGATGATCTGGAAAAGGAAATCGATATTCCAATCATCGGCGTGGTAAAGCCGGGCGCAAAGGTTGCAGCGGAGGCAACCCGCAACGGACAGGTCGGCGTCATTGCGACGGAAGGACCATCAGCAGCAATATTTATACGACTTACATTCGCCAGCTTCGGCCGGAGGTACAGGTAACCGGCAAGGCGTGCCCACTGTTTGTGCCGCTGGTAGAAGAAGGACTCTGGCAGGATCCGGTGACGGACGAGATTGCAAAACGTTACTTAAGCAGCTTAATCGATACCGGAATCGACACTCTGATTCTTGGCTGCACCCATTATCCGCTGATCCGTTCAACGGTCGCAAAGGTGATGGGCGACCATGTGACACTGGTAAACCCGGCGTATGAGACGGCTCGGGAATTAAAAAAGAGCTTTTGATGGAAAAAGGGTTATTCAATCCGGTCCACCGCAGCTTGGGACAAATAAATACGAGTTTTTTGTCAGTGATGGCGCGGAGAAATTTGTCCATTTTGCCAATTCGATTATCAAATACGGCATTTTGGGCGCGAAAGTAATACAGATAGAGGATTATTGAGCATGACAAAGGATGTAGTGATATCCGTCCGCGGTCTGCAGGTGATGGACAACGAATCTGCAGAGGATATCGAGACGGTACAGCAGGGCGAATATTTTGAACGAAACGGCAGCATTTTTTTATTGTATGACGAATATTATGAGGGCTTTGACGAGCCGGTCAAAAATGTCATGAAAATCAGGGGAAACGAAATGACTCTGACCAAACGCGGCATCATCAACGTCCAGATGAACTTTGAGGCGGGCAAAAAGAACCTGACCCGTTACCAGACGCCCTACGGTGTAATGATGATCGGGCTGGACACCAGCCGCGTCGTCTGTCTGCAGGAAGAAAAAAGCCTTGCGATAGAAATTGATTATACGATGGAAGCAAACTACCAGTACGTTTCGGATTCCAAAATCCGGATCATGGTACGGGAGAGAAAACAGCAGGCATAAAATGAGCCCCTGCGTCGGCACGCATTCAACAGCGCGCTGTGCAGGGGCTTTTTATTCATGACAATAGAATGCTGGCAGAGCGTGCATTCTATTGTTGAAAAAAACCAATTGACAATCTGAAATGATGCGCCTACAATATTTGCATATGCAAATATTGTAGGCGCATTTTTTGCACACGCAAAAATTCGTCTGACCACGGAGGAAAGCAATCATGCTGAAGGAACTGTTTTCTTATATGAAGCAATACAAAAAATATGCCTGGATCAGTCTGGTCTGCATTGCGGTGGAATGTATCTTCGAGCTGGTTATTCCGCTGATTATGGCGGACATGGTGGATGTCGGAATCGCAAACGGGGATCAGGATTATATTCTGCATAAGGGGCTGGTGATGATAGGCTGTGCAGGACTGGCACTGGTGCTGGGAATCTGCAGCGCACGGTTCTGCGCACTGTGTGGTCAGGGCTTTGGGGCGAATCTGCGGGAAGCAGAGTACCGCAAGCTGCAGAGCTATTCCTTTTCCAATATCGACCATTTTCAGGTGTCATCGCTGGTAACCCGCCTGACCAGTGACGTGACGGTGATCCAGAATTCGGTTTCAACGGGCATCCGTCCGCTGTGTCGTGCGCCGGTTATGCTGTTTATGGCTACAGGCTCGGCGTTTGTGATCAACGCGCGTCTGGCACTTGTTTTTTTGGTGGCACTGCCGGTGTTAGGATTTTTACTGTTTGAGATCGTCAGCCACGTCGGACCTTTGTATACAAAGATGCAGACCGGAATTGACAGGGTCAACCGTATTGTGCAGGAAAATCTGACGGCGGTGCGTGTCGTTCGTTCCTATGTCAGAGAGAATTACGAGCAGGCGAAGTTCGATGACGCAAATCTTGCCCTTCGTACAGAATCCGAAAAAGCCTTCGGTTTATCTTCTATGAATATGGCAGCAATGCAGTTTGTCATGTATGGGACGATCCTGGCGATCCTGTGGTTTGGCGGCAGCTCTATCCGTACCGGGACTATGCAGGTTGGTGAGCTGACCGGATTTTTGAGCTATGTGCTGCAGATCCTAAACTCCTGATGATGCTGTCGAACGTTTTTATGATGCTGACCCGTTCGATGGCGAGCGGCCCGAATTCTCGAGGGTTTTGAACGAAAAGGTGGAGATCACGGAGGAAAAGGCACGTCCGGTCAGCGTGAAAAGGGCGCGATCCGTTTCGACCATGTATTTTTTCAGTACAGCAAAAACGCGGAGGAATATGTGCTTTCGGACATTTGTCTGAATCTGGAAGCCGGACAGACGATCGGAATTATCGGTCAGACTGGTGCAGCAAAATCGACGCTCGTGCAGCTGATCCCGCGCCTGTACGAGGCGACAAAGGGCTGTGTATGTAGACGACGTGCCGGTGCAGGAATATCCGCTGGAGCATCTGCGGGATGCGATCGCCATGGTACTACAGAAAAATACGCTGTTTTCCGGGACGGTACGGGACAATCTCCGCTGGGGCAAAGAGGACGCGACGCAGGAGGAAATCGACGAGGCGTGCCGGATCGCCTGTGTGGATGAATTTATCGACCGGCTGGATAACGGCTATGATACAGAGCTTGGACAGGGCGGTGTGAACGTGTCCGGAGGACAGAAGCAGCGGCTCTGCATTGCGCGCGCGATCTTAAAGCAACCGGAGGTACTGATTTTGGACGATTCGACGAGCGCAGTGGACACGGCAACGGAAGCAAAGATCCGGGAAGGCTTAAAAGCAAAGCTTCCGGAGATGACGAAAATTATTATCGCACAAAGGATTTCTTCTGTACGCAGCGCCGATCAAATTGTTATTTTGGACGATGGAAAAATAAACGCGGTCGGTACTCATGAGCAGTTGCTTGCAGAGAACCGGATTTATCAGGAAATTTATCATTCCCAACAGGAAGGAGGTGCTCTGTAATGGCAAAATATGTCGGCTATAAGCGCCCGAAAAATACGAAAAAAAGCCATGAAAAATCTGCTGAGATATCTTGGATATCACAAGTGGCTGCTGCTTTTAGTTGCAGTTTTGGTTGCGATCAGCAGCGGTGTGAGCATTGCAGGCACTTATCTTATTCGCCCGGTCATCAATGATTACGCGATCCCGGGGATATTCGGGGCTGATCCGGATGATGCTTGCGATGGGGATCCCCTGTATTTGTGCGGTGTGTGCGCGACCTTTGCCTATAACCGGCTGATGGTGCATACATCCCAGCAGGTAGTGACGGAAATCCGGAGAGATCTGTTTGCCCATATTCAGAATCTGCCGCTGTCCTATTTTGATGCGCACACCCACGGGGAGCTGATGAGCCGTTTTACAAACGATGTCGATACGGTACAGGAAGCATTAAACGGCACCTTTTCCATGCTGATCCAGAGCTTTTTGATACTGATAGAACCCTCAGCATGCTGTTTGTTTTGAGCGCGCGTCTGACACTGATCGTATTACTGTTTTTAACAGCGAGCGGATTTTTTATCTGGTACAATGGAAAATGCAGTAAAAATATTTCAACGCACAGCAGGAGGCACTGGCTGCAGTCAACGGCTTCGTGGAGGAAATGACTGCGGGGCAGAAGGTGGAGAAGGTATTCAACCATGAAAAGCAGGAGCTTGAAGAATTTTTAGTGCGAAACGAAAAGCTGCGCAAAGCCTCTACCAACGCCCTGACCTGGTCCGGTATGCTGGTTCCGGTCAATGTCAGCATGTCCTACTTCAACTATGGGGTTTCTGCGGCAGCAGGCGGTATATTTGCACTGACCGGACACATGGATCTTGGAACCCTTGCATCTTATCTGGTTTATGTGCGTCAGAGCGCGATGCCCTTAAATCAGTTTACAAACCAGTTCAACTTTCTTCTGGCAGCTCTCTCCGGTGCAGAGCGGATTTTGACCTGATGGAGCAGGAGCCGGAAATCGACGAGGGAACGGTAACCCTTTGCCCGGTTGAGGTCAGGATGGATGGTTCCCTGAAGGAGGCAGAAGGCTATACCGGAAGCTTTGCCTGGAAGGATGCAGACAGCCTGACTTTATTGCAGGGTGATGTGCGGTTTCATCAGGTTGTATTCGGATATACGGAAGAACATAAAATATTGGATGGCATCAGTCTGTTTGCAAAGCCGGGACAGAAGATCGCCTTTGTCGGCTCGACAGGCGCAGGAAAGACAACGATTATTAACCTGATCAACCGATTTTACGAAATCCAGAGCGGGACGATCACCTACGACGGCATCGATATTCGCAGGATCAAAAAGGATGACTTGAGGAAAATCGCTGTCGATGGTGATTCAGGATACCCATTTGTTTACCGGAACGATCGCAGAGAATATCCGTTACGGACGGCTTAATGCAACAGAGGACGAGGTCAGGGCGGCTGCGAAAATCGCGAATGCTGACTCCTTTATCCGTCGTCTGCCCAAGGGGGTATGACACGATACTGCACAGCGACGGCAGCAATCTATCCCAGGGACAGAGACAGCTGCTTGCGATTGCCCGGGCAGCAATTTCCCGGCCGCCGGTGCTGATTCTGGATGAAGCCACCAGCTCCATCGACACGAGAACGGAGCGGCTGATCGACAAAGGCATGGATCGCCTGATGGAAAACCGTACCGTTTTTGTCATCGCACCTCGGCTTTCAAAGGTGCGAAACTCGAAGGCAATTCTTGTGCTGGAAAAGGGCACGATCATCGAGCGCGGAGACCATGAGGAGCTGCTGGGGCAAAAGGGCCGCTACTATCAGCTGTATACCGGACAGTTTGAACTGGAGTAATGCCTACGGTGCTGGTTGCACATGTTGCAGTTTCTCTGCGCGCACTTGACACAAACTCGACATGCGCAAAAAAACGTGCGCAGAAATGAGGAAATATGGAAAAAGATATCAGACAGAGTCTGCAGGAGCATATTTTCAGACTGGAAAACCGGCGCAGGGAACTGATGCGTCCGGAATATTTACGGCTGGGGCTGACGATCGGTCAGGGACAGCCGCGGATTTTGATGTACCTTTTGACAGAAGACGGCTGCAGTCAGCGGGAAATTGCAGAGAACTGTCACCTCGATGTGACGACGCTCTCGCGCACGCTGGACCGGCTGGCGGAAAAAGGGCTTCTGGAGCGGCGTATCAATCCACAGTCGCGTCGGGAGTGCCAGATCTTTTTGACAGAGGAGGGAAGGGAGACGGCAGCAGAGGTCTGCAGCTGCTTTCGCGAAACGGAAAAAAAAGATGTGCAGCGGGCTGACTGAAAAAAGAACTGAAAGCGCTGGATGCCGGAATCTGCCGGATGCTGGAAAATTTGACCGAAGCCTGAAGAAAACTGGAATCTTAATAAAAGTTTATACACATATCCGCCGCCAATGTTTTACAAGGCGGCGGATTTATGATATCCTGAGAGCAGATGCGAATTTAGGGCAATCGGAATGGATTGGAGCAGGATATGAGCGACAAACAGGATTTTTTCGGAAATTGGAGACAGAATCAAGGATGCAGTACAGGATGCGGTAAATTCAGGTGACTTCGGACAACTAAACCATGTCATCAATGATTCCGTAAACGGAGCGCTGGATGAGGTGCGCTGGCAGGTCAATCAGGCGCACGAACGGGTTTATAAGCGAACGGACAAAACCGTGGAATACAAATCCGCCAAGCGCAGTATCGCTTCTTCCTACAGCACATCGCAGTCGCCCTACAGACGACAGATGGAGCAGAAGCAGCGTTATACGACGGCAAAGCAGTATCAGCGCCCGGACGGCACGATCGTTTATAAGAACACGATCAACGTGCCGCAGATTTTTGTAAAAAGGGTAAAGTCAGTGGTGTTTTACTGAGCGTATTTGGAGGGATCGGGCTTGGAACCTTCGGACTGACCGCACTGATCATGGCGATCATTTGGGCAGCAACCTCCAGCGCGTCTCTGGGTGGGATGACCATATTGTTCGGTCTTATGGCAGCAGCCTGCGGAGGTGTATTAAAACGCGGCGGAGGACTCTGCAAACGGCTTGGAAGAGCAGAACGATATCTGAAGCTTGCAGGGGAGGAAATGTATATCCGAATTTCGGAGCTTTCTGAAAAAACCGGATGGACTCCAAAGAAGCTGGGACGGGATATTCGGACGATGATCGAGAGTGGCATGTTCCCGGAAGGACACATGGATGAGAAAAACGATATTTTGTCATCGATGACGAGACATGGGAGCAGTATCTTGAGGAAAAAGAAGAATATGAACAGCAACTTGCGGAGAAAAAGCGCAAAGAGCTGACAGCGGACGTCGGGCAAAGTGCTGGCGGAGCAAACCGTGCAGATGGCAAGGCTGCCGGACAGAACCAGACAGCTGATGGTGCGGCGGCGCACAGCGAGGAAGCGCTGACAAAAGAGGCGCAGATCGAAAAGACGGCCAGGCCTACATGGAGCGGCTTCGGGAGTTAAACATCCAGATCCCGGGAGAGGTGATTTCCAACAAGCTTTACAAGCTGGATTACCTGCTGAAAAAGAATTTTTCAGACGCTTCGGGAGCATCCGGAGAAGAGCGACCAGATGCGGCGATTTATGGAGTATTATCTTCCTACGACGGTCAAGCTTGTGGAATCCTATGCAGAATTTGACAGCGCCGGGGTTGAGGGCGAGAACATCCGTACCGCTAAGGAAGAGATCGAAAAGACGATGGATACGATTAACGAAGCGTTTGAAAAGCTTCTGGACGATCTGTATCAGAACGCGGCATTTGAAGCGTCAGCAGATGCAAGGGTGCTGAAAACAGTGCTGGCGCAGGACGGGTATATGAAGAGTGATTTTGAAAAACAGGAGGAGTAACCGATGAACGAAGATATGGAAAGATGCTGCAGGAAGCGCCTGCACCGACCCCTGACTCTGGAGCCTTTTACAGAGGAAAAGGAAGAACCGGCAGTTGTGGAAAAAGAAGAAGTAGTGCAGCCGGTTGATGAAAAAAAAAATAAAGGCGATTTTAACTCCCAGGAACAGAAGCAGGTGGATGCCTTTGTCAAGCAGATTGACATCACGAATTCCCAGATGGTGCTGCAGTATGGCGCAAGCTCCCAGAAGAAGATCGCAGATTTTTCAGAATCAGCTCTGGGCAACGTCCGGACAAAGGATCTTGGCGAGATCGGCAACGAGCTGACCGCCGTTGTGAACGAATTAAAGAGCATCGAGGACGGTGACGAGGAAAAGGGCTTCCTCGGACTGTTCAAAAAGGCGGCAATAAGATCGCAAATATGAAAGCAAAAATATGCCAAAGCAGAAGTTAATGTGGATAAAATTTGTAAGGTGCTGGAAGGACACCAGATTCAGCTGCTGAAGGATGCGGCAATGCTGGATCAGATGTATCAGCTGAATCTCACCTATTATAAAGAGCTTTCCATGTACATCCTTGCCGGAAAAGAAAAGATCCAGCAGGTAAAGGAGCAGGAGCTTCCGGAACTGATCAAACGCGCAGAAGAAAGCGGACTGCCGGAGGACACGCAGAAGGCGAAGGATCTGGCAGAGCTGTGCAATCGTTTTGAGAAAAAGATTTACGACCTGGAGCTGACGCGGACAATTTCCATGCAGATGGCGCCCCAGATCAGACTGATCCAGAGCAACGATACTGCAATGTCTGAAAAGATCCAGTCCACGCTGGTCAATACGATTCCGCTCTGGAAGAGCCAGATGGTGCTGACGATTGGTGTCGAGCACTCTGCGCAGGCAGCCAAGGCACAGCGTGAAGTGACGGATATGACCAATACCCTGCTGAAAAAGAATGCGGAAACCTTAAAGCTTGCAACCGTTGAGACGGCAAAAGAGTCTGAACGTGGTATCGTAGATATTGAAACGTTAAAGCAGACGAATGAAACCCTGATCTCCACGCTGGATGAAGTGCTGCAGATTCAGGAAGATGGCAGAAACAAACGCCGCGAAGCGGAAGCAGAGCTGACACAGATCGAAACAACCATGCGCAACAAACTGATGGAGATGAGAAGAACGAAACAATAGAATGCACGCTCTAGGAGCATTCCATTGTCATGAATAAAATAGAATGCGCGCTCTGTGAACATTCCATTGCCCGAAATAAAGGAAAGGTCAGGTGGCTGTTTGGGAATCCGAAAAAAACTGAAAGAAAAGCTGAAGGAGGCGCTGCAGGCAGTGCTGCCCATCATCGGGCTGGTGCTGCTGCTATCCTTTACGATTGCGCCGATTTCTCCGAGTATTTTGCTGTGTTTTCTGATCGGAGGGATATTGCTGATCGCCGGAATCGTATTTTTCACGCTCGGCGCGGAGCTTGCAATGTCCCCGATGGGAGAACGGGTCGGCACGGCGATGACACAGTCCAAAAAGCTGTGGGTTGTTGTGGCGCTGTCTTTTTGCTGGGCTTTATTATTACAATATCTGAACCGGATCTGCAGGTGCTTGCACAGCAGGTTCCGGCTGTTCCGAATCTGACATTGATTCTCGCAGTTGCTTGCGGAGTCGGTGTGTTTCTTGTGGTGGCGCTTCTCCGTATGCTGTTCAGCATCGCGCTGCCCCCTTTGCTTGTCTGCTTCTATGCGGTGATTTTTATTCTCGCGTTTTTTGTTCCCAAAGAATTTTTGAGCGTAGCGTTTGATTCCGGCGGTGTGACCACGGGACCGATGACGGTGCCGTTTATTATGGCGCTGGGCGTTGGTATTTCTGCAACGCGAAGCGACCGCCATGCAGCGGATGACAGCTTCGGTCTGGTTGCGCTGTGTTCGATCGGTCCGATCCTGGCAGTCATGATGTTGGGGTTGATTTACAATCCGGACAGCGCGGCGTATACGCCTCCTGTAATCCCGGAAATCGCAGATTCGAAGCAGTTGTGGAACCTGTTTGCGGTAGAGCTTCCCACATATATGAAAGAAATCGCGCTGTCCCTGCTTCCGATTGTGCTGTTTTTTGCAGTGTTCCAGGCATTGATCCTGAAGCTTTCGGGCAGAAACCTGACGAGAATCCTGATCGGTCTGGTTTATACCTATATCGGTCTGGTACTGTTTTTGACCGGCGTAAATGTCGGCTTTATGCCGGCGGGCAACTATCTGGGACAGGTGCTGGCGGGGCTTTCCCATCCGTGGGTAATTGTGCCGATTGCGATGGTGATGGGTTACTTCATTTGTAAAAGCGGAGCCCGCCGTTTATGTCCTGAACAAACAGGTTGAGGAAATCACGGACGGTGCAATCTCGGCGCGTGCAATGGGTACGGCGCTTTCCGCAGGTGTGGCGATCTCCCTCGGAATTGCGATGATCCGTGTGCTGACCGGCATTTCGATTCTCTGGATTCTGATTCCGGGCTATACGATCGCCCTTGTGATCTCTTTTTTTGTACCGAAAATCTATACGGCGATCGCATTTGACTCCGGCGGTGTTGCTTCCGGCCCATGACGGCGGCATTTCTGTTACCACTGGCACAGGGGCGTGCGTGGCGCTCGGCGGTAACATCGTAACGGATGCGTTTGGCGTAGTTGCGATGGTTGCGATGACGCCGCTTATCACGATTCAGGTGATGGGGCTGTATTCCAAACTGGCAGAAAAGAAAAAGACAGCAGCGGTTATGCGCCTGCCTATGCCTTCGACCTGCTGGATGACGATGCAATCATTGAGCTGTAATATGCGCGGGGAGCGCGTATTACAGCGATGGCAGCACGGAGAGGCAGGAAGGAAGCAGAGGATATAGGAGAGCCGTGCTGCAGAGAATATACGCAGCGCAACGCTGCGGAATGTGAGGATAAATGAGCAAATTATATTTAATGGTTACGATCAGCGACCGGAATTTTCACCGCCGGCTTCTGGCGTTTTATAAAGAATACGGCGTGACTGTGACGATGGTGACGCTGGGCAGGGGAACGGCGACGAGCGAGGTGCTGGATTCTTTCGGTCTGGAAGCGGCGGAAAAAGCAATCCAGTTTGCGTTCGTGACAGGCAGGGAATGGAAGAAAATCCGCAGCGGGCTGGAAAAGCGGCTGAAAATTGATATTCCCAACCGGAATCGCCTTTGTGATTCCCGTCAGCAGCATCGGCGGAAAGAAGCAGCTGCAGTTTCTGACGGAAGGACGTGGATTTGAAAAAGGAGAGGAAAGCACATTGAAGGACACAAAGTATGAACTTCTGGTAGTGGTGGCGAATCAGGGCTACACGGAATATATCATGGAAGCGGCGCGCAGCGCGAACGCGGCGGGCGGAACGGTCATTCATGCAAAGGGAACCGGCATGCAGAAAGCGGAACAGTTCCTCGGCTTTTCCCTTGCAACCGAAAAAGAGATGATCCTGATTGTCGTCAAGAACTGTGACAAAAATGCAATTATGAAAGCGATCATGGAAAAGGCGGGGCTGGAAAGCAAGGCAAAGTCCATCGTCTTTTCGCTTCCGTTGACGGAAACCGCCGGAATGCGTCTGGTGGAGGACGAATAAGAGAAACTTTAAACCTGTCCTGGATAGTAAGTTTGCACAGAAAAATGCCCGGGTTTTGTATGATATATTTACAAAAGAAAATTGACAAAGCGAAGAAATTACAGTAGAATATCGATTAGTTGTAGGACGGAATAAGAGGAGGGAACTCTCTTTCTCTAAGAATGAATTTACTATTTTGAGAAGAGAGTGTTGCAACATGCGGTGCCGTTGTGTACAATAAAACGGTGAGCCCATAAGTCAATTCATGACAAGATGATTTACGAAACAACAATGGAGGGAAAGAAATGACGAAGGCACAAATTCTGAAGAAGGAAATTTTAAGCCAGTACAGAAGCGTAAGACAGTTTGCAATTGATATGCAGATTCCTTACAGTACACTGGTAACAGCGCTGGAGAGAGGCATCGACGGCATGGCATATGGCACCGTAATCAAAATGTGCAACAAACTGAACTTAAATCCGGTGGACTTCAGTTCTTTGGAAAGAGACACCACCATCAGCGAGCAGCTGCTGGAGAACCGTGTCATGCAGGCATATGTAAAGCTGAACCAGGAAGGACGTGACAAGGTCATGGATCTGATGGAAGACTTTGGGCAGATTAAAAAATACAAAGCGAAATAATCGCTGACAAAGCAGGAGACAAAGTATGCACTATGATTATCTGATTGCAGGAGCTGGGCTCTTCGGCGCTGTATTTGCACATGAGATGCACAAACAGGGACGTAAGGTTCTGGTAGTGGAGAAGAGAGATCATATTGCCGGGAATATTTATACGGAAAAGGTTATGGGCATCAACGTACATCGGTATGGTGCCCATATTTTTCATACTTCTGATGAAGAAGTTTGGAATTATGTAAACCAGTATGCCCGGTTCAACCACTATGTCAATTCTCCGGTTGCAGTTTATCGGGATGAACTCTATAACCTTCCTTTTAATATGAACACATTCAGCCGGATGTGGAATATTAAGACGCCGAAAGAGGCGAAGGAAATCATCGCAAAGCAGACCGGGGAGTTTGCCGGGATTACGCCGCAGAACCTGGAAGAGCAGGCACTGCAGCTTGCGGGACGCGACGTTTATGAAAAGCTCGTCAAGGGCTATACGGAGAAGCAGTGGGGACGTGACTGCAAAGACCTTCCGGCGTTTATTATCCGCCGCCTGCCACTTCGGTTTACCTATGATAACAACTATTTTAATGACCGTTTTCAGGGAATCCCCGAGGGTGGTTATACGCAGATTGTTGAGAAACTGTTGGAAGACATTCCGGTTTTGACCGGTGTTTCCCTTCAGGAATACCAGACAGCCAATGCGGCCAGGACTGCAGACGAACAGGACAGCTGGGACAGACTGCTCTATACCGGTATGATCGACGAGTATTATCATTATCGCCTCGGGACGCTCGAATACCGTTCCCTGCGGTTTGAAACCGAAGAGCTTCCGGAAGAGGATAACTATCAGGGCAACGCAGTTGTCAACTACACGGAACGCGAGGTTACACCCGCATCATCGAGCACAAGCATTTCGAGTTCCAGACCGGAGAAGAACCGTCATCACGAGAGAGTATCCCGCGACCTGGAAAAGGGTGACGAACCGTACTATCCGATCAACGATGAGAAAACGGCGCACTCTATGCACAGTATGCAGAGCTTGCGAAAAAGGAAGCAAATGTCCTGTTCGGCGGACGCCTGGGACAGTATAAATATTATGATATGGATAAAGTTATCCGGAGTGCACTGGACATGGTAAAAGAGGAGCTGGCACGATAAGTCCTTCCTGTGTTTAACGCGCCATTGCAATACAATAGAATGCACACTCCGCGAACATTCTATTGTCATGAATCGCATCTTCGATGCTCGCCGCGCTCGCTGCGCCATCGCTTCTTTGCTCATAGAGAGGCGCTTCTTTTCGTGTCGTGCGTCAGACGAATTTTCATGCAAGCATGAAATTCGCCCGTCGCGTCCCGGGAGGTTACGAAACAGTTTACCGCGCCATTCGCAAAAACGCATCTTCGATGCTCGCCGCGCTGGCTGCGCCATCGCTTCTTTTGCTCATAGAGAGGCGCTTCTTCGTATCCTGCGTCAGACGAATTTTCATGCAAGCATGAAATTCGCCCGTCGCAGGACACGAGTAAACTGTGTAAAAAAATGTATTGACGAAAGACCTCAGTCTATGGTATAGTCGAAAGGCAAGATAGATCTGAGGTCTTTTTTTTGTGCGCAAATTTTGAAAGTTTTCAGAAGGCGCGGGCAAGAAGGAGTGACCCAGGCAGACGACCTCATACCGCCGTTTGACGGGATTTTGAGGGAGTGCACGAGAGACGCGCAGAGCGACGGACGGATGTAAAAAAAGTCGCTGACAGAGCGATCTGGCGGAAGTTTTTACAGCAGGACGTAAGAAGGCGCGCGAAGAATAAGAGCACGCACGGAGGTGGAAAAAATGCGTACAAGAATCACACTGGCATGTACAGAATGCAAACAGCGCAACTATAACACAACCAAGGATAAGAAGGCGCATCCTGACAGAATGGAAACCAAGAAATACTGCAGATTCTGCAAGAAGCACACAACGCACAAAGAGACAAAATAATTGCCGTGATGTGTCCTGAGGACCGCTGTCGGCGGCGCGTTGCTTTTTTGAAAGGAGTTTGCAGAGTATGTCAAACGAACAAAAAGTGTCCAAGACGCCTAAGGCACCCAAAGTAAAATTCTTTGACGGTGTCAAAGCCGAGTTCAAGAAGATCATCTGGCCGGATAAGGATACCCTGTTAAAACAGTCCGTTGCTGTCGTATTTGTTTCCATTGTTATGGGCATTATTATTTCGCTCATCGATGTAGCAGCGCAGTACGGTGTCAATTTCTTGACAATGTAAGTGAGGAGATTCTTATGGCAGAAGCAAAATGGTATGTAGCTCATACCTATTCCGGATATGAGAACAAGGTCAAAGCTGACCTGGAAAAACCATCGAGAACCGGCATTTAGAAGATGAGATCCTGGAAGTTCGCGTCCCCATGCAGGAAGTTGTGGAGATGAAAAACGGTGCGAAAAGACCGTTCAAAAGAAGCTGTTTCGGGATACGTTCTTGTAAATATGATTATGAATGATGACACATGGTATGTTGTCCGCAACACCAGAGGTGTGACCGGATTCGTTGGACCGGGGAGCAAGCCTGTTCCGCTGTCTGAAGCCGAGATGAAGCCGCTGGGCATCAAATCGGACAATGTCTCCATCGATTTTACAGAAGGAGATACCATCGTAGTCGTTGCCGGCGCATGGAAAGATACTGTCGGCGCTGTTTACAAGATCGACTATAACAAGCAGACCGTAACCATTAACGTAGAACTGTTCGGCAGGGATACCCCTGTAGAGATCAGCTTCTCGGAGGTTCGGAAATTAGATTAAGCGTTTTAGGACGCGGTCACAGAGACGTTCAGTGGAGCGATCCGTTGAGCAGTGGAAGCAGTGTCCTGCCGCTGGAGCAGGAGAAAACGCTGCGCCATACCACAATATATTTAGGAGGTGCCTGACATGGCAAAGAAAGTTACCGGTTACATTAAGTTACAGATCCCTGCTGGCAAGGCAACACCGGCTCCCCGGTAGGTCCTGCACTGGGTCAGCATGGTGTAAACATTGTAGAGTTTACAAAGCAGTTCAATGCAAGAACAGCTGACAAGGGCGATGTTATCATCCCTGTTGTAATTACCGTTTATGCGGACAGAAGCTTCAGCTTCATTACCAAGACTCCGCCCGCTGCTGTATTGCTGAAGAAGGCATGCAATCTGAAGTCTGCTTCTGCAGTTCCGAACAAGACAAAGGTTGCTACGATTTCCAAGGACAAGGTTCGTGAAATCGCAGAGCTGAAGATGCCTGATCTGAATGCTGCAAGCATCGAATCTGCTATGAGCATGATCGCCGGCACAGCAAGAAGCATGGGTATTGTTGTAGAGGACTGAGTAAATAGAACTGGGAGTAATGCAGAGTAGAAAGCATTACGTTAACAACCAATGGAGGTAATGAACATGAAACATGGAAAGAAATACGGCGAAGCTGCTAAACTGGTGGATCGCGCAACACAGTACGATCCTGCAGAAGCGATTGGCCTTGTAAAGAAAACCGCAACAGCTAAATTCGATGAGACTGTAGAAGTGCATATCAGAACAGGCTGCGACGGCCGTCACGCTGAGCAGCAGATCCGTGGTGCAGTTGTACTGCCCAACGGAACTGGTAAAACCGTTAAGGTTCTGGTATTCGCTAAGGGCGCTAAGCTCGATGAGGCTCAGGCAGCAGGCGCTGACTTTGTTGGCGGCGATGAGCTGATCCCCAAGATCCAGAACGAAGGCTGGCTGGATTTCGATGTTGTAGTTGCAACTCCTGACATGATGGGCGTTGTAGGTCGTCTGGGTAAAGTCCTTGGACCGAAAGGTCTGATGCCTAACCCGAAGGCTGGCACAGTTACCATGGATGTAACCAAAGCGATCAACGATATCAAAGCAGGTAAGATCGAATACAGACTGGACAAGTCCAACATCATCCACGTTCCGGTTGGTAAGGCTTCCTTCTCTGAAGAAGCTCTGGCTGAGAACTACAAAGCGATGATGGATGCTATCATGAAAGCAAAACCGAGCGAACTGAAGGGTCAGTATTTAAAGAGCATCACCCCTGGCTACCACTATGGCCCTGGCGTGAAGGTTTCTACCGCTAAATACTGCTAATTCAAAGCAAATAAATGTGAGTATTGCGTGTAACGTGAGCTTGCATATAAAAAGACAGGTTCTGCAGAGCTTCGGCTCGCAGACCTGTCTTTTTTGTGCAGTGTGCCGGGCGGTATAGTTGTTGCTGCAGTCAGCGCTTTTGCTAAAATAGAAAGAAATCCCATGTCTGTTCCTTTTCGGGTTCAGACATGGGACTTTAATTATGTAGGAATCGCAGAAAATAGGAAAAGTCCTATGTCTGTTCCTCGGCGCGGGTTCAGACGAGAATGTGGGACTTTTTCATTTCATAGGAAAATTGTTGCGTCCTATGAATTTTATCAGCCATCAGACCACTCACACATTCTCCAGGGGCTCTACGCAAGGGCAGATGATTTCGGGCTTTTTGGTAGCAGGTGCTGCCCAGCGAACTGCGTTAGTGATGATCTTTTGAATGTTTTCGTTATGGAAGGTCGGGTTGGCTTCGTGTCCGGGCTGGAAGTAAAATACATTACCAAGACCTCTCCGGAAGGTTACACCGCTTCTAAATACTTCGCCGCCGTTGAACCAGCCGATGAATACGGTTTCGAGAGGTTCGGGAATATCGAAGAATTCGCCATACATTTCCTCCACGTCCAGTTCAAAGTGCTCCGGAAGGCCCTGTGCGATGGGATGACCGGGATTTGCGCAACAGAGACGTTCTCTTGCGCCGTCACGCCATTTTAAACTGCAGCTGGTTCCCATCAGTCTTCTGAAGATCTTGGAAAAATGACCGGAATGCAGGACGATCAGACCCATGCCGCGCAGAACGTGATCCTGAACCTTATCTACAACTGCGTCGGATACCTGATCGTGAGCCATATGACCCCACCAGATCAGAACGTCGGTGTTGTCCAGAACATCGTCGGTCAGACCGTGCTCAGGATCATCCAGACATGCCAGGCGGCATTCGATGTCATCGTTTTTGCCCAGGAACTCGGCAATTGTTGCATGCAGGCCGTTCGGATAAATGGCTGCAACCTCTTTGGAGGATTTTTCATGGCGGAACTCATTCCATACAGTTACTCTGATCATGTGATTTCTCCTTTTTCTACTTTTTTATGAAAAAGAATCGTGCTCTTTTTTTCTTCATCATACCTGAAAACAGGAAAAACAGCTAGCCTGCTTTTTGCTGTTTTTTTCATATGAAATTGCTGTTTTTCCGGCAAAGGACTTCTGGGACTTTTTCAGTCCGTATCTGCACCTTCGGAAAACAGAATGTGGAAAAACAAGTAGCAATGTTGTATTATGTGGATATATGTGTTATTCTGTGTAAAGATCCGGTAAAAGAGATGAAACATGGGGAGTTTTCAGGAGGAAAAAGGGATGCTTGCAATCGAACGACAGGAACAGATCGTAAGCCAGATCAGGAGGAACGGAGCAGTTCGGATTCACGAACTCACAAAGCAGTTCAGCGTGTCAGTTGAGACGATCCGCAGAGATCTTCTGAATTGAACGGCAGGATTGTCTGCATCGGGTACACGGCGGTGCAGTCGGCATAGCTGTGGCAAAGCAATATCACCGGCTGGAAGAAAGGACAGAAGAAAATCCGCAGAAGAAGGAAGAACTTTCCGGATATGCGGCAGGCCTGATCCGGGAAGGCGATGTGCTGATGGTGGATTCCGGAAGCACTGCGATAGCGTTTGCAAAAAATGCTTGCAGAAGAGTTTGAACGGCTGACAGTGATTACCTATTCCTTGCATGTGTTTGAGATACTGAAGAAAAAAGAAGGATTTACCCTCTATCTGTGTGCAGGGGCATACCTTCGATGAAAATGCATTCTGCGGGCAGTGGGCATTGCAAATGCTGGAACAGTTTCATGCAAAGACAGCATTTTTGTTTCCATCCGCTATTTCTCTGCAGAACGGCATAATGGACTATGATCAGGAACTGTACCATTTACAGCGGGCGATGATGAAGCATGCGGATCGGAGTGTTTTTCTGGCGGACCGTGACAAGTTTGAAAAGAGCGCGCTGCTAAAGCTTGCGGATGTCAACGAAGCCGTAACATTTGTCACGGACAGCGGCCTGCGGAAAGAAATCCTGAACTCTATCAGGAAAACGGAATAGAAATGATCAGAGGAGAACAGAAGCAGTGAAACAAAAGGATCATCAGGCGGAAAGAATATTAATCGGATTTTGTGTTGCTGCATATTTTGTCAGCTACATTACACGGATCAACTACGGCACAGTGCTTCTGAAATTGTCAATTCAGAAGGAATCACGAAAATGTCAGCATCCATGGCGGTAACCGGAAGCTTCGTGACCTATGGTATCGGACAATTGATCAGTGGATGGCTCGGAGATCGGATCAAGCCGCGCTATCTGATGTTTATCGGACTGATGGTCTCTGCAGGTATGAATGTCTGTGTTCCACTGTTTTCAAGACCGGCTGCGATGCTTGTTTTCTGGTGTATCAACGGTTTTGCCCAGGCACTGATGTGGCCTCCGATGGTCCGGCTTTTTGTCAGATTATCTTGACCAGATACCTATAAGAAAAGCTGCGTCTGGGTCAGCTGGGGATCTTTTGCCGGCACGATCTTCCTTTATCTGTTTGCACCTGTCTGCATTGTGTGGAAAGGCTGGAGAAGCCTGTTTTTCCTCTGTGCAGGCTGTGCGGTCCTCTTTGCATTTGCGTGGATAAAAGCCATCGGTTCTGCGGAAAAAAGAATGCAGAAGGGTTCTGCAGGGAGCTTTACGAAGGCAACTGCAGGTGCCTCCCGTGGCGATACGGGCACGGAAAATGGCACAAGCCTGGAAGAAAATACATCTGCTTTGCAAAAAACAATTCCCTTACCGGAAAAAACCGCGCCGATGCTTGCGATTATCATGCTTGCAATTATGATGCAGGGCATTTTGCGTGACGGTATTACGACCTGGATGCCAAGCTATATTTCCGAAACCTTTCATTTGGCAAGCTCCGTTTCGATCCTGACCGGTATTGCTTTGCCTTTGTTTGGTATTGTGTGTTCACAGATCGCATCCCTGATCAATCGGAAGCTGATCCACAATGAATTGCGCTGTGGGATGGCGATCTTTGCTCCCGGCTTTGTTGCGGCGTTTCTGTTATGGCTGATGCCAAACGGCAATGCAGCATTGTCCGTTTTTTTGTCTGCGCTGATTACCGGCTGCATGCACGGTGTCAACATGATTCTGGTCAGTATGATTCCGCCGTTCTTCAAAAAGTTCAATCGTGTCGGTTTTATCTCCGGACTGGTAAACTCCTGCACCTATGTGGGCAGCGCAATTTCCAGCTATGGTATTGCGTGGATTGCGGATAAGAATGGCTGAACCTTGTTATCCTGTTCTGGACAATCGCGGCACTGTGCGGTACGCTTCTGTGCCTGATGGGTATCAAGCCCTGAAAAAATTTGTGAGAAAATGTGTGTGAAATTCCGAAAGTACAACGTGTGAAAACTGCAGAACTCTCCTTCCTGCGGGAGGAAAATCCAGAAATATTTTCAAAATAAGAAAGCCAGGCGGTATGCTGTCCGGATCAGGAGCATGCCGCCTGGTTTTGGCTTCCGCCCACTGCGGTTGACAAACCGCCCAAAAGAGGTCACAATGTTAGATACAAGGGAATAACTGTAAAGAAAAGTTCGGGAGATGCCCGGAGGGAATTATGGAAAAAGAAATCAGAAGACACTTTTCAAAAATTGGTTTTGCTTATCTGGCAGGATCGATTGTAATATACGCCGTACAGTTTCTGGCGGCGATGGCCGGTAAAAAATTCGTGCCGGGGGTAATGGCGGATGCAAACGGCTTCCTTTATCTTACTGATGCTGACGATGTATGGGATTTCCATGCCGTTTATGGGCTGGCTGGTCAGCAGGATTCCGGCCCAGAAGATTGAAGGAAGGAAAATGACCGCAGGACAGTGGATCATAGCATTTCTCATGTGCTACGGTCTGATGTATGCAGGAAACCTGATCGGGACGGCGTTGACCTTTGGAATCGGAATGGTAAAAGGCCAACCGGCGTTGATAATCCAATGTTATCGACGGTGATGCAGCTGAATCCGTGGGTGACGTTTGTTATTGCAGTTTTGATCGCGCCGACGGCAGAAGAACTGCTGTTTCGGAAGCTTTTGACGGAGCGGATTGTAAAATATGGAGAGCTTGCGGCGGTGCTTGCCTCCGGACTGTTTTTTGGACTGTTCCATGGAAATTTGAATCAGTTTTCCTATGCGTTCCTGCTCGGTCTGTTTTTGGGATTTATTTATGTAAAAACCGGAAAACTGGGATATACCATCGGACTCCATATGGCGATAAATTTTATCGGCTCTTCCCTCGGCACGTGGATGCTTCGGGTGCCGGGCTATATGGATACGATGGAAACACTGACGAATTTTTTAAATACAAGGAATCTGACGGTTCTGGGGGATCTGGGGAACGGAATGGTCGGAATGTTCATTTTCGGCTCTTATGCGTCCCTGATTCTGATGATGGCAGGAGCCGGACTGATTCTGATGTGGCTGAACCGCAAAAAAGTTTGTATGCTGCGCACCGGCAGAGAAAGTTGCTTCCTTAGGCAAAAAGAAAGTGGCGGTCATGATTGGAAATCCCGGAATCTTACTGTATGGCGCGTTCTGGATTGGAATCATGATCTGGCAGTTGCTGCAGTAAAATGTTTACAGGAAAAGTGAGGAGCTATGATCGAGAAAAAGACGAAGAAAAAGACATGGAAGCCATATTTTTCTGATTACGCTGATTTTGACGATTGCGCTCGGAAGCGTGGTTTTGGGCTGCAGCATGATCTGGTCTGTGGGAAGCCCGCAGCTTGTCGGAGTGAAGCTGGAAAGCCAGCTGGCGAACCTTGTGGAAGATGTCCAGGCGGCGGAAAGCGTTTTGGCGAGTGCACAGTCGGCAAAGCCCGTAGGGAAATATGATGCACTGCTTGCAGATGAGGCGTTGTGTCGGCAGCAGAATATTTATGCAAAAACGGCGGCAAGCCCGAATGAAACGACGATTGTGTTTGCGGGGGACATTCTGTTCGACGACCATTATGCGGTCAAGGTAAAATGAACCAGCGCGGCAGGGGCATTGAGGGCAGCATTTCGCAGGAAATGCTGGATGTGATGCGCAGCGCGGATATTTTTATGGTAAATAACGAATTTCCCTACAGCGACCGTGGAACTCCGACGGAAAACAAGAAATTCACGTTCCGTGCCAAGCCGGAATATGCATCCTATCTGCTGGATATGGGCGCGGATATTGTGTCTCTGGCAAACAACCATGCCTATGATTATGGAAAAACCGCCCTGTTGGATACGCTGGATACCTTAAATGGAATCGGAATGCCTTATGTCGGCGCGGGGCGCAATCTGGAAGAAGCCATCCAGCCGGTTTATTTTATTGTAAATGACCAGAAGATTGCATTTGTTGCTGCAACGCAGATCGAGCGGACAGAGAATCCGGATACAAAGGAAGCGACGCAGAACAGTCCGGGTGTATTTCGCTGCTGGAATGTGGACAAACTGTTAGAGGTAGTCGCAAACGCAAAACAGGTCAGCGACTATGTGATCGTTTATATTCATTGGGGAACGGAAGCTACGGATCAGCTGGATTGGGCACAGAAGGATCAGGCGGTCAAAATTTCGAATGCCGGTGCAGATCTGATCATTGGAGATCATCCGCATGTACTGCAGCAGTTCGGCTACTGTGAGGATACACCGGTGATGTACAGTCTTGGAAACTTTCTGTTTAACTCCAAAGCACAGGATACCTGTCTGGTAAAGCTGACGCTGGATGCAAATGGCTTTAAGAGCCTGCAGTTTATTCGGGCAGACAGCAGGACTGCAGCGTAACGATGCTGCACGGGACGGAAAAGGAGCGCGTGCTTTCCTATATGAGAAAGATTTCTCCGGACGTAACGATCGATGGGGACGGATTTGTGACAAAGAAAGGATGACGAAATTATGTGTACAGCAGCAACGTATCAGACAAAAGACTTTTATTTCGGCAGGACGCTGGATTATGAGTTTTCTTATGGAGACGAGATTGTGGTAACACCGCGCAGATTTCCGTTGGATTTTTGCCATATGGGAAAATGCGATGCGCATTATGGGATGATCGGTATGGCACATGTGGCGGATGGATATCCGCTGTACTATGATGCGGTCAATGAAAAAGGTGTTGGGATGGCAGGACTGAATTTTGTCGGCAACGCAGTGTATCGAAAAAAAGTGGAAGAAGGACGAGAAAATGTGGCGCAGTACGAGCTGATTCCATGGGTGCTTGGACAGTGTGCCAATCTGCAGGAGGTCAGAAAACTGCTTGCAAAGATGAACCTGGTTGGAACGCTCTTTGGGGATTTTCCTGCTGCACAGCTGCACTGGATCATTGCGGATGCAAGTGGGGCGATAACGCTGGAATGCACGAAGGACGGGCTGCAGGTCTATGATAATCCGGCAGGAGTTTTGACGAATAACCCGCCCTTTCCGATGCAGATGTTCCAGTTAAATAACTATGCAGGATTATCTCCGAAGCAGCCGGAGCACAGATTTTCCGGTCAGATTCCGTTTACAAGCTACAGCAGGGGGATGGGCGCGCTGGGACTTCCGGGAGATCTCTCTTCGCGTCGAGATTTGCGCGCGTGGCGTTTGTGAAATGCAATTCCGTTTCCGGGGATTCTGAAACAGAAAGCGTCAGCCAGTTTTTCCACATTTTGGGCTCGGTCGATCAGCAGAGAGGCTGCTGCGAGGTGGCGGAGGGAAAGTATGAGATCACGATTTACACGTCCTGCTGTAACGCTTCCAAAGGGATTTATTATTATACAACCTATGACAACCACCGGATCAGCGCAGTAGACATGCATAGAACTGATTTGGACAGCAAGACACTGAGCTGCTACAAGCCGGTTACGGAGGAGCAGATTTTCTGTCAGAACTGACGCAGGAGGCAGGGCTATGTCAGAGGAAAGGGGAAAAAATCGTTGGCGTAAATCTTGGCAATTGGCTTGTTCTGGAAAAATGGATGCAGCCGTTTTTGTTCGAGGAAAACTGCGCGGAGGACGAGGTCTGGCTAAACCGCAAGGTTCCGGCAAAAAAGCTTCGTCCGCTGATGAAAAAACACAGGGATACCTATATCGAAGAAACGGATTTTGCTAAAATTGCTGCGCACGGCATTAACGCGGTGCGCCTGCCGGTTCCATATTTTGTGTTCGGGGACAGAAAACCATATTCCGGCTGCATCGAATATGTCGATCAGGCGATGGACTATGCGGAAAAAGTATGGGTTAAAGGTGCTGATCGATCTGCATACCGTGCCGGGCGGGCAGAACAGCTATGACAACGGCGGCATCACCGGTGTCTGCAAATGGCACCGGAATCCGAAAGAGGTCGCTTTTATGTATTATATGTGTTAGAACGGCTGGGGAAGCGTTACGGGCATCGGAAAGGGTTGCTTGGCATCGAAGTGCTTAACGAGCCCATCAGCTTTCGGGTCTATCTGTTTGCGCCGAGTCGGAAGCAGGCGCTCGATCAGGGAGAAGCAATCGGCAGCAGCCATGTGCCCATGCGTTTCCTGAAAACCTTCTATAAAGAAGCCTATGAAACACTTCGGGCGGTCATGGATCCGGAGAAGCTGATCGTGTTTCATGACGGGTCCGGCTGAGCCGCTGGAAAGATTTTTTTGTAAAAAACGGTATGAAAAATGTCATGTTGGATGTTCACGTTTATCTGTGGGTGCTGGACAGCTTTCTGCATTTACATAATCTGCTGCCGTATCAGCTTCTTTTACGCTTTTACGAACGCCAGATCCAGCGGGCGGGACGCTATACGCCGGTGCTGGTGGGGGAATGGCTTCGTGCAACCGCGTGGCGGATCGCTATGGGAAATCTTCCTATGAAAAAAAGACGAAGCATGGCGTAAAAAAAGGTCTACCGGAGGGTTGCGCGGATGCAGTTAAAACCTGGGACGACTGCAACGCAGCAGGATCGTTTTACTGGAATTACCAGCTCTACCGCGACAGACAGGCAACCGATGTACACAACGAGCCTGGACAGCTGGGATCTGTGCCGCTGCTGCTGAGCCACGGGGTGGATGCCGAAGAACATGCGGTGAAACAGTAGTTTACCGCGGGAAGCTTCGGGAGGTTACAGTTCACCCGCGCCATTCGCAAAAGCGCGTCTTCGACGCTCTCCGCTGCTTCGCAGCTCATTTTTGCTCATAAAATGGCGCTCCCTTCGTACCTCCTTGTAAGCAGATTTTCATGCGAGCATGAAATCTGCCCCCTCGCTCCACGAGGTTACAGTTCACCCGCGCCATTCGCAAAAGCGCGTCTTCGACGCTCTCCGCTGCTTCGCAGCTCATTTTGCTCATAAAATGGCGTTTTTCGTACCTTCTTGTAAGCAGATTTTCATGCAAGCGTGAAATCTGCTTACAAGAAGGTACGAGTGAACTGTGATAAAAAAATAGAAAACTCCTTGACAATCCCCTCCCTATTATGCTAATGTAAACAAGGTCGTTGAGACCGTGCCGAAGACAGCAGGTACCGGATAACCGGTGTAAGGAGAAGCGCCTGCCGAGGAGTGAAAGAAATGCGATGAATTTCCCTCTCTGTCTTTGGATAGAGAGGTTTTTGTACGAACAACTTCTTTTATTCGGCAGAAGAATCTAAAAAGGAGGTAAGAAAATGGCAAAAGTTGAACTGAAAGCACCTGTAGTAGCAGAGATCGCTGAAGCAGTGAAAGATGCGCAGTCTGTTGTTCTGGTAGACTACCGTGGTCTGACCGTTGAGCAGGATACCGCACTTCGTAAGCAGCTTCGTGCAGCTGGTGTTACTTACAAGGTGTACAAAAACACAATGATGAACTTTGCGTTCAAGGGAACAGATTTCGAGGCACTGGCTTCGTATCTGGAAGGCCCCAGCGCAATCGCAATCTCTACTACCGACGCAACCGCTCCTGCAAGAGAGCTGGCTAATTTCGCTAAGACAGCTGAAAAGCTGGAGATCAAGGGCGGCGTTGTAGAAGGCAATGCATACGATGCAGCAGGAATCATGGAGATCGCTAAGATCCCTGGAAGAGAAGCTCTTATTTCCAGATTGCTGGGCAGCATGCAGTCCCCTATCACCAACATGGCTCGCGTTCTGAATCAGATCGCAGAGAAAGGCGGCGCAGCAAACTGCGAAGCAGCACCTGCAGAAGAAGCACCCGCTGCAGAATAATCTTTTTCCGAAAGAAACTGAGCCGCAGATGCGGCTGACAAAACAATAATTTAAAACGGAGGTAAATTAAAATGGCAAAATTATCCGCTCAGGAATTTATTGAAGCAATCAAAGAGATGACCGTATTAGAGTTAAACGATCTGGTAAAGGCTTGCGAAGAGGAGTTCGGCGTATCCGCAGCAGCAGGCGTTGTTGTAGCAGCAGCAGGCGGCGAAGCAGCAGCAGCTGAAGAGAAGACCGAGTTCGACGTAGAACTGACCGAGGTTGGCCCTAACAAGGTTAAGGTTATCAAGGTTGTTCGTGAAGTTACCGGTCTTGGACTTAAGGAAGCTAAGGAAGTTGTAGATGGCGCTCCTAAGGTTCTGAAGGAAGGCGTTTCCAAGGAAGAAGCTGAAGATATCCAGAAGAAGCTGGATGCTGAAGGCGCTAAGGTTACTCTGAAATAATTGAGACCATATCTTACCACAAAGGCGTTCGCGAATGCGGACGCCTTTCCTTTTTATTTCATAGGAAAATGCGTCCTATGAAATAAAAACGCTCTACGAGGATGCGCACTCGGCGCAGGGGTAGATGGTTGCCGAAGCAACCGCGCCTCGGCGCGAGAATGTGCCAAGGCACATTCTTTTTGTTTTTAAAAATATCAGTTGACAGACAGAGTGGATTGTGTTAGATTGTAGTGTGCACTATTGTGTTAGAGTATGCCATTTTTATGCAATGGATTTACTTGCTTAGATACCGAAAAGTAATAGTTTCAAGAAATCAATGATAAGAACGGGGTGAAGTGTCAATGGAAAAAACAGAATACGTCCAATTGCCACCGGCAAGAACATGCGTATGAGTTATGCACGACGGAAAAGAAGTATTGAATGCCCAACCTTATAGAAATTCAGAAGAATTCCTATAAGTGGTTCCTTGATGAAGGTTTAAAAGAGGTGTTTGACGATATTTCTCCGATTTCCGATTACAGCGGACATCTGAGTCTGGAATTTGTAGACTTCGAGCTGTGTGAAGAAGACGTGAAGTATTCTATTGAGAAGTGCAAGGAAAGAGATGCGACATATGCAGCTCCTCTCAAGGTGAAGGTACGTCTGTATAATAAGGAAAAAGAAGAAATCAGTGAACACGAGATCTTTATGGGCGATTTACCGTTGATGACCGAGACAGGCACGTTCGTGATCAACGGGGCTGAACGTGTAATTGTCAGCCAGTTGGTGCGTTCCCCGGCATCTATTACGGCATCGGTCATGATAAGATTGGTAAAAAGCTGTATTCCTGTACAGTAATCCCGAACCGTGGTGCGTGGCTAGAGTATGAGACTGATTCCAACGACGTATTTTACGTTCGTGTGGATCGTACCGTAAGGTACCGATCACTGTACTGCTGCGTGCCCTGGGTCTTGGCACCAATGACGAGATCCGTGAGGTGTTCGGCGATGAACCCAAGATTGAAGCCAGCTTTGCAAAAAGACACTTCTGAGAACTATCAGGAGGGTCTGTTGAATTGTATAAAGAAAATCCGTCCGGGTGAGCCTCTGAGCGTAGAGAGCGCAGACAGCCTGATTAACGCGATGTTCTTCGATCCCAGAAGATATGATCTGGCGAAAGTAGGACGTTATAAATTCAATAAGAAGCTGCTGCTGCGCAAACCGTATCCGCGGACGAACTGGCTGAGGATGTTGTGGATACCGGACAACCGGTGAAATTCTGGCAACAGCAGAACGATGGGTAACAGCAGAACTGGCTGACCTGATTCAGAACAGCGCAGTTCCCTATGTATATCCAGACTGAGGAAAGAAAAGTCAAAGTGCTTTCCAGCATGATGGTTGAGCTGACTCACTATGTAGACTGTGATCCCAAGGAGCTGGGCGTGACAGAGCTGGTATACTATCCGGTACTGGCACAGATTCTGGAAGAGTATTCTCAGGATCCCGAAGCGCTTGCAGAAGCAATCCGCAAGAATGTGCACGAGCTGATTCGAAGCACATCACCAAGGAAGATATTTTGGCTTCCATCAACTACAACATGCATCTGGAGTACGGCATCGGCAACGAAGATGATATCGACCATCTGGGCAACCGCCGTATCCGTGCGGTCGGCGAACTGCTGCAGAACCAGTACAGAATCGGTCTTTCCAGACTGGAAAGAGTTGTTCGTGAGCGTATGACCACACATGATGCAGAGGAAATTTCTCCTCAGGCACTCATCAACATCAAACCGGTGCAGGCTGCTGTGAAGGAATTCTTCGGTTCCTCCCAGCTGTCCCAGTTCATGGATCAGAATAACCCGCTGGGCGAGCTGACGCACAAGCGTCGTCTGTCCGCACTGGGACCTGGCGGTCTGTCCCGTGACCGTGCCGGATTCGAGGTTCGAGACGTACACTACTCCCATTACGGAAGAATGTGCCCGATCGAGACACCAGAAGGTCCTAACATCGGTCTGATCAACTCTCTTGCAAGCTATGCAAAGATCAACGAATACGGCTTTATTGAAGCGCCTTACCGTAAGATCGACAAAACCGATCCGGAAAACCCGCGCGTAACCAATGAAGTTGTATATATGACAGCGGATGAAGAAGATAACTACCATGTGGCGCAGGCAAACTCCGAATTGGACGAGGAAGGACATTTCGTTAATGCCAACGTATCCGGTCGTTATCTGGATGAAACATCCGAATATCCGAAGACAGTTTTCGAGTACATGGACGTATCCCCTCAGATGGTATTCTCCGTTGCGACTGCACTGATTCCGTTCCTGCAGAACGACGATGCGAACCGTGCGCTGATGGGTCCAACATGCAGCGTCAGGCAGTGCCGCTTCTGACAACCGAGGCTCCTGTAGTCGGAACCGGTATCGAAGTAAAGGCAGCCGTTGACTCCGGTGTCTGCGTTGTTGCAAAGAAGTCCGGTACCATCGACTATGTATGCTCCAATCTGATCCGTATGACGGCAGATGACGGCGAGAAGATCGAATACCACCTGACCAAGTTCTCCAGAAGTAACCAGTCCAACTGCTACAACCAGAGACCGATCGTATTTAAAGGCAACCACGTTGAAGCAGGACAGGTAATTGCAGATGGTCCTTCGACATCCGAAGGCGAACTTGCACTCGGTAAGAACCCTCTGATCGGGTTCATGACCTGGGAAGGTTATAACTACGAGGACGCTGTACTGCTGAGTGAACGTCTGGTTATGGATGATGTTTATACCTCCATCCATATTGAAGAATATGAAGCAGAAGCCCGTGATACGAAGCTCGGCCCGGAAGAAATCACAAGAGATGTTCCCGGTGTCGGCGACGAAGCGCTCAAGGATCTGGATGACAGAGGTATTATCCGTGTCGGCGCGGAGGTTCGTGCCGGAGATATTCTGGTCGGCAAGGTAACTCCCAAAGGGAGAAACCGAGCTGACAGCTGAGGAAGCGCCTGCTGCGTGCGATCTTCGGTGAAAAAGCGCGTGAGGTGCGTGATACCTCTCTGAAAGTACCTCACGGTGAATATGGTATTATTGTAGATGCCAAAGTATTTACAAGAGAGAATGGCGATGAGTTGTCTCCCGGTGTAAATCAGGCGGTTCGTATCTATATCGCACAGAAGAGAAAGATCTCTGTCGGCGATAAGATGGCAGGCCGTCATGGTAATAAGGGTGTCGTTTCCCGTGTACTGCCTGTAGAAGATATGCCGTACCTGCCCAACGGTCGTCCGCTGGACATCGTACTGAATCCTCTGGGCGTACCTTCCCGTATGAATATCGGTCAGGTCCTTGAGATTCACCCTCTCTGGCTGCAAAGCCCTCGCTTTAACGTAGCAACCCCGATTTTCAACGGCGCAAACGAAAAGATATTCAGGATACCTGGAACTGGCAAACGATTATGTAAACCTGGAATGGGATGAATTCAAAGAGAAGCATGGCGAAGAGCTGCTTCCTGAGGTTCTGGATTATCTGTATGAAAACCGCGATCACAGAAAGCTCTGGAAGGGCGTTCCGATCTCCAAGGAAGGTAAGGTAAGACTGCGGGATGGCCGTACCGGCGAAGAATTCGACAGCCCGGTAACAATCGGACACATGCACTACTTGAAGCTGCACCATCTGGTAGACGAAAAGATCCATGCGCGTTCCACCGGCCCTTATTCCCTTGTAACACAGCAGCCTCTGGGCGGTAAAGCGCAGTTCGGTGGCCAGCGTTTCGGTGAGATGGAGGTTTGGGCACTGGAAGCTTACGGTGCAGCATATACCTTGCAGGAAATCCTTACAGTGAAGTCTGATGACGTTGTAGGACGTGTGAAGACCTACGAAGCGATCATCAAGGGCGACAACATCCCTGAACCCGGTATTCCGGAATCCTTCAAGGTACTGCTCAAAGAGCTGCAGTCCCTCGGCCTGGATGTCAGAGTGCTGCGGGAGGATAATACAGAAGTTGAGATCATGGAAACTGTCGATTACAGCGATACGGATTACCGCTATGAGATGCGTGAAGGAGATTCCAAGGGCTACAACTACAACGAAGAAGAAAAAATCTGGGCAAGATGGGTTATCAGAAGCAGGAATTCGACTCCGAGAAACAGGAGCTGGTGAACGCAGATGATGATTACACCGAAGATGCTGCAGAGGACGGATTTGAGGAATCTTTTGACGAAGATACCGAATCGAAGATATAGTAAAGGAGCCAAGATGTCTGAAACAAAAAACGAAGTTTATCAGCCGATGACGTTTGATGCGATCAAGATCGGACTTGCGTCCCCGGAGAAGATTCGTGAGTGGTCCAGAGGCGAGGTAACAAAGCCTGAGACGATTAACTACAGAACACTTCAAGCCCGAAAAGGACGGTCTGTTCTGTGAGCGGATTTTCGGACCCAGAACAAGGACTGGGAGTGCCACTGCGGCAAATATACAAAAAGATCGAGATATAAAGGCGTTGTCTGCGACCGCTGTGGTGTTGAAGTAACCAAGTCCAGCGTCCGCAGAGAGCGTATGGGACATATTGAACTGGCAGCGCCGGTTTCCCCATATCTGGTATTTCAAGGGAATTCCGAGCCGGATGGGACTGATCCTGGATCTGTCCCCCGTGTTCTGGAGAAGGTGCTTTACTTTGCTTCCTATATCGTACTGGACAAGGGCGACACCAATCTGGAATACAAAGCAGGTTCTTTCCGAGAAAGAATACCAGGATGCAAGAGAAACCTGGGGCAACCGTTCCGTGTCGGCATGGGTGCAGAATCCATTAAGGAGCTGCTGCAGGCCATCGATCTGGAAACCGAAGCGGCTGACCTGAAAAATGAACTTGGTGGATGCAAGCGGACAGAAGCGTGCGAGAATCATCAAGCGTCTGGAAGTTGTAGAAGCGTTCCGTGAGTCCGGCAACCGCCCTGAATGGATGATTCTGGATGCCGTACCGGTAATCCCTCCGGATCTGCGCCCGATGGTACAGCTGGACGGCGGACGTTTTGCAACGTCTGACTTAAATGACCTGTACAGAAGAATCATCAACCGTAACAACCGTCTGAAGAGACTGCTGGAGCTGGGTGCTCCGGATATCATCGTTCGAAACGAAAACGTATGCTGCAGGAAGCGGTAGACGCTCTGATCGATAACGGCACGAAGAGGCCGTCCGGTAACCGGCCCGGTAACCGTGCGCTGAAATCACTGTCTGACATGCTGAAGGGTAAATCCGGTCGTTTCCGTCAGAACCTGTTAGGAAAGCGTGTTGACTATTCCGGACGTTCCGTTATCGTCGTTGGTCCCGGAACTGAAAATTTATCAGTGCGGTCTTCCGAAGGAAATGGCAATCGAGCTGTTCAAGCCCTTTGTAATGAAGGAGTTGGTAAGCAGAGGCATTTCCCAGAACATCAAAAATGCAAAGAAGCTGGTAGAACGGCTGGATACGCAGGTTTGGGACGTTCTGGAAGATGTCATCAAAGAGCATCCGGTTATGCTGAACCGTGCACCTACACTGCACAGACTGGGTATCCAGGCATTTGAGCCGATCCTTGTAGAAGGTAAGGCAATCAAGCTGCATCCTCTGGTTTGTACCGCGTTTAACGCCGACTTCGATGGTGACCAGATGGCTGTACACCTTCCGCTTTCTCAGGAAGCACAGGCAGAGTGTCGTTTCATGCTGCTGTCTCCCAACAACCTGTTGAAGCCTTCCGATGGCGGACCGGTAGCCGTACCTTCCCAGGATATGGTCCTTGGTATTTATTACCTGACCCAGGAGCGTCCCGGTTCTGTCGGCGAAGGAAAATACTTCAAGAGAAGAGACGTAAAGCGAAGCCATTCTGGCTTATGAAAATAAAGCCTGCACCCTGCATTCCCGCATCCATGTCCGCATGAGCAAGGTCAATGCAGAGGGCGAGACCATGTAACAGGATTCGTAGAATCCACACTGGGCAGATTTATCTTCAACGAGATCCTGCCTCAGGATCTGGGCTATGTAGACCGTACCCAGCCGGAAAACTTCTTAAAGCTGGAGGTTGACTTCCATGTTGGATAAGAAGCAGTTAAAGCAGATTCTGGAAAAGGTTATCAATACCCACGGCGCTTCCAAGACCGCAGAGGTTCTGGATGACGTTAAGGCAATCGGTTACAAGTATTCCACCAGAGCTGCCATGACCGTATCCATTTCCGATATGACTGTGCCTGCACAGAAGGCAGAGATGCTGGCTGAGGCTCAGAAAACTGTAGATAAGATCGGCAGAAACTTCCGCCGTGGTCTGATCACAGAAGAAGAGCGTTACCGTGCCGTTGTCGAGACCTGGCAGGAAACCGATAAAGAGCTGACCGATGTACTGTTAAAGGGTCTGGATAAATACAACAACATCTTCATGATGGCGGACTCCGGTGCCCGTGGTTAACCAGCAGATCAAGCAGCTGGCAGGTATGCGTGGTCTGATGGCGGATACAACCGGTCGTACGATCGAGCTGCCCATCAAGTCCAACTTCCGTGAAGGTCTGGACGTACTGGAATACTTCATGTCTGCCCATGGCGCACGAAAAGGTATGTCCGATACCGCTCTGCGTACTGCGGACTCCGGTTATCTGACCCGTCGAATGGTAGACGTATCCCAGGAGCTGATCATCCGTGAGATCGATTGTGCAGAAGGCAAGGATAAGATTCCGGGCATGTCTGTAAAAAGCGTTCATGGACGGCAAGGAAACCATCGAAGGCTTAAAAGACAGAATTACAGGACGCTATTCCTGTGAAGACATTTATGATAAGGACGGCGAGCTGATCGTCGGTGCAAACCACATGATCACACCCGGCCGTGCAAAACGGATTATGGAAACAGGTGTCAATAAGAAGGGCGAGCCTGTGGAGGAAGTGAAGATCCGTACCATCCTGACCTGTCGTTCAAGAGCGGTATCTGTGCAAAGTGCTACGGCGCGAACATGGCGACCGGCGAAGCGGTACAGGTTGGTGAAGCAGTTGGTATTATTGCAGCGCAGTCTATCGGTGAGCCCGGTACACAGCTGACGATGCGTACCTTCCACTCCGGCGGTGTCGCTGGTGACGATATCACACAGGGTCTTCCCCGTGTCGAGGAACTTTTCGAAGCAAGAAAGCCGAAGGGCCTTGCGATTATCGCAGAGTTCGGCGGAACTGCTGTCATCAAGGATACCAAGAAGAAGCGGGAAATTATCATTACCAATAAGGAAACCGGCGAGAGCAAGACTTACCTGATCCCTTACGGTTCCCGTATCAAGGTTGTTGACGGTCAGGAATTAGAGGCCGGCGATGAGCTGACAGAGGGTTCTGTAAACCCGCACGATCTGTTAAAGATCAAGGGCATCCGCGCCGTTCAGGATTACATGCTTCGTGAAGTACAGCGTGTATACCGTCTGCAGGGGTGTAGATATCTGTGATAAGCATATCGAGGTTATCGTTCGCCAGATGCTGAAGAAGATCCGCATCGAGGAGAACGGAGATACCGAATATCTGCCCGGCACAATGGTTGACGTTCTGGATTACGAGGACTTAAACGAAGAGCTGATCGCAGCCGGCAAGAAGCCTGCTGAGGGCAAACAGGTAATGCTCGGTATTACCAAGGCTGCTCTGGCAACCAACTCCCTTCCTGTCTGCTGCATCCTTCCAGGAAACCACGAAGGTTCTGACGGAAGCAGCGATCAAGGGTAAGGCTGATCCACTGATCGGTCTGAAGGAAAACGTTATTATCGGTAAGCTGATTCCTGCTGAATGCCGGTATGAAACGTTACCGCGATGTCAAGTTAAATACGGATGCGATGATTGCCGCTGAGGAAGCGGAGCGCGCAGCCAGAGCAGAAGAGGAAGCAAGACTTGCTGCAGAAGCTACAGCAGCGGAAAAGAAATCCAAAGAGGATGACGAGCTGCTGGAAGAAACCGCTGACGAAGATGTAACCGATGAAGAACTGCCCGAAGACGAAGCAATTCTGGACGAGGACATCGATGAGGAACTGGACGAGGAAGCCGAAGCAGAAGAAAACGGCGAGGAGTAATCTGACCCGGGCGTTTCCTTCAACAATAAAAGTACACCTTGCAAAAATGCCGGTGTCGTACACAATAGAATGCACGCTCTGCGAACCTTCTATTGTTACAAATGAAGAAACAGAGCAGGCGGATGTTCCTCAAAATGAGCATCCGCCTGTTTTCTTATCGTATAGGAAACTTCGTTTCCATACGATAAGAAACGCTCCGCGCGGATCGCACTGCAGCGGAATGGAAGAATGTCGCTTGCGCGACCCGCCGCAGGCGGAGAATCCTGCTTCGCAGGATTCTTTTTATCATATAGAAACTTCGTTTCCATATGATAAAATGCTCCGCGAGGATGCGCACTCGGCGCAAGGGTAGATGGTTGCCGAGGCAACCGCGCCTCGGCGCGCGAGAATGTGCCAAGGCACATTCTTTTTTTGTGCACGTCTGACGGTATGTTTTTGCTTACCGTTCAGCAAGTCCGGAAAGCGATTTTTCCTGCCGTTTCTTTGCCGGAAAATCCCGCAAAAAGTAGAAAAACCGCTTGACACGGCAATTAAAAAGCACTTATACTAGGAGAGCATGCATTGGGAGAGGATTTTATTTTGATGCGCGAAAATTGCTGTAAAACAGCGGTTTTATCCTGATAGAACCGCAGGTTGAGTGCAGCTTGTCCCTGGACATAGTTGCGCATAGCTTCGCATGAAAGAAAACCTTTGCTATGTATGACTAAGACCGGAGAACCGGTCAAGAATAGAGCAAGAGAGAAAAATCGCAGGAGGTGAAACAGAATGCCAACATTTAACCAGTTAGTAAGAAAAGGACGTCAGACATCTGTAAAGAAGTCTACAGCACCGGCTCTGCAGAGAGGTTACAACTCCCTTCAGCAAGAAGGCAACCGATACCTCTTCCCCGCAGAAAGAGGCGTGTGCACAGCTGTTAAGACAGCGACTCCTAAAAAGCCTAACTCCGCTCTTAGAAAGATCGCCAGAGTACGTCTTTCCAACGGAATCGAAGTAACCAGCTACATTCCCGGTGAAGGCCACAATCTGCAGGAGCACTCCGTTGTTCTGATCAGAGGCGGACGTGTTAAGGACTTACCTGGTACCAGATACCACATCATCAGAGGTACCCTGGATACCGCAGGCGTTGCAAACAGACGTCAGGCAAGATCCAAATACGGCGCTAAGAGACCTAAAGCCGCTAAGAAATAATCCGCGGTAGCTGGAAGTACCACAAACGGAAACTAATTTTAAGTGTTGGAATTCTTATGCAGAGAAATCTGCAGTTCGCTTACGCGATGAGATAGACCGCACGAACACATTAGATGACACATGTGAGTACCGATGAATTAATTGAGATGATTAAGGAGGGGAAGAAACGTGCCACGTAAAGGACATATTCAGAAAAGAGACGTATTAGCAGATCCTTTATACAACGACAAGGTTGTAACCAAGCTGATCAATAACATCATGCTGGATGGTAAGAGAGGCGTTGCACAGAAGATTGTATACGGCGCATTTGCAAGAGTAGAAGAAAAAGCCGGCAAACCGGCTCTGGAAGTATTTGAAGAGGCAATGAACAACATCATGCCTGTTCTGGAAGTCAAAGCAAGACGTATCGGCGGCGCAACCTATCAGGTGCCGATCGAAGTCAGAGCTGACAGACGTCAGGCTCTTGGTCTTCGCTGGCTGACCATGTTCTCCCGCAAAAGAGGCGAGAAGACCATGGAAGAGAGACTGGCTAACGAGATCCTGGATGCATCGAACAATACCGGTGCTTCCGTGAAGAGAAAAGAAGACGTTCATAAGATGGCTGAAGCGAACAAGGCATTCTCTCATTACAGATTCTAATCGAATCTGTAATGCAGAAGAGCGTTGCAGTTGCTTCTGGCTGATTCAATTAGGAGGAAAAACCTTTGGCTGGAAGAGAATATCCCTTAGAGAGAACCAGAAATATCGGTATTATGGCTCACATCGATGCTGGTAAAACTACCACCACCGAGCGTATCCTGTATTATACCGGTGTTAACTATAAAATTGGTGATACTCATGAAGGTACTGCAACCATGGACTGGATGGCTCAGGAGCAGGAGAGAGGTATTACAATTACTTCTGCTGCTACCACCTGTCACTGGACCTTGCAGGAAAATTGCAAAAGCAAAGCCCGGCGCAGAAGAGTGTCGTATCAATATCATTGATACCCCTGGACACGTTGACTTCACAGTAGAAGTTGAGCGTTCCCTGCGTGTACTGGACGGCGCTGTCGGCGTGTTCTGTGCAAAAGGGCGGAGTAGAACCTCAGTCTGAGAACGTATGGCGTCAGGCTGATACCTACAATGTACCCCGTATGGCATTCATCAATAAGATGGATATCCTGGGTGCAAACTTTTATGGCGCAGTAGAGCAGATCAAAACTCGTCTGGGCAAGAACGCAATCTGTGTTCAGCTGCCCATCGGCAAGGAAGATGATTTCAAGGGAATCATCGACCTGTTTGAAATGAAAGCCTACATCTACAATGACGATAAGGGCGATGATATTTCTATTGTTGATATCCCGGAAGATATGAAGGATGAGGCTGAACTGTATCGTTCTGAGCTGGTAGAGAAGATCTGCGAGCTGGATGACGATCTGATGATGGCTTATCTGGAAGGTGAGGAGCCTCTGTTGACGAGCTGAAAGCAGCTCTGAGAAAAAAGGCACCTGCGAATGTACCGCTGTTCCGGTATGCTGCGGAAGCGCATACAAGAACAAGGGCGTACAGAAGCTTCTGGATGCAATCGTAGAGTATATGCCTTCTCCTCTTGATATCCCTCCGATTAAAGGGTGTGGATCTGGAAGGCAACGAGGTTGTCAGACATTCTTCTGATGAAGAGCCGTTCTCTGCTCTGGCATTCAAGATCATGACAGACCCCTTCGTAGGTAAGCTTGCTTACTTCCGTGTGTATTCCGGTACTATGAACGCTGGTTCTTATGTGCTGAATGCAACAAAAGATAAAAGGAACGTGTTGGACGTATCCTGCAGATGCATGCAAATAAGAGAATGGAGCTGGAAAAGGTTTATTCCGGTGATATCGCTGCTGCAGTAGGCTTTTAAGTTTACTACAACCGGTGATACCATCTGTGATGAGCAGCATCCGGTAATCCTGGAGTCCATGGAATTCCCTGAACCCGTTATTGAGCTGGCAATCGAGCCTAAGACCAAAGCAGGTCAGGATAAGATGGGCATTGCTCTTGCAAAGCTTGCAGAAGAAGATCCTACCTTCCGTCAGCATACCGATCAGGAGACAGGCCAGACCATCATCGCCGGCATGGGCGAGCTGCATCTGGAGATCATCGTAGACCGTCTGCTGCGTGAATTCAAGGTAGAGGCAAACGTTGGTGCTCCGCAGGTAGCTTACAAGGAGACAATGACTAAGGCTGTTGATGTAGACAGCAAGTACGCGAAGCAGTCCGGTGGTCGTGGTCAGTATGGTCACTGTAAAGTTAAGTTCGAGCCTATGGATCCTAACGGCGAGGAAACCTTCAAGTTCGAGTCCACCGTTGTCGGCGGTGCTATTCCGAAGGAATACATCCCGGCTGTCGGCGAAGGTATCGAGGAGGCTACAAAGGCTGGTATTCTGGGTGGCTTCCGGTTCTGGGCGTACATGCAAATGTATACGATTTGCCCTACCATGAAGTCGACTCCTCTGAAATGGCATTCCACATCGCTGGTTCCCTTGCATTCAAGGAAGCTATGCAGAAGGGTAATCCGGTTCTGCTGGAGCCTATCATGAAGGTTGAAGTAACCATGCCTGAAGAATACATGGGTGATGTAATCGGTGATATCAACTCCCGTCGTGGCCGTATCGAAGGTATGGACGATATCGGCGGCGGCAAGATGGTAAAAGCTTACGTACCGCTTGCTGAGATGTTCGGTTACTCCACAGACCTGCGTTCCAAGACTCAGGGTCGTGGTAACTACTCCATGTTCTTTTGAGAGATATGAACAGGTCCGAAGAACGTACAGGAGAAGGTACTGGCAGCAAAAAAAGCAAAATAATCTGATTTGTTGTTGCAGTTTACTTGCAGCTTTCCGGGTACAGGCCCATGTCCGCATGAGAAACTGTGCAGAGGAAGAAGTTTACACCGCGAAATTAGTTTTGAAAATCCAGCTATTATCGAATATAATCAATAATAGCTGGTTCAAATTAAAACTAACTCACTGAATTAAGGAGGATTACAAGAAATGGCTAAAGCTAAATTTGAAAGAACAAAGCCCCATTGTAACATTGGTACCATCGGCCACGTTGACCATGGTAAAAACAACTCTGACCGCTGCTATTACTAAGGTTCTTCATGAGAGACTGGTACCGGCGAAACAGTTGCTTTCGATAATATCGATAAGGCTCCCGAAGAAAGAGAACGTGGTATCACCATTTCTACCGCTCACGTTGAATACGAGACCGAGAAGAGACATTACGCACACGTTGACTGCCCTGGACATGCTGACTACGTTAAGAACATGATCACTGGTGCAGCTCAGATGGACGGCGCTATCCTGGTTGTAGCTGCAACTGATGGTGTTATGGCTCAGACCAAAGAGCACATCCTGCTGTCCCGTCAGGTAGGCGTTCCTTTACATCGTTGTTTTCCTGAACAAGTGCGATATGGTAGACGACGAGGAACTGCTTGAGCTGGTTGAGATGGAAGTTACCGAGCAGCTGGAAGAGTACGATTTCCATGACTGCCCGATCATCAGAGGTTCTGCTCTGAAGGCTCTGGAAGATCCTAACAGCGAGTGGGGCGACAAGATCCTTGAGCTGATGCACACTGTTGACGAGTACATTCCGGATCCTAAGCGTGACACCGACAAGCCTTTTCCTGATGCCTGTCGAGGACGTATTCACCATCACAGGTCGTGGTACTGTTGCTACTGGCCGTGTTGAGAGAGGCGTTCTGCATCTGAATGATGAAGTAGAAATCGTTGGTATCAAAGAAGAGACCAAGAAGACTGTTGTAACCGGTATCGAAATGTTCCGTAAGATGCTGGATGAGGCACAGGCTGGTGATAACATCGGCGCTCTGCTGCGTGGTATTCAGAGAACTGAAATCGAAAAGAGGACAGGTTCTGGCAAAACCCGGCACTGTTACCTGCCACCACAAATTCACCGCTCAGGTTTACGTTCTGACCAAAGAAGAAGGCGGCCGTCATACACCTTTCTTCAACAACTACAGACCTCAGTTCTACTTCCGTACAACTGACGTTACCGGCGTTTGCGAACTGCCTGCTGGCACAGAGATGTGCATGCCTGGTGATAACGTAGAGATGACCATCGAACTGATCCATCCCGTAGCTATGGAGCAGGGTCTTACCTTCGCTATCCGTGAAGGCGGCAGAACCGTTGGTCCGGCCGTGTAGTTTCCATCATCGAGTAATTCGAACATAGGAAATAAAATTTTAAATATTGTGCTCAAGCGTAAGATGCCCGTAGAACTTCGGTTCTACGGGTTTTCTGTTCCACAGTTCACTTGAAACATTCTATTGCCATGAATCGCATCTTCGCTGCTTTTTGCAGCTCTTTTTTACTCATAAAATGGCGCGTGAATTTCCAACACCGCATATTGACGTGCCTGTTTGCAGGGTGGTATAATTCATTACATATGGACTGATATCGCAAAAGGAGATGTGAGAATACAGATGCAGGGGAAGAACACACAACTGCGGCCAGCTCAGACTGGAAAACGCAGGAGAAAAAGTAACTCTGGTCGGATGGTTTGAGAACATCCGTAAGGTGAGCAAAAACCTCGGATTTGTTATCCTGAGAGATTTTTATGGAACGACACAGATCGTCGTTGAAACAGAAGATCTGATGGAGCAGTTTTCTGCAATCAATACAGAGTCTACCATTGAAGTAACAGAACCGTGCGAGAGCGCAGCTCGAAGAACCCGAAGCTGGCAACCGGGGATATTGAAGTAGTTCCCGAAACCGTTAAGGTACTGGGCAAATGCCAGTATCAGGAGCTTCCGTTCCAGATTAACCGTTCGAAAGAAGCAGATGAAAATACAAGACTGAAATACCGTTATTTGGATCTCAGAAATCCGGAGGTAAAATCCAAGATCGTATTAAGAAGCAAGATTGTAGCAGATCTTCGTTCCGCAATGGTTGCCCATGATTTCATGGAAATTACAACGCCGATCCTGACCTGCTCTTCTCCGGAGGGTGCAAGAGACTATCTGGTCCTGCCAGAAAGCATCCGGGTAAGTTTTTACGCGCTGCCCCAGGCTCCGCAGCAGTTCAAGCAGCTTCTGATGGCTTCTGGCTTTGACCGTTATTTCCAGATTGCTCCTTGTTTCAGAGATGAGGATGCGAGAGCAGACCGTTCTCCGGGTGAATTCTATCAGTTGGATATGGAAATGGCATTTGCCAATCAGGAAGATGTCTTTGCTGTTCTGGAAGACCTTCTTCCTCCGATTTTTTGCAAAGTATGGTATTTATCATGAAGCCTCTACTGCTCCCTTCAAACGGATTCCCTACAGGAGGCCATGGAGAAATACGGCCCGATAAGCCAGATTTGAGAATCAGCCTGCTGGTCCAGGATGCGACAGAAGCTCTGGCAGACTGCGGCTTTGAACCCTTTGCAGGCAAGACGGTAAAGGCTGTCGTAGCGCCTGATTTCAAGCATTAAGAAAGCAGATCGATAAGATGCGCAGAAGTAGAAGTGATCAGCGGTCAGAAGGCATACTGGTTTAAGATGGATGAAAACGGTGAGCTGGCTGGCGGTATTGCGAAGTTCTTGCAGGAAAAGAAGGACACGGTTATAGAAGCCCTCGGCTTAAAGAATGGTGACTTTGTAGCCCTGAGCGCAGGCACTCTGGGCGCTGCACAGAAGACTGCAGGTGTTATCCGCAAGGTGGTTGGCACATCCTTCGATGGCTATATGAAAAAAGAATGCTATGAGTTCTGTTGGGTTGTTGATTTCCCGATGTACGAAATCGGCGAAGAGTCCGGCGAACTGGAATTTTGCCACAATCCTTTCTCCATGCCCCAGGGCGGCGTAGAAGCGCTGGAGAATCAGGATCCGCTGGAGATTCTGGCATATCAGTACGATCTGGTTTGCAACGGAATCGAGTTGTCTTCCGGTGCGGTGCGTAACCACGATCCTGAGATCATGGTAAAAGCGTTCCAGCTGGTTGGACTGGGCGAAGAAGATGTGAAAGCGAAATTCCCTGCTATGTACAATGCATTTTGCTACGGCGCACCGCCGCACGCAGGGATTGCTCCCGGCGTAGACCGTATGGTTATGCTGATTGCAGGTGAAGACAGCATCCGCGAGATTATTCCGTTCCCGATGAACAAGAATGCTCAGGACGTTATGATGGGCGCTCCTGCAGAGGTAGACGAGAAGCAGCTGAGAGGTTCATATCAAGATCAGCGCTCCGGAGAAGCAGTAAGTAAGAAAACAATAGAATGCACGCTCTGCGAGCATTCTATTGTCATGAATAAAAACGTGCGGAACACTTTCCGATCGAAGGTGTTTCGCACGTTTTGTTAGAATATTTCAGAGGACAATAGAATATTCGCAGGGTTTGGGATCAGCTGTAGCTGATAACAACCTTATGCCTGCGTGCCAAAGCAATGCGGAAGCAGCAAAACTCTGAAATGGCACAGAGTTTATCGGCAAGGCTGATTAACCATGCCTCCCGGCTTTCGGGAAGAGGTCCAAGCGGAAACATGTGGGACAGGATCGCCTGTCGCTCTTTGTCGGAAATCAGGAAATGCTTTTCGCTGGTGCTGGCGGCCACTCTGGGATGATAGTAGGCCTGTATTTCCCCTTTGGGAAGCTTATCTTTGAAATCGTAAACACAGAAGTCATGAAGAAGTCCGGCCCGGGCAGCTGTTTGGGCATCCCATCCGAGCTTTCTGGCAATGAGCCAGGAGATATAAGAAACGTTCAGACTGTGCATGAAGCGGGTTGTCTGAAAATGCTGCTTATACCGTTGAAGCTTTTTGAATTCGGGATTGTCCAGAATGCTCTGTACCAGACCGCGGTACTCGGCGCTGATATCATCCGCGACTGTAATCTCCATCGGCTGTCACATCCTTTCCGGCGGGAACGAGTACGGATTTTCCGTGGTTTAAAAAGCGGAGAACCGTTGTTCCTCCTGCTTTTTAAGTATACTGCACCGGGAGTGAAAACAAGTGGAAAAGACTGGATTTCACGAAGATTTTATAAACGGTGCGGGGAAAACTGTAACTGCTGAAATTTTCTTTTTACATGGAATCAGAGCCTTCCGACAAGCAGATTTTGTACTTGCCGAAAGGCTCTGAGGAAATTTTAATATTTCATAGAAATATTCTGGCTGACGAGCCCGTGCCACACCACGCTGCCGGAAGAAAGCGTTGCGGGAACGTCGATCAGGCGCTGATTTTTCGGAGCCGCGGAATGCAAGGCTGATGTTTTTCTGAGCCTCGATAAATTCCCCATCAACGAGGACATCGAGCAGGGAAAGCATCTCATCCGTGCATTCGCACCGAGCACGGCTTTCGGACAAAAGATCTGATTCCAAGGTATAGCCGGTATAGCACCAGATTGTTTTATCGGGATACTGCGCACGGACTTTTTTCAGGAAAGGGACAAGCGCCCGCTGGTTATCCGGTTCAAACGGTTCTCCGCCCAGCAGGGACAGTCCGTCGATATAATCCGGGGAAAGCAGCGTAAGCAGTTTGCTTTGCGCCTGTTCATCGAATGGGGAGCCGTAGGAAAAGCTCCAGGTTTCCGGGTTGAAACAGTTATGGCAGTGATGAGTGCAGCCGGAGACGAAAAGGGAAACCCGCACGCCCTCTCCGTTTGCAATATCACAGTTTTTGATTGTACCGTAGTTCATTACAGATGAAGCACCCTCTCTTTAATTTCCTGCGTCCGTCCCTGATTCCAGAACTGAGTGCCAATGTAGCCGCAGGTACGCCTTGCGACGTTTAATTTGTTCTGATCGGTGCAGCCGCATTTCGGACATTTCCAAATGAGCTTTTTGTGTTCATCCTCAACGATCTGAATTTCGCCGGTATAACCGCATTCCTGGCAATAGTCGCTCTTGGTGTTCAACTCCGCGTACATAATGTTGTCGTAGATGAAGCGCATGACCTGAATGACAGCCGGGATGTTGTCCTGCATATCGGGACCTCCCATAGCTGATCGCTCCGCCGGTGGAAAGCGCCTGGAACTGGGACTCGAATTTCAGCTTGAAAAGCGTCGATTGGCTCGGTAACGTGCACATGGTAGCTGTTGGTGATATAGTTCTTGTCCGTTATGCCCTCAATGATGCCGAAACGCTTCTGCAGGCATTTGGCGAACTTGTAGGTTGTACTTTCGATGGGAGAACCGTAAATGGAGAACGCGATATTGGTTTCCCGTTTCCATTTGTTGCAGGCATCGTTCATGTGCTGCATGACTTCCAGTGCGAAGGGTCGCTTCCGGATCGGTGTGGGATTTCCCGGTCATGTATTTGACACATTCGTACAGACCTGCATAGCCAAGGGAAATCGTGGAGTAGCCGCCGTAGAGCAGCTTGTTGATCGTTTCGCCTTTTTTGAGACGGGCAAGAGCACCGTACTGCCAGAGGATCGGGGCAGCGTCAGATAACGTACCCTCAAACGTTTATGGCGAAGCATCAGGGCGCGATAGCACAAATCAAGACGCTCGTCGAAAATTTCCCAGAATTTCTTGAAATCCCCGCCGGAGGAAAGTGCGACGTCGGGCAGGTTGATGGTCACGACACCCTGGTTGAAGCGGCCGTAGAATTGGTAATTGCCGTTTTCATCCTTCCAGGGACTCAGGCAGCTGCGGCAGCCCATAACGGGGAAGCAGTTGCCTTCTTTTAATTCTTTCATTTTCTTTTCAGAAATATAATCAGGAACCAGACGCTTTGCAGTACATTTTGCTGCAAGCTGTGTCAGGTAGAAGTATTCGAATCCTCTTCCACGTTGTCGTCTTCGAGCACATAGATCAGCTTGGGGAACGCGGGGGGGGGGTAATCCAGACGCCGGCTTCGTTCTTGACACCCTGGTAGCGCTGTTTTAAGGTTTCTTCGATAATCAGTGCGAGATCCTTTTTTTCCTGCGCATTTTTTTGCCTCATTCAGATACATGAAGACTGTCAAAAACGGTGCCTGGCCGTTTGTGGTCATCAGGGTGATGATCTGGTACTGAATGGTCTGTACGCCCTTGGTGATCTCACGGTGCAGACGGGTTTCCACGATATCGTTGAGCTGTTCGGGAGTCGCCTGGGTGTTGAGAATTTTCATTTCTTCGGCAACTTCGGTGCGGATCTTTTCCCGGGAAACCTGTACGAAAGGCGCGAGGTGTGCGAGAGAAATACTCTGTCCGCCGTACTGGTTGCTTGCCACCTGCGCGATGATCTGGGTCGCGATGTTGCAGGCTGTGGAAAAGCTGTGGGGCTTTTCAATTTTGGTTTCGCTGATGACAGTACCGTTCTGCAGCATGTCCTCGAGGTTTACGAGGTCGCAGTTGTGCATGTGCTGTGCGAAGTAGTCGGAATCGTGGAAATGGATCAGCCCCTTTTGGTCAGCCTCTACGATGTCGGAAGGCAGTAAAAGGACGCTGGGTTAAGTCACGGCTGACTTCACCTGCCATGTAGTCACGCTGTACGCTGTTGACCGTAGGGTTTTTGTTGGAATTTTCCTGTTTGGCCTCTTCGTTGTTGCATTCGATCAGCGAAAGGATCCGGGTATCCGTGGTGTTGGATTTGCGGATCAAAAGAGCGCTGATAGCGGTACTGGACATAGTGCTTCGCGAGGTCGAAAGCGCCGGTTGCCATGATCTGGTTTTCTACCATATCCTGTACTTCTTCTACGGATACAGCGCGTCCGATCTTGTTGCATTTATATTCGACATAGTCTGCGATATCGTGAATCTGTTCCGGAGAAAGTCTGGTTCCTTCCTCAGAGTTGTTGGCCTTTGTAATGGCCGCCACAATTTTTTCGGAATCGAAAGTGGCTTCAGAGCCGTTCCTCTTGATGATTTTCATAGTCTCCCTCTCCTTTTTCGTGCAAAAATCTCGGAAAACCGGAGTAAATGACAGTTTCTCGAGATTTAACATAAAATCTGACATGCTCCGGCAGTGTTCTTCTACTGTGGAGTGCAAGGATTATTATATAACCGAAGTCCTGATAAAATAGTTGCACGGGCAACAAGTATAGGATATAATACAAAATATAGTGGTTTGCACAAAAATTGACTACATGATGGTGTGAAAATATGGAACAATTTATTGGCTTTTGGGACTTGACAAAAAAACAGCAGGAGCGTTTGGCAGCGGACGGGATGTTGAATATCCGGACATTTGGAAAGCGTCAGGTGTTGATGAATCAGGACGACGATGCGGACAATGTGGGCGTTATGCTGAGCAGAACCGCCTTTTTGGAGAGTATGAATCAGGAGGGACAGCGACGGATTCTGGATTATTATGAGCCGAAGGAGAGTTTTACACGGAAATGCTTTCCGGATGTGGAGGGCGTATGCTACGTCATTTCGCGTTCCAGTTGCCAGGTCGCTTTTTTGAACGACAGAAAGCTGTCGTCGGCTTATAAAAAATATGAAAAGCGCGGGCAGCTTCTGGAGGAAATTCTGCTGGGAACCCAGAAACGTGCGCTGATGCACGCAGATGTGCTGGGGACAGAAGACGCTGCGGCAGAAGTTGATGACGTATTTTCTGTTTTTGAACCGCCGGAAGGGCAGAGATGGTTTTTCTTTGCCATTTTCCTATACGGACTGCGCGGATTATCTGTTTGTGGATCGCAGCGCGATGATGCGCGAGCTGGGACGGATGAAGGAGGAAGGGCTGATTCGGACGGAAGGGAAGAAAATCTGGCTGGAGGAGAAAAAACTGCGGTGAAGATATCAGGGAGAAGGGAAGATAAAAAACAACAGCTATTATAGGTAGAATTCGCAAAGATGTGGGGGCATATTGGGGTTTTGCTGTCGTGTTTGTTTTGTATGATATTGCAGCGCATGCGATGTTTCATGCGTTCTGTCCCTCCGTGTTTTTATTTGGTCTGCCCTTGTCCCGGCTGTGGGATGACACGGGCGGTGTTCTTTTTATCACAGGGCAGTTTCAGAGGGGAATGCAGATGAATCCGCTGGGGCTTCTGTGGATTCTATGGGCTGCTTATCTGGTGGTTATGCGGTATGGGTTTGGGAAAAAAGCGAAAGGGCTGATGACGGCTGCGGGCGTGATTGTAGTGCTGATGGTTGCAGTCTATTTGTATCGAATGTATTGCTTTTTCCCCGGAGAGCCGCCGATCAGCTACACATCGGGCAGTCTGGCGGAGCGGCTTATTCCGGGGTATCGGAAGTGGATTCTGGGATTGGTTCGAATGCTGCAGGGGGTGAGAGACGCTGCGTTACTCATGACAATAGAATGCTCGCAGAGCGTGCATTCTATTGTTTGCTCCAACGTCCGGACGCACCGCAGGGCAGCACCAGTCCGTTGTCTGTAACGGGCAGTCCGATTTCGGATGCTTCGGTGTGTCCGCCGAATTTTGGCGTAATGGCAGTCTGCATCATATAGTTTAAAACAGCAGGCTGTAGACCGGTTGTATAGGAGTTGATCAGGAAAAAAAGAGCGGGTCATCGGACAGAATCTGAGTCGTCAGTTCGATGAAGGGATAGATGCTCTCTTCAATTTTCCAGATTTCGCCTTTAGGACCTCTGCCGTAGGAGGGAGGATCCATGATGATGCCGTCATAGTGGTTGCCGCGGCGGATTTCACGTTCGACAAATTTTACACAGTCATCTACGAGCCAGCGGATCGGAGCATCGGAAAGACCGGAAGCCGCTGCGTTTTCTTTTGCCCAGGTAACCATGCCCTTGGAAGCGTCCACATGGGTGACTGCTGCGCCTGCCTTAGCTGCGGACAGGGTAGCGCCGCCGGTATAGGCGAACAGGTTCAGCACTTTAACCGGGCGGCCTGCGTTGCGGATCAGGTTGCCAAACCAGTCCCAGTTGTCGCCTGTTCCGGGAAACAGACCGGTATGCTTGAAGCTAAACGGCTTTAAACGGAAGGTCAGTTCGCGGTAATGGATGCTCCATTCCTCGGGCAGATTGAAAAATTCCCATTGCCCGCCGCCCTTGGAGCTGCGATGATAATGGCCGTTTTTCTTTTTCCAGCCGGGATTTTTGCGGGGGTATTCCAGATGACCTGCGGGTCGGGACGGACGAGAAGATAATCTCCCCAGCGCTCGAGCTTTTCTCCGCTGGAGGTATCCAGCACTTCATAATCTTTCCATTGATCTGCGATCCACATATTTTTTTATTCCTCATTTCGTAAGTAATATAGTTACAGGAATTATCTAGCAAAGTATCCGGGCAAAACTGTATTTGTGCGTGCATGCACAGGATAATAATACGAGATAATCATACAGGAAGTGGGTGCAAAAAGCAATCCTTCTATTGCTGGAGTGTTGCGATGGAAAATCGGAGGGCAGGCGTAAAAGTCGGAAAGTGGTGCTTTGGCGATGGATGTTCAGGGCTTGTGCACGATTCGTTATGCACTTAAAATTTCCACATCCGGCATAAATTCAGAAATTCCTCTGCGGAGGACGAAGGTATTTGTTGCGGTCTTAGGATCAGGTATAGGCTGCGGGTCAGGATGTCGGGCGGAAGCGGAAGGGAGACAAGATCTCGGATTTCAGTGCATCCCGGACGAGAAGCTCCGGTAAAATTGCGATGCCGAGACCGTTTTGGGCGGCGCGGATGAGAGCGAGTGTGCTGACGCTTTCCCAGACGGGCGTGATCTGGATACCGCCGGATAAAAAAGAGACTTTCGACGATTTCCCTGCCGGCACTGCCCAGGTTCGCGTAAAAGGAGGGGGGCAGGAAGCAGCGTCGGCGAGGGTGACCGTCCGGTTGGCGGCAAGCGGATGTCCGGGAGCTGCGACCATGCAGAGCGTATCGGCAGAAAAGACCTCTGAAATGATTTCCGGGTGAGTGACAGTGCCTTCGACCGGGGCAAAATCCAGCTGATTGTCGATGACTGCCTGCTCGATTGTGCCGGTATTTTTGACCGTTACATAGATTTTGATTTCCGGGTGCTGCTCCTGATAGGCTTTGACAAGGGAGGGAGCAGGCAGGTACCGAGAGTGATGCTGGAGCCAATATGGAGCGGGGCATTTGCATCCCAGGCGGAATTCCGTTTTCCATTTCTGAAAAAGTGACACGATATGGAGTGCATATTCATAGAAGCGGTGCCCGTTCTCTGTCGGGTAAATCCGTCGGGAGAGGCGGTCGAACAGGCGGATATGATAATATTCCTCCAGCTCCTGATCGCCAGGCTGACGGACGGCTGAGCCAGATGCAGGCTGTTCGATGCGAGGGTGATGCTTTTTTGCTGATATACGGCGACAAAAATTTTCATATGACGCAGAGTCATGGCGGTTCCTCCAAGGTGATCGGGTGAAAATAAGTGTAATCGCTTATTTTCACGCAGCTATTTGTATCGAAGGTGTCAAAAGGCTGCTCCTGCACAGCTTATATAATAAAAATATTATATATTTTATACTATAATACTATTTTACTTATATTACAAGAAAAGGTATGATAAGAACGATTACAAGAGGCTGTACGATGTTAGAAACAAACAGAAGCAGCGGGCATGTGAAAAAGCGTGCGCAGAAATGAGAGGAAAGCATGAAGGAGAAATGGACAAAGATCCGAAAAGTATTTTTTCCACGCTGTATTTAAGCGCGTTTACGTTCGGCGGCGGATACGTCATCGTCACGCTGATGAAAAGAAATTTGTAGATGAGCTGCACTGGATCGATGAAGAGGAAATGCTCGATCTGGTGGCGATAGCGCAGTCCGCGCCGGGAGCGATTGCCGTGAACGGTGCGATCGTCGTAGGTTACAAGCTGGCGGGCATCGCAGGGGCACTCGCAGCGATCATTGGAACGATTATTCCGCCGTTTGTGATTTTATCGGTGATCTTTTTATTTCTATGCGGCATTCTCTTCCAATTATATTGTAAAAACGGTGCTGGACGGCATGCAGGCGGGCGTCGGAGCGGTCATTGCGTCGGTTGTCTATGATATGGGCAGCGGCATCGTGGCAGGAAAGCAAAAATCATCCCTCGCAATTATGGCGGCAGCGTTCCTTGCAGTCTGCATTTTTAACGTCAACGTGGTCTATGTCGTGATCTTCTGTATCGTGCTCGGAGTGGTACGGACCCTGATCCGGAAGAGAAAGGAGAAAAAGAGATGATGTACTGGAAGCTTTTTCTGAGCTTTTGCAGATCGGCATGTTCAGCTTCGGCGGCGGCTATGCAGCACTTCCGCTGATTCAGGAGCAGGTAGTGACGCAGCATGGGTGGCTGTCGAGATCGGAATTTACCGACCTGATTACAATTTCCCAGATGACGCCCGGACCGATTGCAGTCAATTCCGCGACGTTTGTCGGCATCCGGCTGGCAGGCTTTTTGGGAGCGCTGGCGGCGACATTTGGCTCTATTTTGCCGTCGTGCATCCTGGTAACGTCGCTGTCCTATCTTTATTTAAAATACCGTAAAATGAGTATGCTGCAGGGCGTGCTGGAAACGCTGCGTCCGGCAGTTGTGTCGATGATCGCGGCGGCAGGCGTATCGATCCTGATCACTGCGTTCTGGAACGACGCGGTGAGCTTTATGTCGACGAAGTGGGATTCGATCGTGATTTTTGTTGTCGCAGTATGGCTGTTAAAAAAGAAAAACTGGAATCCGATTCTTGTGATGGTGCTGAGCGGTTTTGCAAAGCTGGCAGTGCAGGGTGTGCTTGCGCTGGTTGGCATAGTATGATAAGGTAGGAATAGAACAAAGCATCCGGATGCGCTGAGGCGGAGGCACAGTAAAATGCTATTCAAAGTGCGCAGCCAACAATAGAATGCACGCTCTGCGAGCATTCTATTATCATGAATAAACGCCGTCGGTCTAGGAACGCGGCAGAAAAGAGGGACGTATGGGTATCGTGTAAAAAACAATATTTAATAAGGAAGAAATCGAATCCTGTCAGCGGTTTTCGATGGATCATTTTATGTGGACATGCCTGCAGAAGCCGGAGGCTTACGGGTGGATGGGCTACCTGAAGGATCAGGGACTTTTCGTGAAGCTGGTCTGCAAAGAAAAGGATCCGAAGCGCGTTTACCACAATTTTATGGATATGGTCTGTGAGGACAGCGCGATGGAGGTTTTCCTTGCATTCCCGAAAAGGGTGAAGCGCTGACCAACGATGTAATGTATTTAAATTTTGAAGTCAATTCCAACGGTGCGATGTATGCAGCATATGGAAAGGGAAGAATAGGCCGTAAACCGATGCCGGAGAAATATCTGCAGGTTGTAGACTGCAAAGCGGACAGACAGGAGGACAGCTGGACACTGACTTATCTGATCCCTGAGAGCTATCTGAAGGAAGAGGCAGGAGTGGAAAAGCTGGATGGGGAGACCGAGTTTTACTGTAACTTCTATAAGATAGCCCAGACTCCTGAAATTGAGCATTATGCTTCCCTGGTCTCCGATCGATAATCCGACACCGAACTTCCATTTGCCGGTATTCTTCGCGAAGGCACAGATCGTGGGTAAGTGCCACGAGTTTCTGTAACAGTTCACCGCGCCATTCGCAAATACGCAGCTACGCTGCTTTCCGCTGCTTGCGCAGCTCCTTTTGCTCATCGAAAGGCGCTCCCTTCGTGGTGTCTACAGTCAGATTTTCGTGTAAACACGAAATCTGCCTGCAGAACGCTACGAGTTTTATCACAGTTCACCCCATTCGCAAAAAACGCAGCTGCGCTGCTTTCCGCTGCGCAGCTCCTTTGCTCATCGAATGGCTCCTCCCTTCGCTCAGCGTCCCACAGTCAGATTTTCGTGTAAACACGAAATCTGCCTGCAGAACGCTACGAGTGAACTGTTGTATCGAAAATGTACAATAAAAAGAAAAAGGTTTTTGAAAAAAAGCCTTGCAATTTTGCAGGGCTTACTTTATACTACTAAGTGCTGTGACATGATAGCGAAGAAGCATAAGGTTGCTGCAACGGAAAATACATAATCCCTGCAGGTTTTTATGCGGAGCGAATGTCAAGTTAGTAAACTGACGACAAGTCACTGTACCAGATAACAGCACCTGTCATGAGACAGGGGGAAACGACGATGGAGTCACGATAAGAGAAAGAAAGGATCTTTCAGGGTTGCTTATCAAGAGGACACACACGGGAACGTGTACAGTCACCGCTTGTCGCACTTATCTCAAAAGCGCGAAAAAGGAGGCGACTTTTTTTTATGGCAAATCAGGTAATGAGGATTACACTGAAAGCTTACGATCATCAGTTAGTTGATGCGTCTGCGAAGAAAATCATCGAAACAGTCAAGAAAAATGGAGCACAGGTGAGCGGACCGGTACCGCTTCCTACTAAGAAGGAAGTAGTTACGATTCTGCGTGCCGTACACAAGTACAAAGACTCCAGAGAACAGTTCGAGCGCCGCACACACAAAGAGACTGATCGATATCATTGCACCCACACCCAAGACCGTTGATGCTCTGCAGAGACTGGAAATGCCTGCTGGTGTGTACATCGATATCAAAATGAAAACAAACAAGTAATTGCAAGAACCTCTACAGAGACGTATGAATAGTCCAACTGCTTTAACCACTTCTGATGCAGAAGCAGGAAAGTTGCGAACATTCCGCTATGTAGAAATCAACAGGAGGTCAAACGAACAATGAAAAAAGCGATTTTAGCTACCAAAGTCGGAATGACTCAAATCTTCAACGAAGACGGCGTGCTGATCCCGGTAACCGTACTTCAGGCTGGTCCCTGTGTCGTAACACAGATCAAGACCGTAGAAAACGACGGTTACGAAGCAGTTCAGGTTGGTTTCGTTGATAAGAAAGAAAAAGTTATCAACAGAGACAAGGCTGGCAAGAAGGAAGTCATTCACAGACCTGGCGTAAATAAAGCTCAGAAGGGACACTTCGAAAAAGCTGGTGTTTCCTGCAAGAGATATGTAAGAGAATTCCGGTTTGAAAATGCGTCTGAGTACGCACTGGCACAGGAAATCAAAGCTGACATCTTCGCAGCTGGCGACAGAATCGACGCTACTGCAATCAGCAAAGGTAAGGGCTTCCAGGGTGCGATCAAGAGATTTGGTCAGCACAGAGGACCTATGGCTCATGGTCCAAATTCCATCGTCATCAGGGTTCCAACAGTGTATGCTCCTCTCGAGCCGCGTATTTAAGGGCAAAGGAATGCCGGGTCACATGGGCAGCGTAAAAGTAACTGTTCAGAACCTGGAGGTTGTAAGAGTAGATGCTGACAAGAACCTGATCCTGGTTAAGGGTGCTGTACCCGGACCTAAGAAAGCTCTGGTAACCATCAAAGAGACCGTTAAGGTTGAGGCTTAAAACTGGAAAGGAGGACCACACAGATGGCAAACGTATCTGTTTATAATATGGAAGGCAAGCAGATCGATACAATCGAATTAAACGATGCGGTATTCGGTGTTGAAGTAAACGAACATCTGGTACACATGGCAGTTGTTCAGCAGCTTGCAAACAATCGTCAGGGAACACAGAAAGCAAAGACTCGTTCCGAGGTTTCCGGCGGCGGAAGAAAACCCTGGAGACAGAAGCGAACCGGTCATGCAAGACAGGGCTCCATCCGCGCTCCCCAGTGGACAGGCGGCGGCGTAGTATTCGCTCCCGTACCGAGAGATTATTCCTTCAAGCTCAACAAGAAAGAGAAGAGAGCTGCTCTGAAGTCTGCTCTGACAGACAAGGTTGCAAATGCGAAGCTGATCGTTGTTGACGAGCTGAAGTTCGAAGAAATCAAGACCAAGAATTTTGCACAGGTTATGAAGAACCTGGATGTAAACAACGGTCTGGTTGTTGTAAACGAGAATGATGTAAACGTAATGATGAGCGCAAAGAACATCGCTGATGTAAAGATGGCTCTGCCGAACACCATCAACGTATATGACATCATGAAGGCTGGCAAGGTTGTTCTGACAAAGGACGCTGTTAAGACAATCGAGGAGGTGTACGCATAATGGCAGACATTAAGTACTATGACGTTATCCTCAAACCCGTCATCACTGAGAAGAGCATGGCTGGTATGGGCGAAAAGAAATATACCTTCCTGGTACATCCGGAAGCAAACAAGACCCAGATCAAGGAAGCTGTTGAGAAGATGTTCGAAGGCGCTAAGGTTGCTAAGGTAAACACTCTGAACGCTGACGGTAAGAATAAAGAGACGCGGTATGGTAGTTGGTAAGACAGCCAAGACCAAAAAAGGCTATCGTAACCCTGACCGCTGACAGCAAAGATATCGAGATCTTCGCTGGTCTGTAAGATGCGATGAAAGGAAGCTTGAGACAAAGGTTTGTTATAAAAGCTTTCCAGGTAACGATCGAGGGGGGGCACTTCGCAGCTGACGCTGCTCGTCGCGTTGCACGCGACTATGGCATTCCTGCCAATAAGCACTTTGCTCGTGCAAGCACGGCAAAGCACTTCCTGCCAGTCGCCGCACCCTCGAGCTCATCGCGAATATGTGCATACAAGCACGATAATAAATAGTAAAGGAGAAATCATCATGGGAATTAAAACATATAATCCCTATACACCTTCCAGAAGAAATATGACTGGTTCTGATTTTTCCGAGATCACAAAGACAACTCCTGAGAAGAGCCTTTGCGTATCTCTGAAGAAGAACTCCGGTCGTAACAATCAGGGTAAGATCACCGTTAGACATCATGGCGGCGGCGTTCGCACCCAGTACAGAATGGTAGACTTCAAGAGATTCAAGGATGGCATTCCGGCAACTGTAGTTGGTATCGAATACGACCCCAACAGAACAGCAAACATCGCACTGATCTGCTACGCAGATGGCCAGAAGGCATATATCATCGCTCCTGAAGGACTGAAAGTAGGCCAGAAGGTCATGAACGGACCGGAAGCTGAAGTAAGAGTAGGCAACTGCCTGCCGTTATCTGAAATTCCTGTTGGTACTCAGGTACACAACATTGAGTTATATCCCGGCAAGGGCGGACAGATGGTTCGTTCTGCAGGTAACAGCGCACAGCTGATGGCGAAGGAAGGCAAATATGCAACCCTGAGACTTCCCTCCGGTGAAATGAGAATGGTCCGATCGTTTGCCGCGCTACAATCGGCGTTGTAGGCAATGGCGATCACAACCTGATCAACTACGGTAAAGCAGGACGCAAGCGTCACATGGGTATCCGTCCTACCGTTCGCGGTTCGTTATGAACCCGAATGACCATCCGCATGGTGGTGGTGAAGGTAAGACCGGTATCGGCCGTCCTGGTCCGAGCACTCCTTGGGGCAAACCGGCACTCGGCTTGAAGACCAGAAAGTCTAAAAAGGCTTCCAACAAGCTGATCGTAAGAAGAAGAGACGGTAAGGCTATCAAATAAGGTTAAGGAGGAGAACAACAATGGCAAGATCACTGAAAAAAAGGACCGTTCGCTGATGCCAGCTTGCTGAAAAAGTGGACGCTATGAATGCTGCTGGACAGAAACAGGTTATCAAGACCTGGTCCGTCGTTCTACAATTTTCCCGTCCTTCGTTGGACACACAATTGCAGTTCATGACGGCCGCAAGCATGTTCCGGTATATGTAACTGAAGATATGGTTGGACACAAACTTGGCGAATTCGTAGCTACCAGAACCTACAGAGGTCATGGTAAAGACGAAAAGAAGTCCAAAGTTAGATAATTGAAAGGAGGTTTTATTCATGGCTAAAGGACATAGATCTCAAATTAAGAGAGAAAGAAATGCGAATAAAGATACAAGACCTTCTGCTAAATTATCCTACGCAAGAGTGTCTGTAACGAAAGCTTGTTTTGTACTGGATGCGATCAGAGGTAAAGATCTGGAGACAGCACTGGCTGTTGTAACTACAATCCCAGATATGCTTCCAGCCTTGTAAAGAAACTGCTGGAATCTGCAGCAGCAAACGCAGAGAACAACAACGGCATGAAGAGAGAAAACCTTTATGTTGCTGAGTGCTATGCAAAACAAGGGACCTACGATAAAGAGAGTCGTGACCAGAGAGCACAGGGACGGGCTTACAGAATCGAGAAGAGAATGAGCCACATCACTGTAGTGCTTGATGAGAGAAAGTAGGAGGAACGATAATGGGACAGAAGGTTAATCCTCATGGTTTAAGAGTCGGCGTAATCAAAGATTGGGATTCCAGATGGTATGCAGACGCTGAATACGCTGATTATTTAGTAGAAGACTACAACATCAGAAAATTTTTTAAAGAAGAAACTGTATTCTGCAGGCATTTCCAAGATTGAAATCGAGAGAGCGTCCGACAGAGTAAAGGTTATCCTTTATACCGCAAAGCCCGGCGTTGTAATCGGTAAGGGCGGCGCAGAAATCGAAGTAACCAAGAAAGAGCTGTCCAAGCTGACAGATAAAAAGGTTCTGGTTGACATCAAAGAAATCAAGAGACCTGACCGCGATGCACAGCTGGTTGCTGAGAACATTGCACAGCAGCTGGAGAACCGTGTTGCTTTCAGACGTGCTATGAAGTCCTGCATCGGCAGAACCATGAAAACCGGCGCAAAGGGTATCAAGACTGCTGTATCCGGTCGTCTGGGCGGCGCAGATATCGCACGTACCGAGTTCTACAGCGAAGGTACTATTCCGCTGCAGACATTAAGAGCTGACATCGATTATGGATTCGCAGAAGCAGATACAACCTACGGCAAAGTTGGCGTTAAGGTTTGGATCTACAAAGGCGAGGTACTTCAGGTGAAATGTGACTACAAAAGGAAATAAGGAAGGGAGCGATAAATAACTATGTTAATGCCGAAGAGAGTTAAACGTCGTAAACAGTTCCGCGGCAAGACCATGGCTGGTAAGGCTATGCGCGGCAATACAATCACATACGGTGAATACGGCCTGGTAGCACTTGAGCCCTGCTGGATCAAGTCCAACCAGATCGAAGCAGCCCGTATCGCACTGACACGTTATACAAAGCGTACCGGTCAGGTTTGGATCAAGATCTTCCCTGACAAGCCGGTTACAGCTAAGCCTGCTGAAACTCGAATGGGTTCCGGTAAGGGCGCTCTGGAGTACTGGGTTGCAGTTGTTAAGCCGGGCCGCGTAATGTTCGAAATCGCAGGCGTTCCGGAGGAAGCTGCAAACAGGCACTTCGTCTCGCAATGCATAAGCTTCCCTGCAAATGCAAAAATTGTGTCGAAAGCTGACTTGGAAGGCGGTGTAGCAAATGAAGTCTAAAACCTATGTAGATGATTTAAAGAATAAAACAGCTGCTGATCTCGCACAGGAACTGACAGCTGCCAAGAAGGAACTTTTCAATTTAAGATTCCAGAACGCAACAAACCAGCTTTGACAATACTGCTCGGATCCGCGAAGTTAGAAAGAACATCGCAAGAATCCAGACAGTGATGACACAGAAAGCCAAGGTTGCAGAGTAATATCCAGAAAAGGAGTAAACGAACGTGGAACGTAATCTGAGAAAAACACGTACCGGTAAGGTCGTTAGCAATAAGATGGACAAGACAATCGTTGTTGCCATTGAAGATCATGTAAAAGCATCCTCTTTACAAGAAGATCGTAAAAGAGACTTACAAAGCTGAAGGCACACGATGAGAACAACGAGTGCAACATTGGTGACACCGTGAAGGTGATGGAAACAAGACCGCTGTCCAAGGACAAGAGATGGAGACTTGTTGAGATCATCGAAAGAGCGAAATAATCTACGGCAAGTAATTAAGTTGGAAGGAGAATTATTATGATTCAACAGGAAACGAGACTGAAAGTTGCCGATAACACAGGTGCCAAAGAGATTCTGTGCATCCGCGTTATGGGTGGCTCTACCAGAAGATATGCGAATGTAGGCGATATCATCGTTGCCAGCGTTAAAGATGCAACACCCGGCGGAGTTGTAAAGAAGGGCGACGTTGTAAAGGCTGTTGTAGTTCGTTCCGTAAAGGGCGTTCGTCGTAAAGACGGTTCTTACATTAAGTTTGACGAGAATGCTGCTGTAATCATCAAAGATGACAAGACCCCCAGAGGAACTCGTATCTTTGGGCCAGTAGCTCGAGTGAGCTTCGTGTGAAAGCAGTTTATGAAAATTGCTTCTCTGGCTCCGGAAGTATTATAAGGAGGTGCCTTATGTCTACCATGAAAATTAAAAAGGGCGATACTGTAAAGGTCATCGCCGGCAAAGATAAAGACAAAGAGGGAAAAGTTGTTGCCGTCAGATAAGAAGAACGGCAAGGTAACTGTTGAGAAAGTCAACATCATTACCAAGCACACAAAGCCTTCTGCAGCAAACCAGAATGGCGGAATTATCCAGATGGAAGCTCCCATTGATGCATCTAACGTAATGTATCTTCACAATGGGAAAGCAACCCGTATCGGCTTCAAGGTAGAGGACGGCAAGAAGGTACGTTTCGCAAAATCCACAGGCGAAGTAATCGACTAATAGAGAGGAGGAAGGAGGCTATAAGCGTGAGCAGACTGAAAGAATAGTAAAGACGAGATCGTAGATGCTATGATCAAGAAGTTCGGCTATAAAAACATTATGGAAGTTCCGAAGCTTGACAAGATCGTTGTCAACATGGGCGTTGGTGAAGCAAAAGAGAATGCCAAGGTTCTGGATTCCGCAGTAAAGGATCTTGAGACAATTACTGGACAGAAGGTTGTTCTTACCAGGGCGAAAAATTCCGTTGCTAACTTCAAAATCCGTGAGGGTATGCCGATCGGATGCAAGACAACACTTCGCGGCGAGAAAATGTATGACTTCATGGATCGTCTGGTTAACCTTGCACTGCCTCGTGTCCGCGACTTCCGCGGCGTGAACCAGATTCCTTCGACGGCAGAGGCAACTATGCTCTGGGCGTTAAAGAACAGCTGATTTTCCCTGAAATCGAATATGATAAGGTGGAAAAGGTTAGAGGTATGGACGTCATCGTAGTTACCACAGCGAAGACAGATGAAGAGGCACGCGAGCTGCTGAGACTGTTCGGCATGCCTTTCGCGAAGTAAGAAGGAGGTAAATGTATTCATGGCTAAAACAGCAATGAAGATTAAGCAGCAGCGTACACACTAAGTTCTCTTCAGAGAATACAACGTTGCAAGAATTTGCGGCCGTCCCCATTCGGTTCTGAGAAAATACGGAATCTGCAGAATTTGCTTCCGTGAACTGGCATACAAAGGGACAGATTCCTGGCGTGAAGAAAGCAAGCTGGTAAGAGCTGGTAAGAGAAGGAGGTAAAATTGCAGATATGCTTACAAGAATCCGTAATGCAAATACTGCAAAACACGATACAGTAGATGTACCTGCGTCCAAAATGAAGCTGGCTATTGTACAGATCCTGCTGGATGAAGGCTATATTAAAAATATGATATTCTGGATGAAGGTTCTTTCAAGACCATCCACATCACTCTGAAATACGGTGAAGATAAGAACGACAAGATCATTTCCGGTATCAAGAGAATCTCCAAACCCGGCCTGCGTGTATACGCTGGTAAGGAAGAGCTTCCCCGCGTACTGGGCGGTCTTGGTATCGCAATCATTTCCACCAACCAGGTGTTATTACCGATAAGAAAGCAAGAGAGCTGCAGGTTGGCGGCGAAGTTCTGGCTTACATCTGGTAAAAAATGAAGAGTAATTCTAAGATGACAAAATACGTCATCTAAGAATTACTAGGCTTCATTTTCGAGAATGCTTTGCATTCTCGGGGTGATAAACCAGAGATAACTGGTAATCCTATCAATTATTCTATATTATGGAGGTACGGGCATGTCACGTATAGGAAGAATGCCAATCGCGATCCCGGCAGGCGTAACTGTAACGATTGCAGAGAATAATAAAGTGACTGTAAAAGGTCCCAAAGGAACACTGGAGAGAGAGTGCTTCCTGAAGAGATGACAATTAAACTGGAAGATGGACACGTTGTTGTTACACGTCCCAACGACTTAAAGAAGATGAAATCTTTACACGGTCTGACCAGAACCCTGATCAACAACATGGTAGTTGGTGTTACCGCTGGCTACGAGAAGAAGCTGGAAGTAAACGGTGTAGGTTACAAGGCTGCTAAAGCAGGCAAGAAGCTGACATTATCCTTAGGTTATTCCCACCCCGTTGAGATGGAAGATCCCGAAGGTATCGAAACTGTACTGGACGGTCAGAACATCATCATCGTAAAGGGTATCGACAAAGAAAAGGTTGGCCAGTTTGCAGCTGAGATCAGAGACAAGAGAAGACCGGAGCCTTATAAGGGCAAGGGTATCAAGTATGCTGATGAAGTGATCAGACGCAAAGTTGGTAAGACTGGTAAGAAATAACGGATAAGGAGAGTGTAAAAATGGTTAGTAAGAAATCAAGACAGGTCGTTCGTGAGAACAAGCACAGAAGAATGCGTAACCGTTTCAGCGGCACTCCTGAGAGACCGCGTCTGGCCGTATTCAGAAGCAATAATCATATGTATGCTCAAATTATCGACGATACCGTTGGCAAGACTCTGGCAGCTGCTTCCACCCTGGAAAAGGATGTAAAGGCTGAACTGGAGAAGACCAATAACGTTGATGCTGCGGCATATCTGGGAACTGTTATCGCAAAACGCGCTCTGGAAAAGGGTATCACCGAGGTTGTATTTGACCGTGGCGGCTACATCTACCAGGGTAAAGTTGCAGCTTTAGCTGAGGCAGCCAGAGAAGCTGGCCTGACATTCTAGGAAGGAGAACACATCAGATGAGAAGAACAATTATTGATACGACAAATCTGGAGTTAACAGACAAAGTCGTTTCCATCAAACGTGTTACCAAGGTTGTAAAAGGCGGCCGCAACATGCGTTTCACAGCTTTAGTAGTAGTAGGCGATGGCAACGGACATGTAGGTGTAGGTCTGGGCAAATCCATTGAAATTCCGGAAGCAATCCGTAAGGGTAAAGAAGACGCTGCAAAGCATCTGGTATCCGTTGCTCTGGATGAGAACAATTCCGTTACACATGACTTCCTCGGCAAGTATGGTTCTTCTACCGTTCTGCTGAAGAAAGCTCCTGAAGGTACTGGTATCATCGCTGGCGGTCCTGCCCGTGTGGTTTGCGAGCTGGCTGGTATCAAGAATATCCGTACCAAGGCGCTGGGCTCCACCAACAAGCAGAATGTCGTTCTGGCAACCATTCAGGGATTAAGCCAGATCAAGACTCCTGAAGAAGTAGCAGCTAAGCGTGGTAAGTCTGTAGAAGAGATCATGGCTTAATCAAGGAGGAGACAAAAATGGCAGAGAAGAATTTAAAGATCACTTTGGTTAAGTCCCCCATCGGTGCAGTGCCGAAGCACAGAGCAACCGTAGAGGCTATGGGTCTTACCAAAATGCACAAGACTGTTATCATGCCTGATAACGCGTCTACCAGAGGCATGATCAGAAGGTTGGATATATGCTGAAAGTAGAAGAAGCATAAAAAGAGGAGGTGTCAGGAAATGGAATTATCTAACTTACAGCCCGCAGCTGGTTCCGTACACAGCGATAATTTTAGAAGAGGCCGTGGCCATGCTTCCGGTAACGGTAAGACAGCAGGTAAGGGCCACAAGGGTCAGAAGGCACGTTCCGGTGCTCCGAGACCGGGCTTTGAAGGCGGCCAGATGCCTTTATACAGACGTATTCCTAAGAGAGGCTTCACAAACAGAAACTCTAAGGATATCGTTGCAATCAATCTGAGTGCACTTGAAGTATTTGAGAACGGTGAAACCGTAACTGTTGAGACACTGCTTGAGAAGGGTATCGTAAAGAACCCTAAGGACGGCGTTAAAATTCTTGGAAACGGAGAATTTACCAAAAAGCTCGATGTTAAAGCAAATGCATTCAGTGCATCCGCAAAGGAAAAGATCGAGGCGCTTGGTGGAACTGCAGAGGTGATGTAAATGCTTACTACCCTGAAAAATGCGTTTAAGATCAAGGAGATCCGTAAGAAGCTTCTGTTCACCTTCCTGATGCTGGTAGTCATTCGTATTGGCTGCCAGCTCCCGGTCCGGGTGTAAACAGACACTTCTTCTCCAATTGGTTCGCGGCGCAGACAGGAGATACGTTTAGCTTTTTCAATGCGTTCACCGGCGGTTCTTTCGAGAACATGTCCCTGTTCGCATTGAACATCACCCCTTACATCACATCATCGATCATTATTCAGCTTTTTAACGATTGCGATCCCGAAGCTGGAAGAAATGCAGAGAGATGGGGAAGAGGGGCGAAAAAACTGACCTCCATTACAAGATATGTGACGGTTGGTCTGGCATTGATCGAGTCTGCTGCTATGGCGATCGGTTTCGGCCGCCAGGGTCTGATGGATGACTTTAATGCGCTTAACGTAATTACTGTAATTGCCGCGTTGACAGCAGGAAGTGCATTCCTGATGTGGATCGGCGAGCGTATTACGGAAAATGGTGTGGGCAACGGTATTTCTATCGTGCTGACCATCAATATTATTTCCCGTATGCCCAGCGATCTGTCCAGTCTTTATCAGCAGTTTGTAAAAGGCAAGGCAGTTGCTGTAGGAGCGCTTGCTGCAGTCATCATTCTGGCGATCATCGTCGGAATGGTAATTTTGGTCATCATTTTAAATGATGCTGTACGGAAGATTCCGGTACAGTATGCCAAAAAAGTGCAGGGCCGCAAGATGGTAGGCGGACAATCCACCTTTATTCCCTTAAAGGTAAACACCGCAGGTGTTATCCCGGTTATCTTCGCGCAGTCGATTCTGCAGATTCCGATCATCATTTCTCAGTTGACCGGATACAAAGGAACAGGTCCGTGGGCTTATATCCTGCGCGGCTTGAATTCCAGCTACTGGTGCAAGCCCAGTGAACTGGTATACTCCATCGGACTGATCGTGTATATTGTAATGGTGATCTTCTTCGCCTACTTCTATACATCGATTACCTTCAATCCGCTGGAAATTGCCGACAATATGAAAAAGCAGGGCGGTTTCATTCCGGGCATTCGTCCGGGTAAGCCTACCAGCGATTATCTGAACAAAATTCTGAATTACCTGATCTTCATCGGTCTTATGCGGTCTTACGATCGTATGCGTGCTCCCTTATGTATTTAACGGAGTATTCGGTGCAAGTGTTTCCTTCGGCGGAACGAGCCTGATCATTATTGTCAGTGTACTGCTGGAAACCTTAAAGCAGATCGAATCCCAGATGATGGTTCGGAATTATAAAGGATTTTTAAATGACTAAACGGCTGTCTGCATAACAGACGGTCCGGATTCGGGCGGGGACAGGACGGCGACGTTTCTGTCCCTGTCTGCATTCTACAAAAAATACAGCGGAGGAAAGAGATCATGAAGATTATCATGTTAGGCGCGCCTGGAGCAGGCAAAGGAACTCAGGCAAAAATGATCGCAGATAAGTACGGAGTACCCCATATCTCCACCGGCGATATTTTCCGTGCAAATATTAAAAACGGTACTGAGCTGGGTATGGAAGCAAAAAATATATGGATCAGGGGCTGCTGGTTCCGGACGAACTGACAGTTCGCATTCTGTTAGACCGTGTTGCACAGGACGACTGCAAGAATGGTTATGTTCTGGACGGTTTTCCTCGTACCATTCCTCAGGCTGAGGTTCTGGACAGCGAGCTGACGAAGCTTGGAGATCATATTGATTACGCAATCAACGTAGATGTACCGGATGAAAACATCGTAAAGAGAATGTCCGGACGCCGTGCATGCCTGACCTGCGGCGCTACCTATCATATCGAGCATGTACCTCCGAAGAAAGAGGGCATCTGTGATGTATGCGGCAGCGAACTGGTGCTTCGTGACGACGATAAGCCGGAAACCGTAAAGAACCGTCTGAACGTTTATCACGAACAGACACAGCCCCTGATCGACTTCTACACCGAAAAAGGTGTATTAAAGACTGTGGACGGTACACGTTCCGATGGAAGAGGTATTTGCTGCAATCACCGCGATTCTGGGCTGATGAGAGCGGATGTCAGCATTTTGGAGGGGAACTATGGCCGTTTCAATTAAATCTGCAAGAGAAATCGAACTGATGAGGGAGGCCGGAAAGCGCCTTGCTCATGTGCATCAGGAGCTGGAAGCCATGATCGCGCCCGGCATTTCCACCTGGGAAATTGATGCAAAGGGAGAAAAACTCATCAGAGACTGCGGATGTATCCCGAATTTTCTCCATTATAATGGATATCCTGCTTCTATCTGTGTTTCCGTCAATGACGAAGTCGTACATGGAATCCGAGAAAGGACCGTTATTTAAAGGAAGGCGATATTGTCAGCCTGGATGCGGGACTGATCTATAAGGGCTATCATTCCGACGCGGCGCGGACATGCGGTCGGCAAGGTGAGCACAGAGGCACAAAGCTGATGGACGTAACAAAGCAGAGCTTCTTTGAAGGCATCAAAATGGCAAAGGAAGGACAGCACCTGCATGATATTTCGAGAGCCATTGAGGAGTATGTTACACCCTATGGCTACGGAATTGTGCGGGATCTGGTTGGCCATGGAATCGGAACAGCGCTTCATGAAGATCCGCAGATTCCCAACTATGCACAGAAAAGAAGAGGCGTCCGCTTACAGGCGGGCATGACGCTTGCGATTGAGCCGATGATCAATGCCGGAGCCTGGCAGGTACGATTCCTGCAGGATGGCTGGACGGTCGTTACAAAGGATACCTTGTCAGCGCATTACGAAAACACGATTCTGGTGACCGATGGGGGAGCCGGAGATCCTGACGTTGTATTAAGGAGGACACAGATGGTCGGTAAACTGGCAGTTTCCCTGGCGGGACATGATAAAGGAAGCATTTTTCTGGTGATCCGGGAGGATGGGGATGTTATCTGGCTGGCAGACGGAATCAGCCGTCTGTATCAGTCACCCAAACGGAAAAAAGAAAACACGTTCAGCTGGTTTTAAACGGAGGGATGGACAGCAGCGAGCTGGAGGATCTTTTCAAAACCCGGCGGACGCGGATACGAAAATCAAACGCTGCATAAAACTTTATAGTATGGAGAAAGCAAACGAACGGAGGTAAGATATGTCAAAAGCAGATGTTATTGAAATCGAAGGCACAGTAGTGGAAAAGCTGCCCAACACCATGTTTCAGGTAGAACTGGAAAACGGTCACAGAGTTCTGGCACATATCAGCGGTAAGCTGAGACAGAACTTCATCCGTATCCTTCCGGCGACAAGGTGACACTGGAGCTGTCCCCTTACGATCTTTCAAGGGAAGAATCATCTGGAGAGATAAATAAGAAAAAGTTCAGTCCCCGGCGGCATCTTTGGTTTTGCCACTGCGGATGCATAAGCGGTGGAATGGATTCTGGGGATTGCTAGGCAAAAAAAACTACAGAAAAACCCGGAAAAAAAACTGGTGTTTTTTTGCCTCAAAATGGTTGCAAATATTGAATTTTCATGCTACAATAGGTAACAAAAAATTTTTTTGGAAGGAGGTCGGTCAGAACGCTTCGAAAAAAGGCGATCTGATCAGGATTCTTGCCGGATTCCGCGGGTGCGGAGGACGGTAGAAATGGAGGTTAAGAATGAAAGTAAGAGCATCCGTAAAACCGATTTGCGAAAAGTGCAAAGTCATCAAAAGGAAAGGTCCATCAGAATTATCTGTGAGAACCCCAAGCACAAACAGAGACAGGGTTGAGTAGTTCTTTCTAATTTATAATTAATTGGAAGAAAGCGATTTACCCCGTCGCATCTAAGACGGCTGGCAGCGGATTGTTACTAAGGTCCGCTTGAAAATAATTGAACGTAGTAGAGCACATTTATTACGGGAGATTACTTTTTTGATACCGAAAAAGAGACCTTTATCCAAGGGTCGGGAACGGCTGTGTGAAGAAACAGAATGTGTAAAGCACATCGTTTCCGCACGGAGCAATCTGTGAGTATCGGAAAGACCGGTTTACCGGTTGGGTACATGGTACCCCAGTCAATTAGTAACTATTATTTGAAGACGCACAGGAAAGAGTTGGCCTGTGCAGCTGTGCGCATTGCGCACACAGAATGGAGGAAATGTAAATGGCTCGTATTGCAGGTATTGACTTACCCAGAGAAAAACGTGTTGAGATCGGCCTGACCTACATTTACGGTATCGGCAGACCCAGCGCAACAAAGATTTTAGCTCAGGCAGGTGTTAATCCCGACACTCGCTGCAGAGACCTGACAGACGATGAGGTTAAGAAGATCAGCGAAGTGATCGACGAAACCATGACTGTTGAAGGTGATCTGAGAAGAGAGATCGCACTGAACATCAAGAGACTGCAGGAAATCGGCTGCTACAGAGGCATCCGTCATCGTAAAGGCCTTCCGGTTCGTGGTCAGAAGACAAAGACCAATGCAAGAACCAGAAAAGGTCCTAAGAGAACTGTTGCAAACAAGAAAAAATAATTCAAACAAGGGAAAGTAGGTTAGTTTAAATGGCAAACAAGAAAGTTACGAACAAAAAAGTGACAAAAAAGCGTGTCAAGAAAAACGTTGAACACGGACAGGCACATATTCAGTCTTCTTTCAATAACACAATCGTTACACTGACAGATGCTGAAGGTAATGCTTTAAGCTGGGCTTCCGCCGGCGGTCTGGGATTTAAGGGTTCAAGGAAATCTACTCCGTATGCAGCGCAGATGGCTGCAGAAACAGCTACAAAGGCAGCTTTAATCCATGGATTAAATGGATGTAGTCAGCATCAAGGATGTGACTCCTGTTCCGCATAACGGCTGCCGCCCGCCCAAGCGTCGTCGCGTTTAATCGACGCTTTGCAGAATCTGACCGGGAAGCTCCCGGTTTCAGATGGCTGCTGCATATTCCCATCGTTGGAATAGACACAAATCAGAAGTAGGTTGGATGAAGACACGGATTTATATGCCGTGCTGTAAACAATAATCAGGAGGATTATAAAAATGGCAGTAAATAGAGTCCCTGTTTTAAAGAGATGAAGATCCCTTGGAAGCCGCATACCTGGGTTATGATAAGAAATCTAACAGAACCGCCAGAACAGGCAAGAAGATGAGTGAGTACGGCCTGCAGCTGAGAGAGAAGCAGAAAGCAAAATTCATCTACGGCGTTCTGGAAAAGCCTTTCCGTAACTACTACAAGAAGGCAGACAGAATGAAAGGCATGACTGGTGAAAACCTGATGACCATGCTTGAGGCTAGACTGACAGCGTTGTTTTCCGTATGGGCTTCGCAAGAACCAGAAGAGAAGCAAGACAGGTTGTTGACCACAAGCACATTCTGGTAAACGGCAAGTGTGTAAACATTCCTTCTTACCAGGTAAAGGCTGGTGACGTGATCGAAGTGAAGGAAAGCGCTAAGACCATGCAGAGATACAAGGACATCCTTGAGGTAACTGCAGGCAGACTGACTCCCGAATGGATGGATGTAGAAAAAGAAGCATTCAAGGGCACTGTTAAGCAGCTTCCTACCCGCGAAATGATCGACGTTCCGGTAGACGAGATGCTTATCGTCGAGTTGTACTCCAAATAATTAGAAGATAACTGTCCATCTCAGATTGTTCATAAAAGGAGGGTATTTACAGTGTTTGATTTTGAAAGACCCAATATTGAGGTTGCCGAAATTTCCGAAGATAAGAAGTATGGCAAGTTCGTGGTGGAGCCTCTGGAAAGAGGATATGGAATTACCCCTGGGCAATTCGCTGAGAAGAATCATGTTGTCTTCCTTACCCGGTGCAGCAGTTAGCCAGGTGAAAATCGAAGGCGTGCTGCACGAGTTCAGTTCCGTTCCCGGCGTGAAGGAAGATGTAACTGAGATCATCATGAATATCAAGTGTATTGCAATCAAGAACAGCAGCGAGACCAACGAGCCTAAAACCGCATACATTGAGTTTGAGGGCGAAGGCGTGGTACACGCTTCCGATATTCAGGCTGATCAGGATATCGAAATTCTGAATCCGGATCTTGTCATCGCTCATTTGAGCGGTGGCAAGGGACTGCAAGCTTTTACATGGAGCTGACAATCACCAAGGGCAGAGGATATGTAAGTGCTGACAAGAACAAGAGCGATGATCTTCCGATCGGTGTTATCGCTGTTGATTCCATTTACACTCCCGTTGAGAGAGTAAATATGGCAGTACAGAATACCCGTGTCGGTCAGGTGACAGACTATGATAAAGCTGACCCTGGATGTTTATACGAACGGCACACTGGCTCCCGATGAGGCTGTCAGTCTGGCTGCGAAGGTACTCAGCGAGCACCTGAGCCTGTTCATCGATCTTTCGGAGAATGCCAAGACCGCAGAGGTTATGGTAGAGAAGGAAGATGACGAGAAGGAAAAGGTATTGGAGATGAGCATCGATGAGCTTGAGCTCTCTGTTCGTTCTTACAACTGCCTGAAGCGTGCTGGTATCAACACGGTTGAAGAGCTGATCAATAAGACCCCGGAAGACATGATGAAGGTTCGTAATCTGGGCCGCAAATCTCTCGAAGAAGTACAGGCAAAAATCAGCGAGCTGGGTTTCCATTTCAGACCCAGTGAGGAGTAAGGCAAATTCAGAAATGGGTTTGTGCAGCCGGTGAACACCGGTTGACTCTAAAAGCTATATCGCATTTTGTAAATAGGAAAGTTCGGTCGGCGGTAAGTCCAAAAGGCACGTCCGGTCGCAAAACATGATTGGCGTAAACAAACATTCGGTGAGTAAGACCAAAGGGCATGGCCGGATGTACCAGGATTGAAAGGAAAATAATACAATGGCAAAGTATAGAAAATTAGGCAGAACATCTGATCAGAGAAAGGCTCTGTTAAGAAGCCAGGTAACCAGCCTGCTGTACAGAGGTAAAATCGTTACCACTGAAGCTAAGGCAAAAGAAATCCGTAAGATCGCTGAGGGCATCATTGCGCTGGGCATCAAGGAGAAAGATAACTTCGATACCGTTACTGTTACTGCTAAGGTTGCCCGCAAAGGACAAAGACGGCAAGAGAGTAAAAGAAGTTGTAGATGGCAAGAAGGTTACCGTTTACGATGAAGTTCAGAAGGAGATCAAGAAAGATCAGCCTTCCAGACTGCATGCAAGACGTCAGATGCTGAAAGTATTCTATCCTGTTACTGAGGTTCTGCCGCAGCAGCTGGTAAGAAGAAAAACACCAAGAAGATCGATATGCCTGCAAAGGTATTTGATGAAATCGCTCCCCAAGTACGCAGACCGTAATGGTGGTTACACCAGAATCGTTAAGATCGGCCAGCGTAAGGGCGATGGTGCAATGGAAGTTGTACTGGAGCTGATCTAATCAGAGATTTTCAAATTAAATAATGGTATGTTTTCCAATCGGAGAGCAAATCATTCTGAAGAAATGGAGAGCCGGATAAGACGGCAGACTGAAAATGTCTGTCGAGGACTGAAAATCGTTTCCATACGATGTCGAGGATTGCAGCGGAATGGAAGAATGTCGCTTGCGCGACCCGCCGCAGGCGGAGAATCCTGCTTCGCAGGATTCTTTTTATAGGACGGCCCTCACAGGCGAAGCTGTGAGAGACGTCCTTCTCCTTTGAGATATTTTTTATAGATCAGGAAAAAGGCAAGACTGGAAGAGAAGAAGCAAAGCGTGTCTGCGATGGGTTCCGCGTAAAAAGCACATCCTTGCAGCGAAAAAAGGGGAAGCAGACAGGTCGCTGTAAAATACTCGCTTTTCCGCAGCAGGGATAAAAACAGGGATAGCTTTGTCAGGCTCATGGCAGTCAGGGCATCCACAAAGACATACTGGAAGCTCAGAGGGATAACGCCGAGGGTAAAGACCTGAATGCCCCAGACAGAAAGAGATGCGTATTCCGGGTTTTTGGTGAAAATCCAGACAAAATACTGCGGAACAAAACGGGACAACAGGAACATAAACGTCGTAAAACCGATGCATAAAAGCAGGACGCAAAGTACAATTTTGCGGATGCGATCAACCCTTCCGGCACCCATGTTGAAGCTGATGAGGGGCTGGGAGCCTCCGGTAATGCCGAGCATCGGCGAAGTGATGAGCAGCATGTAGCTCTGTACGATGGTTGCGCAGGTGATGAGAGTGTCTCCGTATTCCGGACCGCCAAAATGCTGCAGGACTGCATTTAGGGCGATGATGATCACGCTGTCGGTTGCAAGAATTAAAAAGGGAGAAAAGCCCATTTTCAGGATGCGCACTGCGGTAGAACGTTGGATCGGTGCCAGCGTCAGGAATAGGCATTTTTTCTGTTTCAGCGTCAGCAGGACAAAAACACAGGAAGACAACTGCGCGAGGACGGTAGCGAGGGCAGCACCTGCAATATTCATATGCAGCAGAAAGATAAATACGGGATCCAGTACGATGTTGACAACCGCACCGATCAAGGTTGTTGCCATCCCAAGCCCCGGATATCCCTGCGCGGTGATGAAATAGTTCATGCCCATGGACAGCAGAGCAAAAGAACGTGCCGAGTGTATAAATCGTCATGTAGGTATTGGCGTATGGAAATGTTGTTTTGCTTGCACCGAACCATTGAAGAAACGGAGCTTTCAGCAATAGAAACAAAATGGTAAGTGCAGCGGAAAAAACGAGCAGCATGGAAAAGCTTGTACCAAGGAGATTTTTTGCTTTTTCCTGATCCTTTGCTCCGAGACGCATCGAAAACAGGACGGAGCCGCCGATACCGATCAGTGTTGCAAAAGAAGAAAGCAGCGTGATGACGGGCGCACAGATGCCGGCAGCCTGCCAGGGAAACATCTCCGATCTGCGGGATATTTCCGATATAAATGCGATCAACGATGCTGTAAAGAACGTTGACAAACTGCGCGAACATAAAGGGGATCGAGGTTCGCAGAACCAGTCCCGGTACAGAGTCGTTTCCGAAATCATTAGAGTGTTTTTTCATAAGAATGCTTCAATCCTATATAAAAGTGTTTATGCGGACGGGTGTATTTTGCCGGAGATGAAGAAAATTTCAACAAGGATCATGCCGATGGTGTTCGTCGAAAACCCGGTACGCAGGATGATTATACAGCAGTGTGATAAAAGCCGCAACAGGATTGTCCTTGCCATTCAGGAGGTGTGCTGTTAAAATGGAACAGGATTGACCCCGATTTTTCTGGAAACATGGAGACGATAGGAAAACATGAGCATCATAAAGACGAAACATTTAAGTTATCATTATATCCGTCACGATGAGGAAGGCAATGTGGAAGGTGAAGTTCCGGCGGTAAAGGATGTAAATCTTTCGGTGGAGTCCGGGCGAATTTATTGCGATCCTGGGACATAACGGTTCCGGAAAGTCGACGCTGGCGAAGCATTTTAATGCGCTTTTGCTGCCGTCGGAGGGATGTATTGTTGTGGATGGCATGGATACGGCAGATGAGAACCATACCTGGGATGTGCGCAGCACTGCCGGGATGGTATTTCAGAATCCGGACAATCAGATCATAGGGCAGGTTGTGGAGGAGGATGTTGGCTTCGGACCGGAAAACCTCGGTGTGCCGACAAAGGAAATCTGGGAACGAGTGGAGGAAAGCTTAAAAGCAGTCGGAATGTATGAATATCGAAAATATTCTCCGAATAAGCTTTCCGGCGGACAGAAGCAGCGCGTTTCCATCGCAGGCGTGCTTGCAATGCATCCGAAATGTATTGTGCTGGACGAGCCGACGGCAATGCTGGATCCCAACGGGCGCAAAGATGTCATAAGGGCGGCTCGTGCACTGAATGACGTGGAAAATGTCACGATCATCCTGATTACCCATTATATGGAAGAGGTTATTTATGCCGACCGGGTGTTTGTAATGGATGAAGGTAAGGTTGTGATGCAGGGAACGCCGCGGGAGATCTTTTCCCAGGTGGAACGGTTGAAGCATTTGCGTCTGGATGTACCGCAGGTTACATTACTCGCCTATGAGCTGCAAAAGAGCGGACTGAAGCTGCCGGATGGCATTCTGACAGCACAGGAGCTGACGGAGGAGTTAAAAAGCTGTGTACAGGCAGTAAAACAGGCGCATCGGATAACAGACAAATGCCTGTAAAGTGAGGAAACAATGGGATTAAAACTGGAGCATGTAAGTTATTTATATGGAACGGATACGGAGCTTTTGGTGCGTGCGCTGGATGATGTGAATCTGGAAATTCCGGACGGTCAGTTTATCGGACTGATCGGTCATACCGGGTTCCGGAAAATCGACGCTGGTGCAGCATCTGAACGGGCTTTTAAAGCCGTCAGAGGGAACGATTCTTTTTAACGGTGAAAATATCTGGGCTCAGGATTATTCGAGAAAGACGCTGCGCAGCAAGGTCGGGCTGGTTTTTCAGTATCCGGAGCATCAGCTGTTTGAAACGGATGTATTTGCGGATGTCTGCTATGGCCCCAAAAACCTCGGGCTGGAGCAGGGGAGATCGAGCGGCGTGCAAAAAAGGCACTGGAGCTGGTGGGTTTTCCGGAAAAATTTTTCGGACAGTCCCCGTTTGAGCTTTCCGGCGGACAAAAACGGAGAGTGGCAATTGCAGGTGTGCTCGCAATGGGCCGGATATTTTGGTGCTGGACGAGCCGACAGCAGGACTTGATCCGAAGGGCAGGGACGAAATATTAGGGCAAATTTCTCATTTGCAGAAGGAAACAGGCATCAGCGTGGTGCTGGTTTCCCACAGCATGGAAGATGTGGCGAATTATGTGGAGCGCATTATTGTGATGAACAAGGGAAAAGTGATGTTCGATGACGTACCGCACCGAGTTTTTTCCCATGTGAAGGAGCTGGAGGCAGTCGGACTTGCCGCACCGCAGGTGACCTATATTCTGCCCCAGCTAAAGGACAATGGCTTTGACGTGGATCCTTCTGCGACAACGATTGAGGAAGCAAAGGAGACGATTCTGCAGGCAGTGAGGAAGAACAGCAAATGATTAGGGATATTACACTTGGACAATATTATCAGACGGTTTCCGTGCTGCATAGGCTGGACTGTCGGGTAAAGCTTGTAGGGACGCTTGCATTTATCATTTCCTGTTCGTTGTGAATAACGTATGGGGATATCTGCTGGCGGCACTGTTTCTGGCACTGTGCATTCGGTTATCGAATGTGCCCTTTAAATTCATGGTAAAAGGTATGAAATCAATCGTATTTCTGATGCTTTTTTGCGGTTGTGTTTAACCTTTTTCTGACTCCCGGAACTCCGGCTGTGACGATCTGGAAGTTGAAAATCACATGGGAAGGCATTGAGATGGCATCCAAGATGGCGGTTCGTCTGGTAATGCTGATCATCGGTTCATCGCTGATGACCCTGACGACTACGCCGAATCATCTGACGGACGGCCTGGAAAGCCTGTTGAATCCGCTTAAAAAACTTAAGGTGCCGGTGCACGAGGTTTCCATGATGATGTCCATCGCGCTGCGCTTTATCCCGATTTTTGCTGGAAGAGACAGACAAGATCATGAAAGCACAGATCGCGAGAGGCGCGGATTTTGAAAATGGAAGTCTGATCCAGCGGGCAAAGGCGATGGTTCCTGTTAGTGCCGTTGTTTATCGCTGCGTTTCGGCGCGCAAATGACCTTGCCATGGCGATGGAAGCCAGATGCTACCCGCGGCGGCGAGGGCGGACAAAGATGAAGCCGCTCGTTTATCGAAAGCAGGACTATATGGGCTATGGAGTTCTGGTCGCCTATCTGGTGGCAGCGGTTCTGATCGGGAGGGTGCTTCTGTAATGGAGACGATGGAAATACGAAAAAAGCGCCGCATTTGTCTGGTGGTAGCATATGACGGGACAAATTATCAGGGGTGGCAGATACAGCAAAATGGCAATACCATCGAAGCGGAGTTAAACCGTGCGCTGTCTGCCCTGACAAATAAACCAATTGAGGTTTCCGGTGCGAGTCGTACGGATTCCGGTGTCCATGCACGCTGCAATTACGCGGTATTTGATACCGCTGTCCGGATGCCGGGGACAAATTTTCCTACGCATTGAACCAGCGTTTGCCGGGAGGATATCCGGGTTCGAAAATCCTATGAGGGTTTCACCGCACTGGCATCCGCGTAAGTGCAGCAGTAAAAAAACATATGAATACCGGATTTTCAATGACGAATTTCCGGATCCGCTCTGCCGACTGTATACACATTTTACCTATACAAAGCTGGATATAGACAGGATGAATGCGGCAGCAGGATATCTTATCGGAGAGCATGATTTCAAAAGCTTCTGCAGTATTCATACGCAGACGGAGACCACGGTTCGGACGATCACAGATCTTTCGGTAAAAAAGAGGGCAGCCTGATCACGATCCGGGTGACCGGTACAGGATTTCTTTATAATATGGTACGGATCATTGCAGGAACGTTGATAGAGGTCGGGAACGGCAAATACCCGCCGGAACACATAAAGAGATCCTCCAGCACTGTGACAGAAGCTGTGCCGGACCGACTGCCCCGGCACGGGACTGACGCTGGTGGAGTATGAGTTTTTGTGATGCAAGGATTTTCAGGACGAAAGGTTTCAAAGAATGCAAGGCGGTTTGTAACTGCATGAAAAGTGTTGTAAAATAGCGAAAAAATTCTAATAAAAAGATTGACACAAGAGGTTGTGTAGCATATAATTATCAAATGTGGCGGTCTGAAAATGTTTTACCTGCCCCGGAAAAGCATTTTATCAAAAAAACAGACCTGTATTCGTTCAATTCGGTTCGGATACGCGCAAAGGAATGACCTGTAGATTGTATGGAGGTACACTATGAAAACATTTATGGCTAACCCGGCTAAAATTGATAGAAAATGGTATGTAGTAGACGCAGAGGGCAAGACCCTTGGCCGTCTGGCATCTGAAGTAGCTAAAGTACTGAGAGGCAAGAACAAGCCTGAGTACACCCGTCACGTTGATACCGGCGATTATGTAATCGTTGTGAATGCAGAAAAAGATCCATGTAACAGGCAAGAAGCTGGATCAGAAGATTTATTATCATCATTCCGACTATGTTGGCGGTATGAAGGATGCAACTCTGAGAGAGAAAAGCTGAACAAGAAGCCTGAGCAGGTTATTGAGTTAGCAGTGAAAGGAATGCTTGTGCGGCACGGCGGCGTCGAGCGCGTCGCCCATCTTCGCGCGTCCTTGTCGCTGAGCAGGCGAAGGCTCGCAAAAGATCTCCTGGCGTCTGCCCTCAGACCGCGCCGCCCGTGCGCAGGAAAAGAAATCCTTGTTGTGCCCGCAGCCCGCGACCGCGTGTCGATGAACATTCATCGGTGGTGCGGCCTGAGTGCCGCCTCGGTCAGCCATGGATGCCGGGCTTCTTTGTGAGGTAGAGGAGTTCATTGCGCGCGCCATGTCCTTCACATACGAACGACATGGACGCGCGGCATCAAGGTGAAGCGGCGCTGGGCCGGCGGTAGAGCGTTTGCCTGTGCCGTGGCATTTATGTAAGATCCTGATCAATCCGGCAGGTCGCGCCTGCGGCGATGTCATGATGGGGCCGCAGCCCGCATCATCGCCAAAGATGTTTGTGGTCGCGGGGATGCCGAACGCGCGCTTGGCGTCCTCCTTGCGCACGCTGAGCGGGAAAACATCTGGCGCACGGGGATGCTGCAGGCGCGCAGGCGTTCGCTGGTCACGCCGCCGCCGAGAAATCGCCGAGGGACGATCTGGGGATAAAGTAGCGGTCGAGCGAGCTGTTCCTTCTACGCTGGGCGAACAGGTGTAGTCCGGTGGCGATGAAGCGGTGTCTTGAGGTTCGGCAGGTGCGTTACGACCCGCTGACCATCAGCGCCGCGAACGTGTGGGGCGCATGACTGTGTCAAAATTCCGCTGCCGGTGATGAAGCCGCAGAGTTTCTCCGCCCTGCGCTTCATAGCGTGGCGCAACCCCGTGAAACTGCGCGAGATCCTCCGCCGCAAGTAGCCCACCACGTGGAGTTAGACCCGGCGCGTAGCGTGATGCGCACGCCAGTTCGAGATGTGCTGCGAGACTCGGGCGAGATGAAGCGCAGCGCGTCCAGCAATACGCAACCAATCAAAGCCATAACA